>VOFB01000647.1_pt1 | contig 112000 bp, 100 predicted proteins | sample 5384141 | NCBI WGS metagenome assembly VOFB01 (sample SAMN12384721, study PRJNA508395) | human gut metagenome | isolation source: healthy gut A | host: Homo sapiens | reverse complement strand
GAGTTTATCAAGAAGTACGCACTTGCTATGGATCTTGGCGATATAAAGTTCTGTCAGGAATATTTCAAGAAGGAGCAGAGAGATCCTACCCTTACCGAAATCAGAATGATAGATACATACTGGTCGGATCACTGCCGTCATACAACATTCGGAACAATAATCGACAATGCGAAGATTGACGCTCCCTACATTGCCGAAACTTATAAGGAATATAAGCTCGACAAGGAGGAGCTTGGCAGAAGCGCAAAGCCTGTCTGCCTTATGGATATTGCGACCGCCGCAGTAAGAAAGCTGAAAAAAGACGGTCTTCTCCCCGACCTTGACGAGAGTGAAGAAATAAATGCCTGCTCCGTAAAAATAACCGTTGACGTTGACGGCAAGGACGAGCAGTGGCTTCTTATGTTCAAGAACGAAACACATAACCACCCCACTGAGATCGAACCTTTCGGTGGTGCGGCAACCTGCCTCGGCGGCGCTATAAGAGATCCGCTTTCGGGTCGTTCTTACGTTTATCAGGCTATGCGTGTAACGGGCGCTTCGGATCCCCTGCTCCCTGTTGACAAGACGATCCCCGGCAAGCTCCCTCCGAGAAAGATAACAACAACAGCCGCACAGGGCTATTCGTCATACGGTAACCAGATTGGTCTTGCAACAGGTCACGTTGCCGAGATATATGACCCCGGATATATGGCTAAGCGTATGGAGATAGGCGCTGTAATAGGTGCCGCTCCTGCCGAGAACGTTGTCCGTGAACGCCCCGTCCCCGGTGACATAATCATCCTGCTCGGCGGCAGAACAGGCCGTGACGGTTGCGGCGGTGCTACAGGCTCATCAAAGTCGCACAGCGTTGAATCGCTCGAAACCTGCGGTGCTGAGGTTCAGAAGGGTAACGCTCCCGAAGAAAGAAAGCTCCAGAGATTATTCCGTGACAAGAACGCAACAAAGCTGATAAAGCGTTGCAACGACTTTGGTGCAGGCGGTGTTTCCGTAGCCATAGGCGAGCTTGCGGATGGTCTTGAAATCAACCTCAACGCAGTTCCCAAGAAGTACGACGGTCTTGACGGCACAGAGCTTGCCATCTCTGAGTCGCAGGAAAGAATGGCGGTTGTAGTTGACAAGAACGATGTTGACAAGTTCATCGCTCTTGCAGGCAAGGAAAACCTTGAGGCTACTCCCGTTGCGATAGTTACCGAAAACCCCAGACTCAAGATGAACTGGAACGGCAAGACTATCTGCGACATTTCAAGAGAATTCTTAAATTCAAACGGTGCGGAAAAGCACACGGATATATATGTTCCCGCTCCTGCTGTCAGCTACTCTACAGGCAGACACAACACTAAGGAAGAATGGGAAAAGCTCGTTACAGACCTTAACGTATGCTCACAGAAGGGTCTTGTACAGCGCTTTGACTCAACAATCGGTGCAGGTACTGTACTTATGCCTTATTCTGGCAAGACACAGCAGACACCCGTACAGGCTATGGCGGCAAAGCTCCCCGTACTTTCGGGCAACACAAAGACAGCTTCCATAATGGCATGGGGCTTCGATCCTTTCGTAAGCCGTCAGTCGCCCTATCACGCAGCCGCTCTTGCAGTAGTCGAGAGTATGGCAAAGGTAGTTGCCGCAGGCGGTAAGAGCGAAAAGTGCTGGCTCACATTCCAGGAATATTTTGAACGTACACAGGGCGATCCTGAGCGTTGGGGCAAGCCTTTTGCCGCACTTCTCGGTGCATATAAGGCTCAGATTGCACTCTCAAGCGGTGCTATAGGCGGCAAGGACTCAATGTCTGGTACATTTGAGCATATAGATGTTCCGCCCACGCTCGTTTCTTTCGCAGTTTCAACCGCAAAGTCAGACAAGATAATTTCCGCTGAATTCAAGCTCCCCTGCAGTGACATTTACTACATTGAACCTGCATACGATGAAAACGGTATGCCTGACTTTGACAGCGTCAAGAAGGTATTTGCTACAGTAGAAAAGGCAATTGCCGACGGCACTGCCCTGTCAGTATGGACTTTAGCTCACGGCGGTATTGCAGAAGGCATCTTCAAGATGTCGCTCGGTAACAGAATCGGTGCAAAGCTTAAAGCTATGGACGATGAAAAGCTGTTCGGTCTGCACTACGGTGCATTCATCATCGAGGCTAAGGGCGCAATAGAAGGCGCAGAGCTTATCGGTGAAACGGTGAGCGACTACACGATTACGGCAGGCGATGTCAAGCTCGACATTGCAGATCTTGAGAAGAAGTATGATGCTGTTCTTGAGCCTATCTTCAAGAATTCGCTCCCCGAAATGCCGAGGCCCGTATCGGTTGCTTACGATAAGGGTTGCGACTTACTTATCAACAAGGCTCCCGGCACTATTGCAAAGCCTAAGGTACTTATCCCCGTATTCCCCGGCACTAACTGCGAATACGATATGGCTGCCGCATTCAACAGATACGGCGGTGAAGCTGAAATATTCGTTATCAGAAACCTTTCTGCAAAGAATATGGAAGACAGCGTAAACGAATTTGCAAAGAGAATCGAGGACAGCCAGATGATAGCTGTTCCCGGCGGTTTCTCAGGCGGTGACGAACCCGAAGGCTCTGCTAAGTTTATCAACGCATTCTTCCGCAATCCTAAGATCAAGGATGCTGTAGAGAATATGCTCTATGCCCGTGACGGTCTTATGATTGGTATATGCAACGGCTTCCAGGCTCTTATCAAGCTCGGTCTTGTGCCTTTCGGCAAGATAGTTCCTCTGTCAAGCGAAAGCCCCACGCTTACATATAACACCATAGGCAGACACCAGTCACAGCTTGCTCTTACTAAGATTTGCACCAACAAGTCACCGTGGCTTATGCACTGCAAGGTGGGCGAGGTTTACAACATACCGATTTCGCACGGTGAAGGACGTTTTGTAGCAAGCGACGAGGTTATCGCTAAGCTCATCGAAAACGGTCAGATTGCTACTCAGTATGTTGACCTTAACGGCGAGCCTACAATGGATCTTGCATACAATCCCAACAGCTCGATGTGCGCTATCGAGGGTATCATTTCTCCTGACGGCCGTGTACTCGGTAAGATGGGTCATACAGAGCGTATAAGCTCGGATACCTGCGTTAATGTTGACGGCAACAAGGAACAGCTTCTGTTCAAGGGCGGCGTTGACTACTTCAGAATTTAACATTAAAACCGCATAAAATCTGCCCTGCAACGTATTTAGAACGTTGCAGGGCATTTTTGTGTGCAAAAATACAGAGCAGGCTTTTGTCTGCTCTGCGATGCTTTTACTTACTTATTCTTTCTTTTTCTTGCCTTATACGTTACAGGAACTGCTCCGCCGGCAACAGCCGCTACCGCAATCCAGGCGGCAAGTGACGATGCACCTGTTTCGGGGTTTCTCTTTCCGAATTCTTCGGGAGCTTTTTCAAACGCACAAGCTATACACTCATAATGGCCTATACCCGGCTCTGTGGCGGTAGGCTCTTTATCTACCACCCACTTGAACTCGTGATCGTCAAGATCGATTATATTGCCATTGTCATCAACGTGCCAGTGCTTATTCTCATCGTGTTTCCATTCCTTCTTACCGCTGAGCTTAGAAAGTGCTTTCTCCTCCTTGATGCCGCAAACGTTACAGGATCTGTTTGCTTTACCCTCAGATGTGATTGTCGGCTCAACGAGAGTTTTCCACTCGGACCAGTCGTGTCCCTTCGGAGAAATCTCCTTTATATCCTTCCTTGCGTCACAGAGTGAACAATGAATTGATTCAGAGCCTGCTGCCGTGCAGGTAGGTTCCTTATCTGTTGTGTAATCCTCTTCCCACTCGTGAGCTTCCGAATCTATATCGGTATCTTCATATTCGGTATAACTGCAAACCTTGCATTTTCTTGTTTTCTGACCGCCTGCAACACAGGTAGAGTCTTTTGATACAGTCCACTCTCCTAATGTGTGATCGCCCAAATCGCCGTTTTCAAATACAAGCATTGTATCATTTGTATGCGCTCCGCATTCGCACGAATAGAAATACCTGGCAGGAGTTAAGCAATCCGCAGGAGCTGCAAGCGTATCCTCATTTACGGTCTTTACATCAAATATATGATTTACTTTATTGATTTTTGCCTGACAGTTCTTACAAAGATTATAGTGTCCGGTAAGATCGGAATAATACAGTTTACCGTCACTCTCGTGTTCAACCTTATAACTCAGCGTGAAACGTGCCAGAGCCTTATCCTGAGTGCCTGCAGACGCATCCGCATAAGCGGTTCTGTCTGTTATAACGATGAAATCTTCTGTATAAGTTCCTGCGGCTAAATTGCTGTCGGGCTTAACTGTGAATGTTGCCGTTGCGCCCTTTGCAAGCTTTGAAGAGCCGTCATCGGCTGTACCCCATTCATTGCCGGCAGTGTATGATACTGTGAACGAAGAAGTATCAGTTATGTCACCGTTTGCTTTATTAAGGTCGGATTCCTTTACTACTCTGTACTTTGCTATAGAACCGCCCTCTGTGACTTTCAGCTTAAACATCAAAGGCGTTGCCGTACTTCCGTTATCAAAATCTGTACCGAAGTTAACAGTTGACACAGGATTGTTTTCACTGTCTGTTACAGATATTTCAACATCTTTAAGACTTGCGTCTGCGGTTACAATAAGGTTGCGGTCAACCGAAAGTGCGATGAATTCGCCTGTCGTGCTGTCGAACTCGTACTTATCGTCAGGTACCGCATTACCGTCAGCATCTGTTACCGTAACGCCTGAGAAACGGTATTCATCGGGATCGTTCAGAGCAAATACAAGCCTTGAAGAAACTCCTCTCATAGCAAAGACATTTCCGTCCGTTACGGTTGTTTCATTCGTATTATTTGCCTTTATGCAATAGGGCATTACATTTGTGCGCGGCTCGCTGTCATCTATTATTTCACCGTCACCGATGCGGACAATATTAAGTCTGTTTGATTCTGATAATATTGTGTCGGGGCCGGCAACATCGATTAAAGTATTTCCGTGCGACAGCTTTATTTTATAGCCGGTTTCCGCAATACATTTACCGCCTGCATAATCCAGCGTATATCCGATACCGTAAGCAGGTGTGAGCCTGCGGATAACGCCGCCGTTCGTCTTTGTTATCTGTGCCGCACTGCCGGCTTTTGTTATACTGCCGTTTGTAAATATCATACCGTTGTCAACAGACAGAGTGCCTGCTACGGAAATATCGCCGTAGGTTTCAATAACAGTGCCGTCAGTTACCTTCGCCGTTCCGTGACCGATTATATCGAGCTTTGCATTTTCGTAACCGTTCGCAGACAGGAGCTTAAAATCGCCAGAAGTATCGGCGGCATCGGAATCATCAAGCTTATTGACATTGAGAATACCGTTTACGGCATATATTCCGCTTACCGATGTTCCGTCATTTCCCGGCTTGCCTTTATAATTATCCTGCTGTTCAGACGGTACATGGGTATTTGTACCGGGGTTTCCGCCTCTTCCGGCTGTAACGTTAAGTCTGCCGCCATTAAGATACACCTTTGTATTATCGGTTATAGCCACACTGCCGTTACCGCCGTCGCCGCCAACGCCATAATACGATTCATTTGTATCGTAGTTAGTGCCATAACCTGCACCGCCGCCTTTACCGCCATCGCCGCCGATAACAGTTACAGTGCCGCCCGCAACCGTGAACGACGAAACATTTACCGCATCTTTGCCGTCCTCACCGTTTTCTCCTTTAGTCATATCGGGACCGCTATCCGTCATACCCCACCTGCCATCATCGCCTGTGGCTCCGATAAAGCCAATAACACCGCTTGCGCTTTCACTCTCACTATAAAAAGTTATTGTTGCGTCTGTGCCGGCAATACCATGGCTTACAATTACCTCTGCGCCGTTCTTGAGTATGACATTTACATTTCCTTTGAGATCCAGAGGATTTGTTGTATAGATATTAAAGATACCGTCAGCCACATACCACGTTTCTTTACCGGCAATGCCCCATGCGGTATCGTATGAAGCTATCTTTGTATAATCAGTTACCGTTCCGCTTATAACCGTACCGTCTGCGGACAGTCCGTAATAGCTCACCGCTTCATCGGCAATTGCGTTTATCGCCGTAAAGGACAGCGATCCGACTGCAAGCACGGCAGATGTTGCTATGCCGGCTATGATTCTGGTTGAAAATTTTCTTTTCATTTGTCTCTCCTTATCCGAGAAATTTTAAATAATGATATGCATTACTCATCTATCATACAATTGTAACATCCCATAAAGAGAATTTCAACAAATATGGCACGAACGGTCAAAAAATGGCGGCGAATGGTAAAATTACCTTCGCCGCCTGACTATAATGAATGATTACTTATCAAAACCGAGCAATTTCTTCGTTCCTGCTTTTTCGAGCGCAACTGTCAGAAGCACACCTGCTATAAGCCCTACAGCGCCCTGTATTGCGTTTCCGAAAATGCCTGCCGCCGCTGTTGCCACATTACCGTAAAGTATAATAGCATAAACGAAGTAGCCTGCCACCATAATTATTTCTGCCACAGTGCCGCCGATTACCTTGCCGACAAGCGACTTGAAATAAGAGCCGTTCATAAAGCACTTTGCAATGTAGAATGCCGCTACTGCCATAAGTGCCTTGATTATCAGCGTTGCAGGCGCATAATAAGCATAACCTGTAAGCAGATCCGCCATCGCAGAGCCTATGCCTGCCGCCGCAACTCCCCACGGCGAGCCGATAAGCCATACCGATGTAAGCACCATTACATCACCGAGATTTACATAGCCCTTTGTAAGCGGCATAGGTATCTGTACCACCATTGTCGCAACACAGGTAAGTGCGGCAAGCACAGCCGCCGTAACCATTAATGTGAGATTTTTTGTCTTTACCATTTCTTTTATCTTCTTTCTTTTGTATTTGGCTTATTTGCCTTTTTTCATATCATTAGCGGAGTAAACGACCTCCGCATAGATAGCCGCAATAATTCTGTACAGCTCGACCGGTATCGTTTCACCGCTGTTGAGCATTACAAGAAGCGCCGCCGTGCTGTCGTCACGGTAAACGGGAACGCCGTTCTCGTCTGCGATATTTATAATCTTCTTCGCAAGCTCGCCAAGGCCGGACGCTACCACGACCGGAGCATAGTTAAGGTCGGGATTGTACTTAAGCGCCGCCGCAGCCTGCTTTCCTAAATTACGCTTGGACATTAAGACCCTTCCTCCTGTCAATTATTTTCGGGAAAACCTCAGTCAGCACATGAGGCTTTCTCAGCACCGCAGTTTCAAATTTTGCGGGCTTATAGCCGATATTTCTTATTATAAGGTCAATCTTATCGGTCAGCTTTTTTATCTTGAAGCCGAACTTTTCGGGATAAAGAAGCGACAGATTGATGTTTTCACCCAGTGCGTACATATCTACCTCAAAACGTCCTATAGATTCAACGTCAAATGTCAGGAACAAGTGGTAATTCTTCTGTCCGACAGGCGTGTTGTTGGGGTTGTTCTCGTCATTATCGACCCACAGCTCACCAAACGCCTTTGTATCCTCAATCTGCAACGGCAGGATATAATGTGCAAGAGGAGTGAATACACCCGGTGCATTCAGAAGGCTCTGCAGAAGATTTGACGCATTGAAATCGTCCAGCGACTGAATAGCCTCGTGATTTATATTCTTACCGATAAAATCGGTCAGCTTATCAAGAGTAGACGGTGCGGAAGGGATATTGCTCGAAGGCGGCAGCTCCTTACGCTGTGCCATCTCATTTACTATATTGGTGAAAAACTCAAAAAGCGTGTCACGCTGAGGTATATCCGGCATTTCACGGAGAATCTCGTTGAGATAATCGACAAGTGCCGCCATATCCTTGATCCCCTGAAAATCACGATGCACCGCAGGAATAATCTGTCGACTGTCAGTGCCTGTGAGCATTGCCATTATTATATTCTTAAGTGTCTGCAATCCGGATTGTTTTCCTTCATCAAACGGCGATGTCAGAAACTCCAGTTTATCTCTGGACAAATCCAGCTCCGAAAGATAGCTTTCATCGGATAAATGCGACTTAATGAACAAAGACAGAGTTAATTTTTCAGCTTTATTGTCAAAAATACTTAAATAGTCTTGATTTTCGGACTGATTTAGTGTATTATTATAACTATCAGGAATATCCGACATCTCGCTGAGCTGTTTTTTGCTGAAAATCTTTTTAAGAAGATTTCCAAATGCAACAGACAGTTCCCTACGCATATCATCCGACGGAATATATGCAAGGAGATTTGCAAAGCTCTCCTTGAGCATACCGTTGTTGGTGTTGTAGCGTGAAAGATTATGTATTATGAGCGGAATGAACGTCTGTGTTCTTTCATCGTTCAGAAGACTTGCGGAAACGTCCTTCAGCAGTGCGAGCGTTTCACTCTTGAGCGGCTCGAACATATCAGCCGCACTACTGCTCTTCCATTGTGAAGACAAATCGGAGAGCTTGCGGGAGAGCGACTCGTTAGGTGAAAAATATTCGGACAGGAATTTGAGATTCGCACCGAGTGCATTAAGTATCTCCTGCTTGTTTGACGAATAGTTGAGTGCTTTCAGGAGCTGACCGATACTTTCTTTTATATCGGGGCTTGTGGTGGTCTTCAGGATACCGTGGAGCAGCTTGTAAAACTCATCACCGCTGAACATCGTGTTCTGCTTTTCCTGGTTCTGAATCTCACGGACCAGCTTTTCGGGAGCAAGATAAAAGCTCTTGATAAGCTCATCCATATCGTCGTAAAGCTCTGTGTAACCGTTGATCATCGTCTGCTCGAGCAGATCCGAGCTTAACAGGTTCTTGAGCGTTTCGACCGCCATAGTGGGATCTTTTATTTGAACAGTAAGCGGAGCGAGATTCTTTCTGCCCATCATCATAGCGGCGGCGGAATCGTTATCCTGCGCCGTAGATGCTTTGATAGGCTGAGCAAGCTCGACCATATCAAACGGTTCTATATTACCGTCATACTGCCGGTTTGTGAACGAATAGCTCTTACTGTTGGAAACAGGAGCCGTAATCTGTGGAATGTTGGGCATATATATTTCCTTTCAGATGCACATTTTAAAGCCGTGCATCGCATTGCTTGACTTTAAGTTTAGCACATTTCAAGGGATTTATCAATATCAATCTTACGATTGCATAATAAAAAAAATCAGGGAAAGGCGGTTTTGTATATGGCAAAGGTTGAACCCGGCATGGAATCTATGCTCGAAATGTACATATTTGAAACCAATACGTTGCTTGAACAGCTCGATGAAATTCTTCTCAGGACAGAGGATGCAAATGTATTCTCGCAGGAGGACATCAACGAGATATTCAGAATAATGCACACAATCAAAGGCTCGTCTGCGATGATGGGATTTGAAAATCTCCAGCATCTTGCGCACAAGGGCGAGGATATGTTCTTTGTAATAAGGGAGAAGCCCGAAATTGCGAAGGACGCACATTTTGTATATGAACTTATATTTGAGGTTTCCGATCTATATAAGGCTGAGATCGAGTATATACAGAATTCGGGGGATGACGACTATACGCCTACCGACTTCTCGGAAACGTTCAAAAAGCTCGAAGACGCAACGGAAAGATTAAAGGCAATGGAAAGCGGTGCTGCTCCTGCTGAAAGCGCTCCTGCTGAAAGCGCTCCTGCGGCAAAGCAGGAAGCATCTGCCGCTCCTTCAGGAAGCAACGTTGAGGGAAGCATGACCGTCCGTGTATTCTTCGAGGACGGCTGTAAGATGGAAAACCTCCGTGCTTTCCTTCTGCTGACAAAGATAAAGGAAGTTGCCGAAGTTATCAGCTGTACTCCTCCCGATGTTGAATCCAATGCGGATACGGCAAAGGATATTGTCGAGAACGGCTTCCTTGTAACCTTCAAGGGCTTCGACGGAGACAATGATACGGTAATTAAAGCCATAGAAGGTGCAGTCAACGTTGAGTCTTATGAGATAATAGACACACCGTCTGCGGCACCTGCCGAAGAAAAGCCTGCTCCCGCACCGGTTAAAGAGGCTGCCCCCGTTGCCGCCCCTGCAAAGACGGAGGAAAAGCCGCAGGCTCAGCCTGCTCCTGCAAAGCCTGCCGCAAAGAGTGCGGTCACAAAGGCTCAGGAGGACATTAAAAAGGCTAACGGCGGTCAGAAGCATAGCCTTATCAGCGTAAATCTGTCAAAGCTTGACACACTGCATGATATTGTCGGTGAAATCATAACGACCGAGTCAATGGTAATAGCAAACCCGGATCTTGAGGGCCTTGAGCTTGAGAGCTTCTCAAAGGCCGCAAGACAGCTCAGAAAGCTGACAGACGAGCTTCAGGATACTGTAATGTCTATCAGAATGGTACCGCTTGCAGGCGTATTTCAGAAGATGGGCAGAATTGTCCGTGATATGAAGATAAAGCTGAACAAGGAAGCAGAGCTTGTTCTTGAAGGTGAAACGACCGAGGTTGACAAGAGCATAGTAGATAACCTGAACGATCCTCTTATGCACCTTGTAAGAAACTGTATGGATCACGGCATAGAGGACGATATAAATGTCCGCATTGCCGAGGGTAAGCCCGAAAAGGGTACTGTAAAGCTGTCTGCAAAGCACTCGGCAGGTGAAGTTATCATCACCGTTTCAGATGACGGTGCAGGCATCAACTGCGAAAAGGTTCTTGAAAAGGCAAAGGAAAGCGGACTTCTTACAAAGCCCGAAAGCGAATATACAACGAAGGAAATCCAGAACATGATTCTCCTGCCCGGCTTCTCGACCAATGATACGGTTACGGAATACAGCGGCAGAGGCGTAGGTATGGACGTTGTACGCAGTAATATCGAACAGTGCGGCGGTACACTTACCGTTGAAAGCGAAGAAGGCAAAGGCTCCAGCTTCATCATCAGAATTCCGCTTACTCTTGCCATTGTTGAGGGTATGAAGCTGAAAGTCGGCTCTACTATCTTTACAGTGCCGATTTCATCTATAAAGGAAAGCCTTATGGTTGCAAACAACCAGCTGCTCAACGATACAAAGCAGGGCGAAATGATAATGATAAGAGGCGTGTGCTATCCTATCCTTCGTCTGCACGAAAAGTTCAATATGCCTACAGAGGTCACAAAGCTTGAGGACGGTATCCTGCTTCTTGTCGATGTCGGCGGAAAGAATGTCTGCCTGTTTGCAGATAAGCTGATAGGCGAACAGCCCGTGGTTGTAAAACCGTTCCCGAAATACCTCAGCCAGTACAATATCAAGGCGGAGGGTCTGTCGGGCTGTACCGTAATGGGCGACGGCACTATTTCGCTTATAATCGATGTCAACAATCTTATCGGCTAAGGAAACGGAGGCTTTACTTTGTCAGAGAATTATAATGATAAATTACAGGAACTTCTGAATACTCAGAAAGCAATGGAGGACGCAAAGAAAGATCCTCAGAATACAGAAATAACTAAGGTACTGACCTTCTATATCGGCGAGCAGGTATACGGCATTGAAATACCTGATGTCATCGAAATCATTGAAGTGCCGCCCATAACCGCCGTACCCGGCGTACCGTCTTATATCAAGGGCATAATCAATGTCCGCAGTAAGATTGTTCCCGTTGTGAACATAAGAAGCAGATTCGGCAAGGAAGAGATTCCTTTCAATGACCGCACCTGCATAATAATCGTTTCGACAGGTGATGATGTATCGGTCGGACTTATCGTTGACAGCGTTGCGGACGTTATTCCCGTAACCGAACAGCATATATCAAAGACACCGGAGCTTACAGGTGTAAACTCGAATAAATTCATCAAGTCCATTCTTGAAATGAACGATGGAATAAAGCTCGTCCTTGACGTTTCAAAACTGATAGACGAACACGCAAGCGAAGAAATGAAGTAAGGCAGGTGAGCCGTAATGCTTAAAATAACAGATAATGAATTCAACCGTCTGGTATCATTCATGAGAGAGCGCTACGGTATAAACCTTTCTCACAAACGCACACTTATCGAGGGCAGACTCGGTAATATGCTCGTTGAGCGAGGATTCAAAAACTATGACGAGTATCTTGACTGCTGTATGAATGACAGAAGCGGTAAAGAGCTTGACGGTCTGCTTATAAAGCTGACCACAAATCATACTTATTTTATGCGTGAACCGGAGCATTTTACTTACCTTACAAGCACCGTTCTTCCGTTTATAAAGCAGGCCAACGCAAAAAGCAAAACAATGCGTATATGGAGTGCAGGCTGTTCAAGCGGAGAAGAAGCGTACACTACGGCTATGCACATAAGCGAATTTCTGGGCAGTGAAAAATCCTCGTGGGATACAAGGATACTCGCTACCGATATTTCGCTGAAAACGCTTGCAGGCGCTCAGAACGGCGTATATCTGGAAAGCGGACTTACGGATCTGCCACCCGGCTGGCTTGAGAAGTATTTTGACAGGATAGACGGCGAAAAATGTAAGGTAAAGCCGGCGCTTCGCAACGAAGTGATTTTCCGCACGTTCAATCTTATGGAGCCGATACCCTTTAAAAAAGCTCCGTTTGATCTGATTTTCTGCCGTAACGTAATGATTTATTTTGAAATGGAAACAAAACTGGCTTTAGTAAAGCGGTTTTACGATGTGTTAAGACCGGGCGGATACCTGTTCATCGGTCACGCAGAAAGTATTCCGAGAGATTCAACCGATTATGAATATATTAAACCTGCTATTTACCGCAGACCGCTTAAATAACGGCTTTGCACAATATGACGGCATAATGCCGCAGACGGAGGTGAGGTTTTGCCTCTACGCATACTTATAACAGGAACCAGTGCAGCTGTAAGCCAGGTCACAAAAACGATCATCGACCGCAGTCTGCATAACTGTAGATCTGAAATAGTTGACTATAAACAGCTTTCTCTTTCTGCCAAAAAAGCAGACTATGATTTTGCCGTTATAAACGATCTGATGGCGGATGTATATTATCGTCTGCCGTCGGCACTGAACGATGTTCCGTCGGTGCTCATAACCAATAATGACAGAATACTGAATGACCCGAAGCGATTCGGGCTTTTTGGTGCAATCAAAAACACAAGCGGCGGTGCGGCGGGTCTTGTTGCTTTTGAAAAAGAGCTGATAGCTATCATCAATAACGGCACTCATAATACGCTCGAGCGTAAATCTGCCGATAAACTGCATTTTGATAAAATCATGCAATCGCCCGACGGCAGCGATCCTGCTGTTCTTTTCAAAAAAACGACAGCGCCGCAGAAAAACAAGCAGAGCGATATAATCAGACCTTACAGCAACAGCGGTAAGATTGAAATGATAGCGATAGGCGCAAGCACAGGCGGCACAGACGCCATAATAGAAGTTGTGCAGGATCTTCCTGCGGATACTCCGCCTATCGTAATAGTACAGCATATGCCTGTCGGATTCACGAAAATGTACGCCGACCGCCTTGACCGCATATGCAAGATGAACGCTAAAGAAGCTGAAAACGGCGACAGACTGCAACAGGGTCTTATAATACTCGGACACGGCTCGGAACAGCTTGAGGTACACAGGGACTCAGTTGGGTTATATGTTACCTCAAAGCCCGGTGAAAAGGTTTCGGGGCACTGCCCTTCTGTTGATGTTTTGTTCAGCTCTGTAGCAAAGGTCACGGGAAAAGGAACTATAGGTATAATTCTCACAGGCATGGGACGTGACGGTGCTTCAGGTCTTGCCGAAATGAGAAAATCAGGCGCATATACGATAGGTCAGGACAAAAATTCCTGCGTTGTATATGGTATGCCGTGTGTTGCTTTTGAAGAAGGCGCAGTCATAAAACAGGCTCCGCTTTCTGATATAAAGAATATTATAATAGGAATGTTATAATGGCAAATTACCAGGAAAGAAGAGAAAAAATGTCAACAGCAAAGAAAACCCTTTCTGTCATTACAGCCATAGCAATTTTTGCAATTGCGGCTTTGATGACAATGTGTGTTACGCAGGTCGCATCAGCGGCAGAGATGAACGGTAACACAGCAACAGAGCTTGTAAGCTTCATCGGCACAGGCTGGAACTTAGGAAACACCCTTGACGCAATAGGAGGCGGAAACAGCCTTTCCAGCGAAACGTCATGGGGAAATCCGAAAACAACAAAGGCGATGATAGACGCCGTAAAAGCACAAGGCTTCAGCGCAGTAAGAGTACCTGTATCGTGGGGCAACCACACGACCGGCGACAACTTCACTATCGACTCTAAGTGGCTTGCAAGAGTAAAAGAAGTTGTAGACTACTGCATTGATAACGATATGTACGTTATCCTGAACATTCACCACGACACATCCACACAGTACTACTACCCTTCATCTGAATACAAAGAACGGTCGGTGAAATTCGTAACATCAATATGGACGCAGGTAGCAAAATATTTCAAGGATTACGACCAGAAGCTGATATTTGAAACGCTCAACGAGCCAAGACTTGCTGGCACAGGCGATGAATGGTGGTTTGACGTAAACAATCCGAATAATGCTGTCCGTGATTCAATCAGTGCAATAAACGCACTCAATCAGACAGCGGTTGATGCTATCCGTGCGGCAGGCGGTAAAAATACCGACAGATGTATAATGGTTCCCGGATACGATGCATCCATAGACGGCTGTACAACATCAACTTTCAAATTACCGGATGATTCTACGCCCAATCGTCTTATCGTGTCGGTACACGCATATACACCTTATAATTTTGCTCTTAACGCAAACGGCACAGCTGAATTTACGAATGATCTGAAAAATGAAGTGGATTATCTGTACAGCACAATAAAATCGCATTTCATTGATAAAGGTGTCCCTGCAATAATCGGTGAAACCAGTGCCTCCAACAAAAACAATGCGGCAGAACGTGTAAAGTGGGCACAGTATTACATGGGCAAATCCGCCGAATATGGCGTGCCTTGTATGCTGTGGGATAACAATGCGTTCAATGGCGGTGACAGAGGCGAATGCCACGGTCACCTCAACCGTTCAACGCTCGGCTGGTATGATAAGGCTTTTGTTGATGCTGTAATCAAGTACGGCAAGAAGGAACAGATACCCGAAAAGCTGACGCCTCCCGCAAGTGTCACCAATTGCAAAGCAAGGCATACAACCACCACGGAAATTTTCATCAATTGGGATAAAGTTGAAGACGCCGATGGATATATTACCGAACAGTACAAAGGCGGTAAGTGGGTACAGATAAATGACAGTGAATATCCTGCGGTCGATTTATACAATCTGAAACCGGATACGGTTTACACATTAAGGATAAGGGCGTATAAAACCCAAAAGGGAATCTATGCCTACAGCGATTATGTACGCTTTGCGGCAAAGACTTCCAAGCCGGTCGTTAAAAATGTTACTAACTTCAAGGTAAAATCAGCTACAACAAATTCAGTTACGTTACAGTGGGATAAATGTGAAGGTGAAGTCGGTTACTTCGTTGAACGATACAAGAACGGATCGTGGTGCAATATAGCAGAGCTTCCTGTTGACACGACAAGCTATACTGAGAAAGGCCTTATAAACGGAACGACCTACTCATTCAGAATCAGAGCATACCGATACGGTGACACTGTGTTGACCGGATTATATTCGAATGTTGCAGGTACCACCACACTTGCAAATGTTACGGGCTTTGCAAAGCAATCCTCTACAGATTCAAGCATTACTGTAAAATGGAACAGGAATTCACGCGCTACAGGATATGTGCTTGAACAGTACACAGGCGGAAAGTGGGTACAGCTTACAAAAACAGCGTCAAACACCAATACTTCGTACACTGCGAAGAACCTGAAAGCAAGCACAACTTACACATTCCGCATCAAAACATACAAGACGGTAAACGGTAAAACCACCGAAACTGCTTATATAAGACTTGCTGCGAGAACATCCGCACCGAGCGTTACGAATGTAACAGGCTTTACAAAGGAATCTGTTACCCAAACTACCGCTACTCTGAAGTGGAACAAAAACACAACCGCTACAGGCTACATTGTCGAACAGTACAAGGGCGGCAAGTGGACTCAGATAGCAAAGACAACAAGCAACAGTACACTTACCTGCACTGCAAAAGGACTTAAGGCAAACACTACTTATACGTTCAGAATCAGAGCATATAAGACCTCAGACAGTTCAACGAAGTACAGCGACTATGTAAGAGCGGCGGTAACTACCGCTAAGTAAAACGCATCCCCCGATTTTCAAAATCGGGGGATTTGTATATCCGAAAATAAGAATGACCTCTGCTTTTGCAAAGGTCATTCTTATTTTCTGAGCAGTTTTTATAGATAAATCCGGTCACACAGCCCGGTACAATAAACAGAACTATCTGGCTTGCACAAGGAATAAGGAAATCCATAAAACCCGAGAAGCCCATCTTTCTTATCTTTTTTCTGACCGCAATAAAGCTCTTTGTATTACGCCAATTGCGTCTGCGGTTCAGATTTCCCGCCGTTACCCTATAGCGTACAAGCACTTCGGGAATGTTTGCCGCTATTGCACCGCCAATCAGCATACGCACCATAAAGTCATAATCTTCACAGCGTTCAAGCTCCTCGCAGTATCCGCCGATAGACTGTGCAAGCGACTTTTTATATACGAGCGTCTGGTTATTGAACGGCGCTCTGCGTTTTGCAAATTTTCTTATCTCGTCGTTTTCTGTCGGAGGTCTTCTTACGGCAATATCTTCACCTGTATCGCTGTTGAACTCACAGATAAAACTGCCAAGTATCGAAATCTCAGGATGCCGGGACAGATAAGCCATCTGCTTCTCCGCCCTGTTTTCAAGGCATATATCGTCAGAATCCATCTTCATTATATATTCATTCTTACAAATAGCAAGTCCTGTGTTAGCACATTTTGCCGTGCCGCCGTGACTTTCAAGGCGATGTATCTTCAGCTTACCGCCGAACTTTTCGCTGTATTGCTCAAGCACTCCGTCAAGCTGTTCATTCAGCTCGCCGTCGCATACAACAACTATCTCATCCGCAGGATAAGTCTGTACATACAGGCTTTCAAGGCTCTGAGCGAAAAACTCGGGATTTTCTCCGCTGTATACCGACATAAGGACGCTGTACGGCTGTAATTCTGTTCTATTTTCCATACAAATTTGCCCCCTTTGCCTTTGTAATCGCTTACATTGATTTTATCATACCTATAATAAAAAGTCAATCAATACCCGCAATTTTTATCGGTTTTTCTCTTTACTGTCATATTATCAGTCAAAATAGAGCGCATTGCGATAGTCGATTTGTCCTGTAAATGCGTCATAAATTATATTTTCGCAGTTTTTTGTACTGATAAAATATTCAGTAACATATGCAACGGGAATGAATCTGCCGTCGGATATAAGCTGTTTTTCCGCCTGTCTGCACAACTCATATTCCTCCTTCTCATCCTTCGCCTGTGACGCTTTTTCGAGCAGTCCGGAATATTCGCTGTTCATAGCACTGTATTTGTTCACGTTACCCGTAAAGCTGTTAAGATACGCCTCAGGGCAATTATAACTGCCGTTAAGACGTGTCAGTGCCAGAGTATAATCGCCGTTTTTCAGCTTCTCGTCATATTCGCTTTCGCTTATATATGAGATACTGCAATACATTCCGAGCTTTGCCTGCCACTGCTGTAAAATGCCCTTTACCGATTCGCCTATTTCTTCGTCACGGTTTTCTACAGCAATTATATTGACGCTGTACAAATCCGCCTTGTCGATATTGGCACACGCACTCTGATATGCCGTATACGCCTTAATCTCATCGGGCTTTACCACTGCCTTGCCGCCCACAGCATCACGGTAGCTTCCGAGCGAATTTTTAACGGACGGAGGCACCGCACCATCCGCAACGGTATATCCGAAAGGCATTTCGAGCTCTGCGGTGTCGGTCGCATACAGTAAGGCGTAGCGGAGCTTGTCGCTCTTGAATATCGAATTTGAAGTGTTCATTGTAATGCCGTAAACGGCGGTCGAGAATTCGTCATAGATATAATTCTTGTTAAGATAGCTCTTTGCCTTACTGCCCGAAAGAACGATGCTCTGCGATGTTCCGTCGGTGAAATCCGTAATATGATTATCTTCGATGAAGAAGTTAAGTCCGAGCGGAGTTACCTCATCGTGCTCATTATACTTGTCGCTGTAACGAAGAACGAGGTTATTGTTATTGTTGCTCCATGCGTCATAATTCCACGTCTTTACATAAAACGGACCGTTTGATGGAGTTCGCTCTGCGTCGAGACCGTATTTGCCCTGTGCCTTGATAAAGTATTCCTCGTTGCACGGCATAGCCGCCGGCATAGCAAGAAGCATCGCTAATGACGGCTCGGTATATTGCAGTTCTATTGTAAGCGAATAATCCCCCTGCGCCGTAACTCCGAGCTGTGACAGGTCGGTAATTTCTCCGCTGTTTATCTTATCGGAATTTTTTACGCAGAAATATTCCGACGCCTTCGGCGCTCTGGTTTCCGGCAGGAATAATCTTCTGAAGCCGAAAACAAAATCGGCGGCTGTGACCTTCTTGCTGTAGCCGTTTACGTCTGTCCAGTATCTGTCCTGCTTCAGTTTGAAGTTATATGTAAGCCCGTCATCTGAAACGGTATAGCTTTCAGCCATCGCTTTTTCCGCATTGCCGTCCGCTCCGATCCTGAACAAGCCCTCGAACACCGAGCCGATTATAAGATATGATTCCCTGTCAGAAGCGTATTGAGGGTCAAGGCTTCCGGGATTTGACGATATATCATATCCGAACACATATCCCTTGCCGTCATCCTCTTTACACGAGGTGAAAAAAGCACAGCATAAGCACAGCAAAAACGCAGAAATGCGAATTGTCGTTCTTTTCTTCATCACAACTCCTTAATTACAACATTACCCGTTTCCAGTGATTTTTTGCAATCAATTATCCTCTGATTACGGCTTCCTTTGAAATGCAGTTCAAGGCTTCTCTGGGCAAGTATAAATTTGCCGTCGACCAGTATATCCACTACCGACAGCAGATTTTTAACGTCCTCATCCGTCTTTGATTTTTCAACAAGCTGTTCAAAGGTAAACCCGGTATATGCCATTATATCGAGCTTTGTATTTTCCTTTATCCTCTTTGCAAGGTCATATAACGGTGCAGGCTGGCAGAACGGCTCTCCGCCCGAAAAAGTAATACCCTTCAGCAGAGGATTTTCCGCAATGTGATTATATATCTTGTCGGTATCCGCAAGCCTGCCGCCGCTGAAATCATGCGTTTCGGGATTATGACAGCCCTCACAGTGATGCGGACAGCCCTGTGTAAATATCGTATATCTTATTCCCGGTCCGTCTACAATAGACTCGCTGACCGTACCTGCTATTCTTATAAGCATTGTATCACGTTCCTTTTTAAGTTATCCTATTTATTATAGCCTTATTCGGATAAAAAAGCAATAGATTGAAAGCGTTTCCCTGTTTTTTCAGATAAAAATAAAGTGAGCAAATACAAAATTGCCCACTTTTATTTCAATATTTCAGATATTGATTACGCAACTTTTGAATAGTCGATAACAGAAATATCCTGTAAAAGACTTTTTGCCGCTTCTACAAGTTTTTCGAGCTGTTCGGCAACTTCATCTGTGTAAAATATCTCTCCGCATTGTTCACATTCCTCGCAAGGTACATTTTTAATTATTATTACCGAATTACTGTAATTGACAACATGAGTTGTAAAGCTGTTTTTTATCATTTTGCACTTACATAGCATACACATACAAATCACCTCTTCCGTGTTTTTAAATCATTTTCAAATTCATCCGAATCAGGAAAATAGGCAGTAATTATTCCGACATTTTCTCCGTTACAACTGACTACAACGTGAATAACAGAACGATCATTTATAGTATACCCATATATAAGACAACTTGGATGCGGAAAATCATCAGGATAATTTTCTATTATCTCTCCATGCATAATACAATTTTTCACATCATCTCGCCGTATATTTCTTTCTTGCATTCTTTCCAAAGCGTGCTTAGACCATTTTATTCTTGACAATCTACATAGTTCTTTTAATTTATCAAAATTCAAAATGCAACCTCACTGTTTACTGAATTCACGCCGATTCGCTTTTACCCTGCTTCTCTCTGCATTCACTGCATATACCCTTGATGCTTATCTCGTACTCGGTTACATCAAAGTCATACTTTGTGTGTATCTTATCGTTAAGACACATCATTTCACCAAGCTCCACATCAAAGACCTTTTCACAGCAGCTGCATATCATATGAAAATGCGGATCTGTCCTGCCGTCAAAACGAACACTTCCGTAAGAGCTGCATATTTTCTTCAGTATGCCGTGTTCCGCAAGCTGATTGAGATTACGGTAAACTGTACCAAGGCTGATTTTAGGATAACTGCGTCTGGCTATATCGTAGACCTGCTCGGCGGTAGGGTGGACAGGATTCGAAACAACGATATTCATTATGCAATTTCTCTGTTGAGAATAATTCATACTGCCCTCCTGTCAGGTATAACTCTCGTTATCCGTAACCCAATGACGAACTCTCAGAGGAATACCAAGCCCCTCTGCAAGCTCCTTGCACTGCTCAATCTGCTCAGGCTTTATTATATCAACCACGGTAAACATAACCTCAGGCACGATAGTTTTACTGTTGCGGCAAAATTAAGCATAGAATTGAATGACGGAAGCCCGAACTTAGGACGTGAGACCTCAAGATAGCTCTCAGGGTCGGGAGCGTTAAGGCTTATGGAAATACAATCTATTAAATATCTCATCTTGTATGAATCAAACGCAGGGTTGATAAAATCAACAAGTCCGTTTGTGTTGATACGAATCTTCATATCGGTAGTCTGCTTTACATACTTTGCGACCTCAAGCAGAACATCGGCACGCTCCATAGGCTCGCCGTAACCGCAGAAAACAAGCTCGTGAAGTCCCGTCTTATCAAAATCGTCGAAAGCCTTGATAATTTCTTCATAGCTCGGCTCGTGCTCAAGCCACAGGCTGTCATTATCCGCAACGCTGTCGCCGTTCTTTCTTATGCAGAAAACGCACGAACACGGACATCTGTTTGTTATATTAGCATAAAGCTTACCTTCAAACTCATAGAATATCGTCATATTACACCTCCGTGGATAAACTGATAATCTTTCTCACATTAGTATAACATAACGCTGAAAATTAGTCAATAGCTAAATCGGCATTTTAATGCGAAAAATCGCTACCCGCAAAAAAAATTTTATATCCTGTCATATATTTCATCTGCTTTTAAAGAAGTAAATGACAAAGGGAAGTATACTCCGGAAGTCCGGCTCTCCTTCATTGTTATCAATACACGGTTACAGCAGTTGTAATAGGCACTGTCGCTATCTTTCAGACGCTCTACATAAGGAACGGCTCCTTCCGACAGCATAGCAAGGCTTCCTGTATCTGTTTCAGCAATTTCACCGCTTAGATAGCTTTCGACATTGTACTGAGCTATTCTTGCATCGGGGTCGCAAAAGCACAGCACACCGAGCATTACGGTAAACGATATAAAAAGCGTTGCCACTGTTTTCATACCGGGGAATATCTCGTGCAATATCAGCACAAGGAAAACTATGCCGAGAAGTATCATAAACCACGATGTATAGAATCTAAGCCCTGTAAGCCCATATTCACCGATATACATTATCATCTTTGACATTGCACTGCAGATAAGCAGTATCGTAATCAGGCTGAAAACCGCCGAATATATTCTTACAGCAACGGGCTTTCTGCCGTTTTCGTTTCTCTTTGCAAGAACACCCGCAAGAAATATAACCATTAGGTCAAGCACTGCCACTCCGCACAGCTCAAAAAAGCCTTGTCTTGCATATTCGCTGTAGCTGTAGCCGTCGGGAAGAACTCCGCCGAATGCGCTCAGATAGTACGGCAGCTGGCAGGCAAAGAACAAAAGATAGATAAGTATAAGCGGTGTCAGCGCAGAACATATTGCGACAGCAGGCACCTTTGCCGCTCTCCCCAGGTCGCCTGTCATTTTACGCTTTCTGCCTTTCGCACCGCTCATTGCTCCGAACAGCAGGAACGACAGCGGTATGCTTACCGCAAAAATTATAACGTTAGTGAAAAAGTTGTCGAAAAATCCACCTGTTATACCTGATAACAATCTTCCGAAATTATCATCGGCGCTCGAAAGGGCCGTACACGCTATAATCACGGCAGGAATCGAGCAAAGCACTCCAAGCAGAATATATAACGCTGTTTTGCTTTTTTTCTCCTTTTTCCTTATTTGTAAAGGGAACAGCCACGCACTTTGGTGCTGCTGCAAAGTTTGCAAACGGCACTGCGAATACAGCCTCGCATATTTCCCTTAAGAATCCGTCCGAAAACAGCGGTTTTGAGGTTATAAAGCTGTAAGCAAAGTAACAGAGCAGTATTGCGGCATATACCCACGACAAAAATCGTACAAGCCCTGTCGATGAAAACACAGGAACTGTGCAAAACAGCATCACACAGCCGAAAATTGCCCATTGTGAAGCGGTCGGCTTTTTGCCGATATATATTACTGCCATAACCGCAAGGGTCGCCACTATAACGTGATACCAGCCCGATGCTATAACCTCTGCAAACGGGAATATTTCTCCCTCGGTAAAGAACAGCTTCAGTGTTATAAAGCCGATTATAACGGTCATCACAGCGAATATGAAGTCACGGATGCCGTATACTTTCTTCGCTTCGGGCGGACCTTGCAGCTGCCTTTGAGGCTGTACAAACTGCCCGTCCGCTCTGCCGTATACATTCACCGGCGGAACGTTACCGCACTGCTCCGCATTTTCCGCATAATTATAGTATTCATTCATCTTCTCCACCGCCTTTATAACACAGAATATCTCCGGGCTGACACTGCAGCACCTCACATATCTTTTCAAGCGTTGAAAATCTTATCGCCTTTGCCTTGCCCGTTTTCAGCACCGACAGATTTGCAGGTGTTATTCCTATTGCGGCGGCAAGCTCGTTGGATGAAATTTTCCGCTTTGCCATCATTACATCAAGATTTATTTCAATTGCCATATCAGTACCTCACAGCTCAGATAGTAAAGTCGTTCTCTTCCTTTATTACGATTGCCTGTTCAAAAACGTTCTTTATAACACGCAGTATCAGTCCGAAAAATGCCGCCGCTATAACCACAAGCCACGCAAACGGTCTTATAAAGCTGAAATAGATAAAGATAACGCTTACGGCAAAACAGCAATACGATATAAGCCGTAATATTTTCACATTGGCGGGTATGAACACCTTGTCGTGCCTTATGTTTGAAAGCAAACGGTCAAGCGCCGTAACTATCACAAGTGCTACCGCCGCCGCAAGATAAAGAGTGATTATCATAGGCAGATACACCGAGCTTCCTGTCAGTGCAATGATACCGTTATCGTAGACCCGGACAATTAAAGGTGCAAATATACAGCAGACGATTATAAGCACGAATACTATCCTGACAAGCACGAGAGATAAAGTAACCGAAAAATTCTTTTTGTTCAAAAAATCATATCCTTTCATAAGGCACTGCCTTTGTTTTTTTGAATTATAGCACTAACATTCTCGTTTGTCAATAGATTTTTATTGTTTTTCAATAATTTTTTATTGCAAAATAAAAAAATCAGGTGGATTTACCTGCTCTTTGGGCTGTCAATTATATCTTTTCCTCGCTGTACGCTTCTAACGCCCGTATACTACTCGCCTCCGATATTTCGGTGCGAATACTATAAGATACTTGCAATTTCTCTTTGGATGTGATAAACCATGATTGTCATTCATTTGACAGTCCTCCTTTTGATATTCTGTGGTTGCCAAACCCACTTCTATTATATCACAAATCAAATCGGCGCAAGCCGACACGGCGGTACGCCGTACTTTTGTCTTTTGACAAAAGGATTTGATGATAAAATGTTCTCAGACAGGCGGTTATCCGCCGACCGTGCTTTGCACGGGATAATCCGTGTAAACGAATTATCTGTCTGAGGTTATTATATTATAAGAGGACTTTTTACTAAAGTCTTTTATTCCACCGCTTCAAGCGGTGGTTTATTTTTGCTAAAGCTGCAATAAAAAACAAGCCGTATTTCTACGACTTGCAAAATCTCCGCAGTCAGAAAGATAAGGCGATGGCACTGAGGCTGAATCGTTAAAATGAAAATCGGAGCGTACCTGATTTTTACTCTGCACTGTGGCAATGATTCCTGTAATATATCGGTGTAACGCCGTACAGCTTTTTGAATCTGCGGCAGAAATAGCCGATGTTCTCAAATCCTGTTTCATGCGCTATGGTGCAAACGCTGTTTTCAGTATCAACAAGGAGCTTTGACGCACGTTTCAGTCTGTATTCTACAACGTAATTTATCGGCGATGTATGCAGGTATATCCTGAAAATATTGAGGACACTGCTTTTGCATATAAGAACTGTTCCTGCAATATCGTCCAGTGTTATCTGACCGCTGTAATTATCGTGAATATACTGCATCATTATCTGAAGCTTCGCCTGCGTCTGTGCGGAATGCCCGGACACGGGGCCGCAGTCTGTTATTTGTATGCTTTCATATAACAGCGCCATAGTTTCAGCAGCAGCTCTGCTGTTTTCATTTCAGACGCTGTGCCTGAACCCTGCACGGCAAATACCGCCCTCATTGTTTCGATAATGCTGCGGTGTGCTGTTTCTTCGGCGGAAAAAATCACACATTCAGTAGTTGATTCGATTATCGGTCTGATGTATCTGCTGTATATCAGACTGCCCTGCGGCGCAAGCAGAACAGGTGAAAAAACAATGTTAGGAATGATGGCGCTGTCTTTGGCTTCAAACCTGTGTATCACCTGAGAGTTTATAAAGATCCCATCGCCCGAGCTGAGAACATACCTGTTTCCGCCCACCAGAAAATCAGCCTTGCCCTGCTGTACATAAACAAATTCGACCTCTGGATGCCAGTGCCAGTCGATACAGTGAAAGTCGAAATCCCAGATGTCCTCATAATAGTAGCAGAAGGGATATTCTTCGCTGCCGTGACTTGCAGTTTCACGCAAGGTTTCGTCCGTTATGATCCTGTCCTTTTTGATTTCATCACTCATATTCTCACCTGATTTACGATATTGTGTAATAAAAATGTGATTTTGTGTATTGAAATGTTATGATGTTTGCTATATAATCTGATTATATCAATCGTCAAGGAGTTTGTCAATATGGCTGTGAATTACAGAAAAACACTTATATCCTGCTATCTTGGATTCATCACGCAGGCAATAGCGGCTAATTTCGCCCCGCTTCTATTTCTCACATTTCACAACGGCTATGGTATCCCGCTTGGAAAAATCGCCCTTATCTCGTCGGTATTTTTTGTTACTCAGCTTATCATAGATGTGCTGTGCGCACGTTTCGCCGACAAAATCGGTTATCGGAAATGCGTTATCGGGTCGCAGGCTTTTTCGGCACTGGGACTTATCGGACTTGCCTTTCTGCCAGAACTGCTTCCCAATCCGTTCACAGGAATAATCGTAAGCACAATCATATATGCAATGGGAAGCGGTCTGACCGAGGTACTTGTAAGTCCGATAGTTGAAGCCTGCCCGTTTGAGCACAAAGAAGCTGCAATGAGCCTGCTGCATTCATTCTACTGTTGGGGTTCGGTCGGAGTCATATTCATTTCAACACTGTTTTTTACTGCTTCCGGCATAGAAAACTGGAAGTGGCTCTCTTGTATATGGGCGATAATTCCACTGGTAAATGTTTACGATTTTTCAGTATGTCCCATAGCACACCCCGTCGAGGACGGCGAGGGAATGCGTATTCGTGACCTGCTCAGAGTCCCGCTGTTCTGGCTTGCGATACTGCTTATGGTTTGTGCGGGAGCCTCGGAGCTTTCAATGGCGCAGTGGGCGTCGGCATTTGCAGAATCCGCTCTCGGACTGACTAAATCAGTCGGAGATATTGCAGGACCGTGTATGTTTGCCGTGACAATGGGCATAAGCCGTACACTTTACGGGAAGTACGGCGAAAAGCTCGATCTTATGAAATTCATGATAGGCTCGGCGCTGCTGTGTCTGATCTGTTACATCACTGCCTCCCTGTCGGGAATACCTGTAATCGGTCTTCTCGGCTGCATAATGTGCGGATTCTCGGTAGGTATTATGTGGCCCGGATCTATAAGCATCTGCTCAGGCAAAATATCCACCGGCGGAACTGCAATGTTTGCACTTCTCGCTATGGCAGGCGACCTCGGCGGAGCACTCGGTCCTGCTATTGTAGGAAATATCACCCAGAATGCAGGTAATGATATGCAGAAAGGTATGCTGTCAGGCTGTGCATTTCCCTTGATACTTTTGGTATCGCTCCTGCTGCTGAACAGAGCCGGACGCAGAAACAACTGATTGTATCCGGCAGGTTTATACAAAGCTACAATAGAAAAAAGGCACCATGTATTAAAACGTGATGCCTTTTTATTTTCCATAAGATGCCGGCAGTCAATTTACGGATTTCATAGAACCTGTTCTGCATTTCTGAACTGCGACGGGGTAATACTCTCGAACCTTTTAAAAATCTTGCAAAAATAACTGCTGTCACAGAAGCCTGTTTCTTCAGCTATCTGCTCGACAGTTTTCTGCGTTTCCGCCAGAAGCATTTTAGCCGCCTGTATCTTGCGCTTTGTGATGTATTCCATCGGTCGGCAGTTCAGGGTCTGTCTGAATAATCTGCACAAATGCTGCGAAGAAACTCCTGCGGCTTTACTTATGGATTCAAGACCGGGCTGTTTCATATAATTCTCGTCAATATAAGCGATCGCCTTCGTTACTGCAGGGGCGATTTGTACACTGCCTTTTCCTTTCGCTGCAAGACGGCTCAATTCAATGAAAAAGCTGTACAGATAGCCCGACGCTCTGAAATTTCCGTCAACCTTGTCAGACAGGAGTGCCTCGTGCATACATCTGAAACAGTGGTCAAGATATGTAATTTCTTCCTTTGGAAGAGGGAAGATTTTCGGCTTGTCAAAGCCGAGCGCTTTAAGCATATCGGCGCAGGATTTTCCTGACGGTTTTATCCAATGCGTATCCCAGGATTCGTCCGTTGAATAATACTCATGCGGACAGCCGGCAGGGATAAAGAATGCGGTGTACGGATTTATTATATGTTTCTCTCCGTTCATTATAAGTACGCCGCTTCCTTTTGTACAATAAAGGGCCTTGGCATAATTGTCACCATTGCCGCAGATTACATGATACTGCCATTCGTTCAGCCCTACGCTCACCAAAAAGACGGGAAGACTGCCTTCTTTACTGATTATCGGATAATCGTAGAATTTCAAAATCAATTCACCGCCTGTGCTAAAATCGTTATATCTTAATAATATCATTCATTGACTTGTATGTCAATAAGCGTTATAATCTATTAAAATATGAAGGGGTGATTTTTTTGAGAACAGTCAGGGAACTAAACGATTTCTGGAGATTCACAAAGCTTCCGGCAGGAATGAATATATCGAAAGACAACGTTATCTCTCCCGAATATGAAGATGCGTCATGGCAGCCTGTTGTACTGCCGCATACATACAATTCTGAAGACGGTGCAGGCAGAATGGCAGCTTCAGACGGTGGGGACTACTACCGTGGAACTGTATGCTACCGCAGAAACCTTGCGCTGAGTTCCGAAGAATGCTGCGGAAAAGAACTCTATCTGGAATTTGAGGGTGCTAATACTGTTGCGGAAGTCTATATAAACGGCAGATTTGCAGGAGAGCACAGCGGAGGGTATTCAGCTTTCAGATTTGATATTACGGACTATATACACCCGTACAAAGACAATCTGATAGCTGTTATCGTATCGAATGCTCCCACCGATTATATTGCGCCGATAACCGACAATGGCGATTTCACAAAAATGGGCGGCTTGTACAGGGGTGTAAAGCTTATTGCAGTCGAGCCTGTTCATATTGCTCTGAACGACAGCGGCTCCTGCGGAGTATATATAACCCCACGCAATATTTCAGAAACATCTGCGGATATAGGCATACTTGTCAAGCTGGATAAAGCTGAAACCGCAGAGGTTAAGGCTGCGATACTTGATCCGCAGGGAAATCTTGAAACGGAACTTTTCGGCAGAACGGACAAAGACAGGATAACGCTTTCGGGAAAAATCAACTGCCCGAAACTCTGGAACGGGGTAAACTCTCCCGGCCTTTATCGTGCGGAGATAACCTTATTCTGCAACGGGAAACCCGTCGATAGCATTGAACAGGAATTCGGAATACGCTCGTACCTCATAGATGCCGATAACGGATTTTTCCTCAACGGCAAGCCATATCCGCTCCATGGGGTGAACTACCACCAGGACAGTTACGAATCCGGCTGGGCAATGACTGACGCTCAGCGTGAGCGGGATTATCATATCATTCGTGACATGGGCTGTACTGCTGTAAGAATGGCTCACTACCAGCATTGTGACCACGAATATTCATTATGCGACAGGCTGGGTCTGTGCGTTTGGACGGAGATAGGCATAATCAATAAAATGTCTGCCGATGACAGCGACGCTCATGTCCTTTCAGACGGCTTTGGAGATAACGCAAAACAGCAGCTTCGTGAGCTTATCAGGCAGAATTACAATCATCCGTCAGTTATTGTCTGGGGATTGTTCAACGAACTTCACCAGATGACCGATGAAATATTCGGGCTTTACAGCGAGCTTTATGAAATTGCCTGCAAAGAGGATGATACAAGGCTGAAAACCTTTGCAGATAATCAGTTTTACGGCAGATTTCTGGAGCTTCCTGCTGATGTGGTCGGGTATAACCGTTATTTTGGCTGGTATAAGGAGGCGGGCAGTGCGGAGAATTTCGGCGAATGGCTTGACCTATACCATAACAAAAGGAAAAGCGCCCTGTCTGCCTTTCCGAATACGGCGGCGGTGGGGCGATTTCGCAGCACAAGGATAATGTAGATTGGGAAAGTGACATAGACCCTGTCGGAGTACGGCATTATGAGAACTATCAGTCGCAGCTGCATGAGATATTGTGGAAACAATTCTCGGTCAGAAAGTACCTGTGGGCCGAATTTATATGGTGTATGTTCGATTTTGCGTCCTACGGGCGAACAGAGGGAGATACAAAGTCGCTCAACGACAAGGGACTTTGCACAAGGGAGCGTATTCCAAAGGACGTATATTTCTTTTACAGGTCCGTATGGAGCAGCGAAAAAACCGTTTATATAACTGAACGCAGACATGAATTCAGGGCTTGTGATGTGCCTTTTGTAAAGGTATATTCAAATGCAGACGCAGTGGAGCTTTGTATAAATGATGTTTCGCACGGCAGAATATCACGGTGCGAACTTCCCAATGACGAGAGCACTGTTTTCGTGTGGGAAAATATAAAGATAAAACCCGACACAAAGAACAAAATATGCGCTAAAGCATATTTCAGCGACGGAACATCAAGAACCGACTATGCATTCTGGACAGGTAAATAAACGTGTCTGTATATTTTTATTTATCATAATAGAGGTCAATTATGAACGTTGTTATTCTGATGCTCGCTGTAACAGCCTGCTATACAATATGCTCGCTGAATGATAAATACGCCGCTGCCAAAGCCAACTTCTCCGGCGATGAATTTACATTCCTGATGTGCTCGTCGATGTCGGTGTTCCTTGCTTTAAGTCTGCCGTTTCAGAATTTAAGTTTCAGCTTGACTTGGCAGTCATTTTTAGCGGTATTACTGGTTGTGGTGTGCAAAATGTTTGAATTTCAAATGAGCGCACGGGTGCTGAAACAGCTTTCTGCTTTTGAGTTGAAAGCGTGGCTTGGGATAACCCTGTTTGCGTCTTATTTCACTGATATTCTTTTCGGGTCTGAACTCAGTGTTTTCAAACTGATTTGTATATTTGCAACAGCCGCAGGCCTTGTATTTATTGCAAAGTCGTCTAAATGCGGCAGTGTAAACTATAAACAGATAATTCTGCCATTGGTGCTGTATCTTATTTCAAAATATGGGTATGGGCTTATTATAAGGAGTTTCTCTCCGTATGCTTCATCAACAATGCAGCTTCTTCCGGCTATGGTGATAATTTCGCTGATAATGCTGCCGAGAGTTCATATCAGGGAACTTATTAAGAATAATCGAAGCGGCGTTGTTAAGGAAGGGCTTGCCAGAATTCCCAATACGCTTGGAATGCTGCTTGAAAATTCGGTTATATCTATAAGCCTTGCAAATTACTCGTTCATTCAGCCAATGATCCTTGTAACGCTTTTCGCGATAGGTCTGATCCGCAGAGAAAAGCGTTCACGGCTCAATTTAATCGGAAGTATTATCTGCATCGTGGGCATAGTGGCTTTTCAGTTGGCGTAAATCTTAAACATTCTGCGATCACTAGCACCTGAAGCTAGCGCTTGTCAAGCTGCGGAACAAGTTCCGCTTTCACCAAATCGAAGATTTCGTGCTGTGGAACAAGTTCCGCTACCACCAAATCAAAGATTTGGTGCAATTCCGCCACTGCTGTTTTAAAATGTATCAGCAATAAAAAAACAAGCCGTATTTCTACGACTTGTTTTGGTGCAGGTGACGGGACTTGAACCCACACGACTTATGCGTCACCGGCACCTGAAGCTAGCGCTCTCTGTCTGCGGAACAAGTTCCGCTTCCACCAAATCGAAGATTTCGTGCTGTGGAACAAGTTCCGCTTCCACCAAATCGAAGATTTCGTGCTGTGGAACAAGTTCCGCTTCCACCAAATCAAAGATTTGGTGCAATTCCGCCACTGCTGTTTTAAAATGTATCAGCAATAAAAAAACAAGCCGTATTTCTACGACTTGTCTTGGTGCAGGTGACGGGACTTGAACCCACACGACTCATGCGTCACTAGCACCTGAAGCTAGCGCTCTCTGTCTGCAGAACAAGTTCTGCTTCCACGAAATCGAAGATTTCGTGCTGTGGAACAAAGTTCCGCTTCCACCAAATCGAAGATTTCGTGCAATTCCGCCACTGCTGTTTTAAAATGTATCAGCAACAAAAAAACAAGCCGTATTTCTACGACTTGTTTTGGTGCAGGTGACGGGACTTGAACCCACACGACTCATGCGATCACTAGCACCTGAAGCTAGCGCGTGTCTGTCTGCGGAAACGCCAAGCATTTCCGCTTCCACGAAATCGAAGATTTCGTGCAATTCCGCCACTGCATTTTTTAAACGTATCAACAATAAAAAACAAGCCGTATTTCTACGACTTGCCTTGGTGCAGGTGACGGGACTTGAACCCACATGACCTTGCGATCACTAGCACCTGAAGCTAGCGCGTCTGCCAATTCCGCCACACCTGCGTATTTAATAGTTGACAACTTTAGAATGGGCGCTGTCTGCCTGCGGAACAAGTTCCGCTTCCACGAAATCGAAGATTTCGTGCTGTGGAACAAGTTCCGCTTACACCAAATCAAAGATTTGGCGCAATTCCGCCACACCTGCATATTTAATGCGTTGCCAAATAGTCAACGTTGATATTATATCATAGCGGAGCTTCAAAGTCAAGTGTTTTTTGAAAATTTCTTCACCTTCCGCATTATCGGAAAGTTCTGATTCTGATATGGCTGTCTTTAATGCTATTGATTTTCAAATCTTCTATGAATAAAAATAAAGGACACTCGAAAATCGAATGTCCTTTACACTGGTGCGGGAAATGGGACTTGAACCCACACGCCAATACTGACACAAGCACCTCAAGCTTGCCTTTGTCAATCTGCGGAACAAGTTCCGCTTCCACGAAATCAAAGATTTCGTGCGATTCCAGCGTGACTGTTTTTGATGATAGTAATTTGCTGATTTGCCGAGATATAAAAATAAAGGACACTCGAAAATCGAATGTCCTTTACACTGGTGCGGGAAATGGGACTTGAACCCACACGCCAATACTGACACAAGCACCTCAAGCTTGCCTTGTCTGACTGCGGAACAAGTTCCGCTTCCACAAAATCAAAGATTTCGTGCGATTCCAGTGTGGATTTTAAAATGATAGTGATTTGCAGAGATACATAACAAAAAATAAAGGACACCCGAAAATCGAATGTCCTTTACACTGGTGCGGGAAATGGGACTTGAACCCACACGCCAATACTGACACAAGCACCTCAAGCTTGCCTGTCTGCCGATTCCAGCATCCCCGCAAATCAGCTTGTTTATTATATCAGATAATTTTGCATTTGTCAAGCACAAAAATTTACATTTTCGTTTTTTATTTTACGCTGTCGCTTTTACGGCGATTTATTTACCTGCGGTAACTGTCGCAATCAATGTTACACTACCGAAACATCTATCTTCAGCTCGCCGTTTTCGTCCTCGTACCAGGTTTCCCACGCAAAATACTTATCCCAGCAATCGCACTCGCTGAAGTCCATATATTCCGCATTGAACTCCTCCGCTTCTTCCGCCGGCACAAGCCAGCCGCTGCAATCACTCGCAATCAGCCCGTTCTTCACCTGTTCGTGACCCTCTTTGCAATCAAGGAAAAACACGCTTCCCTTTTTTGCGGCAGTCTGCTGAATTATCTCAATGAATTTAGTAAATCCGAGCGGCTCTCTCGTTCTTAGTCCTGTTATCATAAATACACCTTGCCTTTATCTCTTGATAGTACAATAAATTATATCACCATACCGCCGCAAAGTCAAACCTACCATCGCCCTATTATTTGCTTGATGCCGAATATATTTGTTTTTAAAAGCGGCGATTATAATAGTCCCGACAGATAAAAGCCGTCCACTGACCAAAACGGCTCGTGAACGGCTTTTTGCTGTAAGCCCGTTACATCTGGAGCGATTCTATTACCGCCCCTACAGCTTTTATCGCTTTGCCTGTTGCTTTCTTGACATTCTGCGTCTTGTTTGAGGTCATAGCCTTTGTTGCGGCAAAAGCGATGCCGCCTGCCACCATTGCGGTAGCGGCACATATCATATTATTGGAAGTTTTCTTGCTCATTTTTCCGTTTCCTTTCATAACCGCCTTTTTCGGCTCGATAATATAATGTGCCGCCGTTAAAAAATTATAGCTTGATAAATCTGACATCAGAATTTGCCTTATTATCCTCTTTGTGTATCAAAAATAAAGTGAGTTATATAAAATTTACATCTCGACAATATGATAATTTTGTGCTAAAATAAATGTATGTGTAAAAAAGAAAGGTCGTTTTTTAATGTCACAGCATAAAATAATAGCGGCTATCCATGACCTCTCCGGCTATGGAAGATGTTCGCTTTCCGTTATATTGCCCGTTATCTCTGCTATGGGGATACAGGTCTGTCCGGTGCCGACCGCCGTTATGTCAACTCACACCGGCGGCTTTACCGATATTGCTATGGAGGATCTTACAGATCATATTTCAGCCTGCTATAACCACTACGAAAAACTGCATCTGAAGTTTGATGCAATCTACAGCGGTTTTCTCTCATCTCCGAAACAGGTCGATTGCTGTCTTGAATTCCTTCACGGAAACCCCGACTCACTTAAAGTAGTGGATCCGGTAATGGGCGACAACGGAAAACCTTACAGCACTTACACTCCCGAGCTTATCCGCAGGATGAAGGAGCTTGTTGATGCCGCAGATGTTATAACACCTAACCTCACTGAAACGTGTATGCTTCTCGGAGAGGAATGTCCTCCCGTAATGTCGGTGGCTCAGGCACGCTCGTGGCTTGCCCGCCTCAGCGACAAGCCCGGAATAGTAGTAATAAAGGGAGTACCTTTGATAGACGATGACGGTCAGAAGCTCTCTAACGTAGGCTTCGACAGGGAAAGCGGCAGCTTCTGGCGTATCGACTGGGATCATATTCCCGTACATTACCCCGGCACAGGCGACATCTTCACTTCAGTGCTTACCGCATCGTTGCTGAAGGGCGAAAGCCTGCCTATTGCCCTTAACCGTGCAACCACGTTCACGGAAATTGCCGTTAAAACCACCTACAGCTACGGCACCGAGCCACGACTTGGCGTGCTGTTTGAGGATTGTCTGAGCTGGCTTATGACTAATACGGTACTGTGCGACTACCGCAAGCTATGATAATATCCGATATTGCTTTTTACCGCTTTGCCGCATTGCAAAGCGGTTTTGCAATTTCCGTTCAAAAAATCAAAAAATTGTCGAAAAAGGGTTGACAAACGTTTGACTTTGTGATAGAATATTATCTGTTGTCACGGCACAGCAAAAGCTAATGAAGCCGAGAGTAAAAAAAATTAAAAAATTTTTAAAAAACTCTTGACAATCGGTTTTCGATATGATATAATATAACACGTCGGTTGACAAGAAACAAATTAACAAGCTGGTGTAGCTCAGTTGGTAGAGCAGCTGATTTGTAATCAGCAGGTCGGGGGTTCGAGTCCGTCCACCAGCTCCAATTTTTTCTTTAACTTAATATGGGAGTGTTCCCGAGTGGCCAAAGGGGGCAGACTGTAAATCTGTTGCGTTTCGCTTCGGTGGTCCGAATCCACCCGCTCCCACCAGATTATGTGCCTGATTTTACTGTCAGGCACATTTTTCTTAGTATTCATGCGGGTTTGCGGGCTTTTTTCCGTTTCAAAAAAGGATTGGTGTCCCATTACTGTCATCCCCGTTTTTAGAGATATCTGCAAAGCTAAGCGGAGTTTTCACCTGATTTTTCAGGCTGGGAACTCCGCTTTTTTGCGTTTACCACTCTTTTTTCCCGTTGTCGGAACTGTAAAAGTTTTCGGCAGATATATAGATAGATTGACGAAAGCCCCAAATGGGCCAATTTCAAGCCCTCAAGATACAAGGGGGTAGTGCGCCCTTTTTTAGAACCGCTCCGGCTGAATGGCCGGGGCGGTTTTCCGCTTTTCCCCCCTCTCACACTCTCCCCCCTAATACTTTACCAGCTGGGAAAGAACAAGATAACTCTAAGCTCTAACTCAGCAAGAACCTCAAGTTTTCAACAACCAACAAGAAAGGATGAGTAAAACCATGAACATTGGCATCGACCATGGCTATTACGCAATCAAAACCCGGCATTTTTCTTTCCCAGCCGGTATTGCAGAGTATTCCCATGAACCCTACACCTTGCAAAACACACTGGAATTCGGCGGGAAGTTTTATGTCTGCGGAACCGGCAGACAGCCGATCCTGCGCAACAAAATGGAAAACGACAATTACTACCTGCTTACCCTTGCAGCCATCGCCAAGGAAATCAAACAGCGAGGTGGAAAAACGGAGTGTTCGGTGCGCATTGCCGCCGGGCTGCCTTTGGCCGGATTTGGCCGGGAGAAAAAGCCCTTCCGAGAATACCTTCTGCGTTCTTCCCAGCCGGTGTGCTTCAAGTTTGAAGGAATTGCCTACAAAATCACCATCGAGGATGTGAAACTGTTCCCACAAGGCTATTCCGCCATTGCTCTGCATTCGGAACTCATCCAGAATGAGCCTTCTGTTCTTCTCATGGACATCGGCGGCTGGACTGTTGATCTGATGCGGCTGGATAATGGTGTTCCCAATGCGGCTACCTGCCGAAGTCTGGAACTCGGTATGATCCGCTGCATTGATGAAACGAAAGAACAGGTCCGCCGGGATACCGGGCTGTCTGTGACCGACGCTCAGGTGGAGCGTGTTCTGACAGGAAAGCCCTGCAGTATGGATGAGGACGCCCGAAACATTATCCAGAAACAAGGGCGGCTTTACAAAGAGAGCCTTCTTTCGGCAGCTATGGAATCAGGGTTTGACCTGAAAGCCATCCCGGTGGTGATGCTGGGCGGCGGCGCATCGGTAGTCAAGGGCAACGTGAGCGAACAGGACAGCCTGTGTCGGGTTTTTGCCCTGATAGACGACAAGGTAAACGCTGAAGGGTTCGAGAGGATTTTGGGGCAGTTTTCGGGCGGTGTGGGCAAGGCATGAGCAGGCCCCTATTTATGTTCCGCCCCAACCTCCAGAATGAAGAACATCGCAGAGCATGGGAAATTCTGCAGACTGTGCCGGAAGGCCAGAAAAACGCCTTTCTGGTACAGGTGATTCTGGAAAATGCCCAGCGAGAAGAACTGGAAACAATTCTGCGCCGGGTACTGCGGGAAGAACTCAAAGCTGTGCCTTCCCAGCCCATACCACAGCAGGAAGAAGCCATTCCGAAGGAGATGATGGGCTTCCTTGGTTCCCTGTTGAGAGAAGAATAACCCCCACATAGCCTTTATTGGTTGTGACGTTTGTCGAGCCTGCTTTGACTGAAAGGTTGTTGGTCTTGGTAATAGCTTTATCCGGCGGGTTGCAGTATGCTTGTGTTGCCCGAAAGGGAAAGAACGAAAAAAGGAGCGATAGGCGTGGAAACAAAGGGCGTAACCTGCAAAATCCCGCTGGATCTGCATAACCAAATCAGCGAGGAAATCAGGGAAACGGAAAGTACGATGAGCAAATTCATCGAAATGATCATCCGGGAGCATTATGAGAAAGGGGCTAACAGAATTATGGAAAAAGGAAGAACATTAGCATTTCAGGTGAGCGAGGAATTGTTCCAGAGGGTAAAGGAATACCTTGAAAACTATGAGAAAGCCTATCATCGCCGCCTCACCCAAAAAGAATTCGTGATTGGGCTGATCGAACAGGCGCTGGAAGAAGCGGAAGAAGAATTCGAAGCCGCCAGAGCAGCCGAGCACGAGGAACAGGCTGAAAACGGCTGGGAAGCCGCAGAAATCGCTGAAAGCGATGAGGACGAGGAAGTATCCGATGACGAGGAACCAGAGGACTGGGACGAAGAAAATGGCGAAACCGAGGGACTCAGTGCTGATGAAGAAACAACCGGGAGCAGCTGGGAACCTGCAGAAAACACCGAAACCGGTGAGGGCGAGGAAGAACCCAGCGAGGACGATGAGGATACTACACCGGAAAGCTGGAATCAGGATGAGGAAGAAGAAACCGAGCCGGATGACGATACCATAGAATCCGGCGAAACCAATGAAAATGAAGATGAAACCTACGCATAACACAGCCAGCAGCAGCCCGCAGGAAACTGCGGGCTGTTTTCATATATTTCATTTCACCATGGGAAAGGGGCGATGTCCATTGATTGTGTGTTAGCTTTTAGTATCATACAAGATAAGGGGCGTGATATAGAAAACCATACGATATATTGACCTGTTCTCCGGTATTGGCGGGTTCCGGGAAGGACTCACCCGTGCCGGAGGATTTACCTGTGTAGGACACTGCGAAATCGACAAAAAAGCCAATCAAAGCTATGAAGCCTTGTTCGATACCAAAGGAGAGTGGTTCTGTGAAGATATCCGAAAAGCCGATCCGAGCGATATCCCCGACTTCGAACTCCTGTGCGGAGGTTTTCCCTGTCAGTCTTTTTCGATTGCTGGAAACCGTGGGGGATTTTCCGATCCAAGAGGTACCTTGTTCTTTGAAATTGCCCGGCTGACTGCGGCAAAAAGACCTGCGTATCTGCTGCTTGAAAATGTTCCCGGACTGCTTAATCATGACGGGGGCAGGACATTTGCGGCCATCCTCCATACGCTGGACAGACTGGGGTATGGTTTGGAATGGCAGGTGCTCAACAGCAAAGATTTTGGAGTCCCCCAATCCAGAAAAAGGGTGTATCTTATCGGATATCTTGATGAACGATGCAGAGGAAAAATATTTCCTTTCACCGAAACAGCAGGAATATCTCTTGTACAAATCCTGCCCGGAGCTCAGGGAGAAAGAATCTATTCCACAAAAGGAATAAGCTGTACCCTTGCTGCACAAACGGGTGGATTTGGCGGGAAAACCGGACTGTATGAAGTTGGGCTTCCGATTAAGGAAAACACGAAAAAAGGCTATAAAATGGCGTATCCCGGCGACAGCATCAGTTTGGCGTTTGCCGGACTGAATACCCGCCGCGGCAGAGTTGGCAGAAAAATCGCCCATACCCTCACCACAAACAGCGACCAAGGAACCTTGGAAGCCCGTGCGGTCCTTACCCCGGAAAGGGAAACTGTCCGTCAGAACGGGCGGCGAATCAAATCTGCGGAAGAACCCATGTTCACCCTCACCGCCCAAGACCGCCACGGTGTTTTTTTCGGCGGCCGAATCCGCAGGCTGACTCCAAAAGAATGCCTGCGGCTGCAAGGCTGGCGGGACGAACAGATCGACAGAGTGCTTCCTCTTCAATCGGACGCACAGCTCTACAAACAGGCCGGAAACGGCGTTACCGTTACAGTGGTGGAAGCCATCGGCAAACGGTTGGCTTCTGCCCATCGGGAGGTGAATGCCATCGATTGATCTGAAAGACCAATATTTCGGCTGTGAAATTGAGATGACGGGACTCACCCGCCAGCAGGCAGCAGAAGCCGTGGCTTCCCTGTTTGGAACCAACGCTGTCCATTCCCGTTCTTCCCGCACCTATGATCCGTGGGAAGTGACCGATAACGAGGGAAAAACATGGCGGTTTGTTTACGACTCCAGTATCCATGGTTCTCATCGAACCGGGCGGCAGCAGGTTCCAATCGGTGATGGTGACTACAAGGTGGAGATGAATTCCCCAAAACTGGAGTACAGCGAAATGGGAAAACTGCAGGAAGTTGTCCGTACCCTGCGCCATGCAGGAGCTGTTGTCAATGGAAGCTGCGGTATGCACGTTCATGTGGACGCTTCCAAGCATACACCGCAGAGCCTGAAAAACGCCCTTTCCATTATGTATTCCAAAGAGGATATCCTGTTCAAAGCCTTAAATGTAAACGAGAGCCGGGTGGAACGCTGGTGCCAGAAGGTGCGGGAACCCATGCTGGAGAAAATCCGTAAACTTCCAAGCAATACTACCATGGATCGGTTAAGGCGGGAATGGTATGAAGGCTCTGACGGAAGCTACGAGCATTACAACTGGACAAGATACTATGCCTTAAACCTTCATTCTGTGTTTTACCGTGGAACCTTGGAATGGCGCTGTTTTGAAAGCACCCTCCATGCAGGCAAAGTCAGGGCAAACATCACGCTGGCACTGGCGATCTCTGCACAGGCTATTAACCAGAGCCGGACAGTCATGCGGAAAACCGAGATCAGCGAAAACCCTGCCTTTACCTTCCGCACCTTTCTGCTGCGCCTTGGTCTTATTGGACCGGAATACAAAAATGTGCGAGAACATCTGCTTTCAAAGCTTCCCGGCGACAGGGCATGGCGCTACGATAAAGCTCAATACCCCAGCCTGCAGAACCGCCAAAACCATGAACGATAGGAGATGATCAAAACCAAAGAAAAACTTTATTTTGCGTATGGTTCTAATATGAACCTGAATCAGATGGCGTTTCGCTGTCCGGATGCAGAAGTTGTGGAATCCGTCCGGTTAGAGGGATACCGCCTTGCGTTCCGCACCAATGGCGGCGGGAATGGCGTTGCCACCATTCTGCCGGAAGAAGGAAGCTATGTGGACGGCGTCCTTTGGCGTATTTCCGAACGGGACGAACAGCATCTGGATCATTACGAAGGATTTCCCTTTTTATATGGGAAAGAGCCTGTTACAGTGACAAATCAGGACGGAGTCAGACGGGAAATCATGGCCTATACTATGAACAGCCCGTATAAAGACAAACCCGCCATGCCCTCTGTTTCCTATTTGGAAGGTATTCTGAATGGATGCAGACAAAATGGGATCGATACCCAAACTGTGATCGAAGCGGTTCGCTGTACACAGCAGGAACTGCCTCAGAAGGTAGTCCCTCACAAAAAACAGCGCCATCCCAAACACAAAGAAGAACGATAAATTGACTTGCCCCCGTAAGTTGAGAGTTTTCTTTCAGCCTGCGGGGGCATTTTTTATTTTATCCGAAAGGAGAACTTCATGAAAAAATATCTAAAGACTTCTGTCTATGATGATGGCAGTGCTTCTTTGCTTTGGTATTGTACCAAGCAATGCTTTTGCCGCTGAATACGAGTATGATGGATATATCTCCATGATCGACTATAACGGCAGAGGATATTCTCTTAGCTCCAGCCTTCCGGCGCCATTTGGCGGATACAGCACAGATAAGTTTACTGAACTGCGAATTAACGATTTAACAGCTTTCCGCACCGCCTATTGCATCCAGCTTGGCGTGGCAACCCATACCGGGATTGGCTATGACCAGTCGGATGATTATGCCGCCCTTACCACGGAACAGAAAGCAATGATCAACACTGCTCTGACCTTGGGATATAACGTGGAAACCGGCACTAAGTACGGCGGGAGCGCCATGGATGAATACATTGCCACCCAAATCCTCATTTGGCTGATTGCCCACGGGCAGCTTGGCACCGGATATGAAAACCAGATCGTGAATGAAATTACTGCCAACAGCCCTGCGGCAAAGACGATCTTTCAGAAGCTGAGGGAAAACGTGGTTACTTATCACACCGTTCCATCCTTTGCCACCGACAATCCCAGTGCGGTCGGCGCATATACACATGACCTCAAATACAATGAGGACACTGGAAAAAATGAAACCACACTGGTGGATGAAAACAATGTTCTCAAAGATTTCTCCGTCAGCTATCCGGGAGTGGATTTTTCCATCAGCGGGAACAAACTTCATGTTTCTACGGATAAAAAGGAATTCGGTACAATCACCGCAGAAAAGGAGCTGCCTTCCTCTATCCCCGGTGTTGTAACAGGCGGCACCAAATACTGGCTGCGTGATGAATACCAGAATGTAGTCACTTTTGACGTCAAAGGCTCCGCTGAACCCGTAAAGTGCTATTTTTCCCTTGAGATCAAGGCGGGTACCCTGCAGCTTGTGAAAACCTCCGAAGATGGCGAGGTTTCCGGCATTCCTTTTCATATTTCCGGGAATGGAATCGAAAAAGACGTGGTGACCGGACCGGACGGAAGCATCCGGGTAGACAATCTCCAAGCTGGAACATACACCGTAACGGAACGTGCCCCGGACAAATATGTCCAGCCTGAATCCAAGCAGGTAACCATCTATCCCGGCCAGACTTCCAGCGTGAGTTTTTCCAATCTTCTGAAGAAATTTACAGTTAAATTGGATAAAGTGGATTCCGAAACCGAGGAAGCACAAGGCGATTCCAGTTTGGATGGCGCTTTATACGGTATGTTCAAAGGGGAAAATCTGCTGGATACCTATACCACAGCAAACGGGGGCAAATTCACCACCAAGGAATACCCCTGCGGATCGGATTATACAATTCGTGAGATTACGCCCAGCGAAGGATACCTGCTGGACGAAACCATCTATCCGGTAGGTGCAGAACCGGGAAATTTCACCTTGGAAAACAACAGCATCCCCATGACCGCTACAGAGGATGTTATCCTCGGCAGCATTGCTATCACCAAGCATACGGACAAACCTGCTGAGAGCAGCGATTCCGATCAGATCGAGCAGCCAGAAGAAGGCGCTCAGTTCCAGATTTATCTGGCCAGCGCAGGCAGCTATGAGAACGCAAAAGAAACCGAGCGTGACCTGCTGACCACCGATTCCTATGGATTTGCCCGTTCAAAGGACCTTCCGTATGGCTTGTATGTGGTGCATCAGACCAAAGGTGCCCAAGGACAGAAATTTGCCCCAGACTTCTCCGTGTTCATTTCTGAGCACGGTAAAACCTATTATTTCATTCTCAATAACCCCACCTTTACCTCGCTCATCCGCTTTGAGAAGAAAGACGCCGAATCCGGCAAAATTATTCCTCTGGCGGGAACAGCAGTCAAAATCCGCAACGCTGATACCGGCGAGTGGGTAGTACAGCATATCAATTACCCCAGCCCCATCGATATCGACACCTTTGTGACGGACTCCACAGGAACCCTTATGCTGCCGGAACCGCTTCCGTTTGGAAATTACGAGCTGTATGAACAGCAGAGTCCATGGGGATATGTTCTTGACAAAGAGCCGGTTCCCTTTGTGGTGGACGGTTCACAGGACGTGGTTACAGTGGAGAAATACAATATCCCGCAAAAGGGAACGATTACAGTCTCCAAAGAGGGCGAAGTATTTAAGTCTGTTGCAGAATCCGGCGGGATGTACCAGCCTCAGTATGAGGTGCAGGGCCAGCCGGGCGCTGTTTATGAAATCACAGCACTGGAAGATGTCGTTACCCCGGACGGAACCGTCCACCTGAAAGCAGGCGAACTGGCGGCTACTTTGACCACCGGAAGTGACGGGACCGCCACCTCGGAACCTTTGTATCTCGGCCGCTATCAGGTGAAGGAAATCACTGCGCCGGATGGCATGGTAATCGATCCTGAACCCAAGGAAGTCGTTTTGTCCTATGCCGGTCAGGAAGTAGAGATCACCTCCGCCAGCATTGGTTTCGTCAATGAACGCCAGAAAGTGGAGATTTCCCTCAAGAAGTTGCTGGAACAGGACGAAACCTTCTCCCTCGGCATGAATGAGGAATGGAAAAACATTACTTTCGGACTGTTCGCTGCGGAACAACTGACCGCCTCCGATGGTACCTCCATCCCGGCAGACGGGCTGATGGAAACAATCGGCATTGACGAGAATGGGAATGCCGTATTTACAACCGACATCCCCTGCGGGGCTTCCCTGTATGTACAGGAAATCGGCACCGACGATCACTACATTTTGAGCGACAAAAAATCCCCTGTGGTGTTTGAGTATGCCGGACAGGATGTGGCGAAAGTGGAAATTGAAGCGAACGATGGAGAAGCCATTGAAAATACCTTAAAGCGCGGCAAGGTATCCGGCTGGAAGGTCGATCAGGATGGTTTTGAATTAGGCGGCGCTGTTATCGGCCTGTTCCGTTTTGACGAAACGGAGTTTACCGAAGAAACCGCCCTCATGGTCACCGAGAGCAATGAAATCGGGTACTTTGAGTTTGATAATGTGCCTGCTGGAAACTTCCTCGTGCGTGAAATCGCATCTCCGGAAGCCTTCGTATTGACGGAAGAAATCTTCCCGGTAGAAATCACCGAGGACGGACAGACCATCGAAATCACCATTGAAAACCAGATCATCAAAGGTACCGCCGAAACCATAAAGGTGGACGCCGATTATCCGGACCACAAGCTGTCCGGGGCTGTTTTTGAAGTTTATGCCGATGTGGACAATAATGGTGAATTCAATGCGGATATCGACAAGCTGGCAGGTGAAATGACAGAAACCGAACCGGGCCTCTACCAGATGAAGGATCTTGTTTATAGAAATTACTTCCTGCATGAGAAGGAAGCGCCGGAATTTTTCGAAAAGGATGACGGATATTATCCTTTCTCCATTACTGAGAATGAAGCGATTGTCCGCATCGAAACCGAAGCTGGCGAAGGGTTCCTGAACAAAGCGCAGACCGGTTCCCTAAAGGTGGTAAAGACCGCCGACGATGATAAGGTCGAAGGGCGCACCTTCAAAATCAGCGGTACTGACTTCATGGGCAATGCCTATGAGCAGGAATTCAAAACGGATGAAAACGGTGAAATCAATCTCACTCTCCGTGTGGGAGAATACACCGTATCTGAAGTAGCTGGCGAAGATTCCGAAAAGTATATTCTGCCTGACGATCAGACCGTAGAAATCAAGGCAGGCGAAACAACGACCGTAAAGATGCATAACAAGCTGGTGCCGGAGGTTCCCTCTGTTCCGCAGACCGGCGATAACCCGTGGATGCCTGCCATCCTTGGCACTCTTGCAGGCTTGGCAGTTTTGTCCGGCGGCGCTCTGCTTTTCCTGCGCTATACAGGTAAAAAGCGCAAATCTGCTGATCAGGCCGATGAGGATCAAGGCACAGAAGAATGAAAATCTTTCTAAAAGGATTTTGCATCGGCCTTTTGTGCCTGAGCTTATTGGGACTTCTCTGGTTTTTGGTTCTACAGCCGGGGCTGACCAATGGAGAAGCACAAGCCCTGAAAAAAGAATACGCACAGCCTCTCCCCGGAGCCGAAAGCTCCGGGGTTTTACCGGCTGGGAAAGAACAGCTCGAACCGGAATCCCTTGTGGACCTTCCCGCTTTGCAGACTGAATACCCGGACATCAAAGGCTGGATTTCCATTCCCGGCACCTGTGTGGATTACCCGGTTTTGCAAAGCAGCGCTGACGATCCCGAATACTATCTGCGGCGTACCTACAAGGGAGAATGGCGCACTGCCGGAAGCATCTTTTTTCAATGGGATTGTTCCGCAGAGAGTCAAAATACCGTGGTCTACGGGCACAACATGAATGACGGGACCATGTTCGCTGTTCTTCAAAAGATGACTGATGAAGCCTTCCGCAACGAACACTCCAAAATCCTGCTGCAGACCAGCAATGGACTGCGGGAATATCAAATTGCGGCTGTGCTGAAAACCGATATCACAAAGTTCCGGTTTAACCGCACTGAATTTGCGGATCATGCGGATTTCCTGTCTTTTCAGAAAGAGCTCTTCGCACAGTCATTATACGAATCCCAAACCATCCACGGCGAGGACTGCCGCCTGCTGACGCTCGTCACCTGTTCCTATGAATGGGAAAACGCCCGCACGGTGGTCATCGCCGCAGAAGTGAGGTGAGAATCAATCAATGGAACCAAAAGCAATTATTTTGATCTGTTTATGCGCTGTCATTTTGGGCGGCCTTGTGTTCCTGCATATTCGTAACCGCAGGAAAAAATAGCGTAAGAACCAATCGGACGGGGCGCTGCGGAGCGCTCCGTCCCTATTTTTATCATACTGGAGGGATTGATTGAAAAAACTTGGACTTTTGGATGTGGTAGCCGAACAGCACCGCACCTTTATCTCCAACCTGCGTCTGCTGCCGGAACTCAAATGGGCGGCGCTTGGCGATCTGTACCGCCTGCCGGACAAGGAAAGATACCCTTTAAAGGAATGGGAAGAAGCGGTGTCTTATCTGTTGGGCTGCGAGGTGCATTTTGAAAACTATGAAGCAATCGGGAAAAGCCTCAAGCCCTTTTCCCTGCAAGTGAGGTGATCTGCCGGAATGTGAGTATTGCTTGTAGAACCGGGCAAAGCAGCCCGGCCTGTTGAGATGAAAAACGACCTTCATGAAATGCAGCAAATGGTAGGCGGACCCATTCAGGCACTTTATCCGTGGGAAGAACCGGTTGCTATTGTCTGCAATGACGAAGGAAAAAATATGGGGCTGCCGCTAAACCGTGTGCTGGAGAACTATGACATAATTGCGGGAGCTTTTTTTGTCTGTGGTATTCAGGGAGAAAACTTCTCCAGCCTGACTGAAAAACAAATGCAGAAGTATCAGCAGATGTTTTTAAGCCCTGAGAAATTCATCCAAACACCGGAAGGGCTTTTGTGTATCCGAATAAACCCGGTGGTAAGCCCAAAACCCAAAACCAAAAAGCCCCCGAATCATGAAAGATAAAGGAGAATGCCATGAATCAATTTTATACCGCCGAATCTGTTACGGAAGGGCATCCGGATAAGCTGTGCGACCTCATTGCCGACAGTGTGCTGGACGAATGCCTTTCCCATGACGCCCTCTCCCGTGTGGCCTGCGAAGTGATGGCTACCAGAGGGCAGATCATTGTCGCCGGGGAGATTACCAGCCTGTATGAACCTTCTATCCCTTCGATTGTCCGTTCGGTTCTCAGAAAAGTAGGCTACAATCCGGCCCGTTTTGCCATCCAGTGCCTCATCCATAAGCAAAGCCCGGATATCGCCGCAGGTGTGGACTGTTCGTTAGAGCAGCGAAGAAATGTGGATGGGAGCAGTCCTCTCTGCAGCTCGGCGCTGGCGATCAGGGAATCATGGTGGGATATGCCTGTTCGGAAACCCCGCAAATGCTTCCTCTGCCGGTTGTGCTGGCACACCGTCTGACCAGCGCTCTCACCATCGCCCGAAAATCCGGTGCAATTCAAGGACTAAGGCCGGACGGGAAAGCACAGGTCACCGTGGAATATGATGAGGATGGAAAACCATTCCGGCTGGATACCGTTGTGCTGTCTGCCCAGCACAGCCCTGAAATCCCTGCCGATGAACTCTGCTTCGAACTGACGGATAAAGTGATTGCCCCTGCTTTGCAGGTCCTGCCACCGGATGAGGATACAAAAATTTTAATCAATCCAGCCGGAAGGTTTGTGCTGGGCGGCCCGGAAGCAGATACCGGTCTCACCGGACGAAAACTCATGGTGGACAGCTTCGGAGTGTTCGCGCCTCACGGCGGCGGTGCTTTTTCCGGTAAGGACGCCACCAAAGTGGATCGCTCCGGCGCATACATGGCCCGATATATTGCTAAAAACCTTGTGGCGGCGGGTTTGTGCGAACGGTGTCAGGTTACACTGGCTTATGCTATTGGGGCAGCCCAACCGGTGATGGTGGAAGTAGATACCTTTAAAACCGGAACGGTCTGCGCCGATGACTGTCTGGCAGATGCGGTAAAACTGGTGTTTGGGTTAACGCCTGCCGAGATTATCGCAAAGCTGGATCTGTTATCACCGAGATATACTGGGACCGCCGCCTATGGACATTTCGGCAGGCCGGAGTTCCCGTGGGAACGCACCGATCAGGCGAAAATCCTGCGGGCGGCTGTCATTTAAGTAAGAAAGGGGGATTCCCATGCCCGGAGTCACCGAAGAACAAATCACCGCTGCCAAACAGATGAGCGCCATTGAGTTTTTGCGGCGTTACCGTCCCGGACAACTGGTGAAAGCCGAAAGCCGGGGTGAGTTCCAGCTGAAAGAACATGACAGCTTTAAAATCAACGAAACCACAAGCCTTTGGCATTGGAAAAGCCGGGATGTCGGCGGCAAAAGCGCCCTTGACTATCTTATTAAGGTTGAGGGGCTGAAATTTGTAGAAGCGGTGCAGACCTTATGCGGGGAAAACCCCAGCTATGTTCCGCCTGTTTCCCAGCCGGAACAGCCGAAGGAATTTCTTTTGCCGCCGGCAGCGGAAAATAACCGCAGGGTGTTTGCCTATCTTTTGAAGCGTGGTATCGACCGCAAGGTCATCGAAGCCTGCATCCGGGCAGGAATCCTCTACGAAAGCGCCGACTACCACAACGCTGTGTTTGTTGGGAAGGACGAAACCGGTACTGCCCGGTATGCTTTTCTGCGTGGTACCTATACACGGGGAAACCCATTCAAGGCAGAGGTGTCCGGCAGCGATAAGCGGTTTTGTTTTTGTCTCCCGCCGAAAAGGGAAAGCAAAAAACTCGCCATATATGAAGCCGCAATAGAGCCACTCGCACATTTAACGCTGGAAGGGACAACAGATAAATGGCGGCTGTCCCTTGGCGGGATTTATGCGCCTGAAGAAGGAACACAGACAAGCCGGGATATGAAAAAACCCATTGCGCTGGACGCTTTTCTCGCCCGTCACCCGGAGATTGAAGAAATCGAAATCTGTACCAATAACGATTTTGCGGGAAGGTGGGCAGCCGATCATATTGAGAAAGCCTATCAGGGCAAGTACCGCATGGTCAGGAATCTTCCGGAAAAAGAAGGCTGCGATTATGCCGACCTGACAAAAGAAAGATACGAAAAACAGGCTGTCCGGCAAAGGGCAGCCTGTTCCCGTTAAAAGGAGGTTTTGCAATAGCGGATAAAGAAATTACACTCAAACTTTACTCTCCATTGACAGGAGATTTCCACGAAAATGAAATAGACGAGTATGGCTGGAACAATGGAGTATCCGATTATCCCACGCTGTTTGATGGTACGGATATGGTCTGCTATGAGGAAAGCATCCGCCCTGCTGTAGAACAGTATACCGGAAACCTCATGTCTTACTTTTATAAACAACGCAATCCCGGAATTAAAGAAAAGGTAATCAGCGCGATTCCTTCGATAGAAATTCGGAACGGAGAATTGATGGGCTGTACAACTGTCGTGCTGAAAGAACCGTTGGCTGACGAAGAAATGGAAGATTTGCAGGATTATCTGCATGGACAGTTTTCCGATGGCTGGGGCGAAGGCTTTGAGCAGCAGGAAATCCAGACTGACGATGGTGTGCTGTATGTTCATTTTGGAGAAGCAGAACCATTTTATTTTGAAGTAGAGCAGATGCAGCCTGCAGAACCCCTGAAAGAGCAGTTACCCCCTCATCGGCCAAAAATGAAATTGGTGGGACAGGACGGAAACATCTTTTCCATCCTCGGCAGAGCTTCCCGGCTGCTGAAGGAAAACGGACAGCCGGATCAGGCAAAGGAGATGTGTGACCGTGTCTACCAGTCCGGGAATTATTACAAAGCGCTTAATATCATTAGCGAATATGTGGAAACGGAATTATCGGAGAAAACTCATACGAAGTCGAAAAACGAAAAGGAACGAGGTGACGCCAGATGAATCAGAAATACGAGATTACCGACATTGTTCACCCGCAGTACCCATGGCTGCACCGTATTCGGGCCTTGCGGGATGTTCGTGAGGATGTCCATGCGGGAGATCTTGGCGGTTTCGTCCAGTCTGAGGAAAATCTCAGTCAGGAAGGGCAGTGCTGGGTTGCGAACAATGCTGTCGCCGCCGAGGAATCCTATATATCCGGTGACGCCATCATGTGGGATTACTCCTGCGCTCGTGGTTGTGCAGTCATTTCCGGAAAAAGCCGAATCGGTGGAGAAGCCATCATAGAAGATCATGCTATCGTAACCTCTGGTTATGTCCATGGAAACGTCCATATATCTGGAAATGCCAAAATCTTTGCGAATGCTGTTACCGGCGGAACCCCTGTAATCATGGAAAAAGCTTCTGTTTACGGGGAGCTTGGCGGCGAGATAGAGGTTCATGAACACGCAGTCATTCTGCCCGGAGTCGTAATTGATAACCCCACCATTGATGTGCTCCACATCCGGCCAGATGAAATTGTGGTGGAACGAAAATTCAAACGTGAGTCACCTGTTATTACTCCTCCTCCCGAATATCAACCGCACCCTCGTGCCTCTAAAAAGCGCAGCCGAGGGGAAGAACGATAAAAAACACTGTAATTTTTTTTTAGAAAGGAAGATGCCTCTGAACGAAACGAAAGAACTGGCTCAAATTGTTGACGAAACCATTCTGCCCATGGAACACAGCGGCGGGGATGGCTGGACGATTCTGCACGGGGATACCCTGCAGGTAATCCGGGCATTCAAGCCGCAGGTGTTCGACGCCATTATTACCGATCCGCCCTACGCTTCGGGCGGGTGGAAGCCAGCCGAGAAAAACCGCACCACCAATCAAAAGTACAGCAGCATGGACAAAGAAAACGCCCTGCCCGATTTTGACGGAGATCAAAAGGATCAGCGAAGCTGGACCAGATGGATGGCTGAATGGCTTTCTGACGCCAGAAAAGCCTGCAAACCAGGAGCGCCGGTTTGTCTGTTCATTGACTGGCGGCAGTATCCTTCTATTACCGACGCTCTGCAGTGGGCTGGATGGATCTGGCGTGGCTGTGCGGTATGGGATAAGATGACCAGCCGCCCCCAGAAAGGACGTTTCCGCCAGCAAAGTGAATACATCGTATGGGGTTCCAATGGTCCTATGCCGGTGAATAGACCGGTTGGCTGTTTGCCCGGTGTGTTCCGTTACGCCAATCCTCAAAACAGAATTCATGTGACGGAAAAGCCCTTGCAGCTCATGCGTGACCTTGTGAAAATCTGCGTACCGGGCGGGAGAATCCTCGATCCCTTCTGCGGAGCCGGAACTACCGTTCTCGCTTCCCGGCTGGAAGGATATGAAGCCGTAGGGATTGAAGTCACCGACGCCTATTATAAGCTGGGTTCCGACCGTGTGCGCTTTGCATTGGAAGCCGATTCGGAAGAAGAAACCTCCGAATAATCTCCAAGGCTATCCCCGTGGATAGCCATAAACAGACAGTCATACAAGCAGGCTATCCACGTGGATAGCCTGCCCCTTTATTCAATATATGAAAAGAAAGGAAATCACTATGGAAAAAGCATTTGCCTATGTGTGCGCCGCACCCGATGCCGCGCCCCGCCTGTTAAAACGCTACTGCCGCAAGATTTATGAACTGGGATATGTCCCGATCTGCCCGAAACTTTCGGACAGCCAGTACCTGCAGATGGAAAATGCCGATGAAAAACGGGAATTTCAAAATATTTCCCGTCAGAAACTGTGCCGATGCCGAATGCTGGTGGTATGCGGCAATGAGATCAGCAACTCCATGTCCGCTGAAATCGGTACAGCCGAAAAGCGAAATATTATCTGTACGACGCTGGAAGGTCTGGCAAAAATCAAGGAATCAGATGAACATGACGGGCTCTGATTCCAGCGTGGTATTTTCCCAGCCGGTGACTGGTTTTGCAAGCATAGCGTTTGGATATCCAAACGCATTTTGGGGAGAACCCCAAACCCCCGGCATCCAGCCGCCCATCGAATATAGAAAGAGGTGAGAAAACTGAATCAGAAACAATATGCTGCATTTGCGGCAAACGCCAAAACACTGGACAGCCTGCGCCGGAACGAGGTGAATTATGTCCCCGGCGTTTTTGAAGTGACAAAGGTCATCGTCTTGGGCAAAGAGGATTTTGAGAAGCTCTCAGAGGACGTCTCCCCGGAATATCCTTTCCTCAAGGATAACCGGGAACTGATGAGCGCCGATCCGGGCGGGCTGTTCCGCTGTCTGATGGTTAGGACCAAAGGAGAACAGGAATATATGCTGATTGCACAGGGGCGAAACAGCCTGTACCTTGGTTATGGAAAGGACTGCCGCAAAGTAAACCTGCAGGATGTACCAATGGAACACCTTGTGCTGGAAGAACCAAAAGCCTATCAGGAACACGCTGTATTTTACCACCGTCCCCATGATCTATCCGATATCAACGGTCAAAATCTAAGACATCCTGCACCAGAGCGCCAGACTGAGTTTCGAGTAGAACAGGTGGTGGTTTTGGCTGATGAAGAATATCGTCAGTTTCAGGAAACCAGATTTTTGCAAGATCAGATTTTCCTGTTTGATTACCAAGACAAGATGTGGTTCGATCCCGGCAGTCTCTGCTGGCACTGTGTACTGGTGAAAGGAGAAAACAGCAGGGACGGAATCCTTGTAGAATCAGAAGGATACTGTTATACCCGATACGCAGCTTTCGCTCCGGACTGCGGCAAGCTTCGCCTGCAGGATATCCCTGTCCATTACGAATATCCGGCTAAAGCGCCGGAGCAGAAGAAAAGCCGCAAAAGGAAAGTACCGGAGCGTTAAAAAGGAGTCCCTATGAGAAAACGAAATCACATCATCCCTCTTCATTTAAACAAAAAGGAACTGGCGCATCTGGAAACACAGGTGAAACAAAGCGGTCTGCCCCGTGAGGAATTTCTGCGCACCCTCATCATGGGAGCCGAACTGCGTGCAAAACCCTGCGATCACCATGCGGACCTGCTTCACAAAGTGGCAGGGCTTTGCAATAACGCCAATCAGCTTGCCAAGGTTGCGAATACTTATGGCGAAGCCAGCCAGCAGAGCGTGGAGGAAATGACCGTTATCGCCCGCCAGGTTTGGAAAGAAGTAAAGGAGAATTGGTAACCAACCTGCGGTTGGATGCAATTTGCGCACATAGCCAAGATATGAATTCGTCTAAGCTGCCCGCACCGAAAACTCAGAAAGGAGAAAACCGCTATCGCATATACCAGCGTTATCCCCGTCCACCGCCTTGATAACGCCATCGACTATGCTCTCGATGAGAAAAAATCTTCCCGTGCCGAAAACAGAGAATCGTTGGAAGGAGAAATCGATAAGGCTCTCAATAAAGACCAGTCAGAACAGGATCTGTTCCAGTCAGCCATCGGCTGTACCATAGACTCTGCCTTTGAGGATATGTGTCAGATCAAAAAGATATGGCATAAGGAAAAAGGCGTGCAGGGATTCCATCTGGTGCAGAGTTTTGCTCCCGGAGAAATCTCCCCGGAACTGGCGCATCAAATCGGAATGGAATTTGCGGACCGGCTGCTCGGCGGGAAATTTCAGGCGGTGGTCAGTACCCATCTCAACACCAAATGCATCCACAACCATATTGTGTGGAACTCTGTCTCCATGGAAAACGGGAAAAAGTACCGCAGCAATGAAAAAACCTATGTAACTGGGGTGCGGAAGATTTCGGACGAACTGTGCGTAAAGCACCGCCTTTCCGTCATCCATACAGAGAAATCGGAACGGGTAGCCCGTCCTTATGCCCTGTGGCTGGCCGAGCAAAACGGTACCTACACATGGAAAACACCCATCCAGAAAGATATCGAAGAAGCGATTGCCGCTTCCCTCACATGGAAGCAGTTCCTGCGGGTGATGGAAAAACAGGGCTATGCTTTCCGGTTTGACCGCAAGTACGCCACCATGATCCTGCCGGGTACCGGGCGCACCGTTCGTTTTAAAACCTTGGGAAAAAACTACACCCCGGAAGCTATCCAAAACCGCATCCTGTATCCTAAGCCTCCTCACCGGGCTGGGAAACAAACACCTCCTGCCAGCCGCTTCCTTATTCTTCTTGGAGAAAAGCCGCCCCGCAGAATTTCCGGCTTGCGGGCGCTCTACTATTCCTATCTCTACAAGATGGGGGCGCTGCCGAAAAAGCCCCGGTACCCAAGCTTTGCTGTGCGGCAAGATATCCGCAAGCTGGATCAGCGGATAGAACAGGCTGAATTCATTTTCAAAAACCATATTGAGGACCGCGGGCGGCTTCGTGCCATCCGTCAGAAAGCGGAGGATGAAATCGCAGTGCTTCTAAAAGAGCGCCAGAAGCTCTACCGTTATCAGCCAGATTCCCCGCAGATTGGCGTCCTCACAGAGGAACTCAAAAAGCTGCGGCATACCGTCAAGCTGTGCCGGAATATCGAAACCCATTCCATTGAGATGGAACAGCGCCTGCAGGCAGCACAGCAGGAAGAACAGCAGCGGCAGGAAAAGCAGACACAGGAAGAAAAGAACAAACAAACCCGAAATCGGGAAAATCAAAAAAGGAGATGATCCTATCCATAAAATTCCCACAAGAGAACAGGTGGAACTCATCCGCCGACAATATCCTGTCGGAACCCGCATCATCTTAAATCACATGGATGATTCGCAGGCTCCGCCTCCGGGTACAAAAGGCACCGTTGCCTATGTAGACGATATCGGGCAGATCGGAGTGAAATGGGATACCGGTTCCAGCCTGTCCCTGATTCCCGGCGTGGATTCCTTTTCTAAGGAACCTGCGCCGGAAAAAGCAAAACACAAACGCTCCAGCAGCTTGGAACGATGAAAGGAGAATGCTGACTGAACTACGGAAGCGATCCTGCCGACCAGATCGTCCGATTTACCCTTGAAGGGACCGAAGTAGCCCTCAAGCTGTCGGGACTGGCGGCGAAGAATTTTGCGCTGTTTGTTTATGCAGTGCTGAAAGACCAAAAGAAAACCCATGGCAAGACAAGGCTTGTCCGAATGCTTCGTGAGCAGCGCCCGTTTAAGTTTTTTAATCTGCCTGCAACGTACATGAAAGAATTTGTGCGGGAAGCCAAAGGACACGGTCTTTTGTATGTGCCCATCCGTAATAAACAAAAAGGCGATTACATCGAATTGGTGGTATTTGCGGATGACGCCGCTAAGATTCAGCGTATCTATGACAATCTCGGCTTGGATTATGTGAAAGCGGAAGCCGGAGAAGCCATTGTGGAGAAAGCGGTGGAACAGGAGAAGCAAGCTCCTGCCGCTTCCCAACCCGGCAAAACGGAAACTGTCCAAACCGAGCAGGGCGCTGTGGAATTCGAGGTGGGCGGCTTTGAAGATGACTTCAATATCAGTCCTGCCGGGCAGGGTGAAGCCGAAAATTTTACCATTGGCCGGGAGAAGGAATCAAAACCCCCGGCAGCGGAAAAGAGTCCGTCCGAGCCTTCCTTGCCCAGCAAAAACTCTTCGCCCGGCTTAACAAACCGTGAGCAGCCGGAGCAAAAGCCTTCGGTGAAAAAGGAACTGCAGGAGATCAAGCAGGAACAAGTGAAGAAAAAAGAGGAAAAGGCCAAACAGCAGGATCGTCAGCATCCTACTCCGGGCCATTCCCGTAAAAAGAAGAAAAAACAGAAAGGCAGGTAATGCAGTATCGATTTATCAAATTTGATCGGCAGAAAACAGGAAACTCAGCCTCAGCCGGAACAGCAGTACACCAAGGAAGAATATGCCTCCATGAAACAGGCTGAACGTGAGGACGCATGGGCAAAAGTGGATGCTCAGGCACAGGAAGTGTTCAAAGATGACGCTTCCATGAAGGGCTTCTTAGGTTTTATGGCTCAGTGTACCCCGCAGAGTACCCGCAACCTTCTCATCCTATATCATCAGAACAAGGAGATCACCCATCCCCGCACCTTTGATAAATGGAAGGAAGCCGGGCGCTCCATCCGTTCCGGTGAAAAGGGATACACCTTCTTTGCGGATCAGGAATATACCAAAGAGGACGGCACCATAGCGAATGGTTATACCATTACCAAAGCCTATGATATCTCCCAAACCAGAGGTCCACAGCCTCTGCCGCCGCAGAAACATCTGCCGGAAGAAATCATTGCCGCTATGGTAGAACAGAGTCCGGTTCAGCTTGCCATCTCGGATCAGCTTCCTCAAGGGGTACAGGCACAGTATGTTCCCAAACAGCATACGATTTTTGTCCGCAACGGGATGGATGAAACCACCACTATCTGCGCTATCGCACGTGAACAGGCCCATGCCAGCTTCGATACTGTCGGCAGCGGTTACTACCGTCAGGCGTATGCGGCACAGAGCTACTGTGCCGCTTATGTGGTCGCACAGCGGTGCGGGCTGGATACTTCGGCCTTCCGGTTTGACAAGGTATGCGAAAGCTGTGCTCAAATGACCCCGGAAGAAAAGCGTGGTTTCATAAGCGATGTGAAACGGGCGTCTTATTCCATTAACCGGGATATACAGCGCAGTTTTCGGGATTTGGAGCAGACAGTCCAGCCCGATGAGTTTTCGGTAGAAACGCAGAAGCCTGCCAAAACTCCCAAATCCAAATCGGAGAAGGAAACGGAACGATGAGAAAGCGAACCGCCGGAAGTTTTCCGTTTGTTTTCTTTTGTGCGGTAGCTTTCTGTCCGCCGCTGTGGTATGGTGAAGCTGAAGAAAATACAGAGAAAGGCAGGGATATCCTTGGAAAAACAACGTCTCTTTAAGATGGGAATGCTGGAAAAGAATTTTCTGGTCAAGGCGCTCTGCGACGCACAAAAATCATCCGGATCGGAAACCTCCGGCGAGGTGCAGAGCCTTATCAATAAAACCGTCAATGCGCCAAAGGGAAAGCTGTACCTGAGCGACACGGAATTCCAGTATGCGGCGCAGTCTTTAAATGGAATGCGCAACGCTTATCTGTCTGCGGGCAGAAGCAGCGGCGGGATTGACCGTGTTCTCGCAAAGCTCATGAGCAGTAAATATCGAAACGTGCCGGTTCGATAAGATTTAAGGTTACCCGTTACCCCGGAACCTGTGGGAATGGTTTTCCATAGGCTCCGGGGTTTCTTTTTTTATTTTGATCTGAAGAAAGGAAGGATATTTTTTGACTCCATTGTAAAACGAAAGAATCCATGGTGGGTATGGCTTCTGCCATTGCCCATCGTCTGGTGGGCAGCGCTTTTAGTGGCTGGAAGCTGGTCAGATGGAATGAGTCTTGTGGATCTGCTGGGAAAGCTTTCGGCAGCGATGAACAGTCCCTTTTCCATTCATTGGACGGATTATTCTCTTCGGTGCCTGTTTTTCTTTTCCCTTGGGTACGGGGTGATCGCCCTTGTGGTGACCTCCAACCAGAAAAACCGCCGCCGTGGAGAAGAACACGGTTCCGCCAAGTGGGGCGATGTGTTCCAAATCGCCAAGAAATACCGGGATAAAAAGAACCCGAAACAAAATCTCATCTTAACACAGCATTTCCAAATGGGGATGGATGGGTATCGGCACAAGCGCAATACCAATGTGCTTGTGATCGGCGGCTCCGGCGCGGGTAAAAGCCGATCTTATGCTATCCCGAATGCCTTAAACTGCGGCAGCTGTTCTCTGGTTATCTGCGATCCAAAGAGTGAAATCCTGCGAAAAACAGGCGGTGCGCTCAAAGCAAACGGATATGAGGTGCGAGTGTTTGATCTATTAAACCCCGACGCCTCCTTTTGCTATAACCCCCTTGCTTATGTGCGGGATGACAAGGATGTTCTTCGCCTCATCGAAACCCTCATCCAGTCGACTACTCCGCCCGGAGCACAGAGCACGGACCCTTTCTGGACGAAATCCGAAACAGCGCTTTTGCAGGCGCTGGTGCTGTACCTGATGCATGAAGCACCGCCGGAGGAACAGAACTTCGCCATGGTAATGGAAATGCTGGCGGCAGCGGAAGTCCGGGAGGAAGATGAGGAATATGAGTCTCCCTTGGATATCCTTTTCGCAAGGCTTGAAATGCGGGACCCGGAGAGCATTGCCGTGAAGCAATACCATGTCTTTAAGATGGGAGCCGGAAAAACTCTGAAATCTATTTTAATCAGTGTCGGCGTCCGCCTCTCTGCTTTTAATCTGCCACAGATCGCAAGGCTGACCTACACCGACGACCTCCATCTGGAAGAAATGGGCGAAAAGAAGATCGCCCTGTTCTGCTGTATCCCGGACAGTGACAAATCCCTCAACTACCTTGTGGGCATGATTTACGGGCAGCTCATTCAGACACTCTATTTTGTAGCCGACCGCAAATACAAAGGCAGGCTTCCTGTGCCGGTCCATCTGCTGATTGACGAAGCGCCGAATATCGCCCTGCCTACGGATAACTTCCTACCTTGGCTTTCCACCATGCGAAGCCGCAATATCTTCTGCAGCTACATCGCACAGAATATGGCGCAAATCAAGGCATTGTTCAAGGAACAGTGGGAATCGCTGGTGGGCTTGTGTGATGAGTTTCTCTACCTCGGCGGCAACGAGAAGGAAACCCACAAATATGTTTCCGAGCTCATGGGCAAGGAAACATTGGATACCAACACCTATGGTCACAGCCGTGGAAGAAGCGGCAGCTTTAGTGTCAACGACCAGCAGACAGGCCGGGAACTCTTAACGCCCGATGAAGTCCGAATGCTGGATAACCGCAAAGCCATTCTTTTTGTAAGGGGTGAAAGGCCCATGCTGGATGACAAATACGACCTGATGCATCACCCAAACATTCGCCTGACAGAGGATGGCGGCGCTGCGCCCTACGACTACACACATGCGAAGGACGCCGCAGACGATCTCGATTATTCCCCGGACCAGTATGAGGATTTCGAACTGCTGGAACCGGAGGATTTTCTCAAACCATAATAATTTACATGAAATTGGAGGAACGCTTCTGAATAAGTTTCTGAAAAAAATTGGTTCTTTGACGAACCGCAAAAAGGACAATAAACCCACCAATGCTCTGCCGCTTGGTAAAAAGGGACGCCTTGGATTTTCCAGCTATGCCGCTGTAGTATTGTGTGCCTGCTGCCTTTCCACTACTGCCTTTGCAGCCAGCGGCGATCCTCTCGGAGTAGTAAACAACCTTTCCACATTCATTTTCTCCCTGATTCGTGCCATCGGTATGATCCTGCTGGGCTGGGGTGTCGTACAGGTCGGCCTGTCCTTCCAGAGCCATGATCCCTCCCAGCGTCCGCAGGGTTTCCTCACCTTGGCCGGTGGGCTGGTAATCACCTTCGCCAAGGAAATCCTTGACCTTATCACCGCCTGATTTTCTGTTTTCCAGCAAAGGGAGCGTCCGCATTGGGCACTCCCTCATTTTTTCAGATAGGAGGTGACCAGCCGGAAACTGGATCATAGACAACTTAAATTCAGCGCTGGGTACATGGAATGACAAACTGGCTGAAATCTGGACACTGCTTACCCAAGACCCCGCCACTTTCAAGGGCGGCGGGATCTGGCAGGTTATGCTGGATATTAACGGGGCGCTGAAAGCCATTGGGTATGGTTTGCTGGTACTGTTTTTTGCGGTTGGTGTCGTTAAAACCTGCGGCTCTTTTACCGATGTAAAACGCCCGGAACACGCTTTAAAATTGTTCATCCGCTTTGCTTTGGCGAAGGCTGCTGTAACATACGGACTTGATTTGATGCTTGCTGTATTTAAAATCGTACAAGGAATCATTTCCACCATTATTACCCAATCGGGTTTGTCAGGAAGCAGCGGCACCACACTCCCGCAGGAAATCATCGATAAAATCAATAACGTAGGATTTTGGGACAGCATCCCTTTGTGGGCGGTAACCCTTTTAGGCGGTCTGTTTATTACAGTGCTGTCCTTTATCATGATTTTAACGGTTTATTCCCGTATGTTTAAACTCTATATGTACACAGCGCTTGCGCCTATCCCTCTCTCCAGCTTTGCGGGAGAGCCAACCAGCAATGTGGGCAAGAACTTCCTGCGTTCCTATGCCGGGGTATGTTTGGAAGGGGCCATCATCGCCCTTGCCTGTATCATCTTTTCCGTTATGGCGGCTTCTCCGCCAGCGGTCGATCCTAACGTCTCAGCGGTAACCGCCGTATGGAGTTATGTAGGCGAGCTCATTTTTAACCTTTTGGTTTTAGTAGGAGCTGTGCGGATGAGCGACCGGATCGTCAAGGAATTGTTAGGTCTGTAAGGCCGTGAAAGGAGTGAAGCAATATAGAAGTAAAAGTACCAAAGGAAATCCGGGATTATCAGGAGTCCATCTTTTTTGGACTTTCCACCCGACAGTTTATCTGTTCCCTGCTTGCAGTAGGGGTAGCAGTCGGTCTGTATTTTGGTTTGCGCCCGCTGATTGGCAGCGAAGAAGTTGGTTGGATGTGCATTCTTGGAGCAGCTCCATTCGCTGCCTGCGGCTTCTTTAAGTACCATGGGATGACCGCCGAACAAGTGGCATGGGCTTGGTTTAAATCAGAATTTCTGTATCCGAAAAAGCTTGTGTTCAAGTCTGAGAATCTCTACTACGAAGCCTTGAAAGATGCCATTGCAGAGGGCGAAAAGCCGCCACGCAAAAGGAAAAAGCGTAAGTTTCAGCCACCAGCTGGGAAAGAACAGTAACCTTTTTCATTTTTCGCACTGAAAGGAAGGATGCCTATTATCAAAACGCTTGTCAAAGCAACGAAATTAGAGAAAGAAAAATTCACCATCCCGAAGTCCGTACAGGACGCCATCCCCATCCAGCGCATCTGGCCGGATGGGATTTTTCAGGTAGGAAGCAGGTTTTCCAAAACCTTTTCCTTTACCGATATTAACTATCAAATCGCCGGAAAAGAGGACAAGACAGCGATGTTTCTCGATTATTCAGAGCTCCTCAATGCGCTGGATTCCGGAGCCAGCGCCAAGATCACCATCAACAATCGGAAAATCAATAAAGCGGAATTTGAGAAATCCCTGCTGCTTCCTATGAAAGAGGACGGGCTGAACCATTTCCGCAAAGAGTACAACGAAATGCTGCTCTCCAAGGTTACCGGCACCAACAACAGTGTGGTGCAGGACCGTTACATCACCATCACGGTAGCGAAGCGGAATATCGATGAAGCCCGCACCTATTTCTCCCGTGTGGGTACGGATCTGATCACTCATTTGTCCCAGCTTTCCTCTATTGGACGGGAACTGGACGCCGGAACCCGCCTGCAGGTGTTCCGGGATTTCTTTAAGGGCAATGAACCTGCCGCTTTTGCCTTTGATCTCAAGGAACAGATGAAAAAGGGACACAACTTCAAAGATTGGCTTTGCCCGGACAGCATGGAATTCCAGAAAGATCACTTCCGTCTGAACGACCGCTGGGGCAGGGTTTTGTATTTACAGGGGTACGCCAGCTATATCAAGGATTCCATGATTGCTGAACTCTGTGATATGGACCGCAGCCTCATGCTCTCCATTGACATTTTACCTGTTCCCACCGATGAAGCAGTAAGGGAAATCCAGAACAAGCTCTTGGGCGTGGAAACGAATGCGGCAAACTGGCAGCGAAAGCAGAACGCAGCCAATAACTTTTCCGCTGTCCTTCCTTACGACATGGAACAGCAGCGAAAAGAAACCAAGGAAATGCTGGACGATCTGACCAACAGGGATCAAAGAATGATGTTCGGTCTCGTGACCATGGTCCATCTGGCTGATACCAAGGAACAATTGGACAGTGACACAGAAACGATTCTTACAACAGCCAGAAAACATCTGTGCCAGATGAGCGTCCTGCGCTGGCAGCAGAAGGATGGGCTGGATACTGTGCTTCCTTATGGTTTGCGCAGAATCCAAGCCATCCGTACCCTGACCACCGAAAGCACCGCTGTGCTGATTCCTTTCCGAGCACAGGAAATCATGCAGACCGGGGGCATCTACTATGGGCAGAACGCTGTTTCCAAAAACATGATTGTAGCCGACCGCCGCAAGCTCTTAAACGGGAACAGCTTCCGCCTTGGTGTTTCCGGTTCCGGCAAATCCTTCAGTGCCAAAGAAGAAATCGTGAGCATTGCGCTGTCAACCAATGATGATATCCTGATTCTGGACCCGGAGTCTGAATTTGGGTTCTTGGTAGAAGCGCTTGGCGGGGAAATTATTCGGATTTCCGCAGCCTCCAACACCCACCTGAACGCCCTTGATATGGACAAAGCCTACGGTGACGAGCGCAACCCGCTGATTGAAAAATCAGAATTCATTCTCTCGCTGTTCGAGCAGTTAGTAGGGGCAGGCGGTGTTGTCAAGAGTAACATGGTTTACACTTTGTGCAAGCACATGGTTTACATGTTATCAATAACAAACGAACATAAAAATGAACTTGAAATGAGGGCGAAGCCCGAATGGAAAGTTCATTTTTTATGTTTCGCCTCGGCGAAACGTGGGTCATTTTCGATTAGATAAGCTTTTTAAAGGTAAACACTCTCTTTTCTATATCTATCTGTCCTATTCTGAATTGCCTGAAATATAGATTTATGAGATGCTGTCCTTTATTGGATTCTTTTACAGCAATAGTTTTTCCGCTAAACGCCTCGCTTAAATAATAACCTTGATTTCTTATGGTGACATATCCGCTCTCTTTTACCTTTCTCAATTTATATTCATCGCTGTATTCCCATTCTGATATGTCAGGCGTGTATGCCCGTTCGCTCGGATGGTAATGTTTTGCCGGTGTGTCAAGATTTAATGCGTAATGCGGACGTTTTGTGTTGTAGAAATCACGGTATTTGTCAAGCTTTATTTTTGCGTCTTCAAAATCTTCAAAGCTTTCATACTTTAAAAATTCTCTGGTTAATGAGCCGTTGAACCGTTCTTCCTTGCCCTGTGTCTGCGGATGGAATATGCGCCCGTGTAAAGTCAATATTCCCAGCTCCATAAACCAAACTTCAAATCTTGAAAATCCCGTAGACTGAGATGTTCCCCATGGTGTGCCGTTATCACAAAGAAATGAAAACGGCATACCGTATTTCAAAAAATATGCTCCATTTGCTGCCTTACCTCTATGTATGTTTCCCCGGCGAGCGGCGCACAGCAAAGGCTGAATCTTGAGCAATCATCAATGATATCAAGCGGATGACATCTTACTCCGTTTCTCATGGCAAAATGTCCTTTAAAATCAGCCTGCCACATTTCATTGGGTTCACTTTTTTCAAATCTGACATAAGGCGTTGCAATCTGACTTGCTTCCTTTGTTATCAACCCATTGCGTTTAAAAATATCATTGATGGTTCTTGGACAAGGAATATCTGTTATTCCCTCATCACGGAGCATACGGTGTATTTTAGTTGCACCTATCGCAGGATACTTTTTCCTGTATTCTACAATGAATTTCTCAACTTCATCATTTGTCTTGTTACCAACAATATGCGGTGCTCTACTTTGATCACATAGCGGTTGACCGTTCAGGTAACGTTCAATCCATTTGTCACCGGTGGGTCGGCTTATTCCATATTCCCGGCACAATTCGGCTTTGCTTTTTTCGTGTGACAACACTCTTTTTACAAATTCTTCTCTCATAGTTACTATTACTTTCTCTTCCCAAGGCATAAACTTTGACTCCTTTCGAATTTTATGCCTCTATTTTATCATAAATATGTAAACTATGTCCTTGCACATTCTGTAAACTATGTTATCACACTATACACGGTGTGTCTGCCAAAGAGAAATCTATTCTGGACCGCTGCACCTATGATGTGTACCGGGAGTATATGGCAAACAATTATGAGGGTGCAGCTCCCACGCTGAAAGATCTGTACCATTCCCTCTTAAAGCAGCCGGAGCCGGAAGCCAGAGGGCTGGCGCTTTCCTCCGAGCTGTTTATCACCGGCAGTCTCAACACCTTTGCCCAGCACACCAATGTAGACACCAAAGCCCGCATCATCGCCTATGATATCCGTGAATTGGGCGAACAGCTCATGCCCATCGGGATGTTAGTCACCCTCGATGCGATTTTCAACCGTGTGATCCAAAACTGGAAGAAAGGAAAAACCACATGGGTATTTGCCGATGAGTTTTATCTGCTGTTTCGCTACCAGTACAGCGCCGATTTTTTCTACAAGCTGTGGAAGCGTATCCGAAAATATAACGGCCTTGTGACAGGGCTCACGCAGAATGTCGAGGAGCTGCTCCGTTCCGATACTGCCCGCCTGATGCTGGCAAACTCGGAGTTTTTGCTCCTTCTGAACCAGTCCTCCACCGACCGGGATGAACTGGCAAATCTGCTCCATATCTCGGACACCCAGCTTGGCTACATCACCAATGTATCTGCTGGCTGCGGTCTCATCCGCTGTGCTGGCAACATTGTACCGTTTGAAAACAGCTTCCCCCGCAATACCCGTCTGTACCAGCTGATGACCACCAAGCCGGACGAAGCACTGAGGGGGGTGTAAACCTATACATGAAACAACATCGCAGCAGGGAGCCTCCTTTGGCTCCCTGTATCTTTTTTAGGAGGTATGCCATTGAAAGAAATTAAGACCAAACCGGAAAATGGAAAACCAAGGCTTTTGGATAGTGCCGCCAAAGCCCCAAAAACCGCAATGAAGGATGCATGGCTGAAATCCAAGGAGAAAGCCGTATCGGAATTGAAGGGGACGCCTTTTGCCAGCCAGCAGGGAGAAACCTCCAACGCCCCCGCTAACAGCGCCGGAGATCAAATGCTGTCCGGTATCGAAACCACCGCAAAAAAGAGTGCCAACATTACCTATCGGGGCGGGAAAAAACTGGCGCAGACCACCGCTCGGAAAGTCAAAGAAAAAAGAGAAATTTCCCGTACCCTCTCGGAAGCGAAAAACGCTGGCAGCAAAGCAACGGAGATCACGAAGGATACCGCTTCTAAAATACGGACCAAAAATACCGCTGCCAAGGCGGTCAAAGGAAAACCTCAAAAAGCAGTAAAAACCGCCAGCCGTTCTATGAAAGGTGTGAAGAATAGCGCTAAAGGTATCAAAACTGCCCAGCGCTCGGCAAAGACTGCACAGCAGGCAGCCAAGACAGCGCAGGCCACTGCAAAAGCGGCACAAAAAGCCGCACAGGCCGCCAAGGCTACTGCGAAAGCAACAATTGCAGGAGTTAAAGCGGCGGTCCGTGTAACTATAGCAGCGGTTAAAGCAACCATTGCGGCTGTAAAGGGGTTGATTGCTGCCATCGCTGCCGGAGGTTGGGTAGCTGTAGTGATAATCTTGTTAATTTGTTTGATTGCCCTGATTGTCGGTTCCTGTTTCGGCTTATTTTTCGGTTCGGATTCTACGGGAACCGGCACCAGCGTTACACAGGCTGTGACAACTTTAAACGGGGAATTTCAGGCACACATTCAAGAAATTGAAGATAGCAATAGCCATAATCGGGTGGAGTTTACTTCAAATGACGGAGTGCTTTCTATCAATTGGGAAGATGTTCTCGCTGTTTTTTCTGCCAAGGTGACCGGTGCGGAAGATGGCACTCAGGTGGCTTCTTTGGATGACACTCAAGTTCAGCAGATGCGGGATATTATGTGGGAGATGAATGCAGTGTCTTCCAGCACCCGTACCGAGAGCCATGAAGTGGAAGTTACCGAAGTAGACGAGGATGGAAAAGAAACTACCCGCACCGAAACGGTAACGGAAACCATTCTGGAAATCTCTCTAACACATAAAACAGCGGAGGAAATGGCGCAGCAGTACAATTTCAATGCAAGGCAGAACGAATACCTTGCCTTAATGTCGGAGCCAGAAAATCAGAATTTGTGGGCAGAACTGCTGGGTGGTTTTAACAGCGGCGGTGGTCAGATCATGAATCCAAATACTGATTGGGAAGGGACCGGGATTTTCCAATGGCCTCTTCCGCAAAGTTATACCATTACCTCATGGTTTGGATACCGTGAGGACCCCTTTACTGGAGAAATTGCCTACCACAGCGGAACCGATATTGGAGCGCCGGGTGGTACACCGATTCTGACAGCGGCAGATGGCACAGTCACCATTGCCAATGCCATCGACTCTTGGGGCGGTGGATATGGATATCATATCAAGATAAGCCACAATGATACTTTTGACACCTGTATGCCCACTGCTCCTCTATCTGCGTGACCGTAGGTCAGGAAGTGAAACAGGGCGAAGTCATCGGTTATGTCGGTACCACCGGCAATTCTACCGGAAACCACCTGCACTTTGAAGTATGGCAGAACGGAGAGCGTACCGATGCGCTTGGATATTTTAAAGCGAAAGAATAAAAATGCTATTCTATTTATAACATCAATTGCGCTGTTCTTGCTTTCATACAGAAATTGTGATAGAATGTAGTTAGTCGTTGCTAACTACATTCTATCACATGACATAATTTCTATTAGAAGGGAGGAGAAACTATGTGTTAACAGAATTTTTGAAAAGTATCCGAGGTGAAAAAGCCTTATGGGAAACAATAATAACAGGTGTGGATGTTTGCAATTTTCGTCTTCAAGGCAATACAAAGGATCCATTTATCCCGATATCCTTACAGCCACTTCACTTTGAAGTTTTCTTTTGTTTTGCAGGTCATGTTGTACTCAAACAACAATGGAATCGTGTGGTTGTTGTAAGAAAGCAGGAAATTCTTTTACTATCTGAGGTATCTTCACTGTATTCCGTCGCATGTACAGCGGATTTGGCAGGAATATTGGTATCCGTAGATGCGACTACGGCAAAAGAGAGTTTATATTCCCTATGTCGTATGATGGGAGACTTAAAATTGAATACTTTTGAAGTAAAAAAATATATGGATAAGCAAGATGGATGTGCTGTTATTCATGGTTCATCTTGGGTTTTTTCTACATTTTCTGAAATAGTCAAAATGGAAGACTTTCAAAAAAGCAGATACTGCGTTTGGAAGTCAGTAGAATTGCTATTTCTGCTAAGTACAGGAACATTGTATCCAAAAGATAAAGATAATCTTAAAATAAGTAAGGTAATAAGAGAAGAGATAAATGAAATCTGCAATTATATGGAGATGCATCTGGATGAAAAAATAACGATTGATTATTTGTGTCACAAATTTTATATATCTCCTACTACATTTAAAAAATATTTTCGCAGTATTCGTGGTCAGCCGGTATATACTTGGCTATCACATAAACGTATGGAAAAAGCCGCTGAACTTCTTCGGTGCTCTTCTATGACTGTACTGGACGTTGCACAGGCAATTGGATACGCAAGTTTAAGTCAATTCAATGTAGCTTTTAAAAGGCACTTTAATTGTACACCCAGACAGTATCGAAATAGGTCTGATTCCATTGGTTTTTGTCTGTTTCCAAAAGAATGATTTAGCTAAAGTTGTTATAATAATTAGACAAAATCTATGAAGGAGGGATCTGGTTGAAACAGCACCGTTTTTGGGCATGAGGAGCCGTGATCTGCCTGCTCATGGTAATGATTACAGGATACAAAAGAAAATAACGGAAAGGAAGATTCTATATGAGTTTATACAATAAATTGGCTCTTTTTGTAGGTGGCACACTTTTCGGATCGGTTGGAATTAAACTGCTGTCCAGCAAAGACGCTAAAAAAGCATATGTTCACGCAACAGCCGCAGGACTGCGTATGAAAGATTATGTCATGGAAACGGTAACGACCGTGCAGGAAAACGCATCGGACATTTTAGCTTCTGCCAAAGATCTGAATGAAGAAAGAGCTGCAAAAGAAGCGGAAGAAGCGGCAGCCGCACAACTTGAAACTTCTGAGGAAGAGTAACAGAAAAGAGCCGTTGATACGGCTCTTTTTTTATGAAGGAGAAGCGACAAATGAAGGCAATTATTTTACACGAAAGCAAAGGGCGTATCCGTTTTCGAATCGGTCAGAAAAAAATGACTTTGCAGGAAGCAGATGTGCTGGAAAATTGGTTTCAAAAGAAATCATGGATCACACAAGTAACTGTCCATGAACGCACCGGGTGTGTGATTCTGCAATACTCCGGGTCACGTAAGGAAGTGCTGGCGGCTATCCGTGAGTTTAACTTGCAGGAAGCGCAATCACAAATCACTTTGCCACTGCACAGCAGCCGTGAATTAAACCGTAAATTTCAGGAAAAGCTGGTCGGAAAAGTGGTACTAAAAGCAGCGTCTATGCTCTTTTTGCCGAAACCATTGCAGATCGCACGAATTGTATGGCATATGCTCCCTTTTTTGAAGAGAGGTATCCACTGTCTTTGGAGAGGAAAACTGAAGGTAGATGTGCTGGATGCACTGTCCATAGGAATTTCCGCATTTCGCAAAGATTTCGGAACAGCAGGAACCGTCATGTTTCTGCTGGAACTGGGCGAACTGTTGGAAGAATGGACCAGAAAAAAATCAATGGAAGACCTTGCTCGCTGTATGGTCCTGAATGTGGATCGGGTATGGCTGAAGACACCGGAATCAGAAATTCTGACAGCAGTATCAGATATCCGCCCAGGTGACAAAATCGTGATTCGTACCGGGAGCATGATTCCTATGGACGGTATCTTAGCCGAGGGGGAAGTCACAGTCAATCAGGCTTCTTTGACTGGAGAGTCTGTACCGGTCGTAAAACACCCGGGAAACACCGTGTATGCCGGTACTGTCATAGAAGAAGGCGAGTGCATACTGGAAGTAAAACAAGCTATGGGTTCCAGCCGATATGATCAAATTGTAACCATGATTGAAAAATCCGAACAGATGAAATCGGCAGCTGAAAGCAAAGCGGCTAACCTTGCAGATAAATTGGTTCCGTATACCTTTGCCGGCAGTATCTTGAGCTTTCTGCTGACACGAAATATCCTGCGGGCCTTGTCGGTACTTATGGTGGATTTCTCCTGTGCGTTAAAATTTTCCATGCCGCTGGCGGTGCTTTCTGCCATGCGGGAAGCCGGAAAAGAACATATCACTGTAAAAGGCGGCAAGTTCTTAGAAGCGGTGGCGGCGGCTGATACCATCATATTTGACAAAACAGGTACATTGACACATGCTTGTCCGAAGGTTACGCAGATCATCACTTTCGGAGAACGAAATGAGTCGGATATGCTGCGCCTTGCGGCCTGTTTAGAGGAACATTTTCCCCATTCTATTGCAAACGCCGTAGTACAAGAAGCGCAGTGCAGAGGGTTATCCCATGAAGAATTTCATTCCAAGGTAGAATACATAGTGGCTCATGGTATTGCCAGTACGGTAAATGAGGAACGGGTATTGATCGGAAGTGCGCACTTCATTTTTGAAGATGAGGGAGTAACTGTTCCGCTAAATGAACAGGAGCGATTTGATCGTCTTCCTGAAGAATATTCTCATTTGTATTTGGCGATTGGCAGAGAGCTTGCAGCAGTGATTTGTATTTCCGATCCGCTGCGCAGGGAAGCTAAAGAAGTATTGACTGCGCTGCGTGCTTTGGGAATTCAAAAAACAGTTATGCTGACAGGCGACAGCTATCGGACGGCATCTACGGTTGCAAACCGCTTAGGGGTTGACGCATTCTGCGCTGAGGTTCTTCCTGCGGATAAAGCAAAATTTGTAGCCGATTTGCGCCAAAAAGGACATATTGTTTTAATGGTCGGAGATGGTATCAACGACTCTCCCGCTCTTTCAGAAGCGGATGCGGGAATTGCCATCAGTGACGGCGCAGCAATTGCCAGAGAAATTGCTGATATTACCATTGCGGCGGACAGCCTTTGGGAGCTTGTTAAGCTGCGTCGTATTGCAATGGCTTTGATGGAGAGAATTCACTCAAATTATCGGTTTGTCATCGGATTTAACGGGACGCTGATAGGCTTGGGATTGGCAGGAATTTTACCTCCCGCAGCATCGGCCGCACTGCACAATCTTTCTACGCTTGGCGTCAGCCTGCGTAGTATGAGTGCTCTGCCGGAACCCAAACAGGATAATGACCGCTGTATATAGCCGGACAACCAAAAGAGAGAAACCTTTGTGTAGTTTCTCTCTTTTTATTCATCCATAAAAAATGCAGAAGCACTTGACATTCAGCTTAAGAGCAACTATAATATAGCAGTGATATATAGCACCGCTATATTTTTTAAGGAGGCGTGTACCATAGATGAGAATCTGACAACTTTGGATCAAATCCATGAGGCGGCAAAAGCGGAGTTTTTGCAAAAAGGCTACAAGGACGCTTCCCTGCGGAATATCGTCAAATCTTTGGGCAAGACACTGGGAGCCTTTTACGGTTATTATAAAAGCAAAGAGGAACTTTTTGAGGCTTTGGTGGGCGAACATTATCAATACTTGATTGATCGCTTTAAGGACGCTCAGAAGCAATTTGCCGACCTGCCCCATGAACAGCAGCCGGAAGTGATGGGCGATATATCAGGGGTATGCATGTTTGATATGCTGCATTATGCCTATCAGCATTTAGAGGAATGTAAGCTCATTCTTTGTTGTTCCGAAGGGACCCGCTTTTCTGGGCTGATTGATGAGATGGTGGAAATTGAAGTGGAGGGGACACACGCTTATCAAAGAGTGCTGGCGGAATTAGGCAGACCCTCCCCGCCGCTTGACCCAACTCTGGAGCATATTTTGATCACCGGGATGTTTCATACGTTTTTTGAACTCATTATCCATGAAATGCCGCTTCCCGACGCGGAAAACTATGTAAGACAAATGCGGGCCTTTTACACCGCAGGATGGATGAAAATTATGGGGCAATAGTGCCCTATAATTTTTGACTTGCAGTTAGCTTAAACTAACTAAATTAGATATAAGAAGGACAAATCATTGTCCTCTGTATCATAAATGAAATGTAAAGGAGGAATTCTCTTGAAAAAACAATCTAATTTATCGCGCCTGCTCACGATTGCGGGAAGTTACCGATATCTGACCTATGCGTCCTGGATCCTCTCCGCAATCAGCGCATTGATCGCACTCGTGCCTTATTATTTTATCTGGCAGGTCATGCGTGAAGTGCTGGAAGTCGCTCCGGATTTCAGCCGTGCGCAGAATCTGACCTACAACGGCTGGATGGCAGTGATGTTTGCGGTCATTGCGGTACTGGTGTACATCGCCGGGCTGATGTGCTCCCATCTGGGCGCATTTCGCATTGCCACCAATTTGCGTTTGCAGTCCATGAACCATATCGTAAAACTCCCCCTGGGATTTGCGGAACATTTTGGCAGCGGTAAGCTGCGCAAAATCGTCAATGAATCCAGCGCTGCTACGGAAACCTATCTGGCACACCAGCTCCCGGACCGTGCGAACGCCCTCGCAACTCCCTGCGGTCTTCTGGTTCTGCTGTTTGTGTTTGACTGGCGGCTGGGTCTTTTGAGTTTGGCGCCGGTACTTCTGGGCTTTCTCATTATGATGGCGATGACCGGAAAGGAAATGCAGCAGAAGATGAAGGAATATCAGAATGCGCTGGATGATATGTCCAATGAAGCGGTAGAGTATGTCCGAGGTATTCCGGTGGTAAAAACCTTTGGCCAGACCATCTTTTCCTTTAAGAAGTTTAAGGATTCAATTGACCGGTACAAGGTGTGGGTGATTGCCTACACCAAGCAGCTGCGCACGCCTATGATGTTCTATACCGCGGCCATTAACGGTGTGTTTGTCTTTTTGATCGCAGGAGCCTTGCTGTTTACGCAGGATCAGGTCACGACAGAATTTTTGCTCAATCTGGTATTCTATATCATCATTACGCCGATCATTTCCGTGACACTCACACGTATTATGTTCCAGAGCGAAAACGCTATGATCGTGGACGATGCTTTACAGCGGATTGACAGCGTTCTGAATTTGGAGCCGCTGAAAGAAACAGCTCATCCCATGCATCCGAAAGACGGCTCTGTAGAGCTTGAACAGGTACATTTCAGCTATAACGGAGAAAAGGATGTTTTGAATGGCATATCTATTTCTATTCCTGCCGGGCAGACAGTCGCTTTTGTGGGACCGTCCGGCGGCGGAAAAACCACGCTGGCAAATCTGATCTCCCGCTTCTTCGATCCTCAAAGCGGTACTGTAAGGGTGGGCGGCGTAGACGTCCGTGATATTCCGAAAGAAGAACTGATGAACACGGTTTCCTTTGTGTTCCAGAACAGCCGGCTGATCAAAGCTTCCATCTTTGAGAATGTGCGTCTGGGTAAACCGGAAGCCACCCGGGAGGAAGTCATGGCTGCCTTAAAAAATGCCCAGTGCGACGATATCCTTGAAAAACTGCCGGATGGTATGGATACGGTGATCGGCACCAAGGGGGTCTATCTTTCCGGCGGCGAGCAGCAGCGGATTGCTATTGCCCGCGTGATGCTGAAAAATACCCCCATCATTATTCTGGATGAAGCCACAGCTTTTGCGGATCCCGACAATGAAACCAGAGTACAGGCGGCTTTTTCCAAACTGTCTCAGGGCAAAACGGTCATTATGATTGCCCACAGGCTTTCCACGGTGGCCGGTGCAGATCGGATTTACGTTGTAAAAGACGGGCAGATCGCAGAGAGCGGTTCCAGCCGTGAGCTGATGGAAAGAGGCGGTCTGTTCGCCCGGATGTGGCAGAACTATCAGACTTCCATTCAGTGGAAGGTACAAAAGGAGGTACAGTAAGATGATCAGACGTCTGCAAAAACGATATGCCTTGTCCGAACAGGGCGCAAAGGATTTAATTAAGGGCTGTTTTGCCTGCGTCCTGCAAAATATCTCTTTCATGTTCCCGATGGGATTGCTGTACTGCATGGTGAGCGATCTGATGAACGGCGGTGTTCCGGAAAGCCGGCTTCCCTTCTACATTGTCGGCTGTATTCTCTGTGTGGGATTGATCTTGCTGACAACCTACTTCCAGTATAACGCCACCTATTTTGCCACCTATACGGAAAGCGGCGTGCGCCGTATTACGTTGGCGGAGCGGCTGCGGAAAATCCCCCTGTCCTTCTTCGGAAAGAAAGACCTTGCGGATCTTACCAGCACCATTATGGCGGACTGCACCTTTTTAGAGCAGAGCTTTTCCCACTTTATCCCGGAGCTTGCCGGATCCATCATCTCTACGGTCTTGATTGCCGTCAGCCTGTTCTTCTACGATTGGCGTATGGCGCTGGCGGCTCTTTGGGTGATGCCGGTGGCGTTTGCCATTGTAGGTTTTTCTGCAAAGGTACAGGAAGGTTTCAATCAGAAATCCATGGATGCGAAAATGGCCTGCGCGGATGGAATTCAGGAGTGTATTGAAACGGTGCAGGATCTGAAAGCCAACAACGCTGAAAAAGAATACCTCAAAGGGTTGGAAAAGCAGATCCGCGCGGTGGAACACCGCTCCATTCTCAATGAGTTCGGTTTGGCGGCATTTGTAGTATCCGCATCCCTTGTGTTAAAGCTTGGGATTGCCACGGTTGCGCTTGCAGGCTCCGTTTTGCTGATGCAGGGTAGTTTGGATATTTTGACCTTCTTCCTGTTCCTGCTGGTGGTTTCCCGGCTCTATGATCCCTTGCAGGGTGCGCTGCAGAATCTGGCGGCGGTAATTTCCACCCGGACAAATATCGCCCGTATGAATGAAATCCTTGACCATCCCATTCAGCAGGGCAAAACCAGCCTTTCCAATCAGGGGTATGACATTACCTTTGACCATGTTGGGTTTGCCTACAACACCGGAGAAACAGTATTAAAGGATGTCAGCTTTACTGCCAAACAGGGGGAAGTGACCGCACTGGTGGGTCCCTCCGGCGGCGGTAAAACAACAGTGTCCCGTCTGGCAGCCCGGTTTTGGGATGTGAGCCGGGGAAAAATTACGGTAGGCGGTATGGATGTCTCAAAAGTGGATCCGGAAACGCTGCTTTCTCTTTATTCCATTGTGTTTCAGGATGTTACCCTGTTTGACAACACCATACTGGAAAATATCCGTATCGGTAACAAAGACGCCACAGATGAGGAGGTTCTGGCTGCGGCACGGCTTGCCAATGTGGATGAATTTGCCGAGAAGCTTCCTGATAAATGGAATACTAACATAGGCGAAAACGGTTGTGAGCTCTCCGGCGGAGAACGCCAGCGGATTTCCATTGCCCGTGCCTTCTTAAAGAACGCGCCGATCATCCTTCTTGACGAAGCTACAGCCTCTCTGGATGTGGAGAATGAAACGCTGATACAGACAGCTCTGTCACGGCTGATCAAAGACAAAACTGTTCTGGTGATCGCACACCGGATGCGCACGGTAGCCGGTGCGGATAAAATCGTCGTGCTTTCCGATGGTATGGTGGCGGAAGAGGGCGATCCGGATACCCTGCTCCAGCAAGACGGTATCTATACCCGCATGGTAAAATTACAGACAGAAAGCCAGAACTGGACGCTGGCATAGTGTGATTTTCTGTTGCGGGCATAAACCAGATGTTAGGCAAATGCCGCACGCAAAACATTACTATTTTTGAGTGTGGCTTTGTCTATATCTGGAAACACTTTAGTACAGTATCTTGACAAAATGAAGCATGGTATGGTAAAACCAATTAGTTAGAATTAACTAACTATTTTTTATTTTATTTTGGTTAGCCGGTGCTAACCGCATGGGGATAGAAGAATGCTAAAAGTAACAATGAAAATCGATGGAATGTCCTGTGGAATGTGTGAGGCTCATATAAACGATGCGATCAGAAAAGTATTTTCTGTTAAGAAAGTGGCTTCTTCTCACAGAAAAGGGATTACGGAACTGCTTATACAAGACCCCGTTGACACGCAGCTGCTGAAACATGCTGTGGAAGAATTCGGGTATAAGGTGTTGGATATTCGTTGTGAACCTTATGAAAAACAAGGTTTTTCCCTGTTTAAAAGAAAATAGATGAGGGTGAAAAGACATGCCTTTTGAATTATGGCAAGGGCTGCTGATCCCTTTTGCCGGGACGACGCTCGGCGCAGCCTGCGTCTTTTTTATGCGGAACAATTTGAGTGAACTGGTTCAGCGTGCGCTTACCGGCTTTGCGGCAGGGGTTATGGTGGCGGCTTCCATATGGAGTCTGCTGCTTCCTGCCATGGAACAGGCATCAGACATGGGGCAATGGTCCTTCTTCCCTGCTGTAGCTGGATTCTGGCTTGGTATTTTATTCTTACTGGGATTGGATCGGCTGATCCCGCATCTGCATCGCGGCAGCTCGGAGGCTGAGGGCGTCAAAAGCAGATTGGGAAAAACGACCATGCTGACACTGGCGGTGGCGCTGCACAATATTCCGGAAGGGATGGCAGTGGGCGCGGTCTATGCCGGGTGGCTCTACGGGGACAGTGGGATCACGCTGGCGGGGGCGCTGGCTCTTTCTCTGGGTATCGCCATTCAGAACTTCCCGGAGGGCGCGATCATTTCCATGCCCCTGAAAGCGGAGGGGTTCTCCAAATCCCGCTCCTTCCTGTATGGGACGCTGTCCGGCGCAGTAGAGCCAATAGGCGCCATCCTGACCATCCTTCTGGCTGGTATTTTAGTCCCGGTGCTGCCCTACGCCCTGAGCTTTGCCGCCGGAGCGATGATCTATGTGGTAGTGGAGGAATTGATCCCGGAGATGTCAGCCGGAAGGCACTCCAATGTGGGAACCATTCTGTTTGCAGTTGGTTTCACTTTGATGATGGTATTGGATGTGGCGTTGGGCTGATACAAAGCTGTTCGAAAAAGGAGGACACAGAATGTCACATTTAGGCGTTGTGGAGGACACACTGTTTGTCCCCATGCTGGGCAGGATCTATGCCAGCGAGCACTGCCCGCAGATCATATATGATAAAAAGGCTCTGGAATTAAAAGAAAAGCTGCCGTCCGACCTGCAGGAAAACGGCAGTCAGAGCCAGTATACCCTGCTGGCTTCAGCGGTGCGGTCTGCTAATATGGACCGTTTCATCCGGTCGTTTTTAAAGCGCAGACCGGACGGTGTGATTGTCCAGCTGGGCTGTGGTCTGGAGACAACCTATTACCGCTGCGATAACGGAAGGACGCGCTGGTATGCCGTTGATTTGCCACACGTCATTGACTACCGGAGGGAACTGCTCCCGCAGTCGGAGCGTGAGACCTATCTTGCTGGAGATGCTTTTACAGAGAATTGGATCAGACAAGTTCGCACGGATTTGCCCGACGCCCCTATCCTTGTTACAGCAGGCGGACTGTTTCACTATTTTGAGGAAGATAAGGTTATTTCCCTGTTTCGTATGCTCAGACAATTCGGAGAAATAGAAGTCGTCTTTGATACTGTGAATAAAAAAGGCATGGCTATGATGCAAAAGAAATACATGAAGCAGGTAGGCCATGCCGATGCGCAGATGTTCTTTTATGTGGATTCAGCAGTGAATTTAGCTGGAAAGATTGGCGGTGGACTTATGGATATGACAGAAGAGCCTTACTACCGTTATATTCCCAAAAACGGCTTAAAACTATCCACCAAGGTCAGTATGGCTGTTTCTGACCGGTTCTGTATGGTGAAGATGATTTGTTTGAATTTATAGTGTTTTCACTTTATACGAATACAATAGCGGAGAGAATTTTAATGTTGGAAAAAGAAAACTTAACGCCGTTTCAAATTCAGCTGCTGCTTTATTACCTGACGGCGGAACCGTCAAAGCGTACGGTAACGGATTCAGCCAGAAGCCTGAATGTGAGTAAATGGGTGGTCACTCGTACGCTGGATACGCTGGAAAAGCTGAATATTGTAGAACGTCTGGAGAATCGCAAAACGGTTTTGACGGTTCCGGGAGTTAAACTGGCAGAAAAGTATCAGAAACAGAGAAAGGTATTAGAAAAATATATGCAGTATCAGGATATCCCTCCTGCACAGATTAAGGAGAATGCCCTTCGAGCATTGGCAGCAAGGTTTTCTGATGAATTTATGGATCGGCTGGCTGAACAGGAAAGCCGGATGCATATCAAAGAAATATTTGCCGGACGCCGAGACTTCCATGGCGGGGATATTTGTAATTACCTCAGTGATGGCAGTTACTATTTTCCGTTCATTATTTACCGGGAACAAATCAAAAATCACAATAACCTTTCCATGGCAAACCGTGGTTTTGAAAATCCGTGTGAAGTCATCGTAAAGGATCATGAAGGACTTGTGTATCTGGCGGCAAAAACCGTATCCGCTCAGTCTATGTCCAGTAAAAATAAAATGGAAGGACGCATCCAGAAGCTGCAATACTTATATGACGGAGAATTCCGTGACGGCGGCATTGACGGGCGTTATGTATTTTTTCCGGTAACGGCACTGCGGTTTATCTCTATGGGAAAAGGCCGGGATACCCTGCTGCATGGAAGCGTATGCCTGAAAATGCAATGCAGTGTTGGGGATATGCATATGCCGGAGAGTACAGCTGTTTTCACCATGTTCATCCATTAAAACAGGCGGATTCAGAAGAAATGAAAAATTTTTTGGAGCAGTTTTGCAACAATGCTGGTTTATCAGTCATGATCGGGGTTTAGACGCTTTTTTAACCCTTCAACAGGCTGTTTGGAGCAGTTTTGCAACAGAAAATCCATTGACAACAAAATGGTAACTGGCTATACTGAATTTGCTTTAAGGAAAATGCGGATTATAAAAGCAGTATATTTTATCATTCGCAGCCCTGTTTGGTCTTTGAGACCGGACAGAAGAGTAACAGGAGAGCAGAGTCAAAAGCAATATGACAACAACGATCCCCCTCTTAAAAACTCCGAAAGGAGCAATTTTTTAGGGGATTAGTTAGCATAACCTAACTCAGACGGATAACCTTTTGCCTCTGCCCGTTTATATCAGGGAAACAAGCGTGTTAACTTGTTCTCCTGACCAGAACATCGCAAAAGGAGGATTGGTGCGCGATATTTTTTATTATGCCGTAGAAACGGCATTATTTTTCACCAAGCGGTTAGATTATGCTAACCGAAACATTGTTTTTATAAATGAATGGAGGTAGACACAATGACAACAACAAAACAGTCATGGTTTAAGCGAAGTTTGGCTGTGCTGCTGGCAATCATGATGGTCATGAGTTTGGGCGTGACTAAACTATGGCCAGTAATATTTTTACCGTAAAAAATCTTTCCTTTTCCTACGGAAAGCAGCAGGTGCTGAACGGATTGGACTTTTCTCTTCACGAGGGGAGAATTACCACATTGATCGGTGCAAACGGATGCGGAAAATCCACATTGTTTAACCTGATGACGAAAAACTTAAAGCCCGATCAGGGGGAAGTTTTTCTGAGAGAGGAAAATATCGCAAATTTGCGTTTAAAAGATTTTGCCAGAGAAGCGGCGATTGTCCATCAATACAATACGGCGCCGCCGGATCTTACGGTCGAAAAGCTTGTGAGCTACGGGCGAACTCCCTATCATACCATGGGGCTTTCATCGGATCCGCAAAAAGATGAAGAAAAAATACAGTGGGCGCTGGAGATCACCCATACAAGCAAGCACAAGGATAAACCGGTAACAGAGCTTTCCGGCGGACAGAAACAGCGGGTGTGGATTGCCATGGCGCTGGCACAGGACACCAAGGTACTGTTTCTCGATGAACCGACCACCTATCTGGATGTCCGTTATCAACTGCAGATTTTAAAACTCATTCAGAAGCTGAACCGGGAGTACGGTATTACCATCGTTATGGTTCTCCATGATATCAACCAGTCGCTGTATTACAGTGACGAAATTGTCGCCATGAAAGATGGCAGGATGATTGCTCACGGTTTACCGGAGGAAATCATTACAAAGGAACTTGTCCAAGAGGTATACGGCGTTGATCTGACCATTCAGTCGGTAGATGGAAAACCTTTTGTTATCCCGGTATAAGGGATAACCCTGAATACATGGAAAGGAGGCATAAGCCGTATGAAACAAAGAAAAACGGTGGAGGATTATCTGAAAGCCGTGTATTTGCTGCAAAAGCAAAACGGCTCCGTACGTGGTGCGGATATTGCAGCAGAGCTTCATGTGTCGCGTCCCACAGTTTCCGTTTCGCTGAAAGAGTTGGAGAAGGAAGGTTACCTTTTCTTAGACGGTGCGCGGGAAGTACATCTCACGGATAAGGGGCAAACCGTTGCCAGAGAAACTTATGAGCGCCACCAGACCTTCCAGTCCCTTTTAGAAGACCTGGGCGTGGATGGGAAAACTGCGGCGGAGGATGCCTGCCAAATGGAACATGCCGTAAGTCCGAAAAGTTATGAGGCGCTGAGAAGGTGGACAAACAGAAAGAAGGCAAGCGGCTGTGAATAATGCAATGCAATCCCTTTTTTACGGTTTTACATCAGTGCTGCTTGTGATAGCGGTTGCCGCTCTGTGTACAGGCGTTAAGAAAGTGATGAAAAAAATAACAAAAGGCGGACGAAAATATGATGATCAATAAACGGCTCATCGGTACCGTTGCCGAGAGCAAAAAATACATAGCGGGAAATGTAATTCTACAGTGGTGCTCCCTTACGGCGAACATTGCCCTGATGCTCAGTATTTCCCGAATGCTTGCAGAGCTTTTCAGGGGTTCGGCCTCGGTGCAGCTTTTCACAGTGACGGGAATCGTTGTAATTTTGGCGTTGGCAGTCCGGTTTTTCTGCTCCATCGGGGCCGCCAAAATGGGGTACTTTTCCTCCAAAGCAGTCAAAAAGTCTTTGCGTGAGAAGATCTATCAAAAGCTTTTGCGGTTGGGAAGCTCCTACAACGAACAGGTGAAAACTTCGGAAGTGGTGCAGGTGGCGGTGGAAGGCGTCGATCAGCTGGAAACCTATTTCGGCGCGTATCTGCCGCAGTTTTTCTATGCCATGCTGGCGCCGCTCACACTGTTTATCGTACTGTGTTTTGTGAATGTCGCGGCGGCGGTAGTGCTGCTTATCTGCGTGCCGCTGATCCCTGTAGCCATTGCGGCGGTGCAGACCTGGGCCAAAAAACTGCTCTCTAAATACTGGGGACAGTATACGGAATTGGGCGACACTTTCCTTGAAAATTTGCAGGGGCTCACCACTCTCAAAATCTATCAGGCGGATGCGTTTAAACAGCAGGAAATGAACGAGCAGGCGGAAAAATTCCGAAAGATCACCATGAAGGTGCTGACCATGCAGTTAAACTCCATCACCATTATGGACCTGATCGCGTACGGCGGTGCGGCACTGGGCGTCATCATGGCGGTGACCCAGTACCAGAGCGGAGGAGTTTCTCTTGAGGGATGTCTGCTGATTATCCTGCTGGCGGCGGATTTCTTTATTCCCATGCGGCAGCTGGGTTCCTTTTTCCATATTGCCATGAACGGCATGGCGGCCAGCGACAAGATTTTCCGACTGCTGGATTTAGAAGAAACCAAGCCGGAAATCACCGAAAGCTTTCCTTCGGGACACACCATCCGCTGTTCCGGTCTCTCCTTCTCCTATGAGCCGGACCGGGAGATCCTCCATAGCGTTGATCTTACCTTCCCGCAGGGCAGCTTTACGGCGCTGGTGGGAGAAAGCGGCTGCGGTAAATCCACACTGGCTTCGATCCTGATGGGAAGAAACAAAGGATATACCGGAAGCGTTTCGGTGGGCGGCGTGCCCCTTTCCTCCATTCAGGAAGAAAGCCTTCTGCGAAACATCACCTATATCAGCCACCAAAGCTACCTGTTCAAGGGCACGGTGCGGGAGAACCTGCTTATGGGAAAACCCGGCGCTTCCGATGAAGAACTGTGGGCAGTGCTTTCCCGGGTAAACCTCGCAGAATTTTTAAAAGCGGAACAGGGGCTGGATACCCGGCTTTTGGAAAAAGCGTCCAATCTTTCGGGCGGGCAGTGCCAGCGGCTGGCGCTTGCAAGGGCGCTTTTGCATGACAGCCCTGTCTATATTTTTGATGAAGCCACCTCCAACATCGATGTGGAGAGCGAAAACGATATTATGCGTGAAATTCATGAACTGGCAAAAAGCAAAACGGTAATCCTCGTTTCCCACCGGCTTGCCAATGTAGTGGGCGCCGACCATATTTATGTGCTGGATCACGGAATCGTTGCGGAAAGCGGTTCACATGAGGAATTACTTGCCCACCACGGCCTGTATGAACGGCTGTGGACTGCCCAGCAGACATTAGAGCAATTTGGAAAGGAGCGTGCAAGCGTATGAAAAAGCGAAGCGGATTTGCTGTGATGGCACGGCTGATCGGGCTGGTAAAACCTCTGAGCGGCTATATGTCACTGGCTGTTTTGATGGGGCTCGTCGGGCATTTGTGCGCCGCCTTTATCACCATTTTCGGCGGATACGGTGTGCTGGCAGCCCTTCGGTTTGAAGTACCTTTTACTCTGACAACGGTTTTTATTTCCGTTCTTGTCTTCGCCCTTCTCCGGGGATTTTTGCGGTATGCGGAGCAGGCGTGCAACCACTTTATCGCATTTAAATTACTGGCACTTTTGCGCGACCGGGTGTTCCGCGCACTGAGAAAGCTCTGCCCGGCAAAGCTGGAAGGCCGGGACAAGGGGGATCTGATCTCGGTGATCACCTCCGATATTGAACTGCTGGAGGTGTTTTATGCTCACACCATCTCACCGGCTGCCATCGCGCTGTTGTTTACCATTGTCATGTGCCTGTTCATCGGCTCGTTTCACTGGATCCTGGGCGTGATTGCGCTGGCGGCCTATCTGATCGTGGGAATCGTGATTCCAATTGTGATATCCAGATGCAGCGGGGATGACGGACTGCGTTTCCGCACCAGATCCGGTGAGCTTTCGGGCTTTGTGCTGGACAGCCTGCGGGGGCTTTCCGAAATCCTCCAGTATGGACAGGGAAAAAAGCGCCTTTCCAAAATGAATGAAAAGACGGATGAACTCTCCCGAGACGAAGAAAAGATGAAACGCACTGCCGGGCGAAATACAGCGGTTACCAATACGGTGGTGTTAACATTTGATCTTATCATGCTATTTGCTTCGGCCTTGCTGTACCAAAGCGGCGCAGTGGATTTTGACGGCGTTTTGATCCCTACGCTGGCGCTGTTTTCTTCCTTTGGTCCCGTGATTGCTCTGGCGGCGTTGGGCAGCACCCTGCAGAACACCTTTGCGGCAGGCAATCGAGTACTGGATATTCTGGACGAAACGCCGGTAGTAGAGGAAATCACCGGGAAACCGGAAATCACATTCTCCGGCGCAAAAGCGGAGCAGGTTTCCTTCTCTTACGGGAATGAAACCATTCTTTCGGATGTATCGGTGACAATTCCGGAAAATGCGGTAGTAGGAATTGTGGGCAGAAGCGGAAGCGGAAAATCCACCCTGTTAAAGCTTCTGATGCGGTTCTGGAAGGTGCAGGAAGGCAGCGTGGAGCTTTCTGGCCGATCGGTGGAAGAGATCAACACCAAAAATCTGCGCGATCTGGAGAGCTTTGTGACGCAGGAGACCCAGCTCTTCCACGACAGCATCAAAAACAACCTGCGGATCGCCAAGCTGTCCGCCACCGACGAAGAGATTGAAACCGCCTGCAAAAAGGCCTCCGTTCACGATTTTATTATGACCCTTCCCAAAGGCTACGACACGCCGGTGGGCGAACTCGGCGATACTCTTTCCGGCGGCGAACGGCAACGTCTGGGGCTCGCAAGAGCATTTTTACACGACGCACCCTTCCTGCTGTTGGATGAACCAACCAGCAATCTGGACAGCTTAAACGAAGCGGTGATCTTAAAATCCCTGCGGGAAGAACGGGCGGGCAAAACCGTGGTGCTGGTTTCCCACCGGCAGTCTACCATGCGCATCGCTGATACCGTCTATTCGGTGGAACACGGGAGGATGAGCTGATGAAAAGTACAGCCGATAAGCGGGAACGGGAAAAGCGGATGGTATCGGAAATGATTGCCCTGTACTGCCGCAAAAAACACCACACCAAAGGCGGACTTTGTCCCGAATGTGCAGATCTGGAAGCCTATGCCAGGATGAGAAGCGACAAGTGTCCGTTTATGGAGACGAAAACCTTCTGTTCCAACTGTAAGGTACATTGCTACAAACCGGTCATGCGGGAGAAAATCCGGGAAGTCATGCGTTTTTCCGGGCCCAGAATGCTGTTTTCCCATCCTGTGATGGCGGTTTCCCATGTGATCGAATCGAAAAAAGAGAAAAAACGACTGGAGGAATCAAGGTGAAAATAAAGAAGCTTTTATATGTGATTTTAGGCTGTATCGGTTTGGCTCTCGGAGCCGTGGGGGCTGTATTGCCGCTTCTTCCGGCGTTTCCGTTTTTGCTTTTGGCGGCGTTTTGCTTTGCCAAAAGCTCTGAAAAACTGCACCGTTGGTTTACGGGAACAAAGCTGTATAAAAACAATCTGGAAAGCTATGTAAAAGGACAGGGCATGACGTGGAAGACCAAAATCCGGATTATGATTACCGTGACGGTTCTAATGTCGATCGGCTTTATTATGATGCATGCTGTTCCGGTGGGAAGGATCGTTCTGGCTTGTGTTTGGGTATTCCATATCCTTTACTTTGTTTTCCGGGTAAAGACCATTAAACAAACCAATGGTAATCGCTAACATATGAAATGACTTATCCTGAAGGAGGTTAAGAAAGGAAAGCAAAATACAACTCCTCCAATTAGGGGAGTTGTACCGTGTTTCATTTAGAGATATCGGGTATATATAATTTATGTGCAGTAAGCGCTTTTGTCTACGGACAATTGCGCTTTTTTTATTTTCCATTGAGTAGGTTCTGGCTGAGAATTCACAGCGGCAGAGCGCCGCCCCCGACAATCTGAATTTAAAAAATTTCAGATTGATCGGAGGAAATAACGATGGCTTACAACAAAGCCAAAGCGGAAAAAGAATGGCTCCGCTGGAAAGAAGTAGAAGAAAAGAAACTCAGAGAACTCGGTGTGGATGAGGAAACCATCCAGCGCCTGCATACATACGATTGGGCGCAGTTCAATAAAGAGCGCCAGTACCTGCAGCGACAGGTGGAATGGTCGCCCTATGTGGATTGGGTATCAGCACAGGATCTGGAACTACCCGTTGAGGATACCGAATCCTTGCTGGATAGTATCGAGGACATGGAACTTTTTTCTTTGTTACATACTGTGGACAAGCTTACCCTCGAAATTCTCTTTATGAAAATGGATGGATATAGCAGCAAAGAAATAGCGTCTGCTTTTGGAATGGATGAGTACGCTGTAAATATGCGAATTTACCGCCTACGAAAAAAAATAAAAAAATATTTATGACCTGCGTTATATTCCGCCTCTTTTCATGGGCTATGGGGCGAACGGGGAAAAAGAAACGTTCGCCTTGTAGCTTGAAAAGTGAATACCAGCCATGCGGGTACATTCCCGCCTAAGTGAGCGACGCAGGAAAAAGCGCCATGACGAGCCGCACACAAACCGCCTCCCATTTATTCGTGGGACGGTGGCCCCAGTTGTTGGTTTTGAGCGATGCATTTTGACCGAAAAGAGGGTGTAGTTTCCCTTTTCGCCACGACCTTGGGCGGGGTATTATGATACGCATTATCGTTTGCCCACACGTCAGATGGGTTGGTCGACCTTGGGTTGTAATCAGCAAGACCTTTGGGGAGCCAGTGAACGGTTTGTAAACTGCAAGCCTGCCCGTATGGTTCCCAAGGTTGCCGGGGGGCGAGCAGCAAATACGGCACATCAAAATCAAACCTTTTAATTTTTCAGATTGCCGTTGACGGCGAATCCGTGCGGCGCAGTTTAAAAGCTGCGCCGCATTAGTTTGCCGCCAACACATACGAGCAAACTGCTCAAAGGAGAATGTGCCGAAATGAATAAGCCTACTTTGAAGGAGCAGGCCCACGGAGAGATTGAAAAGATTTTCAGAATTCTTTTGCCTCAAAATGGTTTGTCGGTTCGGGAAGAACAAATCACCCTCTGTCACGCCATGCTGGATACCCTGCTCAAAAACAATATCGCTCTGTGCGACGCAGGCGTTGGGATCGGCAAAACCTATGCTTACCTGACCGCCTGCATTTTACTGAAAAAGTTTGCCCCGCATGGACCTGCAGGTTCTCAGCCGGTGGTGATTTCTACCTCCAGCGTTGCCTTACAGGACTCTATCATCGAAGAATACATTCCGTTTTTATCCCGGATTTTTCTGGAGAACCGTGTTATCTCCAAACCCATCCGGGCAATCGTAAGAAAAGGAAAAGAGCGTTTTGTCTGTGACGCCCGGCTTTCTCAAAGATTGGAAGCGGTCAAAGATAAGAATAAGAATGCAAAACAGCTCAAAGCATTGCTTTCCCTTCGTACTTATTATGATTTGGACTCCGTAACCGGCCTTAGTGGATTTGACCGTCGGCAGGTGTGCGTCCCCAAAGTTTGCGAGAAAACTTGCCCTTTGCGAAGCGCCTGCCGGTACCATCAATACCTGAAGGAAGCCAGAAGCGCGGAGATTTTCGTCCAGATCTGTAATCACAATTACTTGTTGGCAGACGCCGCCCATCGTTTGCAGGAACTTCGTCCTCTTCTGAATGACTATCGGGCTTTGGTAATCGATGAAGCTCACAAACTGCCGGACGCAGCTCGGCAGATGTATGGGAAAAGCCTTTCAGCAGAAGATTTCAGCGAGCTCTGCACTCTGCTGGCAAAAGAAAAATATGCCCTCGCGGCCCAGCGGCTGAAAGAAAAGTTTACTGCTCTTATGGGTGCCATGTGCCGGGGCGAACTGCTGGAAGAAGCCCAGCGTACTGCCTTTGTTTTAACGCCGGATCGGGAAGCTGCCCTTCGGGATTGTCTCTCCCTTCTTCGGCAGATCCAAAAACAGCTAGCACTTCACCTCCCACGGTGGATACTTTACCAGCTGGGAACAACAGAGCAAACTCTCAACCTGTTTTTTACCGGCGACCGTAAATACATTCTTTATATTCAGTATGACAGGGATGGAAGCCCCAGCCTGTGCGCCGCCACCCGGGAAATGCCGGAACAGCTGCGCCACGCACTGTGGTCGAAGGAAACACCAGCGATTCTGACATCCGGTACCCTTATGGCCGGGGGCAGCTTTGACAGAACCCGCCAACTCATGGGGCTGTCCGCAAACAATCGGCTGGATGATTTTATTGCGGTTTCTCCTTTTGATTATCAAGAAAACTGCCTTCTCTACATTCCCGATGATATGCCAAAGGCGCAAATGGGCAGCGAAAAAGAAGCCAAGTGTCTGTCAGAGCAGATCTGCCGCTTAGTGGAAACCACTCATGGCCACACTCTGGTGCTGTTTACTTCCTACTCCCTGATGGGCGCTGTTTATAACCAAGTAAAAGAGCATCTGTCCTTTCCGCTAATGGTGGTATGGCGGCATTCGCAGGATATTATCCATCAGTTCAAGCAGACGCAGAATGCGGTGCTGTTCGCAGCGGGTTCCTGTTGGGAAGGTGTGGACTTTCCCGGCGATATGGTATCGTCGCTCATCATTGTACGCCTGCCTTTTCCTGTTCCTGATCCTATCAGCGAAGCGGAACGGGAGCAGTATCCCACTCTGCAGGACTATATCCGAGAAGTCATTATCCCGGATATGCAGGTAAAACTCCGGCAAGGGTTTGGACGGGCTATCCGTACTGAAACGGATACCTGTGTGGTGAGCATTCTGGACCATCGTGCAGCACCCGAAGAACGATATCACCGAGCTGTGCTGGAAACCCTGCCACCACTTCATATCGCCAGAAAAATCGAAGATGTAGAAGATTTCATCCGGACCAAGAAAAGCCCGGATTATTTTATGCCGTAAAGGAGAACCACCTATGAATCAAAAATATTTACAGGGACTTTCCAGCAATATGGAAAGTCCAAACGAAGCTGTCTTTTTTGAAGCGACTCCCGAAAATATCACAGCATTTTTAATGCAGCACCAATGGGCACAAATGTCTGCCATTGGAACTGTGGACGACCGATCTTTTTTAACTGCAAGAATGGGACTTATTGACACTTGCCCTGATCAGGCATATTTATTGCAAAAGCTCCTTCCCATTTATGCCAAGGTTCAGATGGGTGACATTCCTGTTCCGAAATTAAAAACCGTCCCCAAAGAAATAGCCCTTGCCGAAAAATGTCCCAAGCCGGACTGGAACTATTTGCGCTGGGAAGGATACAGCGATAAGAAATATCAGGATATTCTCAGCGGAAAGGCTCTTTTGGAAATGTCTTGGATGGGAGAAAAAACATCCTTGGAACTACAAGTGCGCTCTTATTACAGCGGCGGAAATTTGGCTCTGCTGTTAGTGGATTGGAGTCAAGGCGATCCGCAGCCATGGGGAGATCTGAGCGTAAATTTGGGAAAATCCATTGCAAAGGACTGTGCTTTTATTGACGTCAACAATTTGAGTAATGACATTCTTTCATGGATAGAGAAAAACGGACTGGGTTCTCCCACAGGCCGAAATGAGCAAAGCGGATTTGTAGTTTATCCAGAATATCGCTTTCATCCAGAACGCCTGAAAGAACTGGATGATAAGGGATATGCCGAGTATGAAAACCTTCTGAAACAGCAGCAACAACACATGAAAAAAGGCTGGGACAGATGAGAGCAGTTGCATTGCATTTTTACCAATAAGGAGATTGATATAGATGAATGAGAAAACGGAACCAGAAAAGGAATATCCTTATATAGACCGTCCTATGTGGTTATACAGCCGAAGCAGCGATAAGAAAATATTGGCTCTCATGCAGCAGATGCACGAGTTGTTGGAGGAAGCCCAGCGCCGCAGTTACACGGTTGTAGGCACTTCACAGGATATGGGGACTGGCAGAAGCATGGCTCGGATGGGATTACAACAAATGATGCGCTCTGTGAAAGAAGGTCATGTCCGTGCTGTGCTTGTTCGGGATTTAACCCGCCTGAGCCACGATCCCGCCGTCCTAATTCAAATACTGGAATTTTTGCAGGACCACGATACGGTACTAATTACCACTGACAGCGATCTTCGGTATGAACTCTATCTAAAAGGGCTGGAAAATCGCTTTTTTCAAAGAGCAGCTCGAAAGAGTCTCCCTCTGCCGTGGTAAAGGGGGTATATCATGAACACTACATACAATCCTCAAGAACCTTCCGCTGTCCTCATCAACGAAATCAAGTATTATATGGCCTTCTCCGCTTTAAAAAAACTTTTTTTGAAAGGACTTATCACCAAAGAAAACTGCGACAAAGCCAATGTTGCTATTGCCGAAAAGTACGGTGTTTTAGAATACTATATTTAGTGGTTGTTGTGATAGCTTTATCCTCTTTCTTGTGGTAGTGTTGTCCTTGCCAAAGGTGACCGACGTTACTGTCACATGACACTACTGCAGGAAAGGGGGCATAGAAATGCCAGAAATTCGAGTGATTGAACCAATAATTTTTGCACCAGCCGAAAAGCTTCGAGTATGTGCCTATGCCCGTGTTAGCAGTGATTCCACTGATCAACGCAATTCCTTTGCTTCGCAGGTCAACTATTATACAAAGTACATTCAAGCACATGAGGGCTGGACCTTTGTTGACATATATGCGGATCAAGGAATAACAGGAACAAGTGCGCTGAAGCGCGATGAGTTTCTCCGTCTTATGCGTGATTGCCGACAAGGAAAAATTGATCGAATTCTGGTCAAATCGGTTTCCAGATTTGCACGTAACGCTCAGGACTGCATTGAAGCTGTGAGAGAGCTTCGCCAGCTGGGAGTTACGGTTTATTTTGAAAAAGAACATATCAATACCGCAAACATGAGCAATGAAATGTTTCTAAGCATGATGAGTGCATTTGCGCAGGAAGAATCCATTTCCATATCGAAGAATATGCGAAAAGGCGCAGTCATGCGAATGAAAAACGGAACATTTCGATTGTCACAAGCGCCTTATGGATACTATCTGGATGAGAAAGGGATACTCATTGTACAACAGGAAGAATCTAAAATTGTTCAAAGAATATTTGGCAACTTCCTCTCCGGAATGGGAATACAGGAAATCGCTGCAGAACTGCAAAAAGAACATATTCCAAAGTTAAATGGAGAACCAATTTGGAGTTATACAGGTATTCTCTATATCCTTACAAACGAACGATACATAGGCGATGAACTGTTTCAAAAACGATACACAACAGATACTCTGCCTTTTCAAAAAAAGATAAATCGTGGACAGAAAAAGCAGTATTACGCCGAAGATACCCACGATCCAATTATCAGCAGAGAGGTATTCCGAAAAGCACAAGAATTATTAAAACGGAAATCAGAGCGACATGGACATCAAAATAATGGACAGTATACTTTTACAAGTTTAATCGTCTGTGATGAGTGCGGGACAAATTTCTGTAGACGAATTGCGAAAAACCAACGTGTTTTGTGGACCTGTCGCAAGCATTTTAAAGGGAAACATCTGTGCAGCATGGAGAGCCTAAATGAAACTGAAATACAGCAGTGCTTCCTTACTTTATATAAAAAGCTGGCTGAAAATCGTCAAGAAATCCTTGGAAGCTATCTCCGCCAGCTTGAAGAACTAAAAGATAAGGATTTTATGGCCCATCCTGATGCCATGAAATTAAATAGACAGATTGCTGGATTATTAGAGCAGAATCACACTCTACACCGCTTGCGGGCAAAAGAGTGCATTGATTCTGCTTTTTTTATAGCACAATCCAATGAATTGAGCCAAAAGATATCCAATTTAAAAGCCGAACTTAAACAATATCGTGATTTAAACGAGTATGCGGATTTTATTGATAACACCCGCCTGATTTTAACGATATTAGACTCCCCGATGCCGGTTTTTAGCTCATCAGTGTTCCGAAATATAGTGAGCCGTATTACAGTGACACATGAAACATTGAGATTTCAACTTGTCAATGGATTGGAGTTGGAAGAAGAAAGGATAAGCGGAGGTTAATCATGAAGAAAAAAAGATACTTGCCTTTTGGATATCAGATGAATGAAGGAAATATTATACCGGACATACTGGAATCTTCTGCTGTGCAGTCAATTTTTGAAAATTATCGAAACGGCGCATCGCTGCAGATGCTTGCTAAACAAATGCAGCAATCTGGTTTAAAGTACCGAGAAAATGCGGTTTGGAATAAGGCGATGATCGCCAGAATATTAGACTGCGAAAAATATATTTCAGAAGAATTTCCTGCAATATTACCCTCTGACTTATTTCTACAGGTTCAAAGACTAAGAAAAGACAGAGCTCAAATTTATGGTGGAAGTCTGAATCCAGCCTTGCGAGGAATACGAGATCTTATCTGCTGCCAGACCTGCGGACAGAAGCTTGTTCGAATCAATCATCGAGATAATGTATATATCATCTGGAAATGCCCTTCCTGCAATACGGAAACAAGGTATTTGCCCGACATAGAGTTGATGTCAAGTGTTTTATCCGCAATCAATAGGGCAATTGAAGATCCACAGAAAGTTATGAATTTTAAAAAGAATGCCAATTGCCTGTCAGTTCAAGCCGTTAGGTTAGAAAACGAGATTTATCGAGAACTTGGTAATCCCAAGTCCAATTCAAAAAGATTATTGGAAATCATCAAACAATGCGCACAGGAAAAATACAAAGCCTGTCATGCCAATGGTGATTCAGAAGAAACGGAATGTTTGATAGCAGAACTGAAAAAACTGCAGCCGATGGAACACTTTCAATCTCAAATACTACGGAAATTTATTTGTAAAATTTTGATAACACCAGCAGGTGCTGTTACAATACAACTCAAAAATGGGGCGATTATTTAAGTAAGGAAAGGAGAAACCATAATGCCACAGAAAAAGACTAAAGTGATTAGGGAAATTCCCGAAAATCCCTTTATTCAAGGACAGGCCAAAAGGAAAAAGCTACGAGTAGCCGCCTACTGCCGAGTTAGTACAGAGCAGGAAGAACAAGAGAGTAGCTTTGAAAATCAGGTTGCCTATTACACAGATCTTATTCAGAGCAATCCGGAATGGGAATTTGCCGGAATTTTTGCGGATCGTGGAATCAGCGGCACTAAGGATACCATTCGTCCAGAGTTTATGAAAATGATCGAGCATTGCCAAAGACATAAAATTGACTTGATTTTCACTAAATCACTTAGCCGGTTTTCTCGAAACACGTTGGATTCTATCAAATACATACGGCTGCTGAAAAGCTTGAATGTAACCATAGAATTTGAAAAAGAAGGACTCAATACAAGTGATGTCAGCAGCGAAATTTATTTGACATGGTTTAGCGCCTTCGCTCAAGCAGAAAGCGAGTCCATCAGTCAAAATGTTACCATGGGAAAACGCAGGCAGTATAAGGAAGGCCATTTTGCCTTCAGGTACAAAAACTTTTTAGGCTATCGACCGGGAGAAAATGGAGAGCCTGAAATTGATCCTGAACAAGCTACCATTGTTTCACGGATTTTTTTCGCATTTCTCAGTGGAGATACCCCGGAACAAATTGCAAAATCTCTGGAAGCTGACCACATCCCATCGCCAACAGGAAAGCCAACATGGTCAAAAACTACCATTCGAAATATGCTGCAAAATGAAAAATACGCTGGAGATGTGCTGCTGCAAAAAACCTATACTGCAGATTTCCTCGAAAAGAAGGTGAAGAAAAACAGAGGTGAGGTCAAACAGTATTACATTACTGACAATCACCCAGCTATTATCCCAAGAGATATTTTTCAGGAAGTCCAGTTAGAGATTGCAAGGCGCAGTAGCAAAAGAAAGGTTTCTTGCCGGAGGACAAAGTCTGGTCGAGGAAAATATACCAGCAAATATGCACTATCGGAAAGAACCGTTTGTGGGGAATGTGGTGCTATGTATCGTAGAACCATGTGGATCAAACGGGACAGAACGAAGGAAGATGTATGGCGATGCGTGAACCGACTTGAATTTGGCACCAAGTATTGCAAACATTCCCCAAGTTTAAAGGAACCCATTTTACACCAAGCAATTCTGAACTGCATTCAGTCCGTATTTCATAATAAAGAAGAAATAGCAGAAGCAGTTCGTGAAGCACAGAAAAAAATCATTTTATTTGAAGATGCCAAAAATAATCCAGAAGTGATCCGTCAAAGAATGCAAGACATTGATCACGGAATGGCGAATCTTTTAACTTTGGCAGCCCAAAGTTCCCAAATAGAACTATTTGAAAAAAAGTTCAAGGAGATGACTGAGGAAAAGGCTCGGTTGACAGAGCAGCTAAAACAAGCCGAAGAAGATGCAACAACCGATGCAAAGCGTCAAAAGCAACTTGATGATATTCTAAAGGCAATTGACATCGATATCGTTGAGTTAACAGAATTTGATGACACGTTTATCAGAAGAATTGTAGAACAAGTAACTATCCTTTCAAAAGACAAGATAGAAGTCCGGTTCATAGGAGGATTTTCAAAAGTTGGTGATATTCCGACAAAATAATTGTCGACAGAAAAAAGCCGATCATTACTTCATCATTATTGATGGAATAATGGTCGGCTTTTTTGTGTTTGCAAACATTCCATGGGGTTGAAAAAACTCCTTTATTCTATTATAATAATCAACATCAAGAAAAACGCTTCGGTGGTTCGAAAAAGGGTATCAGATTTTCAAAAAAATTTTTTGAAACACACCGGAAACCGCATGGTTACTGGGTGCCAGTAATTTCGGTCACCAAAGACAAACCCGTAAGATTTTCTTACGGGTTTATTTTTATATATAATTTACCCCTTGCCTGTCTTGAGAGGCAAGGGGTATTGTCAAAAATCAGTTTTCAAGATATTTCAGGAAGTCGTCAAAAATCGCTCTGTAGACCTGCTCGTTTATATGTAAGCCTTGCTCCAATCAGCCTAAAAAGCGGAAAATGTCAAAATATACGGTTTATTATATCCTAAACCTCATAAAAGTGCAAATTTCTCCTTGACAAATCTATTCCTTTGTGCTACAATAATTATCCAAACAAACGGGGCCGTAAAGGTTTCGACGGGGATTGTGAACCCGGCTAAGCACGCAGAGATCGCCTTATCTCTTTAAACGGGGCATTTTTAAAATTAAACGCAGACAATAGATCTGAATTAGTAGCTGCCTGAGTGCGCTACCGTCCTTGTAGAGAGCGCTGTGGCTCTATAAAGGGCGTCGACTAACAGCCAATGTTTTCGGTGAGAGTCCTGTAACCGTCAACACATCAAAGGACTACCGGACTTCTATCCTGTGAGCCGGAGAGGAGAAAGGGAATTTCAAAAGACTTCACTAAGCGTGTAGAAAGGTTGGCGGATCGGTTTTCGGACAGGAGTTCGATTCTCCTCGGCTCCACCATTTTTTCCACGCTCATATATATGGGTGTGGAATTTTTTGTTTACGGTAGTACAAAACGCATAAAAATTATCCCACATTTTCCGTACCTGACAGCACTGCCCTGACACCGTCGTAATTATAATATAATCACCTTTGACTTTTAAATCCCGATATGCTATACTGAGTTTGAAAACCGGAATTATTCCGGCTAAAGATTTAATGGCAGATAATATGTATTTTCACGCATCAAGGAGAAAGTAATAAATGAAACTTTTATTCAAGCAAAGATTATTCTCGTGGTTTGACAGCTACGACATTTATGATGAAGCCGGAAATACTGCGTTCGTTGTAAAAGGTGAGCTTGCATGGGGACACCTGCTCCGTATTTATAACTCCTGCGGAAAAGAGGTCGGATACATTAAGGAAAAGGTGTTTACCTGGCTTCCGAAGTTTGAAATGTATGTCGACTCTCGTTATGTCGGCTGCATCAGCAAAGAGTTTACATTCATAAGACCCAGATTCAACATTGATTATAACGGCTGGAATATAGACGGCGACTGGCTTGAGTGGGATTATAACATCCGTGACTGTACCGGTCGTTACATAGCTTGCGTATCCAAAGAAATCTGGAACTGGACAGATACCTATGTGCTTGACGTGCAAGACCCACAGGACGCATTGTATGTATTGATGCTTGTTCTTGCCATCGACGCGGAAAAATGCTCAAGAAACGACTGAAAACGCATAAAAATTATCCCGCACTCTGAGGTGCGGGATAATTTTATTTGTCGGTACGGATCATTGCTTTTATGCCGGTATTACTTCTTGAACATACCGAAAACGCCTTTCAGCTTTGATTGCGGTGCAGTTCCGTTCAGCTTGTTTTCGGTATTTGTGAGATATTCATTTGCTTCGGTCGCCTGCTCTGATGTTATGCCGAGTTCAGGAAGAAGCTCTGCAAGCTCGTTCCTTGCATTATTGACATCGGTTACTGTGTTGTAAGTCTTGCTCTTCACGAATTTAAGAGCCCTTTCCTTTGCCGCTTCTTCTCTTGTTGCGGCGGTTTTGATAAGTGATACCTTTCTGAACTTTTCGTCAAAATCCACCAGATGCTTTTTGATAATACCTATATACTTATCCTTTACGGGAGTTCTGAGCTGTGACAGCTTATCCTCGATTTCAAGCAAGTTTCTTTCATAGCTCAGTAAAGGCTCATTTTGCGGAGGTGCGACCTTGAACATTATATTCTGTATCTCCTCAAGCTCCTTTTTGGCGAGGGCGGCATTCTCCCTGTCAGGCAGAACCACTCCGTCAACCGTATTCAGCTTGTCCTCCTGTGCCTGTATGTAATCTGTCGCATCGGTTGCGAGTGTCTTGTCTATACCAAGCTTCGGCAACGTGTCATCAAGCGCCTTTATCGCCTTGTCAACGTCATCATAGGTGCAACCGGTCGGGGCTATGGATTTTACCAGCTTCAATGCTCTTATCTGCGCCGCCTGCTGACGTGTTTCAGCCTTTGAAAACGCTCCTGTCGTCTTGAAGGTCGTATCAAACTTTGTTATATAATCGTCAATAATCGCAATATACTTATCCTTTACGGGCGTCTTGTAACTTTCGAGCTTTGCCTTTACATCGAACAGCTTCTGCTCATAATCGAGAAGAAGATCGGGATTCGGTTTTGGTACATCGCTCATTATAGCGGTAATCTCCGCAAGCTCGGCTCTTGCCGCTTCTGCTTCCTCCTTGCTGTTGAATGCAATTCCGTCAACGGTATTGACATTGAGATAGCATTGTCTGAATAGGTCACTAACCTGCTCTGCTTCCTCAAAGGTTATTCCGACCGTTAACAGAAATTCATCGACCTTCTGCCTTGCATCAATCAGATCCTGCTCGGTGTAACCCTTTGGAATCACGCTCTTTGCAAAATTCAGTGCTCTTTGTGCCGCCGCTTCTTTTCTTGTTTCATACACCGTAAATCCTACCGTACGGAATGTTGTGTCGAACTTTGCCTTGTATTGCTCGATAATTCCGATATACTTGTTTTTTACGTCTGTTTCATAAGATTCCAGCTTTGTCTTTGTTTCATCAAGCATTTTCTCATAAGGAAGAACGCTGTTCTTGTCAGGCTTCGGCACGGCATTTACTATTGCCGTTATCTCGTTAAGCTCTGCGGTAGCCTTTAAAGCCTCTTCCCTGTTTGCAAACTGTATTCCGTCAATTACGCAAAGGTTCTTTTCGACCTCGTCCAGATAAGCGTAAGCGTTTTCCGCCTGTGCCTCGGTTATACCGAGATGTGACAAACGCTCGGTCAGCATCTTAACAGCGTTGTCACGCTCTTCAAAAGATGTTATTCTCATGCCCTTTACATATTCAAAGGCTCTTATTGCCCCCGCTTCTTCTCTCGTCAGGCTATGGTCGAATTTTCCCTCTTTTCTGAAAAGCCTGTCGAAATCGGCAAGCAATGCGTCTATACTTTCAAGATATTTATCCTTAACTTTTGTTTTGAACGAATCTATCTGCTTTCTCTTTTCGATAAGGTCGTTTTCATAATCAAGGTCAGACTTGTCGGTCGGCTTTGTAACCGTTTCAAATATCGCCGTAATCTGCGGAAGTTCTTCTCTTGCAAGGTCTGCTTCCGCTCTTGAGTCCATAAGAACACCGTCTACGGTGCAATAAAGGTCGTTGAAATATTTAAGACGTTCTTCCACTATATTCCTTGCCTGTACAATCTGTACGGTACTGAGCCCTATCTTTGCGGCATACTCCTCCATAAGTCCCTTGCACTTCACAGCATCTTCTTCGGTTTCACCGATATTATCGTTTACAAAGCGAGCAAGAATATCGTTCTTGATGTCGAATATATTCACGCCGAAAAATTCGGAGAATTTCCCTATGGAGTCATCCTCATCGCCCATTGTATCAATCAGCTTTGAATAGAAACTGTCCTCGTAAGGATCAAGCTCGAATATCTGCACGATAAAAGCATCTCTCTTTTCGGGGGGAAGACTTATAGACATCATATTGTTGAACATAGCCTGTGCTTTCTGTGTATCAGCCGCACTCACAGTACCGTCAAACTTTATTGCGGTGTTCTTCTCTACTATATCAAGCAGTAATAAATGCAGATTGAAGCAGGAATCATAAACACTGTTCACCATATCCTGACGAAGACTCATTGTGTTAAAAAGTTCCTTTATCTGTGAACGTGCATAGCTGCGGCTCATCATATTTCCGACCGCATTAACAAGGCTGTACGCTATACCCTCGGTGATATTCATTGCCGTTGCATCAAGCTGATTTGACCAGGCGTTTATGGCATTTCCGCCGAATGTAGCTGACTGCCAGCGAGGTCTGCTCTCTTTTCTCAGTTCTCTTGCATATTCGGCATCGTTAAGATCGGTAAGTATCTTTTCATACTTTTTGTCAATGACCTTGAACGCTTCTGTGAATTCATCAAAATACACACCGTCAAAAGCCATATTCACAACAGCATCTTTATCTATTGTATAAATATCCACGCTGATTATATCCTGTATCAGCTCGAGCAGAGCCTTTTCAATGCAGTATACAAAAGCGCTCGGAGCATTGTTTATAAGATCGTCAAGATCCTCAAACTGCTCGTTTATCTCTGCAAATTTTGTCTGCGCTTCAAGAGCCAGTTCCTTGTACTTGTTTCTGATAATGTTATAAATGTTCCTGTCAGGAGTAATTGTAAACGGAACATTGCAGAACTGAGTTTTCAGTTCATGATTTTCACTTTCGATAATATTTTTTAAATCTCTCGCTTGCATCTGATTTCCTCCGTTTGAATATTAACAGCCTTGCGGCTTAACTGCATACGAAACGTGTATTTTGATATAACCGATATAAAATTTGCACATTCCGTTTATTATTTTTCATATTATCACACAACAAATATATTTTCCACCGTCAAATTCCACGCAAAATTCCTATCAAATTGTCATATCGCTGTAAATCCCATTATTATGCCAAATTTCAGTTAAAATATTTTCCGTCGCTTAGTTGAATTTTCCTTCCTGCTCTAAGCAAAAGATTACAGCCAAAGTAAATCTGTCGGACAAGTATATTTTTCTGCGTTCCACATTCCCCACCGTATATCAAGGCGCAAAACAGCCACGAAAACAGCTTACATACCTCTTGACATTTACAGCCTGCCGTGCTGAATTTCTGAACCGTGCCTGCAACTGCTATATTCAGATTGGAAAACCCGATGAACCGGCAGAAAGAAAAAGCCGTAGCACTGAACGTTCAACTTTGCTTTCATAGCCTCAATAACAGCATCAACCCCCACACCGATTGTCTGAACGGTGCAGGGGTTGATGCTATTATTATATTTTTTACGTTCTTGCAAACACCGCAAAATCTATAGCGGCACATAAACAGCCTTCACAATTGTTTATGGTTTTATACATTTCGGTCAGCGTTGCTCCGGTAGTCGTTACATCGTCAATTATGAGAATATGCTTTCCGTTGAGCTTTGTCGGCTCTGTCACAGTAAAGCAATTGTCGAGATTGCTTTCACGCTCTTTCTTACCGAGCGTTTTTTGCTGTGCGGTCTTTCTTGTTTTGGCAACGGCGTTAACTGTCGGTATGCCGGTTATTTCGGAAATCTCACGGCATATCTTCTCGGTATGGCTGTAGCCTTTTTTGATTTTATCCGTATAATAAATAGGAACAGGTACGATAACGTCGGGCAGAGTTTCATAGTACCCTGTAATCTTCTGTACAAGCGTATATGCCATAAAACTGATTTTACTGCCGTCACGGTGCTTCTTTGCGCCTATAACTACAGGCGAAGTCTTTTTGTTATAACGGCATACGCTTAACAGCCTGCCGCCGCAAAGGCTTTCCTCTTTTTCGTTATACTCGAATTCACAGGCGCATTTATCGCAGATATAATCCATTCTTCCTATGACCTTACTGCACAAGGGACAGCGGTTCGAAAGAAACAATCAAGCAGTATACGCTTCAGCTCGTATTTATTCATCATCATTTTCATCTAAAAACGGATTGCGTATCTTTGTCGGCTTTATTATGCCGTCAAGCAGCCGTTTCGCTGTATTTCTGTTCATTGTGCCGCCGTTGTCACGTCTGCGTCTGTCCGCTCCCGGAATATCATCGGCATCGGTAAGGCTGTCTACGGAAGGAGCGTCCAGCTTTATAACAGGCGGAGTGTGCTTTTCGCTCACAGCCGGCTTTTCCTCAGACTTTGCTTTTACGGACGCTTTTTCTCCGACCGGCACAGTAAGTGACGGCGAGGACGGCAGAATGTCAAAATCATCCTGCGTCAGACGTTCTCCGCTTTGCTGTACCTCAGGGAAATCTTCTGCCGGTGTCTGTGTTGTTTCAACGGTATGCCTGTACATATTTGCCGCATAGTTGCTCTTAGGCGTTACAGAGTGCTTTATGCTGTAGTCGGCTTTTGCAAATTCGCCTGCAAAGCCCGTATCAACAGCAGGCTCTGTATATGCTTTATCGTCTTTATCGGGCCTGTTGTCTTCGTCCGCTGTGCCTTCATTTATATATCCGCCGGATGTCTGCTGTAATTTGTCATCTGCTCCGCCGAAACTGAAAATATCGTCAAGCGGCTTGAAATCATAACCGCTGACCTTTTCAAGCTCGGAGATCTCGCTTTCGAAAGCATTGTCGAACGGATTTTCAAACAGGCTGACATCCAGCTTATCTGTTTCACCGGCCTTTACAACGTGAACAGGTGCCTTAGGAGCTTCGCTTTGCGGTGCGGCCGCTTCCTGCTGTACGGGTGCGGTGCTTTCCTGCATCATATCATAAAGCTCACGTTCCTGCTCCTGCTTTCTGCGGCGGTTTTCCTGCTCGTAAAGAACACTGCGGTCTACCCGTTCAAAAACAAAAGGCTTTACCTGGGGCTGTTTTGCCTTGCCGGTTTTTTCTTTGCTTTCCTGTGCGGACGGCTCGCTCTTGCTTTCGGCTTCGTGCTTGACCGGCGCAAAATGCAGATCGTGAGAATACTTCTCAAATTCCCTGAATTCCGAAACGCTGAGCGTATTGTGAAGAATGCTCTCTTTTATAGCCATAAAGCTCTGATACCACTCCGCAAAATCACGCTGTGTAAGATCGACGTTTATACGCTTCGACATATATGTGTACAGCTCTTTGGTCATATCCTCAAGCCGTCTTATTTCATCCGGTGTTCTCGGAGGTACCGCCGTGCTCATCTCAAGGCAGGTGCGGCCGCCCGGCTGAGCCTTACTGCAATAGTCATAGTCGTAATCCTTGTCACGAATAAAATACTCTCCGCAGCGTTCGCAGTGCTGAAGAACTCCCCCGCTTTCAAGCAAAAGGTCTATTTCCAGATCTATTATCGCCTTGAGGCTGTCCGAAACGTACACCTTCTTCGGCAGAGAACGCATCGTTGTTATTATCGTGTTCAGCACCGAATCCGGTTTTTCGGGAACATAATTCTTTATCTTAGCAAAGACGTCCATCGCCTCGCTGTCCGAATGCAGAGCGGCAAACGGTCTGTGCTCGCCCTCATATTCGATCTCGGGAAGTGCCGAAGCGGCTATCGCCTTTGAAATATTGCTCGTTATGAACGGAGCAGACGGCAACCTGCCGACAGTGTACACCTTTGCGGCGGTAAAGCATTCTGACGGATAGCCCATCTCATTTGCGGCTACGCTGAATGTCAGATCAAAATAATCACGCTTTGCAAATGCCTGCTCTGCCGTAACCTTTTCACCAAACACAAAGTCTATCTTGCGTTTTGCGTATTCCTGAAGCTGAAGAAGGCTCACCCAGCGGTTTACCGCCTTATTGTGACGATATTCGGTAAGCCTTGTGAATATGAGCTTTTCAAACGGAGTTTTGGCATTTATAAGCTCATTCCATAAGGAAGATATGCCAAGCCCCTTTTCTCTGCAAAGATATTCTATAAACAGATCCTGTACTGCTTTTTCATAAATGCCGTGGATATTCGCCTCAACATATTTGTGACACGCACCGAGTGAATTACGGAGCGCAACAATATCCTCAAGTCTGTACTCTCCGCTTTCCGCACATCTTTTGCAATAATCGGTACAGCGTCTGATAAAGCCGGAAAAGTCATATTCGGCAAATTTAAGGACAGACTGCGGATATGAAAGAGAATATATCTCACTCGAATTTATACCGGTTAAGCTGACTGTTCTTTTTATACTCATATCCGCTTTTCCTTTCCGCTGCTCCTTTAATAGTCTTCCGATGTGTCATCTGTCGATACTGCGTCGAAGTTGAATTCACGCTTTCTGCCGTCAACATAAAGCGTATGCTTGTCTTTCCACTTGACATCGGCAGGCTTGTTATAGTCGGAGGTTATTATATGGATACCGCCCAATGCGTTACGGCATTCAAGGAACGGCAGACTTATATCTCCGTCTGTTTCTTCAAGATAGAAGGATACCGAACGGCTGGTGTCGCCCTCAGGATCGACATAAAGAACTATTCTGTACTGCTTGTCGGGCGAATAGCGGTAGCTTGTGCTTCTTGCGGACAGATCGACATCCATAAGAGTAATGTTTCCGAACAGCATCTTGAAAGTCAGGTAAACAAGCACTCCTACTACATACATAAGCAGATATATAGTGCCGATAATGATCTTTGTGGTCTCGCCCGCACCGCTCAGCAGGAATATAAGTACGCTTACGACTATCGGAGGCACTGCGGCAAACCAGTTGCCGAAGCCGAACAGAAGTATAGCGAACGCCAAAAAAGGCGAAATAATCGCAACGATTCTCGTGACTATCTGCTTTCTTGTGAAAAGCATAATCCCGAAGAAGATAATATTGATAAAGATATAAAGCGTAACAAGTGCGCCCTGGTGCGTCGGCTCAAGATAATATCCCATAAAAAGCCACGCCACAAAGCCCAGAAACACGGGATAGGCTATCGACAGGAACGACACACCGAATTTGAACCATTTATTTGTTAAAAAGCTGATTACTTTTTCCATTTATTTTCCTTTTCCGCTGTGCAAGGCACATACGTTTGATTTACAGCATTACTTATTATATTGTATACTAAATCGCCGCAAATTTCAAGACTTATTTCATTATCGGCAGTATTTCGGTCTTTTTTCATCATTGCAGAGCCTGCCGGTTAAATAAAAAGGAGCATCATTTATGCCCCTTCGCTTTATTCGGTTATTATCGCCTTTTCGGGTACAACAGCGGTTCTCTTTACAAGAGGCTCGCCACGGACAACGATATTCTTTTCATCGTCAAAGCCGAATTTCTTATACATACGGCTTACCCCGTCCGACATCGGATGTTCCTGTCTGAAAGTTACGGCTGACAGCTCCTCACCGACCTCAAACTGCGCCATAGCCGTAACCATAAGTCTTGACGCTATACCAATACGCCTGTAGTCAGGCGACACGGCGATATGATCTATCGTTTTGTTCTTCTTCGAAAACATAATAAAGCCTGCGATATTATTTTTGTGTTCTATAACAAATATCTCGCCGCTTGACATTCTTTTCTTTATAAGCCTTGCCATTCTTTCGGCATTGTAGTCAGCAAAATTCTCACTGCAAAGCTCAGCCAGAGCCGTTATTTTCTCCGCTTCCTCAGCACAAGGGATGCGTGGCAGGGTAAGTGAAACATAATCAAGGTCAAGTCCGAACAGAAGTGCGGTCGTTTTCATACTTTCCCTATCCGTTCCGGCAAGCCGTGATTCCTTGTCACGCAAAAAAAGATTGCCTATCCCGTATGTCATTATTATAGCAAGCTCTTCCGTGCTTATCAGCGGCTTTGCACCGTATTCTATCAGCACTTCAATAATCTGCTTTATATACGGGACGGATATTTCAAGCGAGCGATCACGAATATCTCTCAGAGTGCTTTCGTGCATTTTCCCTACAAATTCATTGCGGAAGCGTTCAGCTTCATCCGCAAACATTCCGAATATATCAATAAAAGAAGTATACGGCGACCTTACGGCTTTTTCCGTCATTCCGATTATCTTGCTTCTATAATCTATGAACAGTGATTCTATAAACGCACTGTATATATCATCCTTTGATTTAAAATAGTAATAGAACAGACCGACCTCAGCGCCTGCCTCATTCATTATTTTCCTTATTGAAGTGCCCTCGAATCCGTCTGATATAAAACAGTTTGCCGCCGCACTGAGTATTTTGCTTTTTTAGCGTTATCCTTTACAGCCTTTTTCTGCAAGTCAACACCTCCCGCCAAATATTACCTATTTAATTATAACACTGCATTTATCAAAAAGCAACAGGAATATGTACAAACAATGTAAGAATATTTTGTTGCGAGGTGATATTATGGAAATAACCGAAGCAGAGATAGAAATCATTACAAGGCAGATTGTTAAAATCATCATAAATCATCAATGTGACGCATCAGCTGTGGGTCCTGAGGACGCAGACGATGAATAAGCTCAGAGCCGCAGCCTATTGCCGTGTTTCAACCGACCGTGCCGAGCAATCCGGATCGCTTGCTTCACAGCGGTCGTTCTTTGATGATTATATCAGAAATTCCGACTCTATGACTTTGGTCGGAGTGTTCTATGACGAGGGTACAAGCGGCACGACAACGCTCAACCGTTACGGCTTCAACAAAATGATCTCCCTTGCCGTGTCCGGCGGCATAGACATCATCCTCACAAAAGAGGTCAGCCGCTTTGCAAGAAACACTGTAGACACCCTTAACATCACCCGTATGCTGAGGGCGAAGGGCGTAGGTATTATCTTTATAAATGATAATATAGATACCCGTGACAGCGACGGCGAGCTTAGGCTTTCTATAATGGCAACGATAGCGCAGGAGGAAAGCCGCAAAATCTCCGAGCGTGTAAAATGGGGACAGCAAAGGAAAATGGAACAGGGCGTAGTGTTCGGCAGGAGCTGTCTCGGATATGACGTAAAAGACGGCAAAATCACTGTCAATGCGGATTCGGCAGAAATAGTAAAGCGTATTTTCACAGAGTATACCGTGCTTTTAAAGGGTGCAGAAAGCATAGCGGACGAATTGAACGCCGAGCAGATAAGAACCGTCAACGGCGGAAGGTGGAGCGGTGCGTTTATCCGTAAGGTACTGCGGAATGTAAAATATGTCGGCGACCTTGAGCAGAAAAAGACCTGCACTCCGGATTTTCTCACGCATAAGAAAAGGCTCAACAGCTCGGAGCATATCTATATAAGAAATCATCACGAACCGATAATAAGCCGTGAGCTGTGGGAGCAGACCCAAGCCGAGATAAGCCGGAGAAAGCCTACGGACACAAGCCGCCACAGCGACCGATACGTCTTCAGCGGAAAGGTATATTGCGGTGTATGCGGCAGTGTGATGGTATCCCGTGTAAAAACGCTGAAAAACGGCAAGATATACCACGCCCTGCGTTGCTCGGGAAGAATCGGCGGGAAGTCCTGCAACAACGAAACGCTTAACGTGACCGCCCTAAAAGCCTGCGTAAAGCGTATTTTCACAGATATACCCATCGACAAAACAGCCGTCATAAACGCAGTAATAAAGGGCTTATCCCGAACAGACAAGCCCGACATTCCTGCACTGCGCAGAAAAATCGAAACGCTCAACGCCAAAAAACGCCGTGCGGTTGATCTTATGCTGGACGGATTGATAACACAGCAGGAGCTTATCGAGCAGAAATCGTACTATGACAGTATTATAGAAAAGCTGTCGCAGGAAATTTCAAGCGACAGATCCATTTTTGAAACGGATAAAATCAGAAAAAACGCAGAAAAGTTTCTTGATTTCACAAGCGATCCGATATGGCTCTTGGTCATAAGAGCCGATTATATCCACGGCACTCTTACAGTGTATCTTAATGGTATAGAAAAAGGCTTCACCACCTGCTTTACCGCAACAGGCAGGGGGGACAGCTACCGTGTCATCACGGGAAATACAGTGAGGTCGCAAGGGATCATTCCGGGAACGATGCAGGTACCGAAGAACTATCCCATCTCGAAATGATAGGCTCTATAGTATCCCAGCTCACAACAGGCGAGGGCGCAAAGAGCTTTGACCGATACGGAGTAGGCGCATATTATATGGATCACGCAAATGCGGTTTACCCATCCAATGCCGGCGGTGTGCCGTTTACCGCCGCATACATCCAGAGCAAAGCCGATCCGCTCGCCGATATTCACGAAGATCTTGCGGCGGAGCAGAAAGCCAGAGCTACCTATGACAACATCCTCAGAGTCTGCGATGATCCGGACGTAAGCAATGTGATAAAATTCCTGCGTGAACGTGAAGTAGTGCATTTTCAGAGATTCGGTGAGGTTCTCGATATACTTCAGTCGCAGATAAAGTAAATATAAAAGCTGTGGCAGCAATGAAACTGCCACAGCTTTTTCAGCATACTGCAATGCGTAAGTTTTCGCTAAAACAAAAATAAAGGACATTCGAAAATCGAATGTCCTTTACACTGGTGCGGGAAATGGGACTTGAACCCACACGCCAATACTGACACAAGCACCTCAAGCTTGCCTTGTCTGACTGCGGAACAAGTTCCGCTTCCACGAAATCAAAGATTTCGTGCGATTCCAGTGTGGCTTTTTTGCTGATAATGCTTTGCTGATTTGTCGGATATAAAAATAAAGGACACTCGAAAATCGAATGTCCTTTACACTGGTGCGGGAAATGGGACTTGAACCCACACGCCAATACTGACACAAGCACCTCAAGCTTGCCTTGTCTGACTGCGGAACAAGTTCCGCTTCCACGAAATCAAAGATTTCGTGCGATTCCAGTGTGGCTTTTTGCTGATAATGCTTTGCTGATTTGTCGGATATAAAAATAAAGGACACTCGAAAATCGAATGTCCTTTACACTGGTGCGGGAAATGGGACTTGAACCCACACGCCAATACTGACACAAGCACCTCAAGCTTGCCTGTCTGCCGATTCCAGCATCCCCGCAAATCAGCATAATCTATTATAGCAGAATAAAATCGGTTTGTCAAGCACTTTTTTGATTTTTTCCAAAAAATCTTGTACTCCGACAAACCGACTTGTTTTTAGGTTTATCTGTTACGCATTTTCAGCTCACGGTCGATGGTGCGTTTTGCGTCACGCTGAGCCATAGCGTCACGCTTGTCGTGCTGTTTTTTACCTTTGCAAAGACCGACCTGAACCTTCACTCTGCTGCCCTTGAAATAGACGGATATAGGGATAAGCGTCAAACCGTCCTGCTTTTTACCTGTCCGAGCAGCTTCATTATTTCACGCTTGTGCATAAGCAGTTTTCTGGTTCTCAGCGGATCCTTGTTGAATATGTTGCCCTTTTCGTAAGGCGAGATGTGCATCTGCTTGATAAATAATTCGCCGTTGTCGATAGAAATCCAACTGTCCTTCAGATTAAGTCCTCCGTCACGGATAGATTTCACCTCGGTGCCGGTCAGCTCTATTCCTGCCTCGTAGCTTTCAAGGATGAAATAATCATGCCTTGCCTTTCTGTTGTCTGCAATCGTTTTAAGTGCCGTTTTCTCCATTGTGACCTCTCTTTTCTTATATATAAAGGTATGATCGGCAGTGCAAAATGCCGATATTCGTTTTCTTAAATAAGGTATAAATATTATTTTACTATAAAACCGGTATTTTTGCAAGCGAATTTACATTCACATTGTAAAAATTCCTGCATTTTGCAATAACACGAATAAAATCTTGCGGAAATGCACATTTAAATGCGTAGTTTTGAGTTTTTTAAACTTTTTATGAAAATTTTAAAAAACTATTGCAAATTTTGCGTATATGTGGTATACTTTTTCTTGCAGTTTAAAAGCAATAACGGCTTTAGTCACAGAGAATGCAGTAAAGCTTACCGATGAAGTCGGTTTTCTCACAAATTATTATATGAAACGCAGAAAAACCGTGTTTATCCGTAAAACCAATGTATATCACACTTGAGCCGAAAATATCAGGAGGATTTAACAATGGCGTTAAAAAATCAGTATCTTATCGACCTGCTCGAAACAGTTAAGAAAAGAAATGCAGGCGAGCCCGAATTCATTCAGGCAGTAACAGAAGTTTTCGAGAGCCTTCAGCCCGTAGTTGAAAAAAGACAGGATCTCGTTGACGCAGGCGTATTTGAGAGAATCGTTGAGCCTGAAAGACAGATCATGTTCCGTGTACCCTGGGTAGATGACAACGGCAAGACTCAGGTAAACAGAGGTTTCAGAATTCAGTTCAACTCGGCAATCGGACCTTACAAGGGCGGTATCAGACTTCACCCCTCCGTATATCTCGGTATCATCAAGTTCCTCGGCTTTGAGCAGGTCTTCAAGAACAGCCTTACAACACTGCCTATGGGCGGCGGCAAGGGTGGTTCTGACTTTGACCCCAAGGGCAAGAGCGACGGAGAGATTATGCGTTTCTGCCAGAGCTTTATGACAGAGCTTTGCAGACATATAGGTCCTGACTGCGATGTTCCCGCAGGCGACATCGGTACAGGCGGACGTGAGATCGGTTATATGTTCGGTCAGTACAAGAGACTCAGAAACGAATTCTCAGGCGTTCTCACAGGTAAGGGTCTGACATACGGCGGTTCACTTGCAAGAACAGAAGCTACAGGCTACGGTCTTTGCTACTTCACAAACGAAATGCTCAAGGCTAACGGCAAGAGCTTCGACGGCAAGACAGTTGTTATCTCAGGTTCGGGCAACGTTGCTATCTACGCTACAGAAAAGGCTACACAGTATGGTGCTAAGGTAGTTGCACTTTCTGACTCAAACGGCTACATCCACGATCCCGACGGCATCGAGCTTGATGTTGTAAAGCAGATCAAGGAAGTTGAAAGAAAGCGTATCAAGGAATACGTTAACAGAACATCACACAAGAATGTTACATATACAGAAGGCTGCTCAGGCATCTGGACAATCAAGTGCGACATTGCACTCCCCTGCGCTACACAGAACGAAATCAACGGCGAGTCAGCTCAGGCTCTCGTAAACAACGGTTGCTTCGCAGTTGCAGAAGGTGCTAATATGCCCTCTACTCCCGAAGCTATCGAGGTTTACCTTTCAAACGGTCTTCTTTACGGACCTGCTAAGGCTGCAAATGCCGGCGGTGTTGCTACATCAGGTCTTGAAATGAGCCAGAACTCAATGCGTTACAGCTGGACATTTGAAGAAGTTGACGCTAAGCTCCACGATATAATGAAGGAAATCTTCAAGCAGTGCGACACAGCCGCTAAGGAATACGGCTTAGAGGGTAACTACATGGCAGGCGCTAACATAGCAGGCTTCTTAAAGGTAGCTGAGGCTATGAAGGCTCAGGGTTGTGTATAATAATCCGATTTCACTAAAACTACTCCCTTAAAGGAGGGCTTTATATGAAACACGGTACTTTATCTCAGGGCAAAAAGAGTACGGCTGACCCTAAAACCTCGCTTGTCAGAAATGACGGAAGCTTTAAGCGTACCGATAATCTTTCTGAAACGGGGTTGGAGTTTCACAAACCGTTTACTCATCAGAAGCCCGATAAGGATAACAAGTAAATAAATCGACCTCCGCATTATTAAGCAATGCGGAGGTTTTTATCTGCGTTATTTCAAAAGACCGCCCTGCGTTTTTATACGCAGGGCAGTCTCAGCTTGTAGAAAAAGTATGCTTTTTCAAAAAAGTGCTTGTTCTCTATCCCTATAAGAACGCTTTGTGGGCTTTGCGTCCTGCAAAGCCTTTGGGCGTTCTATCTCGGCATCCTTGCCGAAGCCCCAAGCCCCTTTCCCCGGGAAAGGGGCTATATTACTGGGGCTACCGCCCCTAGACCCTGTCGGGGGCTACGCCCCTGCGACCCCATTTTTATATAATCAAGAGGTTTATCGACAGTCTGAGACCGCCCTGCGTTTTTATACACAGGGCGGTCTTGCTATTCAGAAATTTTCCGTAATGCTCTTTGCAAGCTGTTTTATTTCGGGAACGTCTGCCGCTTCCCAAAGTCTTATACTGCAATGAAGAATACCGTTCTTCTTATAGAGCATTCCGAGTCGGTGGCAACGCTCGGTGTTGTCCACAACCCGAACTATCGGAGTAACATCGGGTGTATCGTCAAGAATATCCGCCTTGCTGTGCGTTACCGCCTCATACCACTGCGGCGTGGTAAACTTTTCACACGGGAAAGCGCTCAGCAGCTTATCGTTCTTGTCTATAAGAAGTCCCATCGTACCGGGTGCTACAGGCTTGTTCATACTCTCCGAAATGACACGGAACATATGATAGTTCCAGAAATCCGCACAGTATGCGTTTTCTATAGCATTACTGCCGTCGGTTATCACCATAGCCTTTTTGCCGCTTGCTATAAGCACTTTTGCCTTTTCAACGCTGTCTGTAAAAATCAGCTCGTCATCGGCTGTCTTTATTCCGTTTTCGGTAATTTCAACATCTGTCTGCGGATAAAGCCAGAATACATAGCTGTTGTGCAGTTCGCCCATAGCAAGTGTAAGGACTGCTTTCTGCGGTTTTGTGATACCGCTGAAGTCGGGAACGAATGTGCCGACAGAGGTAAGGCGTGCATCCGATGAGGTAAACTCAACACTGCCGTTTATATCAAGCTCATCGCTTATGAGCGAATACTGCACCGCTCCGCTCTTTATCTTACCTTTACCGTATGACGAAAGAAGAATCTCTACTGACGGTTTTTCTTCCGCACCGAAAACATACTTTTCCGTCTTTGCAAGCAGTACATTACTGTCGCAGAAGCCTCTCCAGCCCTCAGGTGTTATAAAGCCCTTCGATTGCATAAAGGCATTAAGCACGCCGACAAGCGAAACTCCCTGTCCGTTGAAATCCTGCAGATCGAGAAGCTGGAATCCGCTGAGTTCGGAAGAACGCAGAGCTGTTTCAATCTCGTCCTTATAGCACTGAGTACAATGTGCGCCGACCGCCTCGAAGAAATCTCTCCACTGCGTGTAAAGTCCCTTTTCTTCAAGCCTTTCTCTGAAAATATCGAGATAGCGAGGAACGAGAGGACCTGTGTACATTTTCATCTCGTCAAAGTCGGGGAAATAATCATACTGTCCGACCTCGTGAGATATTACCGGCTTGTGCGGAATATAACTGCCGTCTGCGGCGCTCAGCTTTACCGTCTTTACCCCTGTGCCGTACTGAATCTGTATCGTATCTCCGCCCTCGTTCTCCGAGCCGTTTTCGCCTCTGATTATCGCATCATAATCGTAAGCGGCATTCGGCTTGTCCGTCTGGATATGACCGAGAGGTGCGTCACACATAGCATAAGAGCCTCTGAAAAGTCTGTCACGGGAAAGTCTTACTCCTGCGAAAAAATCCTCCTGCGGAATTTCGGCAGGCCAGAACTGGAAGTTGTTTGAGCCGCTTGTAAAGAAGATTGAATGATTTTCACGGCGGAGAATGTCGATTATCTCTCCGAGCCTTTCACGGTTGCCCCAAAGCTCGTTTCCGAGCGACATCATAACAAATGAAGGGTGGTGGGAAAAATCTTTTATAATACGGATACCCTCGTTTATAAGGTAGTCCTGTTCTTCCTCGTTATAACCGTCCTCGCCCTTAGCGGCAATCGTTCCCCAGAAAGGAAGCTCCGGCTCCATATAGATACCAAGCTCGTCTGCGGCGGTAAATGCGGCATCGGGAGGACAGCAGGTGTGGAAACGGTAATGGTTTATGCCATAGCTTTTGGCGATTTTAAGACGTTCTTTCCAATCGTTAACATCACAGGGAGCATAAGCGGTAAGAGGAAAAATCATTCCGTCGTGCTTTCCTCTGAGAAATGCCTCACTGCCGTTTACGAGCAGTTTCCTGTCATTACCAGAGAATGTGACAAAGCCGAACGAGGTATTGAATATATCTTCACCGCAACGTAATTCAAGACTGTAGATATTGCGTTCAAATTCATCCCACAGCTGAGCGTTTTCAAGTCTGAACTCTGCTTCAAATGTATCTCCGTCAGATATGATATTAGCTTTAAGCACACGGATTCCGCCGGGAGCGGTAACAGTTGCAGTAACAACGGCGTTGTCCGCACCGTTGACCAAGCCTCTTACCGATAAACTGCCGTCAGCAGACGCAATCACTCTTACATCGGAAATGTAGCTCTTGGGATATATTTCGATATTCATCTTTCCGACAATGCCCAGCCAGTTTGTCTGGGTATCAGGACTTGTCATGTGACCTCCGCCCGTCTTATAACCGACATTTGCCACACGGATAACAATTTCGTGTGTGCCTGCGGTCATATATGAAGAAATATCATAGCGGTGCGAGCTGCAAAGGCTGTCGCAGGTACCTACTTCCGCACCGTCAATATACAGCGTGCTTACTCTTGTGCGTTCAAGTGTGAGTATCGACACCAAGCCCGTCATATCGCTTTCAAGGGTACACGAACGTCTGAACCACGCATATCCAGTGAATGTGTATTTATCGGTAAGGTATCCTTCGTCCCTGTTCTTGTTCTCAGCCACCTTTGCGGCATCTGACAGCGTATCGGGAAGAATTATGCTGTCGTTGTAATTATCCGGAAGCGAGGTACGGTTATTTTCGCTTATGAAAAGCTCCCACTTTCCGCTGATGTCTATCGTATTTATCATAGATGTTTCCCTTTCGTGCGAACATTTACATTCTTTGACTATGATACTATAAAGAAGCAACACTGTCAATAGACGACGGGGAAGAAAATATTAAAAATAATCCGCAGAATTTAAATTCAGTTAACAAACGTCGAATATAATACAGATACAGGGTGAGGAAAAGCCCTATAAATGTTGCTATCTTCGTTTTCATATATTTCCCCAAAGCATTGATGCCCGGCTGTAAAAGGCCGGGCATCAATGTTTTTTATTGATTATTTTCGGCGGAATAATCCTTCCACATTTCAGTTACGTTTCCTTTGCCGTTATGCTTCGCATAAATATCTCCCATAAGCATAGCGTATGTATAATCGCCGCACTGCCACACCTCACGGTAGCGTTCACGCACCTCCATAACAATACCTTTTCCGAGAGCCTCCGCAATATAGATATTATTCTCGTCAAAGCCTGCAATTATCGCAATGTGACCGTCACAGCCGATAAGATCGCCCACCTGCAATATTCCGCTTCGCATTACCTCCTCGTCAAGCCATACACGCTCGCCGAAATCGGAATATTCATCGTCATAGCCGGGAGTATCCCCTGCGCCGACATCGCCCAGCGGTACACCGCCGTTATACAGGCACCACGAAACAAATCCCGAACAGGTCATGCCGTTTGCATATTTCGCACCGGGAATAAGTCCGAATGCGTCCTCCCAGTTTGTGAGCGGTTCGCCCCACGTTGCAGGACCGAATAATATGCCTTTCTTATCAAGAATGTCAAACTTGCTGTGGGTAAGATAAAGTCCCTTGTGATAGAATCTGCCCTCGCCGTCACAATACGGTCTTTCGGGCTGTGGATCAAGCCTGCCGTTTTCATAGAAATACGGTATCTTGTAATTGAATTCAAGCGGAATAAACCTTGCCGCCGCAACTACGCCTGCTCTTGTTCCGTAGCCTGCGGTATTTACACGGCTCTCAAGCACAGCGTCAATCATACTTCCCTCCGCCTCACTGTATTGACCGGGCTGAAGAAGCGGCTTTGTTGCAGTAATCTTCGGCGCTCTGAGTAAATCCGTGACCGTTATTTCTATACTGTCTGAAATGCTGTCCGATACGCTTGCTGTTATTGTCGCCGTACCCGCTTTCAGTGCGGTGATCACACCGTCCTTGACGCTGACCGTTTTCGGTGCGGAGCTGTTCCACTTTACCGACTTTTCGCTGTCTGTGGGATTACCGATAGTTTCAAAAGCGGTTGTAAGCGTGCCTGTCATTCCAACATTCATATATGTATCGGTTTTGTCTATTGTGATTTTGGTTACCGCATCAACGTTTATCGTAAACTCATCACTCTGCACGGCTTTTCCGCTGTCGTTGGTCACGGTTATAATGTAGCTTCCTTTTGGCAGAGCTAATACCGCTTTTCCGCCTTCAAGCCTTTTCCTGTCACTATCGCCGTTATATGAATAATACAACCCGTCCGTTGTACCGTCATCGTTTCTGCATTCTATTGCTACATTGCGTGTGAAGTCTGCATTCAGCTCTTCCGCTACCGATACGGATATGATTCTCGGTACAGGCTTTATTTTTGTGACTGTCAAAGACGTCTGTACTTCGGTAGAAGGTCTGTTAGGTCTGTTTTGATTCCTTTGTGTCATAGCATAACCGCAGAAAAGCATTATCCCCGTACAAAAGGCTATCACGACCGAAAGAAAAACGATGCAGAAATCCCGCAGCCGTCCTTGTTTTCGCTTTTTACGCCCGTTTACAGCCGTTAAGGCGTTTTTTTCACAGACAGAAACAGAAATATTTTTTTGAGCGTTGTTATTGACCGTTTTAGCTGATGTTGATGCTGATGAAGATAAAGATGTCATGGCGTTTACCTTTTTATTATTGATTTTATGATTTTTCGGATTTTTAATATAAATAACTGTTTACTCAAGTATAACATTCTAATTTTGAAAAATCAACTAATAAATGGTTACAATTTGGTTACAATTTTTGCATATATTGTTGAAAAAACAGTATTGCGTATTTTTCCGAAAATTTTTTTCAAAACCTCTTGACTTGGAGTTAACTCCATGTGATACAATACGGTTGTAACAGGAAAGCAACGTGCTGTCCGTCTTATAGCGGCAGACGCATACTAAAAAGGAGAATAACAATGTATCTTGAAAAAATCAACTCACCGTCGGATATAAAGAAGCTGAGCGTTGACGAAATGAAAAAGCTGACGCAGGAAATGCGTGACGCACTTATATTCAAGCTCAGCCGTCACGGAGGCCACTGCGGTCCCAATCTCGGTTTTGCGGAGGCAACGGTCGCTCTGCACTATGTATTCGATTCGCCTGTAGACAAAATAGTATTCGATGTATCTCACCAGACATACTGCCACAAGATGCTCACAGGCAGAAAAAAGACGGTTTCCTTTATGAAGAGCATTTTGACGATATTTCGGGCTACTCTAATCCCGCCGAAAGCGAACACGACTTTTTCGTCATCGGTCACACCTCAACTTCTGTAAGCCTTGCACTCGGTCTTGCAAAGGCAAGGGATTTAAAGCACGAAAGCGGAAACGTTATTGCGGTAATAGGCGACGGTTCGCTCAGCGGCGGCGAGGCTCTTGAGGCCATCGACTACGCAGGCGAATTTGACGGAAATCTTATCATTATTATAAACGATAACGATATGTCTATTGCTGAAAACCACGGCGGTATGTACAAAAATCTCAAGGCTCTGCGTGATGGCAACGGAAAAGCCGATACGAACCTGTTCACAGCTATGGGTCTTGATTATGTGTTCGTAAAGGACGGCAACGATATTGAAAGTCTTATCGCCGCTTTCAGTAAAGTAAAGGACAGCAAGCGTCCTGTCGCAGTGCATATAGTTACCGAAAAGGGAAAGGGTCTGTCTTTTGCGGAAGAAAACAAGGAGGACTGGCACTGGCATATGCCGTTTGACGTTGAAACGGGCAAGGCAAAGTACAATTATGACGGCGAGGATTACGGCGACCTTACAGCTAAGATGCTTCTTGAAAAAATGAAGAAGGACGAAAGCGTATGCGTTCTGACCTCCGGTACTCCCACAGTAGGCGGCTTCTGGAAAGGCAGAAGAGATGAGGCAGGCAGACAGTTTATAGATGTAGGAATTGCGGAAGAAAATGCGGCGGCTATGGCCTCGGGAATTGCAGCAGGCGGCGGTAAGCCTTTGTACACAGTATACAGCACATTTATACAGC
>VOFB01000387.1_pt1 | contig 112000 bp, 104 predicted proteins | sample 5384141 | NCBI WGS metagenome assembly VOFB01 (sample SAMN12384721, study PRJNA508395) | human gut metagenome | isolation source: healthy gut A | host: Homo sapiens | reverse complement strand
AAAGCCGAAGCCGAAGCCAATGCCGAAGCAGATAAGAAAGAGCGTGAGAAAGTAGACAAGTTGAACCAGGCCGACTCTATGATTTTCCAAACCGAAAATCAGTTGAAGGAACTCGGTGACAAGCTCCCTGCCGACAAGAAGGCTCCGATTGAAGCTGCTTTGCAGAAGCTGAAAGATGCCCATAAGGCTCAAGACCTGGCTACCGTAGATTCTGCCATGGCCGAACTGAATACGGCATTCCAGGCTGCAAGTGCTGAAATGTATGCCCAGAGCGGTGCTCAGGGTGGTGCACAGGCTGGTCCTGATATGAATGCAGGTCAACAAGGCGGTGCTCAGGATAATACAAAGCATGGCGATCGCCCACTTCCTTGATTATGTGAAGTTCCTCACCTATGAGCGTCACAAAGGTGATTCGGAGTCAATAATTGGTAACTGGGAACGCTTCTTAGGAATGCTCAAGGAGTTTACAGGTAAGGAAAATATTCCATTTTCAGAAATAGATATGCCTTTCATTGAGAATTACCGTAACTATGTGTTGACGGCTCCTAAACTCAGTGGTGGTAAAGGTATCATTTCCAAGAACACAGCATCCACCTATTTCTCGATACTGAAAGCAGCATTGAAGCAAGCCTTTATTGATGGCTACCTTACTATTGATATTTCAGCCAAGGTGAAAGGCATCAAGGGCGAAGAATCACGCCGTGAGTTCTTGACTGAGGAAGAACTTAATCGTCTGGCCAATACGCCATGCGACAAGCCCATTCTCAAAAAGGCTGCATTGTTCTCAGCGCTTACAGGTTTGCGCCATAGCGATATTCAAAAGTTGCGCTGGAGTGAGATTCAAGAAATGGATGGTAAATATCGATTGAACTTCACTCAGAAGAAGACCAAAGGTGTGGAATATATGCCTATTCCAGAATTTGCATACAAACTCTGTGGTGAGCGGCAAGACCCCGAGCTACTTGTCTTCCCAGGGCTTCCTGACCCATCGTGGATTTCCCGTCCGCTGAGAAGATGGATAGAGTCTGCGGGTATCACCAGGAATATCACCTTCCACTGTTTCCGGCATACCTATGCAACCCTACAGCTGGCGAATGGTACGGATATTTACACGGTGAGCAAGATGCTTGGCCATACGAACGTGAAGACAACGCAAGTTTACGCTAAGGTTATCGATTCTAAGAAAGACAAGACGACAGAAGCCATCAATATTGATGCAGACATAAACGACATATAGACCGACTGCACACCACTACAGCGACCTTGAGCCATTTACATAAACATGTAGATGGCTTTTTTTTCGCCTTTACCGATAGTTGTCGATTGTTATTGGATAACACTTATGATTGGCTTATGATTTAAGTCATAAAGCCCTCTGCAAAGTTTATGATAATAGCTTATGATATTACTGAAAATGAGGTCATTTACTGCTGAATAATCTATGATTTAGGCATGATGAGAATCAGTACGAAATCAGTATTGCTTTTTTCTTTTGTTTTGCAGCCGATTTGAGATAAATATCAGTAATCATCAATAATTAAATCGGAATAAAAATGGAAGAAACCAACATTAGGTTCGAGGACTTACCAGAAGCTGTTCAATGGATTAAGAATAAGCTTACGGAAATAGCCCTCAAGATCGATCGCATGCACGGTAATGCGATAGAAAAAGAAGAGCCGCCGCAATGGTTCTCAATTCAAGAATTGTGTGACTACCTACCGGAACACCCAGCAATTCAAACGGTATACACATGGACGAGCGCTAACCGCATTCCTTATTATAAAGAGGGAAAGCGCATTCGTTTCTTGAAATCGGAAATCGACAAATGGATGCTCAATAGCAAGTTGAAAAGCAGAGATGAGCTTGAGAAGGAAGCCCAAAATTTTGTAGAATCAAAACGCAAAAACGCATTTTATGGCACAAAAAAGGATAATAGAACCACAACTCAGTCCGATGTTTCGGACTTCCCCCTCCACGCATTTCCAAAAAAGATATTGGAAATGGCGAATGGCCTTGCTGATTCTGAAAGTTTCCACATTGAGTATTTGCTCGTGTCGATGGTTTCGGCGATTGCATCTGCCACAGGTAATGCACTTCAGATAAGAATCAAAGGTGGATGGACGAGTAGCCCCATCTTCTACATCATTTTAGTTGGTCGTCCTGGACTTGGTAAAACTCCACCATTGGATTTTGCCTACCGCCCCATTCGTGCTTATGACTTCCAAAATCTTTCAAAGTTCAGGGCTATGATTGAAAAAGCTCAAAACGAAAAAGGAAGCTCAACTTCGGCTTTTGGCCAAGGTGCATCAAGTATCAAGCTGAGCAAAATTATGGTGTCGGACTTTACACCAGAAGCATTGATGCAAGCCCACAATGCCAATCAACGAGGTATCGTTGTTTTTGTCGATGAGATCATGGGCATGTTCAATTCTGTCAACCAATATAGCAAGGGTCAGTTGATAGAACAATTTCTTACTGCTTATAGTGGAAAGGCCATTGACATTACGCGTTGTAGCATGGAGATTCCCATTCATATTGAGATGCCTTGCATCAACATGATTGGTACCGCCCAGCCCAAGCGACTCCTCTCTCTCTTTAATAAGGGCTACAAGGATAATGGTTTGATCGACCGTATTTTGTTTGCTTATCCATTCGGGTATAAGATTCCCTATTGGGATTATACTAAAAGGAACAGTTCGGATGCCTACAAAGCATTGGCCGAACAATGGGAGAATATTATCAATGATATTTTGTCCCTTCCCTGTGACTTTGATAAAACAGGATTAGTAGTTCCTACAATACTTGACTTCACCAATGATGCTCGTGATCTCTTTTATGTATGGCGGAACGAAACAATTCTGCACATGAATGTAGATGACGAGGGAAACGAAATCGATGAACGTATTATGAAGACACACCTAAGTGTGGCACGTTTTTCTCTAATTTTTCAGATCATGAAGTGGACATGCAATGAAGCTGAGTTGGATTATGTAGATGAAGATTCTGTGAAGTCTGCCATCCTGCTTAACGAATACTTTGAAAACTGCTATAACCGCATTGAGAAACTGATAAAAGACGATGGCATTCCAGAGCAGAAGAAACTCTTTCTTGGAAACATTAAATCGTCTTTTACCACCGCTGATGCGATACAAGCCGGCAATGAGGTTGGCATGTCCGAGCGTGCCACCATGTACACGCTGGCCCAATTCCTTTCAGATGGTTACATCAAGAAAACAAGTCGTGGCAATTATGAGAAACTGCAATAATAACACCCTGTTTGCAGGTTGCAGTTTTTGCAGTTTGCAGTATGAGCGCGACATGAATATATATAACTTTTTTAATAACATTCCTATGGAAATGAGACGCGAAATGAGAGGCTCGTTCTCTCTTTTTACCCATTTGTCCATGGTGTGCTCGCAAGTTTATGGTTGCAAAATCTGAACAAGCAAGCCTCTGGACGCTGTATTTAACCGCTTATCGCCTTTATCAGAGAGAGGTGATTGAGCAGAAGAAGCTCTATAAGCGCTTCAAAGATGACTTCATAAACGGCAATACCTATCCTAAACGCTGCGATGTGGATGGGCTGAACGAACACAACAAGAACCTTGGCATCCTCAGGGAACTGTTGGAAAACCGTCTTGACCTAATTGAGAAGTACTTTGTGCGGCCCAGTTTTGAGCACAAGGACTATCTGGCTATGCAGCATGAGCTGGACACGACAGAAGTTGGCTCCACCACAATAAGCGAGGCCCCGCACATAAAACCCTTGACATTGGACAGTAATGTCTCATCTGAGATGTTCGAAGGGTTGGCAAAAGTACTCAACGACACGCATGTCTTTACGACGAGTGTGACAGTAGAGCAAGTAGAAGCCATGTTGGCGCTCAAGCTATCTTCTCCTTTGAAGGCTGATGTAAATCGCAAGGTTGTCACCTTCTTCGATGCGCTGCGTAGCCATAACCTCATTGCGAACAATTGGCAGAAAATTATAGCAGACAGCGGATTCTTCATTTCATCTGCAACAAATAGTCCCATTACTTATACGAGTATTTCTACGCTCTTGGGAGCTACGAAGAAGAATGAAGACCGTAAGAAAAAGGGCGCTGAAGAGGTGCCCAGTGTGTACAAATTGATAAGAGCTCGTGTGGCGCAAGTAGTCGAAAAATCGTCAACAAATAGCACTAACGACAGCATTTAGCAACAAAAAAGGTTGATACTATGCTTGATACTAATGTAGTATCAACTCCTAATGTGTTGAAACTGAATGGCTACCCTATAATTTTGCTCCTGCAATCAGAAATGGTTGTAGGAGTATTTTTAAGTACAACATTCAACATACACGCACAATGGACATAAAAGAACCTGAATTAGCATCATTGCTAAATATAGCTGATCGATTAAAGAAAGTCGAGACAGCGCTGGCCGACATTCTTCCTTTGGATCAATTCATCGAGCGAATTGAGAAGATAGAAACCTATATCTCTACAAGTAAGGAAGTCTTGAATTTGGAAGAGGTCTGTTTGTTATTGAATACATCGAAGAGCCAAATTTATCGTTTGACTCGCCTGATGGCTATTCCTCACTATAAACCGACTGGAAAGTCTTTGTATTTCAATCGCAAAGAAGTGTTGGAGTGGATTCAAAGCCATCCTATTGGTGTGAATCTGGAGAATGTAAAAGCGCTGGAGAATGGTACAGCGCCTGTCAAGTGTATCGAATCCCGCAATGAGAACAAAATATGACCGATTCTAATAGCCCCCTGCAATATCAGCCTACACCAGTGGGTAATGCGAAGGCTTATGAAGAAATTCTTAGGACTTCCATTATACATATAGGTGAAGAATATCAGAGCCCACCAGAAATCATCTGGGTGGACGATTCAGTCATTGCCACCTTGGGCAACTTTAGTGCGTCAACAGGTAAGGCAAAGAGCCGTAAGACCTTTAATGTATCAGCCTTAGTTGCAGCCTCGCTTTCCGGCAATCGTATTCTAAACTACAGAGCAAAATTACCAGAAGGAAAGCGTAAGGTGCTCTATTTTGATACAGAGCAAAGCCGCTTTCATTGCCATAAGGTTATGCAGCGTATTTTGCGTTTGGCGGGGTTGCCAGATAACGAAGACTGTGAAAACTTTGTTTTCGTAGGGCTTAGAGAGTTTGCACCATCCGTTCGCTTGGGAGCCATACAGTATGCACTCGACACTTGGAAAGACTATGGGCTTGTCATTATTGATGGCCTTAGAGACTTGATGATTGATATTAACGATGCCAGTGAGTCGGTATATCTTATCAATATGATGATGAATTGGTCGAGCGTGTTTAATATCCACATCCATTGTGTACTACACCTCAATAAGATTGATGACAATATTCGTGGTCATATCGGTACAGAATTGACCAATAAGGCTGAGACTGTATTGGTTATCAATCGAAGCACTGTTTACGCTGATGTGAGTGAGGTGCATCCATTGAATATGCGTGATAAGGAGTTCAAACCATTTGCCTTTAGTGTGAATGAGATGGGACTCCCTGGTGTAGCAAATGGCTATAGCTTAAAATCAGGAACCAAAATCCAGAAGCGAATTACAGCAGCAGACCTAACAGACAAGCAGCATGAGCAGGCACTTCGAGCAGCTTATAATGGTAAGTCTATGATTGATGGTTTTGAAAATACAGTGGCAGCACTTATTGCCGGATATGCGTCGATTGGCTTCAATCGCAAACGCACGCTGATGTCTAAGATTCTGGCTTCACTTATTGATAAAGGTCTTATCAAGGTGAATGGCAACGACTATGTTTTGGCAGCTGCGGAAGCCACACCATCACTATTTGACAAGGAGGAAAAAGAATAAGGTATAAATGCGTTCATTCGTCCTGTTTATATATAACAGGTGAATGAATGGACAAAGCAGATTAAGTATGAATATCGAAAATGCGAAAAAAATAAGCCTGGTTGAATTGATGGGACTATGGAGCTACAAGCCTGTCAAAACAAATGGAGTCTATGTCTTGTATCATGCCCCTTATCGTGTAGACAAACACGCATCCTTTAAGGTGGACTGTTTGAAGAACGAATGGTACGACTTTTCCACAGGTAAAGGAGGGGACATCATAGATCTTTGCAAACTTGTTTTCAATACATATAGTGTCAGCGAAGTATTGACTCGACTTGACAGAATGAATTTGGTCATTGATTGTCAGACAGTCAGCAATCCCAAGCCTATAACCCCCGTGGAGCATACGCCTTATTCAATCAAGGATTTGCGTCACCCCGCTTTGTTTTCGTATTTGCGAAGTCGTGGTATAGACATCGGTATAGGTGAAGCATACTGCAAGGAAATATGGTACCACCTCGATAAGAAGCCATACTTTGGGATAGCATTCCAGAACGCATTGGGGCACTATGAGGTACGCAACCCTTATTTCAAAGGTTGCATGTGGCGCAAGGACATTTCCTTTATACCCTCAAAACAGATTGGTGTGCAGTCCACCTGCTGCCTATTTGAGGGTTTTATGGACTTTCTTGCCTACAAGACTTTAGCGTTAAGAGGCGTGGAAGCTATTGGGCTTTGGGGCGATTGTGATTATATCGTATTAAACTCTGTCAATCAACTTCGGCGATGCTTGGAACGGTTGGCACATTATGACCATATCCATTGCTACTTGGATAATGATACTGCAGGCCAAACTACATTGGACACTATTCGTAGCCTTTATCCTGAGGCAACTATCAATGAAAATGTCAGATTTGAAGGCTATAAAGACGTAAACGACTTCTTAATTAATCACAAGCAATAAGATATGGTTATACTACAAATAACAACTCTTGATGAGTTCCATGAATGTGTTGTACAAGCTATGTTTCATTTTCCGGCCTTAGCAGCTCTTTCGATAATTCTGGCATCAATAGTATGCATTATTATTGTCGCCTATAAATACAAAACGAAGCAGATAGCCAAAGATGAAGCTGTCAGATATACTGGCATAATCTTCGGCCATTGCTTCTTTTACTTGAGCATCCTTTATCTACTTATCAGAATATACCGTACTCTGGAATAATGAGTGGCACTACCTGAGTGAAACATCATTTGCTTTGCCCTAAGAGGTTGGACTTCCCAAAGGAGTTCAGCCTCTTTTTTTATATCCAAAATCACGTTCAGAATATGAAAACAAAGTATGATATTGATTTTTCTAAGAAGAGTTGTTAAGATTAAGGCTGGATAACGGGCAAAATTCTTTGTTCTGCGGTTTTCGTTATTCCTTTGCACACGTCAACAGCGGCAAAACTGCTGGCAAAAACAGGAATTGTGTAATTAAACCAAAGTATAATATGAGCCCATTTGTGATATTCGTAATCGTACTTACAATCATCTACATCATCTACTATGCAGTGATGATAACCAGAGATTTATATGGCAAAAAAGAAGACCACAAGACGCAGGAAGAAGTCTTCGACGTAAGTGATATGGTTGAAGAAGAAGCGGCTGTCTCCGTTCATGAAAGCGACAATGGCTTTAGCGTGGCAGATAAGGAGTACGAGACGCTTAACCTCCATGATGAAAACGAGGCACCTTCATCAACAGATGGCGAAAGTGGAGACGCAAAGTCTGAAAAACAATCACCCAAGAACGTCGCTGAGAATCTGGCTCACAAGTTTGAAAAGAAGAGTGATGAGATTCAGCCCTCCATGAGTGACGGTATGTATGCCGATGACTTCTATCAAACCTTGCTCAATGGCAACAGAACTAATCGCCCTCAAATCAAAATCGAACATATAAGAAATGAACTGTAGAAATAAGATAACCAGCTTGGCTTTAGTGCTCGTAGGTTCTTGTTACGGACTTACAGCTTCTGCCAAATGCGGTAGCGTGGATTACACCCAAGGAGCGGATGCCCTTGCCATGATGCACGACTACGTGGTCACCATGATGCTCTATGTGCTCTACCTTGCGTATGCCTTTGCAGCTATCATGGCTATTATTTCTGCGCTACAGATATACATCAAGATGAACACAGGCGAAGATGGCATTACCAAATCCATCATGACCCTGATTGGAGCCATCATTTTCATGATTAGTGCCTCCATCGTGTTCCCGGCCTTCTTTGGCTACCAAATTTATACGTGAACTCAACTGCAGACGAGGATATAAAAACAATGAATCAATTAAAAACAGAAAAGAATGTTCAAGAAAGCAACTAATTTTTTGAAGCGTACCGCTAAGAAAGCGATTACGTCAGAGCGTTTGAAGACCATGGCCCTCATGCTCGTAGTAGGAACAGGTATCGCAATGGCACAGAACTCAGCAGGTGACTACTCCGCCGGCACCACGGCACTTACAACTGTGACGGAAGAAATCGCTAAATACGTACCTATCGTCGTCAAGTTGTGCTACGCCATTGCCGGCGTTGTGGCCATCGTGGGTGCAATCTCGGTATATATCGCCATGAACAACGAGGAGCAGGACGTCAAGAATATCTTAGTCCTACAAAATACGTTTGAAAAGACAAGAAAGCAAATGAAAGTAAATGCGCTAAGTATCAATGCTTTAAGCGATAATTTGAATTTTCCGATGTTAGCCAAACTCACTCTTAAAAAGACATAAAAGACTGTTTCTTGTTTCCGTTTTGTTTCTCGTTTCTCGGTTTGTTTTCTTATCTTTACATCAGTTTTCCGAAGTAAGGGAAGAGAAAGAAAAGCAAATGTCAGCATAGGAAACCATATCTGACATGAACTTTCAACAAGAGGGAGAAAGACCCTCCAATGTAGCAGAATACAAAAACAAAATAACACTTCATACATCATGGCAAGACCAAAGAAACAAGTAAAGCTGAAAGAACCGATAAAAATTCGGTTGAAGTCGCTCGCAGATGGCAACAAGAGTATCTATCTTGACATCTACTATAAGGGAGTGAGGAAGTATGAATACCTCAAACTCTACCTCGTCCCCGAAATCAATCCCATTTGCAAGGAACAGAACAAGCAGACTATGGCGGTTGCAGAGCGCATCAAGGCAGAGCGCATCAAAGCCCTGCATGGTCACGGCATACAGGACTGGGAGACAGTAAAACAAGGCTCGATGCTTCTTACCACATGGATAAAGAAGTATTGTGAAGGTGGTGTCGGCATCAAGAAGTCAACGCTCCATTGCCGTGTGGAAATGCTGCACACCGTAGAGAAGTATCTTGACGAGACTAACAAAGGCTTCATTTCTCTTGAAGAGGTCAATGCGGAGTTCTGCCGTGGTTATGTGAAGTTTTTGCGTAATTTCCCAAACTCCCATATCAAGTATGGCGAGCCAAGACCTATCAGCGAGAATACGGCAAGCCGATACCTCGGAATGTTCTCCACTGCTCTCAACAACGCTGTGCGACAAGGCATAATCCGCAACAACCCTATGAAAGAACTGGATGCACGTGAGCGCATCCAACCCAAGGATGGCAAGAAAGAGTATCTGACCATTGAGGAACTTCGCACCCTCATGGCTACGGACAGCTATCGTCCAGAGGTCAAGGAGGCTTTCATCTTCGCTTGTTTTACAGGATTGCGATTAAGCGACATGTACCGTCTTGCGCCGATGCACATCTTCAAGACCGCTGACGGAAAGGGCGAATACATAGACATGGAAATGCAAAAGACGGAGAAGCCTGTTATAATACCTCTTTCGGAAGAGGCTAAGCGTTGGTTGCCGAAACCAAGAGGAAATGATATTCCTTTCTTTGACATTCCGACCACACAGACCGTTATAGGCAGGGCTCTCCACAAATGGGCGGAAGCGGCAGGGATTGAGAAGCATATCTCATTCCATTGCTCACGGCACACGTTCGGAACGATGATGCTCACACTCGGTGCAGACCTTTTTACCACAAGCAAGCTGATGGGACATTCCAACATTCAGACCACGGAAATCTATGCTAAAATCGTGGACAAGAAGAAGGAGGAAGCCATCAACCTCATTGACGGTATGTTCACATAAATCATTGACAACGAAAACATATAGAGACATGACAATAACTATCAGACAAAAGGCACTTGCCAACGACAACATAAGCTTGTATCTTGACATCTACGATGGTGGCAAGCGCAAGTTTGAATTTCTTTCCCTCTATTTGTTGCCAGAGGTTGATGCAGAGACCAAAGCAAGGAACGAAGAAACATTGCAACGTGCTCACCAGATAAGGGCAGAGCGTATTCTTCATCCAGAGACCATTCCAGAGGTAGGTCACTTGATGATTGTGAAGGAAATCCCCAATGACGAGTCTCCCGAAGTCTTAGATTGGATCCAGACTTACATCGACTGGATGAGCGACAACACAGACTATTCCAAGGCTATTGTTGACCAATCAAAGTATCTGAAATACCTAATGAGCGAGTTCCTTGCCAGCAAGCGCAGACCTCACATCACTCTGAGGAAGTTCGACAAGGAATGGTTAAAGGCTTTCTTCCTTTGGTTGAAGAACGACTATGTACCACAGAAGTATGTACGAGTTGAAGCCAAACCTTTGTGTGAAGGCTCACTTCACAATGTTCAACAGCGCATAGTGGCGGTGTTCAACAAGGCTGTCAAGTTCGGTAAGTTGAAGGCTAACCCTTTCTACCAGTTGGAGAAGTCAGACATCTTTCCCAAGCCAAAGACATCACATAAGCAGTATCTCACTCCTGATGAACTGAAAAGGTTCATGGCTTCAGATGAGAGAAGTCCAGGGGTTGCAGAAGCACAGAGAGCTTTCGGTTTTGCCTGTCTAACAGGACTTCGTATCAGCGACATCAAGGCTCTGCGGTGGAGTGACATCAAGAGAAACAAGGAAACGAACACACTTGTAATCGTCCAGAAGAAAACAAAGGCTCTCAATGCCGTACCAATCGGCAATACCGCCTTGTCATGGATGCCACCCAAAGGCGATGATGATTTTGTGTTTCACCTTCCTGCCAAGGCTAATGTGGATGCAGCCCTTAAAAGGATAGCCAAAAAGGTGGGCATTGAGAAGAATATCTCTTTTCACTGCGCCCGACATACATTCGGAATTTTGGTGCAGGCGGTTACCGGCAACATTGAGACTACCAAGAAGCTGATGGGACACAAGTCGCTCAAATCTACCGCCATCTATGCAGATGTGCTGACGAATGAAAAGGTCAAGGCTGTTGACAACACGAAGAAAGCCTTTCGAAGTCGCAAACAGCGTGAAGAGAACAAGCAGATACCAAGGACAAAGCGGACAGCAGCCACCAACACCCATCCACGCAGAATAATTTTTTTACAGGATAACAAGTAAACGGAACTTTTCAGGATAACAACCAGTTAATTTCACTTTTGTAGTCCCCATATTTCGGGCAGGGATTTCTCTCTGCCTTGGGGGGCTACACTTTCAAAAACAAGCAGTACAACGAATCACAAACAATTAAATTACAGGATAATGAACAAAACTATCGACACCGAGAATCTTCTTTTGAAGGTAGAGTCACATGAGCACCGCATTGGGATAATGGAGAACCTACTCCGTGATGCCAAGCAAGTATTGACATTGGAGGAAGCAGCCTTATTCATGGGTATATCAAAGAGCAGTCTCTACAAGATGACACACAAGCATGAACTTCCGTTCTTCCGTCCCAACGGCAAGATTATCTACTTTGAGAAGTCCGAGCTTTTGAACTGGATGCGCCAGAACCGCAGTATGTCCGAGGCAGAGACTAAGGCTGCAGCGACCAAGCACATGAGTGAACTTTGTAAATAGACATGGCGATGATGAAGGACGATATTTCCCATGAGGAGTACAGAAGCAAGTTGGCGAATGTCGCTGACCTTGCCGTGAGCTACATAAATACTGGCAACGGCTACTTTCGGATGCGTGATGCTTTCAATGGACTTGCCGAGCAATGCGGAGCCAACAGGGGCATCAATGATGAAGCAACTATCGGCAGAAGAAAACTTCTTGCCCAGTCTGTTTGCATTGAATGCATTTCACGATTAAGCAGTCATTCTAATGACAGGTTGCAAGGCGAACTCTATGTTATCGCAGAGGACATTTCCCCAAGGAGAGGATGGCTTAGATGATTTTCTCTTTACTGAGAAAAACAGTCTTGCCAGTTATGGTTATAATATTCAAAATTCGCAGAACATGGATAAACAAAAGATACATTACTGCTTCACGCTGTCCGATGCACAGATGGAGTATCTTCGCTGCAAGAAGTACAAGATTGACCGCATGGAATGCTTCATGTCTCTTGCCTCTCTTGCTGAACGTGAAACAACACTTGTACCTATCAGCAAGACCCAACAAGTGGAAATCTTGTGTGGGCAATGTCTGGTTGACAACACCCGACTTGCCAAACTCTGGGATAAAGACCGCAAGACCGTACCCAAACTTTTACAGGCTATGGAGGCTGTGGGCATTTCCTCTTCACAAAAAGTTGGAGACAACCGCATCATTACCCTGCATTCACTCTCTGGTTGGTATGTGGACGGAAGATTTGTCAAGAACGGCTTTTCATTGAAACGCAATGCGGATGGCTCTGCAATAATCCACACGGAAGTTCCACAAGCAAGAGTAATTGTTACAACAACGGAGGATGATACAAAGTCGGACAAGGAAGATGGGCATTCTGCCAATGGAATATCCGATACTGACAACAAGGGCAATTCTTCTACAGCAGAGATTTCTTCTTCCCTAAATTTGACTTCATCTAATGACAACAGAAGCGTGGGTAAGGTCGGAACGAATGGTAATCTTTCCGATGCTGTTACTGGTGGAATTTCCCCACAACAAAACTACTCCAGACAGTCTGTTGGCAATCCTTCTTCCATTCAAGAAGCAGATGCCCAACAGAATGAGGTAGAACACAACACATATCCACAGCATCTGGCAGGAAGACAAACACAACAGTCTAACGGTTCTAATGCCAATGATTACAAGGCTAACAGCTACCATAACGGCAATCAATAGGCATAAAGAGGCTTATGAGCCACCATTCCGATAAATCATCCAAAAGGACGATTTACAGCATAGACTACCGTCAAGCTGTTATACGTTTAAGCAGCCTTGGGGACGGACGCTGTTAAAAGTGCCGTCATTTTATAGGTACTTTTCGAGAAATCCTTTTGTAATACAGAAGCCGTGTCCGTCTTTCTGTATTCCTAAAAGTTTCTCGGACTACTCGCAAGCTCGCAGTCGTGACCACCTTTGTAAGATGCTTGTAATCATTCCTTTTTAATCAGAGACAAGGACAAATGAGAAAGAAAAACATCATAAGAAAACCGCCTACGGAAGTCCATACCTACCGATGCACGAAAGAGGAGTTGATGCAGCTCCAGACGCTTGCCAAGGAGTGTGGGTTAAGCCTGAGTCGCTATGTCGTTGAGACTGGCTTAAAGCACCGTCCACGCATGAGGCTTACCAAGGATGAGGTGGACGCTCTCAACTCTCTCGCCATCGCAAGGACGGATTTGATAAAAATCAGCAACGTGCTATCCAAGAAAACGGCTGAGGAAAAGGCTCGGTTCTTCAAGAATGAGAAGTTCATGCATTGGTGGATTGATGCCATTGCTGGACTTATCCAACATTGGTATAGCATTGAAGAGAATATCGCAACAAACGTACAGACCCAATCAAAGGAACAATTATGATTATGCTCGCAAAGGTCGTATCATACGGAGGCAATTCCGTAAGGTACGCATTGGAAAAGGAAAATGCAAAAACGGTCAAGGTGAACAATATGCCCGATGGTCTTGACCCTACCGCCATCTGGTACATGATGAAGCATCATTGCCAGTATCATCAAGCGGAAAGGACGGTTGGCAGAAAGTTGGAAAGGTTCATGACCACTTTGGTACTTTCCCCATCAAAGGAGGAATCTGCCAACTTCACGATGGAAGATTGGGCAAACCTCCAAGACGAAGCATTGGGAGTTTTGGATTCTGTTGGACTTTCACCCAACGGTATCTCCAATGAAATAAAGACCAACTTCACCAATTCTATGAATGTGGGCGGACTGCACTCTGATTCTAAGTCTGGAACGCTGCACCTTCACATTGATTGTTGTCGTGTGGATATGGAGGGTAAGACCAATGATGTACACGATATTCACATTCGGGCAATGAAGGCTGCGGAAATCATCAATATGCGCCATGAGTGGGAACAACCGCAGGAGATTCGGAATATGCGAAAGGCTGAACTTGCGGAGGATTGCGAACATATCCTCAAAGATATGCAGCAGTTCAACATTGACAGATACTTCAATCTGTTGCGTATGAAAGGCTATGAGGTAAAGCCACGTTACGATAAGCAACGGAAACTTGTCGGTTACACAGTCGGCAAGAATGCTTCCGTGTTCAAGGCTTCTGAGATTGGCAGAAAGTACATGGTGTCAAAGATTGAAGACACATGGAAGAAACTGCCCCCACAACCTACACAAGTCAAGACAAAGCCTGTTTCTCTATCCGTTGCTTCAACGCCTCGCCCAGTTCGTCCTATCGTTCAAACTCCAACTGCATCAAAACCAAAGGCACAACCTCAACTTGCACAAACGGCATTCACAATCAACATTGGCGATGGAGTCAAGAAGGTGTGGATTCCGAACTCTGTCAAAGATGTCTTTACTAATGAGGTTCAGATTCCAGAGGACAATGATATAGCGACAACAGAGAATGTCGCTCATGTAGCAATGCTGTTGTTTGCAGGGTACATTGATGCAGCCACTTTCATGTCTGAGTCATGTGGCGGTGGCGGTTCTGCTCCCTCTTCTGGTTGGGGCAAGAAGGATGATGAAGATGACTGGAGGTTTGCCCACCGTTGTGCACAGATGGCTCATTCCATGTGCAAGCCTAAACCACGCAACAGAAGTTTCCACCGATAAATCAATGACAATATGGCAATCAGAAAAAGCAAGATAAACATAGACACAGAAGAAAGATCCGACTTCGACAATATGATGAATGATGTCGAAAACGAGGTTGAGGAACAGCAAGCCGAGGATGGACTTGTAAACCGTGTTCCTGAGTTGAAGCAGTTTAGTGAGGACATTGACAAGGCTACCAACACCTTCATCAATGCCGCACTTGAACTGGAATCTTCCATTCAACAGTATCAGCGTGCAGAAGTAAAATTAGGTGGTGCTGTGACTACTATCAGCCAAAAGGTAGATACTATCAATCAGCACATAGACAAAGTTTTGGAAAATGCGCCAACACAATTAAAGGTGTCTGTAAATGTCAATGATGCTGACTGGCAGAAAATTCAAGAACTGTTTGCCAAAGAACGTCAATGGATGACCTCACAGATGCAGATACATATCCGTGAGGTCAATTCCATGTTTGCTGATGAACGGAAAAAAGTTCGTGAACGATACAAGGAATATGATGGCTGCTATCTCGGTCACTATGCCCAGTGGTTCTTCTGGTTTTTCTTCACGTTTGGTATCTTTGTGGTTGCAGGAGGTGTAGGAGTGATTATTGCGAAGAACTTTGGGGAATAATAAACCGACTGACCTTAAGGCTAATGCTTATGGTCAGTCGGGAGCCCACGACTTAGGCAAATAAAGGCAGTGATTGTAGTTCCGTCTTTCTTTCAAAACAACTCATAACAATGTCGTATTCAGTCTCGGACAACATATCTGCTGTATATAATTTTTTTGCCGCTTTTTTAAGGTCGATTCTCATAAGAAGATCTTTATTGATACTCCTTTTAGCATCATAGAAGACAAGCGATTTCATAAATCTTTGAACAATTTCACTGTTCAATATTTTTAATACGCAATTAGCTGTATCTTCGTCATCAAAGCCAAGAAGATAGCAAGTGTCATCTAACATGACGCATTTATTGTCCATGGGCTTTACCAATGAAAAGCGGGTACTTTTATATAGTCCTGCAATTGCTATCTTATATTGCTGAAATGAGTATGAACCTATTCCAAAAATACAAAATTTTGGTCTTTTCCTATAAATTACACTTCCTCGTTTGTCAAACCATGCAGAATGATTCACCAAATAACTATATGTTTGAGGTTGTTTAATCTTAATACGGTTTGTATCATCCGAAGTACTTTTTGGGTAACTATAACGTATTTGCGAAATGAAGTCACTTCTTCATCCTTTAAGTCGGAGCTTTTTAATATAGGATAGACCAAGTCTGGTTCTATATCAACCTCCTCTTTCAAATTGTTGTAGAATTTACCATCTTTCTTCTCGAGTTCCATGACTTTAGAGCAGTCATGTTTTAGACCTGACCACCATGTTAGTTGGCATTCTCCATCTATATTAGAGTAGCTCATATAGTCATCAACGTTTGCAACAAAACATCCTTTTACCCAACCATATGAAAAAGGAGGGTCAAGAGTATATAAATCAGTTACTGAACATTGTTTTGCATTTCCTTTTCCAAGTTTTGCCACAAATAAGCAAGCAGCCACAGAAACATTAAACTCTTTTTTGGCATCAATATTGTATTGAGTCATATTTTCAATATTGTATTTGCCGTTTTTTTGCTCATATACAATATTTTTAGCAACAGAGTTTTTAATCAAGAAAGCCAAGCAAGCATTCTGACTATGAAAACTATCTAAAAGTTGATAAGTTATATATTCTGCAATGTCAAAGTTTGCTTTGCCAGTTATAGCCTCTAATCCTTTGACGTTCTTGAAATTTGATTTCTTCGGCAGGTTCTCGCTATTGATTTCACTAAGTTTGCTGTTTGTCACCCATGGCGGATTACCAACGACAAGAACATTTTTATTGTTATCAATTTGCAAAGAATCAAAGTTAAAGCCAAATATACTCTGATGAATAAGATGAATGCGACTATTTATCACACCTGGATTTTTTAGAGCATATTCTAAAAATCTAAATTTTAATTCATTAAGATATGGCTTGTAAATTTCAATTCCATAAATATCTTTCGCTGTATCACCAAATACAATTACTGAAGCTAAAATGAAATTACCGATACCACATGTTGGCTCTATTATAACTTCAGGAGTGATACCTTGATTCTTGATTAACAGACAAACTCTGCAAGCTAATTCAAAGTTGGTTTGCCAATCTCCATATTCAACCCTCTTTTCTTGCTCAATTTTTTCAGAGACAGAATAATCCTCCGTGTCAAAAAAATCGACAATTCCACAGACCGATTCTGCCTCTTTATTGGCTTGTTCTAATGGCTTGCCCTTTAGTGAATTTAGAAAATTATTAAGACTCTGATTCATATTTAATTATAGATGTTATACCATTTACTTCTTCAGAAAGGTTCACAATGCGACTATACTGCAATCTCCATTGAAGAGCATTTGAAATAGTAAGATAGCCTATCAATGGTGGGTTATTTAATAAATCTTTTGCAATGTTTATCAATGTGACTTCATCGGCTGGAATATTGCGTTCTACTAAGAATGCAAAAATATCGTCTTGGTTGCCATCCCTTTCTATTATATCACAAATACCTTTAGTTGTCTGGAAATCTGCAGTTCTTGACTTGTCAATAAATGAGCAAGACACAAACTCCAAACGACCAGTCTTACTTTTCGTATCATCATGCTTTTTATAGACAAAGACTATCAAGTTGTAGCCTAATCCATAGATTTTCTGTTTACTGTCTTTGTAAGGGCAACTTGATTGTGGCTGTTTAATAGAAGTTACCTTTATATCACAGTTGACAGATGGTAAATCAAGTCCTACTGCAGAACTTCCAACTGTCATGTCGAATCTTTCTTCAAGATAATGTTGAAACGCATGTTCTACAAATGTACCAACGGCTTTACCATCGGTAACTCCAAACAGTTCCTTACGATTTTGTTCACTTTCTATCTTGCAGAATTCTTTTGCAGATGAAATTAGCGAGTTTATATCTAATTTTTGTTTCATATTATTTCATTTTATTTTAAACTGAAGTTAGAACTTAATTGTTGGAATTAGAGGGTGTGAGAAGTTCTCGTCTGTCAACCTCTAATAATTGGGATATTTTGTCGAGTGTTTGCAAGTCTGGTTGGATTGTATTACTACACCATTTACTTATTGTACAATTGCTCTTACCTAATTGTTCAGCCAACCATTTTCCTGTTTTTTGCTTCTCAACAAGAACAACTTTAATTCTATTCAAGTTTGCCATATAAATTCAATACTTTTAATTTCGGTGCAAAGATATATAAATTCTACGAGAAATCACAAAATCTTAATTTTATTTAACCGATTACTTTCGAGACAAAAGACTAATGATTTATGACTTCTCATTTTATGGAGTGTTGGCTTGTAATGACAACATCGGATAATTACGGTTGTTTTCCATGTTAATTTATGTTTTCTCATGCTTTCATTTTTGGGTTTCTTGATTTTGTTGTTCCTAATTTGTTTCTTACGTCATTTTGTTGCCCAATTTAGTATTGATTATCAGCATATTACGGGCACTCGGTAAGATTTCAAGAAGAAGATCATGATGATCGTCGGTGCTTGTATCTTCCTCGTTGCCGCTGCCCAGGCTCTGCCTTTGTTCTTTGGTGTAACTAACTAAGCTGAAGGATGAATGGCAAGTCAAGAGCAGGAAATCCGCTACCCCGATTACCCACTATTCAAGGGGCTACAAAAGCCTCTTGAGTTCATGGGGATTCAAGGGCGCTATATCTATTGGGCTGCAGGAGCTATCGGTGGAGCCATTGTCGGCTTCATCTTAGCTTACTGCCTGATAGGATTTATCGCTGGATTAATTGCTTTGGTCGCTTCCATTTCCATTGGTGCTGCGCTTATCATCATTAAACAGCGAAAAGGATTGCACACCAAGAAAGACGACCAAGGTGTTTTTATTTATGCCTATTCTAAACGGATTTTCGGCGGCGCTCAACAGAGCCATTAAGCAAGCTTAAGCTCTGTATTCGCTGGCACGAAAATTCAAAGCGTATGTAACAAAAGACCATCATGACCAACGTGTGGATTAAATAGTAATGTAGAACGTAGGTAGGCTCACCCAACCAAGGGAGGAGCCTACCTTTATTTGTAGAAATCAAAATGAATAGAACTTTAGTCATTGGAGCCGTAGCGCTCACCTCTATAGTATTTGTCGGCTGTAAGGAAAAGCCTTATCAACTTCCCAAGCTGGAAGCTATAAGAGCAGCTGAAGGTGCTCGTAGAAACTGGTTGCTTATGGACGATACGCATGAAAGCAACATTGATGCCCAGCAAAAGAAAGTAGATACGGTCACAACAGATAGCCTTATTCAAGAACCGATTCTGATGGATTCAATGACCAAAGATTCACTATAAAACAACAATACAATGGTAATATACATCATACTTTTCTTTGTTGCAGCTTGCATCGGCATGGCCATATCAGTTTATGCTTTTGGAACAGGCGGCAAACGAAAGAAAATCTTTCAAGACATCTATTTCTCTGTAGAAGAAACGGATGGCGTTGGTGTACTCTACACAAAGTCCGGAGAGTACTCAGCCGTTCTTCGCATGGAGAATCCCGTACAGAAATACTCAGCTAACATTGATAGCTACTATGAGTTTAGTCATCTGTTTACAGCTATAGCCCAAACTTTAGGTGAAGGCTATGCTATTCACAAACAAGACATCATCAGCCGTAAGGAGTTCAAGAATGAGGATGGGGACAAACATGAGTTCCTATCAGAATCCTATTTCCGCTACTTCAAAGGGCGTGTTTATACAGATAGTGCCACTTACATCACTATCACCCAAGAATCCAAGAAGAGCCGATTGCTATCATTTGACAATAAGAAATGGCGTGACTTCTTGGTAAAGATACGTAAGGTGCAAGACCAGCTCAAAGATGCCGGCATTGCAGCTCACTTCCTGAATAAGGAGGAGGCAAGCGAATATGTTGATCGTTTTTTTGCCATGAACTTCAAAGACAAGATTGTGTCGATGAGCAATTTCAAGGTAGATGAAGAATCTATTGATATGGGCGATAAGCGCTGCAAAGTCTATAGCCTTGTCGATGTGGACTGCGCCAATTTGCCTTCGGCCATCCGTCCTTTCACCAATATTGAGGTGAACAACACCAGTATGCCTGTTGACCTCATGTCATTGGTGGACAACATTCCTGGAGCAGAAGTCGTGGTGTACAACCAAATCGTCTATATGCCCAACCAAAAACGTGAGTTGGCATTGCTTGACAAGAAGAAAAACCGTCATGCCAGTATGCCCAACCCCAGCAATCAGATGGCTGTGGAAGACATCAAACGTGTGCAGGAAGTGGTGGCCAGAGAGAACAAGCAGTTGGTCTATACTCACTACAACTTCGTTGTAGGCGTATCACCTGATACAGACCTTCAAAAATGCACCAACCATTTGGAGAACAGTTTCGGACGTATGGGCATCCATATCAGCAAGCGCGCCTACAACCAGTTGGAGCTGTTCGTCAACTCCTTCCCCGGCAACTGCTATGGCATGAATGCCGACTACGACCGTTTCCTCACCCTCGGCGATGCAGCCTCTTGCCTGATGTATAAAGAGAAAATTCAGCATAGCGAGGACACCCCGCTCAAGGTTTATTACACCGACCGTCAAGGTGTTCCTGTTGCTATCGATATAACGGGAAAGGAAGGACGTAACAAACTGACAGACAATAGCAATTTCTTTTGTTTGGGGCCTTCAGGTAGTGGCAAATCCTTTCATATGAATAGCGTCGTTCGCCAGCTCTGGGAACAAAACACAGACGTTGTGATGGTCGATACAGGTAACTCTTATGAGGGGCTTTGCGAGTATGTTGGTGGCAAGTATATCAGCTATACAGAAGAGAAGCCCATCACCATGAATCCTTTCCGTATCAACCGCGAAGAGCTCAATGTAGAGAAGACAGGTTTCTTGAAAAACTTGGTGCTGCTTATCTGGAAAGGTTCGCAAGGAACTGTCACGAAAAAAATGACCTATCATCAGCCGACTTATCTGTTTCGGGAAAACTTAACCGAGCAGGGAGTGTAGCATGTCGGAAAAGTCATAAGTCAGTTAGTTACCAAACTGCGACTGAATGGCGAGATGAAAAGATAGATATGAGGATAAAGTCCGAATTGATTGAACGATAGTCCGAATGGTCCCCCTTGAGGCTATGGCGTAAGGTAACTATCAATCGCCATATCGTGATACTACTTCAGTGTATAGGAATGAAGGTAGCAAGAACTTATCACGACACAACCGCAGTAAGCGGAGTAAAGGACGGAAGTCGTATCCGACAATCTATCATGCCAACAGTTACGATGTAATAAACGGGGATTACCTATCCCGAAGTGCCGAAAGGCTATTAGGTTCGACCTATGAAAATTCGGAGTGGTAACGGAGCTTCCATAGTAGTTTGAGCAAGGTAACGCCTTGTACATGGCGAAGGGAAGCAGCTAATTATTAATACAATTAACGGAAAATGTGAGAGACATTATGAGAAGTCCAGAAAGAGTATTAAACAGTCTATCAGAACACAGTAAGGATGCAAGCTATAAGTTTGAACGTCTTTACAGAATTTTGTTCAATGAGGAAATGTTCTACGTTGCCTATCAGCGTATCTACGCTAAAGAGGGTAACATGACTAAAGGTTCAGACGGTCAGACCATTGACAACATGAGCCTGAAACGAATTGAAAAGTTGATTGATACGTTAAAAGATGAAACGTACCAGCCCCAACCGTCAAAGAGGGTGTACATACCGAAGAAAAACGGTAAGAAAAGACCTCTTGGCGTGCCGACTTTCAATGACAAGTTGATACAAGAAGTAGTAAGAATGGTACTGGAAGCCATATACGAGGGAAATTTTGAATACACCTCGCATGGTTTCCGTCCCAATCGAAGCTGCCATACTGCATTAACTCATATCCAAAAGGAGTTTAATGGTGCAAAATGGTTTGTGGAGGGAGACATAAAAGGCTTCTTTGATAATATAAACCATGATGTATTGATAAACATTCTCTTGGAGCGTATTGCGGATGAACGCTTCATCCGATTGATACGCAAGTTTATGAAAGCGGGATATATCGAAGACTGGCAATTCCACAATACTTACAGTGGCACACCGCAAGGGGGTATCATCAGCCCGATATTGGCTAATATATACCTTGACAAGCTGGATAAGTATATAAAGGAATACACAGCCAAATTCGACAAAGGGAAGAAACGAAAATTCAGTAGAGAAAGTATGGACTTTGGCAATGCAAGAAAACGTATTGTGCGAAGATTGAAGTTCGTAAAAGACGAAAGGCAAAGGACAAAGCTAATCCTTGAACTGAAAGCAATAGAACAAGGACGGGCTAAATATCCCAACGGCGAAGAAATGGATGCCGATTACAGAAGAATGAAATATGCAAGATATGCAGATGATTTTCTTGTGGGAATTATCGGAAGCAAGCAGGATGCGCAACAGATAAAAGAAGATATTAAAAACTTCCTTGCTGACAGACTGGCATTGGAGCTGTCCGATGAAAAGACACTTGTCACTCACACGGAAAGACCGGCCAAGTTTCTCGGATATGAAATCACTGTAAGAAAGTCCAATGACCAAAGACGGGATAAACGGGGTAGATTGAGAAGAACCTATGGTAAAAGGGTCTGCTTGAATGTCAGTACGGAAACAGTCCGTAAAAAACTTTTCGATTGGGGAGTATTGGAACTGACAAACCGTAACGGAAAGGAAATATGGAAACCGAAATGTAAATCGGGACTGATATTCAATGACGACCTTGAAATCCTTGATAGTTATAATCGGGAAATCGTGGGGTTCTATAATTACTACTCCATAGCCAACAACTGCGCCCATGCCTTGAATAATTTCAAGTACATCATGGAATACAGCATGTACAAAACGTTTGCAGGCAAATATAAGTGCCGAACACGTAAGGTAAACAAGAAATATCGTAAGAACGGTAGGTTTATCGTAACGCACATGACTAAAACTGGTGTAAAGGAAAGATACTTTTACGACGGTGGCTTCAAACGAAAGAAGCCCACCTATAAATCGGAATGTGACATTATGCCACGAACAATTTATACTGCGGGGCGGACAAGCCTTGTTGAAAGGCTGAAAGCCCGTGAGTGTGAATTATGTGGAGCGACAGACGACCTTGTTATGCACCATGTAAGGAAACTAAAGAACTTGCAGGGAAAGGAAAGCTGGGAACGACACATGATTGCCCGTAAACGCAAGACGATTGCCGTGTGCAGGAGTTGTCACAAGAAGATACATGACGGAAAGATAGACTGAAATTAGTGGAGAGCCGGATACGCTGAGAGGGCGTGAACTACGACAAGAAAACTGTCGCAGCGATGGCTGCTGCCTACAATACAGAGGCGGCTACCGAGGCATACTATAATGAGCAGGTGCAAAACATCTTGAAGCACTATAATGCGGCCGAAGTAGCTACTGCAGGCATCTTTGCCTCCAAGTTCCTCGACCGCAAGGCGCTTACAGAGTTGGGCGTTTGGAGCAGCAGTACCGAGAACTATTACTACCGCCGCATCTATAACATGGTCAGCAGAAAGATTATGCCAAAGATATGGACGGTAGCCGGCATGATGCTCAAAAGTCCACAAACAGCCCTGTACTGGGGCAGTTATCTGGTGAAGATATGTGATGACACCAAGAGCTTGTGTATGCAGTTCGAGAGTGTCGTGACTAATTCTTCCCTCACATTCTCAGACATTGCATTCTTGCAAATCAAGGACGAAATAGCTTCTATCCTCAAACTCTCAGAGATAGGTAACGTGGATTGGCAAAGAATGCTCGATGACCTTTCAAAGGTGCCGGGTAACTTTACGGTGGATAACCTGAAAGCAGATATTGATAACCTCTATAAAACGGGTGTAAATCTGGCTTCAGCTGGAGTTAGCAACATCGGTGATGCCTTTCTGCAGAGCAGTCAGTTTCACGACCTTATCAATGGAAAATTGGGTGCAGCCGTGAATATCGTAGATAACTATTCTGCGCTCTTTGAACAGCTTGACAAAAGCGTTGGCAATACGTTGTTGGGGATGGTTGGCGGCAAAGACAATGTAGCTGGTCTATTCAACTTCGCCAACTATAATCTTACCTCATGGATGACTGATTACATGAGCGAAACCGCAGGTAACTACTATACCCAAAGATGGTATATCGCTCGTAGAGATCAAGGTTCAGAAACGCTATGTGACTACTATCCTCCTACTGACGACAATAGCATCATCTATGGAGGTGAATGGACGCGATTTAGCACGAGTGACCCCAATTTCTCTCCAAGCTCAGCTCAACAAGAGCAAATCTTGAGTAATTCCGAGCGTTGCGCTGGATGGTCACGTAGCCGAGTAGATATGCTCAACAAGCAAAACGACGGCTTTAACTATTACATCAACTACTACCTCTATAGCTACATAATTAGCCGTGGAGGAAGACAAACTCAAAAGTCCTATGCTTATGAAATCCATGTGACCAAAAATTGGAACCGTGTGGAAGAAGTGTACGAGGAAGTGTTTGACTCGTACAGCATGGACTTGAACACCTTCAAAGCCCAGTTAAACGCCAGACTCTCGGAGTTTAATGATAACGAAGAAGGCTATACCTATTATATAGGCTCGGATAGCAGAAACTATTATCAGGCTACCGATGCCGGCAAACTGAAAGGTTGCGAAAGCGTGACTATTAGTGTCACCTGTAGTGATGGCGTTTCCTTGGGGAGCGGCAGCACTCAGTATAAGTGTCGTGAATGCAGTGGCTCACTCAATGCACATAGTAAAGAGTGTGCGATGAGAACAACCATTACAGAAGGTTCCGGTAGCCAAGAAGAATTGGCAAGATTGGAAGCTGAATACAAAACACAGGTTGAGCAAATCAATTCTGAGATTGCCACGTTGGAAGCTGATAATCAAAGGTTGATTGAACAGATGCACCATAATCCAGCATTAGGGCCTTACAACGTAAAATTGATTGAAGCAAATAATGCCAAAATAGCACAGCTTAAAAAAGACTTGGCCGAGGTTCAGCAGAAACAAGCTGAATTGGAACAAGCCAAAGCTGATGCAGCAGAAGACAATGCCATAGCCACAGACGACTACTACCGTATTCCAGCCATCATGCAAGATTGCAAGACCGCTTACAATCTCACATGGCAAGGCCCCGGAACATGGGAAGGCTATACTTATGTGCGCAAAGCAACCATGCCAAACATCAATGGCGTGATCACTTTCAAAGCCACTCTGAGCATAGTACGCAAACCGAAGTACTTTTTGGGCATCAAGATACATCGTGCCATCCTTCAAATCAGCTGGGAACTCACTTCTGAATACACCAGTACATCTGTGGTAGAAGTAATGACGCTCGACCCGAATAAGAGTGATAAGGAAAAAGCTGATGAAGTGAACAAACGTATCTCCGAAATAGCTCAGGAATATCCTTCCTGTAAGATTACTACGGAATATGCAAAGAGTGCCCCGACAGAGAATGACGGTACACCTGATACCTATCACTTGCTATGGCAAAGCGACCGATTGGAGATAGCCAGACAAGTTGATAGTCGTATAACAAAAATCTATGCAGACTTGGTATCACTGGAGAAAATGATGCACTACAAGCGTAGCATCATTGACGTGCTGAAATCCGTAGCACCGCATATAAATGATGACCAAGGAAGACGACTTACCCTTGTAGAACAATGCCGAAAACGCTGGTTACGAAAGGCTGCAAACAGTATGCATTCTGATAGTTATAACGGTAAATACGATGAGGAGGAATAAGCAATGAACAAGGTAAATTCTAAGATTAGGAAAGTAGTACGTACTATTCTACTAATGATAGTATTAATTGGCTATCAACAAGAAGTCCATGCACAATGGAGCTTCGATGTACCAAGTATTGAGGCCTATATCAATGACCATAAGAAGCAACGCAGTTTGCTTTTGGCCAAAAGTACGCTTGAATACAGCAACAAGTTGTTGCACGAATACAGTAGCAAGGAAACCGTGAAGTACAAAGAACTGAACGTGGATCTTGATAAGTACACACGAGCCTTCGATGTGATAGACGTGCTCTACCAATCGCTTCGTACAAGTCTGAATGTATACTCCACTTATGAGGGTGTGAGTGACCGCATACAGGACTACGAGAAGCTGCTCAATGACTACAATGAGAAAGTGCTTAAACGGCATCATGTAGAGTTGGCCGACACAATTATCATTGGCATCAACAGACGAGCTATTGAGCACATCGCAGAAGAAGGTGAACACCTCTACAAATCGGTTAGCGACTTAGTGCTTTACGCCACAGGAGCAGCAGCATGTTCTACAGCCGATTTGCTCATTGTGTTAGAATCCATCAACAACGGCCTTGATAATATTGAGAGGCATTTGAACCGCTCCTACTTTGAGACTTGGAGGTACGTTCAGCTTCGCATTGGCTACTGGAAAGAGAAAGTCTATCGAACCAAGACCAAACAGCAAATGGTTGAAGATGCTTTTAGCAGATGGCGTGTGGCTGGAAAGTTAGGATATTAGTAAGAACTAAAATACTACAATAATGAAAGCAACAAAGAAATTACTGTGCATGGCTCTGGCTATGACCACTATAGGTACATCTGCCGTTCATGCACAACGAGTGACATACAACCATGACACCTCGAAAAAGAATCAGGTAACAGTTATGGAATTGGGTAGCGGTTCGTTGACTCCGGAGCTCTATTACACCCTGCTTCATAGGAACTACAAGAAGTCTGCCGCCCAAAAGAACAAACAGTCGTTCCGAACAACTGCAAGTATTGCGCTCTACAATCAAGTGGATGAAGCGGAGGCAATCGATTCTGCTCTCACTGCAAGGGCAAAGATTGAAGCGTTGAATGTGACCGACCGCACTGTGGATGTTGCATGGCTGGCCGAAGGTTCCAAAATCAACAGTAAGATGGATGACTTCCAGAAGAACATTGATCGAATCATTTCAGCTGGAGGCGACTTTTATGAGAAGCAACGCTGGACGGAGTACTACAACGTGTTTCAATGCGCCATCAAGTCCACCAAAGAGGCATATATGCCCAATGCTCAAAGAAAGAGAATGTATCTGAGTATCTACAAAGATGTGTATGCCCAGAATGAGATTCTGATCAAGCGCCTGGTGCAGATGAACAATGCCGCAAAGACGAAGGAACTCCTTGCTGTAAATGGAACCTATCGCACAGCGAATAAACAAAGCATCGCTGGTGAAGCTCGAAGCCGATGGAAAGAAGTCGGCGAAAGAACTAATGGCGGGACAAAAACGGAACAAAATCAATGAGAAATATGAACAATAAGCGTAATCATCAAAAGTAAACGACTATGGCAGATACGAGTAATATCTTATCCGACTTTGGCATCAATCTCCTTGAAGAAGAGATAGATGACGTGATTTTTCAGACCAATGAGTTCCTCTGTGATGCCACCTTTACAGGCTCACAAGGCCCATTTTGGTGGATTCTTCAAATGAACATGGCATTGGCAGCCTTGTTCTCCATCATTGTAGCCGCTGGTATGGCCTATAAGATGATGGTGAAGCATGAGCCGCTGGACATCATGAAGCTTTTCAAGCCATTGGTTATTTCCATCATTCTCTGTTGGTGGTACCCACCTGCAGATACAGGAATGGGCAATAGCGGTAGTAACTGGAGCGTACTCGACTTCCTGAGTTACATCCCCAATGCCATTGGTTCCTATACCCATGACCTCTATCAGGCAGAAGCAACTCAAATTGAGGACAAATTTGCCGAAGTACAGGAGTTGGTGTATGTGCGTGATACCATGTATCACAGTTTACAAGCACAAGCAGATGTAGCTCATAAAGGCACATCTGACCCCAATCTCATTGAGAGCACAATGGAGCAAACAGGAGTGGATGAAGTCACCAATATGGAGAAGGATGCTTCTCGATTGTGGTTCACCTCATTAACAGCTGGAGCCGTAGTCGGGATAGACAAACTCGTGATGCTAATAGCCCTAATAGTCTTCCGAATCGGCTGGTGGGCCACTAACCTACTAAACACATTATCACATTATAAATAAGCGAATTAATTCTTACTTTATTAGAATGGATAACAAAAAAGCAACAATGATATAATTTATTTGTACGTTGTAGCAAATGCTCTCATTTGAATATAAACAAATGTACGCATTAATGGAGATAATGCAGAAAAACCATGAAGCATATACGACTCACTGCCACTCTCCATTTGTAGATGTGTGAAAGTAACAATCCATTAATGGACAATAGGGCATATAAAGGGCAGATTTCCCGTATATTCGTCTCCTTATTCCTGAATTATGAGCGTAAGTCACATAATTATGGAGAGATATCCACCCTTTAATGGGGAGAGCTGTCGGCAAATATTTGATGGAAATGCCCCGCAAATCACAAGAGAACAGCCACATAATGGGCTGATACACAATAATTATTGGATAAACGTGGTCTGTCCCTGCGGACAGCAAGTTGTGTTTTCGTTAAACGAAAACAGGACGGTTTAACGGCGGAAACGCCGCCAAACCGCCTCCCCCCAAAAAGCTCCGGAGTCGGCTTTGATTTTCCTTATGCCATCTCTATACATTTACTTTCCAATTACAGGATTTTTCTTGAATATCCCATAAATGAGCATATAATCCCTCATCTTTTAATAATTGTTCATGTGTCCCTTGTTCTATAATATTTCCACCATCTAAAACAATAATTTTATCAGCATCACTTATTGTTTTTAGTTTATGCGCTATAACTATAACAGTTCTACCTTGTATTAAAGAATTGATTGCATACTGTATTTCCACTTCATTTTCTGGATCTAAAGAAGCTGTTGCTTCATCTAATAAAATTACAGGAGCATCTTTTAATATAGCACGTGCAATTGAGATTCTCTGTTTTTCTCCTCCAGATAAGGTACATCCACCTTCACCTATCATTGTATCATATCCTTGAGGTAAATGTATTATAAAATCATGACATTGAGCTTTTTTAGCCGCCTCTATTATCTCATTATCTGTAGCATTCTCTTTACCAAATCGAATATTATTCTTTATGGTATCCTGAAATAAATATACGTCCTGAAATACCATTGAAATGCGTTGCATAAGTTTCTCAGGATCAATCTCTCGTATATTTTTGTTACCTAATAATATTACACCTTTATCAGGATCATAAAACCGAGCGCAAAGTTTCATCAATGTACTTTTTCCACTTCCAGAAGGCCCAACTATAGCAGTTAAAGAACCTTGTTTCATTGTAACACTTATATCATGTAGGATATATTTATCATTATACCCAAAAGATACATTTCTAAATATAATATCTCCTTGTTCCGGAGCATCTTGTGTTCCTGACATTTCTGGTTCATTTAGTAAATTCAAAATACGTTCACCTGCAATAGAATAATAACGGAATTCTGCAAGATTGATTAGTGCTAATGTTAGTGGGTCAAAAACTCTGGAGCCAACGATAAGGAACATCACAAAAATAGCAACAGAAAGTTTTCCTCCAATTAAAAGGTATGTACCACATAATATCATCAAAGTAAGTCCCATACGAAGAAGGGTTACAGACAACATGACAATAGGTCCAATCAGAGCTTCTGTTTTGATATTCGCACGTTTGAGATCATTAAATGCTTCCTGTAAACGGATGAACTTTATTCCAGTCATATTATATGCTTTGATAACACGTATACCTTGTAAATATTCTTCCATTCTGCTACTGGCACGTATTTTAGCCAGAATTTGAGTTTGCCCTAGTTTCTTTTGAATACTAGAAGTGAAAATAAGTATTAAAAAAGAAATAGGAAGGGATAAAAACATAGCAATAGACATCTGCCAATCTACGAACAATAAACCTAAAAAAGCAAAAATAGGCATGACCAGTGCACCAAGCAATTGAGGAAGATGGTGCGACATCCCTTGTTCTGTCATAGCAAAATCAGTTATTAACATGGAAGATAATTCTCCAGAATCTTTTTTATAAAGAAAACCTAATGACAACTTGCGTAAATGTTCGGCTAAAGCAATACGACCTTCTGCACTAATATTGTATGCTTCCCGGAAATTTGCATTATAGGATTTCTTTTCTCCAAAAATCATAAAAATTATGTATACAAACATTATCACAATCAGCCCCCATAATTTAGATATGTTTAGAGGAGTTCCAGTTCCATCAAAAGCTTTAAAAAGGGTATTTATAACTTCTATTGAAAGACAAAAGGGAACTATATTTATAAAGTTTGCAAGCATTGTATACCCCACAGGCTTGTATAAACGATTGGTTTGTCCTATAGTAATATGTTTTATAGCCTTTGTAATCATATTATTTCATTTTTTTAGATTTAACTTCCAGTTATGTGCATTTATATAAGCATTCCACATATTTTTATATATGCCTGTAGTAACATGAAGTTCGTCATGTCTTCCTTTTTGAACTAAACATCCTTCCTTAAAAACAAGAATTTGATGAGCAGAGGTGATAGAAGACAATCTATGAGCTATGATAATAACAGTTTTACCTTTTATTAACTTTTGTAAGGCCTGTTGTATTTTATATTCATTTTCTGGGTCAGCAAAAGCTGTTGCTTCATCTAATACTAAAATAGGAGAATTTCGTAAAATAGCCCTAGCTATACAAATTCGTTGTGCCTCTCCTCCAGAAAGAAAAACGCCTCTCTCTCCGACAATCGTATCATATCCTTTAGGAAGACTTCGAATAAAATCATCACATTGGGCAGCTTGAGCAGCTTGTATAACATCCGATAAACTAGCTTGAGTATTTCCTGCTGTAATATTGGCATATATGGTATCATTGAAAAGAAACGTATCTTGGAATACAAAAGACACGATCTCCAATAATTGGGGTGAGGAAATATTTTTTATGTTTATTCCCCCTATTAAAATCTCTCCAGAGGAAACATCCCAAAAGCGAGGAATGAGATTGGCTATTGTTGACTTCCCTGACCCAGAAGGTCCAACCAGAGCTGTTACTTCACCTTGTCGAGCGATAAAAGAGATATCCTTCAGCGCTTCTGTCTTTGTCATATTTTCTCTATCTTCGTAAGCAAAACTTACATTTCTGAATTCAATATCATACGTCTGAGGTATTTGAGGAACAACTGGTTCACATAGTTTTTTTTCCTCAAATATTTTGTCTATACGTTTTACTCCTTCATTAATTTCTACAGTTCCTGAAGCTAAAAATGCGAGTTTATATACAGGGGAAGCTACTCCGGGCCCCATCACGATGAAAAAAAGATAAATTGCAGCTAATGAGATGTTTTTAGGATCAGAGGTCATTATTAATATTCCTACAGGAAGAATAAACGTGACTATTGAATTCAACAGAATAATAAATGCAATTATACCATTTTGATAGTTATTACAGCATTTTAAAGCAAATGTTTTATACGCTTCGATTTCGGCATTGAACTGCCGAAAAGAACGTATACTTTGTCCAAATATCTTTATAATTGGCATACCTCTCACATATTGAACAGCTGAAGCACTCATGCGTTCTTGGACATCAAAATAGATTTTCGTAAGTGCAGTAGCTCTTTTCCCTACAAAATTAGAAAATTGCATTCCTATACTTAAAAGTATGCATAATAGAGCGGTGAATGCCATCCAACCATTTAAAGAAAAAAAGATAATAAACATAAAAGTTATGGTTGCAAACACATTCACCAAATCGGGAATAGTGTGAGCTATAAAATGCTCTATTTTTTCGACATTTTGTTCCATGATTTTCTTTATACAACCGATAGATGTCGAATTTAAATATCCCAAAGACAACTGACCTATATGCTCTGAAAGTTTTATTTTTAACCCATATAAAATACGAAAGGCGGCTATGTGAGATAACATTAATCCCGCATACAAAAATAGTACACCCACAATCAAAGCAATAAAAGCAAGCCACCCCCAACTGATCATTAGCTCAGAATCTATCGTAGATAAATCAGAAGCATGAACAAGCAATTCCTTTAATATTTCATATATAGACCAAAATGGTATAAGTATACATAATGCACTTATAGCGGAAAATAACCCGGAGAAAAAGCAATAAACTTTTTTTTTCCCGCAATTTCCAGTAACCTAGATAATCCTTCTTTTTTTCTTCATTATTTATTTAAATATATATTGTCGTAGTTAGACAAATATTTGTCACAATAATTACCAAGTAAAAAATAGCAAACAGCCATAATTCTGATTCATATAAGCTGGAGTTTTTTTTTAGCATATTCTTCATATTCTTTCTTGAAATGTATACATAATGAATATTTATTTTCTATATATACAATTACAAGATTAATACATATATAAATTATATATAAACATAATGTATGTATGGCTCCAAGCAGAAGAATAAAACTTAAATGACAAAATAGATCTCCCATTATCATCGGATTTCTCACTTTTTTATAGGGACCTTCCGTTATTAACTTTGAAGGATGCAAAAACCTATCTTTGGTTGCTTGCAGATTACAATTTACCACTTTAGTACCCCAAACAGACATAAAATATCCAATTAATGCAATAAGGATAATATTGTAAAGAACATTTTCCAACAGTATTACTTTTATGTCAAACAAAGAAAAAATGTTTAGTTTGAAGCGAGGTTGATTTAAGAAGGGCATAATATACCAAAGAATAGATATAAAAAGCCCGAATAATACATTAATGTATATCTATTATTGCAAGATAAATCTAGTGTTTTAGACATATATTTACGATTCCCAACCTTAAATGCTATATAATAAGGAATCAACCAAAGAAATGAAATTATGGCCAAAATAATTTGGGTGGCCCAGCTAAAATAAATCATATTATTTTTGTATAATTTAAAAAATTACAAATAACCAACAATGCCATAAATAAAACTATAAATAATAGTTTTTGATCAAGGAGAACAGGGGTTTTCTTTCTATAAACTATAAGTTCTGATTTATAATATGGTTCTAAAGAATACTTAACCTGTATTTTTATCATAAAGAGATCTATAAATACATATATAGGGAATAAAATGCAAGTGTAGATTCCACCTGTTAATAACACCAAAGAAAAATGTCCTAATATATCCCCTATGATCATTGGATGTTGAACTCTTGCATATATTCCTTCTGTTAACAATTTACTTGGGGCATAAAATGCACTTTTAGTAGCTTCAATATTTTGAGAAACAGACTTTTTACCCCAAATGCCAAAGAAATATACAAACAACAGAAAAGAAACTGGAATATACAAAACATTAAAAAAAACAAATTCGCCATTTAACCAGTCATATATTCCATGCATCCTTGGTTGCTCTATAAAGGGTAATACATACCATATGAGTGCTGGATAAGTGCTCATAAAATATAACTTTTCCGGAAGCTTTGATTGTTTTTTTAATTGAGAATTATGTTTTTTGTAACCTAGTAGAAATGCGTAATAATAAACAATTAATCCACTTAATGAGATCAAACTAATTACTATGTGAATTATCAACTTTGTATTCATTGCTGTATTTTATTATTTTTATCTGTATTTAAATAAGTATTTTCTTCTATATCATTTTTCGAAGGCATTTTTACAGCTATAATTCCTGCAAAATTGTGCCATTTAATGAAAGTATCCATACATTGAAAACCGACATCAGATAGTAGACTCAAATTCTCTGTAAGACTCAATGGAATCAAAACGCCTCTCAAACTTTGAGCCTTTTTTATAACTTGTTGTTCATTCAAACCATTTTCTTGCTTAAAATCCCAATACAAGTCATTCCATATATCCTCAAACAGTGAATTTTCCGCCCTTATTTTCTCTACAAATATAAAAGCTCCACCTTCTACTAATCCATTATATATCCGTTGTAAGACTTTTTTTCTTTTCCATAAAGGTAAAAACTGTAACGTATACAATGATAAAACTAAATCTATATTAGCAAATTCATTTATTTCCTCTATATGTTGTTGTAGAAATTGAACTAATTCGCTACTACATTTTTTTCTTGCAATCTCTATCATTGGTAAACTTTCTTCGACTCCGATGAATCTCACATTCTTTTTTCTTGAATGCTTTTGTAATAAAAGAGAAATGGTTTCTCCTGTAGAGGAACCTAAATCATATACAACACTATTGTCTCTAATAAACCATTCACTTATTTCGATAACAGCCTTTTGTACTTCCTCGTACAATGGGACACTTTTTCTTACATGAGTGTCGAAATGTTGTGATACTTGTTCATCAAATTTCCATTCTCCTGGAATTGATGTTATCAAATCATCGACTAGCCCTTCTTTATTTCTCATATATCCTCCTTTTAAATATATAATTAATTCCTACAATATTTAAAATCTCAACTAATACTACATATAAAATAAATAGAGGTTTATACAACTCACTAAAGTTTCCCCACACAAAGAAACCTAAGAAATAAAGAAAAGAGAAAATGAGAATCGCTTTAGATAAATTCATAAAAAAAAGAATCCTATTACTGATATAATATATAATAATAGAAGAGAAAGCAGTAAAACCACTTATCATTCCAAATGTATATTTATCATAAGGTGAAACTGTAGAATAAGAAATATTGAACATTATTTTCCAAGTCTGTTCGGGGACTAAAATATTTACAATGTTCAATAGCAATACTCCTGCCTGCACTTGGAATAAACAACTTAAAACGGGAAGTTTTTGTTTCTTTGGTGCTATACCATTAATACTATGATTTAAATAAAATATGAAACTTCCAATTATAAGCCAAATAAAAGGTTCATAATCTGATGATATATGTACAATCCCTGTTTGAAGTTTTAGCAAGTACATAAAACCACCCATAAATGCGACTAAGAAAGAACAGAAGCTAATAAGTCCTTTATATTTTTCGATATTTCTAAGAAAGAGAAAATAAATACAGAAAAAACCGAAGAACAAACATTCTTCTCGAAACAAGACAATTGTCAAGTCTGATGGTATATCATGGATTCCCATGTAAGAGTGAATTACATCCCATGAGAAAAATATCCAGGGAAAACCAGTGAAACATGCTATGGCACATAACCACAACATACACACAAGAATTTTCTTTTTAATTTTTATGTTCATAATATGAATATTTTATTCCGTAAAAGTCTAAATCCGACATAAAAGATTGGCAATTCAAAGAGTCACAAAGACAATTTAATCCTATTTTTGTTTTACCTTCTAAAATGTATTGAGTAGTAATAACAGCAGGTAATGCAGTATATAATAAATTATTTTTGTATATAAATAGTAAAAGGTATCTATCTTTCTTTCTGGCTCTATTTTAGAAACTTGACAAATTACACTTCCCCACTTATTCTCTTTCTTAACGAGACGTTGATAATCATCTTGCAACATAAGTGTTGCTTTTATTTAAATTATGTTTATAAAAGATCTTTATAAACATAAACTTCCCCATTGAGATATAGTCATTTAGCATAATGAATGTTGATATCTTTCTTATTTGTTTTAAAGAAGTAGCCAATTGAGTTAATTGTTCGTCAAATGATGGCATACATATTTTTTTATGTCCAATGAAAGGAAAAAATTTGTGATGTGTATATCGAAAAGGAGACACCTGTATTTCCTTTCCATGAGAATAAACATAGGAACGTGTTTTTCCCATAGATGATGCTGCCAGATCATAAGTTGAACTATATGACCAATTATCAACAGCACCATAATAGATATTAAAATTAGTATTTTCTGGGCTGTTTAAATGAGTCTCTATAATAGTTTTAGAAAATACGCCTGAAATACCAGGCATCCAACCAACACCTATAATAAAGCAAAGTTTCTGAGCTTCAATGCTTTTTTCATATGGTTTTAATAAATCACGCAAAAATGCCATATCCTCCTATATCGATGTAGTGGCAATTATTTCTTAATGCATGTAAGGCAATCTTGTCATTTATTTTAAATGAAGGTCCAACAGCATTAATAACCAACAAACATTGAGAACAAAAATTATCCAATTCTACATCATTGTTATAGTTCATTTGGTTATACTTAAGTCGCTCACTATTATAAAATGTAGACATAGATATTTCTTTTATGGATCTCCTACCACCAATTAAAACATGGAAGTGAGTTTGTAGTTGTAATAAATATTTAACTATAATAGAACCAATTGTTCCAGTTCCACCTATTATTCCTATATATTTATTATAAACCATAATACTATTCCTCTATAGATATATTTATGTTGTTGTTTTTTAATATTTCGTTTAACATGTGCAGATTGATATTTATGTCTTCAAAAGTAAAGATGCCAGGCATAATTGGTATACATCCTTTTATTATCGAGAGCACAATTACCGCACAAAATACTCCTGTTAATCTAAATGAGGAATCTGAGTGCAATAAACATTTTACAATAGAATTTTGATTTCTTACATAAGTACATACTATCACAGATTTCTCGTTTTTCTCATTTTTCTCCAATTGCCCCTGTTGTTTATTGACCATTTTACAAATCAATTTTCTAATAAAAGAGCTCTTTCTTAGTAAGGGAACTATGCCCATAGGAAGATTTTGCAGATGAAAAGCACAATCAAAATTTTGTAGTTCTTCAAATCGACTAGCTCGTTGTATAGTCCTTATTTCAGGACTAGAAAAGAATATTAATGGCATATTGGAATGAAAACGATCAAAAGTAAAAGTTCTATCTGAATGATATTTAGTTGGTTTTATTCTTCGGATTTCCCCTTCTGAAAGGAGCATCAGGTCATCTTTAAAACCCTCAAACATATTGATTATTGAAGCTGTTCCAGAAACAACACCTGCTCCAAAATAGATTCTCAATTCGGCTTCTAAAACAGTTTTTTTTAATTGTTCTGCAGCATATTCTAGCATGAAAGTTGTCAACCCTGGACATAATCCCATTCCTGTAAAAATTGTTCCCCGAAAATTTGTTATGTTCTCATTTTTTATTTCTAGTACACGTCCACTATGTCCATAGTCATCATTAATATCAACACATATTACGTGATTTCTTAAACAAATTGTATAAATATCTGTTCCTACACATGAAAAAGGACCAAGTGCCAAAATTATAATATCAAATTGTTTAATAACAGATTCTATATTTTGGGTATCATGTATGTCCATTTTTATGAACTTTACTTTCTTCTCTGATATCTTATGAATACCTCTTTGATGCTATAAATAATTCACAAATATCATGATAATGTAGCAAGTAATCTGTAATAAATTGTCCCGCAATCCCTGTGCCACCAATTACTAAAACTTTCTTTTTAGACATAAATTTCTATCTTTTTTTAAGCTTATCCAACAAATTATATAATACAGAGTGATCCCCAAACTAAAAATGCCTGGTAGTAAGCATTCGGTCTTGGGAATTATCCAAGTGACAATAGATAAAATAATTGTTAGTATAACAGGGTTCACAACTATAGACCATCGAGGAACTATAGCTTTGGATGAAAAGTTACTAAATCCAACAATCAGCCAGGTCACTGGAAGTAGAATAAACATAAAGGGGAAAAAAGGTATATTAGATCCTGTTAATAATTGCCAATCTATATTTGTTTGCATTATCATTTTTGATGTACCAATACTATATATTATGGCATAGCTGTAATGATAAAACCCCAACATCAATAAAGAATAAGATATACAGAATGTATTAATAAGCGCAAGCTTTTTATTAACTTTACACATTGTTGTGTATATGAAGTATGTCCCTAATATCCAAAAAAGGAAAAGTAAAAATACATCCAAAAGATGATAAATTTAAAATAGTTTCTTCTAAAGAAAGTAGTCTTGAAACAAAATAATCTGTTTCAACAGTTTTCATCTGTACTAGATAGTCGCAGGTTGTGATAAATAAACCTGAGATTACACTTATAATGATTATACAGTCATAATTACGATTGTTCATTCCATAAAAATTAAAAAGCTGCCGGAATCTTTTAGCTTCCGGCAGTCTTTATTTATTTTAAATATTGAATTTTGAAGGGATTACCTTCTGTTTTTATCTTTAAAGGTTCATACTTATCTTCTTTATAGTTGTAAAGATAATAACCTGTTCCTTGAGTAGAAGCCATCCCGAACACCATATAGTCTCCTGCTTTACATTGACTACATGACCAACCCGTAGTTCCGTCAAAGTTCATTTTTTTGACAGTTTTATTATAAACATCTATTTCAAATGTTTGCATTGATTTGTCATTTACATAATCAGGTGGATTACTAACATATCCCGGAACATTGAAATATCCATATAGCTTACCATTTCCTGTATATGTTTTGCTATAAATATAATTTGCTTTATTACCCTTTATGTCCGGTATACTAATTGTTTCTATTGGGAAATAGTATGACTGATCAAAGTCTGTTTCTCCTTTCTTTATACGCAAGAAACCTTCTGTACAGTTTGCAAAATATCCGAAGCCTCCTACACAATAAATATAAAGATCGCCTTTTTCATCAATGAAAGGATCACCTGAATACTCATAAGCGGTTGCCATTGTAGCTCTATTATCAGATATCATTTTAATAGGCTTGTCTGTCTTTGTATCAATCAAAAGTACATAAGCTCCAGTATTAGGGTTAAACTGGGACTTATCTTGAGCTAATCCTACATATAAAATACCATCTCTAATAACCGAAGCACCAGGTTCAGGATTTTTATCACCACTTTCTTTCCCAATTGCATATTCAGATAAATCTATTTCACCTGTTTTTTGCATTGTCGTAGGATTTATTATATACAATTTTCCCAATCCTACGCATGATATATAAGCTTTTTCTTCTGAATCAAATGTAAGGAATGCAGGAAGAGAACCGGAAGGGAGAATCATCGTTTCTTTTTTCTTGAATTAGCAAACCATTCTCGACTCTGTACTTATATAAACGGGCATTCATCGATTCTAAGACATAAATGTTACCCCCATAAGTAAAAAGAAAAGATTCTTTTGCAAAGACCAAAGAATTTTGTGTACTTGTCTGTTCTACATTTAAATCTTTAAATAGACTAACATAAGCATTATCACCCACCGTGACACTATGAACAAAACTCATATCGTCTTCTTCATCTGTTGGAAACGGATCATCTTTACTACATGAAATAAAACTTAAAAAGGTCGCTAATAGCGACAATAAAAACCATTGATTTTTCATTTTTTATTTTTTTAGTTAAAATAATTATTTATAATATTACAAACTCATCGCTCCCCTGAAGATTCATCACCAAACCAATTAAATCGTAATTTAATTTTAAAAGTACGACCTTGTAAAGGCTTTTTAAATTCCATATAGCTCTCCTTGTTGAATATATTTTCAACTTCAAACCCTAATGATACTTTATTTTTCCAAATAGATTGCTGGAATCCTGCCGTAAAAAGATGACTACGAGGAATTAACCATTTCTTTCGCTGTTCTGGTAAGTTACTCATTTGCCAACTCCAATCAAAATCATGAACGTAAGATGCGTCTATATAGATTCTAGATATTTCATGTTTCCCAAGTAATCCCTCTGTATGATACTCTAAACCATAGTTAAAATAAAAACGAGGAATATTGGGTACCTGTTTATCATAAGTCGGGTTTTTCACACTTTGGTCATTAGTAGTCCATTTTAGCTTATCCCGAATATCTTGATAGGTTAAGTTAAAATAACTATAAAGCTGTGGAGTCACATCTATTTTTAAATCAAAATCTCCCCCATGATCTGAGTCTTACCCAAATTCGTATAAATCATTCGTATATCAGCAGGAAATAAACTTATCATATCTGTTATATACATATAATATAAATTTGTCTCTAACTGAAAACGACTTAACCCCATAAAATTACTTTTATCCATGATTAACCCTAAATTTATATTATTACTTATTTCGGGATTTAAATCAACTGAAGGCTTTACTGTCACCCGTCTCCAAACAATTCTTCCGTATCAGGAAGCCTCACGTTATGTGATAAGGAAAATTTACCTCTCACCCCTTTGAAAAATTCATAACTGATTCCTTCACTTATTCCATAGTAAAAAAATTGTTTATTTTGTTTTTTTCGGTTCTTTCTTAACACTTTCAGATTCATCTACAATTTTATCACTTGTTCTATATATTCCAGAATTTAAATAGTATAGACTGAACATTAAAGAGTTTTGAAGTTTGTTATTACGTGAAGAATACTCATGTGCTAACCCCAAAGTATTTCCCTTCATATTACTGGGAAAACCACTAGGGTCAAAACCAACATATTCTGCTGTATAATCATCCTTAGGTCTATACCTTGAATATGTGAATTGATTGTTAAGATTAAAGGTATGTTGCTTTAACTTGTATTTTAAATTCAATTTATGTCTGATTTCAAATTGTTTGTCATCTGAATAGTTTAATAAATTATCATCAGTTTCTCCCATTGTATTTGTTATGGTTCCATCCCATTGCCGTTTTGTTCTAGCGGTATCAACCAAATGCGTATGAATGATTGGAGTTACTAGACCTGACTTGAATTCAAGGTTTTTAAATAAGAAATTCTTCTTCTCTAAAGTTAAAGTAGGCATAATGTTTGTCCCATGTGTATGAGAAAAACGTGAATCAAAATCTAAGGCCTGAATTCCCTTTTTATTGTTATAAAAAGCACATTCTAATTCAATCTTATCAAACCAGAATTTTGTAAATGTTAAACCTACATTATACATTGTGGACCTATAATAATCATTATTTCTTATTACTTCTTGGTAGGCACTTGAAGGTAAATTTGTTTCAAAAACAGGATAAGTCATTTTATAATTATTATCCGATTTATTATGAAAAACCTCCTCCAATTTGAATCCCTGGTTTTTCAAACATTTTTTTACACTGACTAACGTTTTGGAAGTACCAAATGAAGCAAACTCCTGAGTAAAGCCTACCAAGTCACACTCGTCCTCTCTTGTAACAACATTAATCGCTCCTCCCAGACCATCACTGCCATATTCAGCAGGAACTATTCCTTTATATATCTCAATATATTTAATGGCATCAATAGGTATGTCGTTTATATCAAATGAACCATCGGGGCTATTTAAAGGAAAACCATCTATATAAATAGCTACTCTTTTTCCTTCCAGACCATGTATGGACATTTTAGAAGAGCTACCCAAACCTCCGGATTTTCTAACTTTGATTCCAGAAGTACGAGTAAGTACTTCTTCAATTCCAGTTGAACGACCTCTTAATTTTGCTCCATCAACAACCGTTACAGCCATAGGACTTTTTACGTATATGATTTATTTCTGCCTGCTGTGAGGATGCTTTTACCACGACCTCATTCAACACTTCTGTACTTTCTTCCAAAAAGAAATTTTTAGTTGTATTTCTATTTACAGTAACAGACTGTTTTATTGTTTTGTATCCGATAAAAGAAACCTCTACAAGATACGTTCCGTTTTGAGGTAATTTTATTCTGTATAACCCATTATCATTTGCATTATCTCCAACCTGATTTTTTCGTATATATACAGAAGCTCCTACAACAGGTTCATTTGTCTTTTTATCTACGATTCGACCAGAAAGAAAAACTTGTGCCCAAGATATCATAGGGAAACAACATATTCCCATAATGACTAAAATTGTTTTTACTTTTCTACACAACATAGGTTTATAATAAAATTTTTTTTTAACATGCATATTATAGTTACATTGGAAGCTTTAGATACATTTATCGTGTCAATATCAATCCAATTGCATAATTTACTATATGCTGTATAATATGCCTTTAGAATAGCTTCTTTACGTGAAAAAATGTCAATAGGAGAAAATTCTTTCTTATCTATACACGCTATCTCTTGGGGTGTACAAAAAAGAGAATATTCCTTTTTTGATAATATCGTCGTTTGATCTTCAATATCTACTCCAATACCCTTATACCTCTTTTTCTTTCCAACAGCAGCAACTGCTATTGCATCTTTATGAGATATAGAACCAACTATGTCAAATGGCCATATTGGTTCACCATCTCTTCCTTTTAAAATGGGAACTATTTCCTTTTGTAAAGTCTGTAAGGCACGATGTGCGGCACAACGTCCCAAAATATAAGTTTTAAGACGTATTTCAGACCATTCTCTTTTAATGAATATTTTTTCCTCATTAAAGAGATTATCTGAAGTAGCAAAAGGACTATCTTCCACAATTTCTACTGCTATATCGGAAAAGGGTAATACAAGCATATTTATACATGCAATTCTATATAATTCATTATCAACTTAGCTAATTCCGCATGATATTTTGTAATAAGAACATGCCCTCCTGGCAATTGGTGGAAAGAAACTTTCTGAAAGTAATTATTCCATAGATGTTGATTGTTTCGAATTGTAGGCTCATCCTCTCTACCGACGATGGAACATAATGGGGTTTTCAATTTACAATCAAGAAACTTGTAATTTACCATTGCTACAGTATTCATTCTCAACTCATGCAAATATTCATGTTTTTCTTCATCTGATAAAGTTGCGATCAATTCTTCATTCAACAGATCTTTTGCACGTGAATAATCCAAAAGGGCATTATCGTCATTTGAAAAGAATTGCATTAAGTCATCACGCAATGTAGGAGGAGTTCCACCAATCATTATAATACCCTGTATCGGAATATTTTCTTGTTCAAATCGTTTACAGATATCATAAGCAATATAGCAACTGTAAGAATATCCCATGATAAACAAAGGAATCTCTTTATCAGCCTCTTTCAGTTCATTGGCTAATAGCGCACCAACTTCTTCTACAGAGGACTTTATCTCACGTCCATCTCCATGTCCCGGATATTGTACTGTATATAAGTTGATTTCTCCGGTAAAATCCCCAGAAAATGTACTATACATACCAGGGGTTCCTGCTGCATATGGAAGACATATAAGTTTTGCATATGGAGTAGAAACCTTTTTCATACAAATGAGATTCTCAACTTTATTATTCTCTATTTCTTGTTCAAGCAGTTCGGCTATCGTAGGTTTATCGAATAAATCTTTTAATTTGATGTTGGTTAATCCGACCTCCTTTAATTCTTTTATTAACCTTACAGATCGGATAGAGTCGCCTCCTATATCCCAGAAATTATCAAATACACCTACCTCTGGTATCCCTAATACCTTTTCCCAGATTAAGGTTATTTGTTTTTCCCTTTCATTCCTTGGACCTACAATATCCCTTTTAACAAAATTTTGTTTCTGATTCGCAATATTGGGTAATTGCTTCTTGTCTGTTTTTCCATTGGCAGAAATTGGAATCTGCTCTATTCTAGCCATTGCGGAAGGTAACATATAGTGAGGTATCTTCATTTGCAGAACAGACATTATATCCTTGTATTCTAAATCACAATTATTTGCTGTAACATAAAAAGCTACAACTACAGGCTGTTTGTTTACATCATATTGAATCTCTGCACAAGCCTCTGTAATACCTGATACTTTTAATAAAGCATTCTCTATTTCTCCTAATTCAATTCTATACCCTCTGACATTTACTTGAAAATCTTTACGTCCTACAAATACAATATCGCCAGTTACAGTCATCTTTACAACGTCTCCTGTATTATATACAATTCCTTCATGAGTAATAGGATTATTGATAAATACAGATTTCGTTTTCTCTTCTTTATTCAAATAACCACATGACACTCCCTCGCCTCCAATATAAAGGATACCAGGAACTTCTGGTAGTGTATATTCTAAATTATCATTTAATACATATACTTGTGTATTATAAATCGGTTTCCCTATTGGAACTATATTTAAATGACATTTGCCGTCTTCTTCAATCGGGATAGGATAAAAAGTGGAAGCCACCGTTGTTTCTGTAGGGCCGTATTCATTAATAAATTTGTGCAAAGGATAATTTTCTAACCACCTGTTTATATCCGAAACATTGATAATTTCAGCACCCAGCATAATAGTCATATTGGGTGATAGGTTTACAGGTCTCTCCAAAAATCCCAACATATTTACCAACATTGAAAAATGAGAGGGAGTTACATTCAAAAAATTGATTTTTTCTTCATCTATAAAATACAGAAGTTTCTCTATATCTTTAGTTGCATTATCGGAAAGAATGTGTAAAAGCTCCGGCAATGAAAGGTAGCCAATTAGAAGTAACAGTCATATCAAAGGAATACGATGTTATTAAAGCAAACCTGTTATTACAGTTTACATTAAACGCTTCTTTCTCATAATTCAAAAAATTGGATACATTTCTATGCCTAAGCATTGTACCTTTAGGTTGTCCTGTTGAACCAGAAGTATAAATCATATAAATCAAATCATCAGGAGTATTACAAGGTACTATATTATCCATAGATTGACTATTTATATCATTTACGGTGTATCGACGATATGTATCAGGTAAAGGAATAGAATCATCATCAAGTAACACACAATGTTTAATGTTGGGGGTATATGAACTATTAATATTGTCTACATGTATTCCTTGAGTTACAAGAACTTCTGCTCCACAGTCATTTATCATATACTGTATTCTATCCGAAGGATAAGAAGGGTCAATTGGCACATACGCCCCACCTGCTAAAAGAATTCCAAGTTGTACTATAGGCAAATCAAGCGTTCTGTTCAGTAATAAAGCAACCTTAGAATTTCGTACCACTCCAAGAGAACGTAAGAAATGCGCCATCTGATTAGCTTTTTTCCAAAACTCTGTATAAGTTAAAGAAACTCCTTGATAAGAGATCGCCTCTCTATTAGGATACAAATCTACAGTATTACTGATCTGTTCATATATTGTTTTAAGAGGATAAGCATGTTCTGTTTTATTTGTTTGCTCCAATAATTTTATATAGAAGAGAGGGAGTATATTTGAACATGAACGCTCTTCGTATCCCTTAGTGTTTGTATCATCTACCAATTGGTTAAGCATAGACGTGAATTGTTCAGAAAGTAGTTGTATGTATTCCGCATCAAATAGCTCACGAACATAATTCCAATCAAAACACCATTTATTTTCCCATGTATACATAACAAGGTCTATATAAGTACCAGGTGCACCTGTCTGTACTTTAGGCGCACCAATTGTCAAATATCTAGATGAATGACTGATACCTTTGGGAAGCATATTGATAGAATTACTAAAAATAATTGCACTCAAAGAGCTTTGTTTTAAGCCTTCCTGTTCTGCGATTTTTCTGGACAATTCTATTGAAGATATTGGATACTCAAGCATGGTTCGTACAAATTGTTCTATCTTACGTGCAATAGAAACAATCGGTTCTTGTGGAGATGTTTGGATACGGACAGGGAAAATATCAAGAAAACTACCTATTATATTTTTTGCATTAGGTAAATGCTGTTCCCTGTTAAATACAGGCATGTTGATAATGAGATCATTTTGTCCAGACCACAAATTCATCAGTTTAAAATAGCATGCCATAAGTAAGGAATTAAGGCATATACCAGAAGTATGAGAACTGATTTCAAGAACTTTATTCATCAATAAAGAATCCAATTCCGTATGTAAGGTATTAAAATGGACTTTATTTATTAAAGATGGCTGACATTTCGTGGGAATAGATATTTTCTCTGGTAAATCTTTAAACACCTTTAGGGCAAAATCCATTGCATTCTGATATCGCTTTGTTTGCCTTCTGAATCTCTCCACAAAAACATAGTCAGAAAAAGTTAGACCTTTTTCTTGTTCAACAGTTATTTCTTTACCAGCGATAAACTGATCATAAGTTGATGTTAATTCTTGAAGGAATTGAAAAAAGCTGAAACCATCAATTATCTGGTGATCAATATGTATAATTAATTCATGTTCATCTTCCCCTGTTTTATAAATATTACAATAGAATAAAGGATACTCTTTAAGGTCAAATCTGTGATCATGATCTTTTTCGTCCTTTTGTAAAAAGAATGTTTCCTGTTGTTCTTTGTTCATTGAAGTTATATCTTCATAAGAACTTTTAAATGTCGGATATTCAGGAAGAGTTATCATCTCAGGTTTATCCGACTCTTCGGAAAGAATAGAATGTAACAATGGATGACAGTTAATAATGTGATTTAACGTCTTGTCCCAACATGCTGGATCAAAAAAACCTTTCAATTGTGTCCGACAAATGATATAACAACTTAATCCTGTCGGTTCATTACGGATAAAACTTTTACTGTGATAGAATAATGTTTCTTGGAAATCCATTAACGGAAAAGAATACCCCTCTGGAGTTGCATAGCGTTCCTTAATGGTTTGTGCTATATCTCGTATACAAGTTTTATCTTTTATATCATCTAATGTTATTTTATCAAAAACTTCAGTTAAGCGCTTCATCATTTGATATACAGCGGCAAAAGAAGTCACTTTAGTTATAATATTTTCTGTATATTGTATTTCTAAAGAGGGAATTCCTATTTCTTCGCTGATAAACTCTCGAACTAACAGTTCATATTCATTTAAAGGAGATTGAAGTTCTTTTAATAAATATTGTTCAAGATAATGTTTTTGAGAGACTAAGGTCGGATATTTATAGAAGAAACTATTTTCTAATTTAATATTTAACAGTTCTTCAAGTTTAGAAACAGCCATCATACTGCGTATTGAGTCTCCTCCTAAAGAAAAGAAGTTATCTTCTATATGAATGAGGTTTGTTTTTAAAACTTCTGACCATATTTTTTTGAGAACCAATAAATAATCCATATTATGAGATTCTTTGTTTAGTTTTACAATTGATTTATTATACTGTCCTTGCTCAAAATACTTTGCCATAGATCGACGTTTTATTTTAGAGCTAGAAGTTCTGAGTATTTCTCCTTTTTTTATCTTTATAGAGTATTCTGGAGCAAATCCAACTTTGTCTGCTAGAAATGCGTTACATTCATTTATTAATTGTCTTATTTGTTCTTCCGACATTTTTCTTGATAATACAAAGAAATGAAGTACAATTTCACGATTTTCTGTAGAAGAATAAAAAGATGTAAATACAGTTTTTTCAATTGAAAGACCAAATTTCTCTAAGACACAATTTTCTAAATCAAAAGGATGAAAGTTTTGTCCATTTACTATAATTGTTTCCTTTTTCGACCTACTATATAAAGAATATTGTTATAATCAAAAAAGCCCAAATCTCCTGTACTTAACCAACCGTCTTTTAATACTTCATCTGTTGATTGTATGTCATTATAATAACCAGACATGACACAAGCGCCTTTTACTTGAATCTCTCCTAAATTTAAATTATTTTGAGGAATACCGTCTTTAACAATGCGTACTTGTAAGCCTGGTAATATTCTACCTGCACTAACAAATTCACAAAAATCTTGTTGTTTATCGACTAATTTGATAATCCCTTCATAGAACGCCTCTCTATTTATTCTTATATTTTTATTTCCATAACCCGGTAAACAGGAAGAAACAATCAATGTTGTTTCAGCCATTCCATATGAAGGGCGGAATGCATTTCGATTAAACCCAAGTTGAAAAAGGGGGGATAATCGGACGTATAAATTAGATGGAACCATTTCTGCTCCAATTGAAAGAGTCTTCACTTGAGATAAATCCAATTCTTTTATGTCATTAGATTGTTCTAACTTTTGAATTAACAAATCCAATCCTGAAGGTGTCGTACCGCCACAAATACTTACTTGATATTCGGAAATTTTCTTTAGAAAAATCAAAGGATCTCTTAAAAAGGAAAAAGGCTCTATTTTTATTTCTGTAATTTGGTTATACAAACAAACCAAATGATTTCCAAATAGACCATAATCATGAAAATATGGCATCCAGTGAATCAAAGTATCTTCAGTTGTAATTTCATCCGCAAGAGTTTTTTATTTTCAAATTAGTTAAAATATTGTTAAAACTAAGCATGACTCCTTTGGGTGCCCCTGTACTTCCTGATGAAAACTGAATAACACATAAATCTTTACTATCTCTTTTAGGTATGTGTAAAGAATAATCTTGCAACAAATCCAATTGTTTCATAATATCTTCAACACACACAGCTTTATGAAATGAAGATTTATAATATTCAAATAGATTAATATCATTTGTTATAAGTGTAACTACACCTAATATATCAATTGCATTCTTTAGGCGTTCAAAAGCAATAGAGTTCTTATTACTGAATTGTACAGAAGGCATTAAAACGGGTATACAACCTGCCATAACACATCCCCAAAATAATAATATAAAATTTTCGGATTTTTCAACAGAGATTATTATCTTACTGACAGGCTTTACTTGATAGTAAGATTTTAAAATAAAAGCTATTTTTCTAGATTTTTCTCGTAACTCTGAATAAGTTAGAAAAAGATCACATTGACTATTATTTACAATAACAATTCCTTTTGTCGGCACTTTATGTGCTGCTTCTTCCAACAATTCATATAGGTTTTCCATCTTGCTTTATTTTTTTGCCCGCAAAGTTCGTTTGTTTAGCTAAATCCATCAATACCAATTATTAGGTATTTTTAATAAATTGTTGTATGCATATAATATTACTTAAATTATATATTTCTATTTATTGTGTGTAGCTATCGTATTAGTAGTCAGTTGATATTAATTTATATTAGATTGTTATACATAATCATTTATGATAAGGAAATATTACCTACAAAGGGGTATTATATGTATTTTTACCTTCCTATTTTTTGTAAAATGATAAGTTCTTTATATCTCATAAATAACTATTGCTTCTTTATTAAGACCTAGAAATCATCACATTTAATATATTACTGATACGCAATGCTCTAAAAAATATTTAGTTATTTACTATAACAGTCAATGTATATTTCAGGTATACCTGATAATCTTCCATTATCATCTGGTCTATTACTGCCAACGGAACGTCCTTGTTATCCCGGAATCATTTGAAGCTGCCGAGTGCGGTATGGTAGTTCTTGGCCGTACCGATGTGATTTAATTGGCAGAGTCGCTCGATGAGATTCTCCATGAATATAAAAAGGGTATTTTCTTTTTCGGTGCACCGGAACTCCATAATTATATCTTCAGATGAATAACCTCGTCGTAGCAGATCGAATCTTTCAATAATCCTGTTCAGCTTTTCCAAATTCTCCTCCAGTTTTCGGATTATTGTCTGAATAACGGTTATCCGTTCGCCAGCCGGTGCCGAAACAGGTCTTGACTGTTTATCATCCCATTCATGAGAGAACACCTTATAACCGGTTGTGATTTGCCTGACGACACGGCGGTGAGTTACAAAATAAACGATAGTGCCCGGACGGCCTTCGACTGTTGACGGGCGGAATTTCACCTTTACTGTTGTCATACTTATATTTATTTAATTGGTAATGTTTCATTCTCGTCTTAACTTGCGGCATATAAAAATGGTCAACGTGACACAGACAACGAGAAAAGCAGCGGTACAGCCGAGTACTTCCCACAGCAATATGCTATGTATAAGACGAGCGTTCGCGGCGCAGGTACAAACGAAAGCCGCCGCGAGGGAGATGATTGCCTCTACCATACACCAGAAAGCGGTTGCGGAGATAAGCACACGGTCATTCGCCGAGAGGCGTCCGGCTAGCCTTGCGCATTCCCGTTCCATCCTGTCGGCCATCTTCCGGCAGATTTTCTCTCCCTCCTGTTCAAGCGTCTTTCTCGCTTCCTCGCCGAGTGTGACCGTGCTTGCCCCACGCAGGGAAGAAACAGCCCCGTCCATTTTGGGCAGGGCTTCCGAAAGTCTGTTTTCGAGCTTTTCCACGTTGGCACTAAGAATGCGGACAGCTTCATAATTGTTTTTCAGCGCATCGATTATGCGGTCTTGCTCCTGCATTTTTTCGGCAGTCGGAAGTGCCCCGTCTATTTCCGAGAAATCGAATTTTTTATTCATAGGCTGTTATCTTTTTCGTCCTGTCTTCGGTTTCTTTCCGATTACCCTTGCCGCTTCACGGGCGCACCGGCGTGCCCATTCCCGTTCGTCCTCGTCCTCGCGTCTTCCCCAAGGCAGGTCGTTGGAACTGCCGCCACCACCTCCCGAAGGAACCGCCGGAGTATCGAGCATCCCGACGAAAAGTGCCGCAGCCATGTCCGTGAGGTCACGGCTGTTGGCTGTCTCCCGGTAGTCGAACTCGTCATTGAATACGTCCAACGCTTCATCGGGAATGAAGAACCGGCGGCTTTCCCCGTCGATGTCGATATGGTACGGGCTGGTACCGGGACGATAGCCGGTGTATTGCGGAACCGGTGTCGTTCCTTGTGCGTGAACCGGAATCGTCCGGGGTGTAGTCGGTATAGATTTCCCTGCGGCGGGCTGTGTCGAAACAGTCCTTGTCTTGGGAGCCGCGTGCAGCTTTTTCCACGTGCTTTCAAGTTTGGTCGCCATGAGGTTGCGCCCCCTGCCGAGTTCGGAAGCCTTGTATCTGGCGTTGCCTTTCTTCAGCACGTAACCGCGCAATATCTTCTTGTTGTCGCGCAGCTCCCAAAACTCATATCCCTTGCTCCGGAGTCTGGCCACGTACTCGTCCCATGACCAGCTTTCCATGGATTGCAGGGTTTCCATGCAGTCCCGGTTCACCTGCCCGATGTTCGTCTCACGTACTTCGGCGGCAGTCGTCCAGCCCCGTTTCAGGGCCACACGCTCGGCTGCCCGCTGTGCCCGCAGGTGTATGTCATGGTCGTTGTTGATATTCCCCCGTTCGTCGATACGGCAGAACGCACCGTGAAGGTGGGGAATGCCGCTCTTGGATTCCAGATGCAGCCACACCGTGCCCTTGCTGCCTTTGAGGGCGGTTTTCGGGGAATAGGTCTTGCCGTTCTTGTCAAGCAGTTCGATGTTGTCGAACTCATCCGTGAAGTCGTCCCACAACCTTTGCCAGTCGTCGATGGTAAAGTCTTTGGTGTGTTCCGGCGCAGGGCTGACCTCGATGCGGATGACGGAATTTTTGACCCGTTTGGACTTCTCCAGCGTCAGCCGCATAGAATCCCATATACCCGTGGCATCCAGACCGGGCGGCAGCAGATTGTCCCCCACGTGGAAGATGCGTTCGGGATGTTTCTTGTTCCTCGATTCTCCCGTGATGTACCTGATGTCATTTATCCCGTGGGAGATGGATTTCGCTTTCCCTATCATGGCTCGTCCTCCCTGTCTTCACCGTTCCTTGTCCCGTCGGGCAGGCGGTTGGAAAACCGTACCTTGTCGAGCACGTCCGTGACACGCTCGGCCAGCCTGCCGAGTTCCTTGAGCCATTCGAGCATGAAAGGGTAACTGTTAAACATCTGTCTGCGCTTTTCGGGGTTCATGCCACGGAGCGCGGACGTGTAGTTCACGAGGTCGCTGCGGCATCCTATAAGGGTCTCCATGACCGCCTCCTGCCTTGCCGTCAGCCTCGCTTTCGGCCTGTAGTTGAAAGCTCTTGCCAGCACGTAGCTGCTGACGGTCATGCCGCACTCGGCGGCAAGGCGGCGGATGTACTGTTTCTGTTCCACGGTGACTTTGGCTCCGATGTATTCGGTGCGGCTGCCGCCGGACGGAAATGATGTGTCTTGCTTATTGTCTTCTGTCATAACTGTTGTTTTATAAGGGTTAAGCGGTGCGAGCCTGCGAGCGCCGCCACCGGCGAACTGCCAGTGAGCCGCGAGAGCGCCAAGGGATGACTGACCGAAGGGAGGTGATACCTTGGCATATCTCGAAACTGAAAGACGTTTTCACCTCTCCTGCGGCGTGCCTCCGCTGCCGGATAAAATGCCATTCAAAGGCCGTTCAGATGCCGTTCGAATACCATTCAGGGCGGGATTGCAAAGGTTTACGACGTGGAAGTTCTGAAAGTCCGTCCATTCCTCGACACAGGTCATGGAAGCGACGGAAGCGGTTTTGGAAGCGTCCACCGCTATCATGCCCAGCTTTTCCATCGTTGCAAGGAGATTGCGGATTCTTTTTCTCCCTATGTTCCATTCCTCCGCGAGTCTGGTTTCCGAGAACTGGAACTGTCCGGGCTGCAATTCCTGCGGCCTGCGGAATGAATCGCCCCTGCCGGGGGACAGTCGCATCCGTGAGAGCAGGTCATAAAAAAGAGTATGGTTGCCGATTGTATTGCCGTCGTCATCTTTCGTTGTCCCTCCGAGCCATTCGATTGCCTCTGCGGTAAAGTGGATGCGGACTGTACGGAAGCCCTGCGGCTTTTTGAAAAGGGATGTTTCCTTGTTCCTCTTGTTTTCTTGCATAATTCAATAAAAAATAAGGGAATGGAGTATCGGAAAACCTACAACAGTTTCAATGAGATAGTGCGTGCGGGAGTTTCCTTGTCCGTCCGATACCCCGTTCCGGTTTTGACATCAGTTCCGGTTCACGTTGGCGGCGGGTTGGGATTGCAGGTGTCCCCGTGCGTCCTCCACCGCCTTGAAGTCGGAAGAGATTTTCATCAGCACGATGCTGACGCGGCAGAGCTGGCCGATGTCAACGAAATCCTTGACGGCTTCCAACAGTTTTTGCGCACGTTCCTGACGGTGTTTCATCACGGCCTCGTTACTTGTTCCGTTTTCTTTGGCAAGCCCGTGATTGAGAAAGCGGTTGACAGCCAACATGTCCGTCGCCTCAATCGTTGCGGTATCGCCGTTGCCCGTCCCGTAACCGACCATTACCCGTATGGAATCGGCCTCGTAGGGGGAACAGCCGCGAAGAAAGTCCAGAATGGTCTGTACCTTCGCGCTGATTACGGGTCTGCTCTCTTTCTTTCTCTGTTCCTTGTTCGGGGATTCCTGAACCGTGGCATTCCTGATACCCGGTTCCATGTTCTTTGAATTGTCCATAACTGCATTGTTCTAAAAAGGTTGATGAATCATTTGTTTTTCTCATGTGTTACCAGATAGTGGGATGCCTCGCTGTCGATCTCGACCTGCGATTTCACCCGTACCCGTTTCAGCCATGCGTCGAGGTCTTCCTTGGCGAAGAAGCACAGCTTGCCGCCCGGCTTGTAGTAAGGGATTGCGCGGCGCATCATCATCTTGTAGAGATAGCTTGGCTTCAGTCCGAGGTAACGGGCTGCTTCCGTGGTGGTCATCAAATTACGTTCACTTTCCATATACGTTCATTTTTATTGTTACTTGTACTTTCGTAGAATCGGAATCTGCTGTTTTTTCAGACTTTTCCTTTCTTCTGTTTCCGATGCAAAGTTAAGTTTGCTCCAAGGTGGGCCAATGGGGGACGAATGGGGAAAGTGCATGAAAAGAAAATGCGCCATACCGTTGTGTATGAACGGTATAGCGCATAGCTATAATGGGAAGATACCGGGCTGAATGGGGAAACGACGGGCGGTTATGGGGTACCTTTCAGCCGTCTTGCGTTTTCAACGGCCTTGTCGATGGATTTGCGGAAATCTTGATTCTCTTTGGTGGCAGCATTGTTGCAAACATCGCTGCGGTGCTTGTCGTAGTAGGATTTGGATATGCCGCAGCGTTTCAGGAACTCTTCCGACCAGAGTTTCCCGCGCTCTCGCGGCCTGATGGTACGGGCGATGGAAAACACCATGTAACAGATGCGAAGGTTCTCTTTCGGGCGCACGATGACCTCCCGTTCGGTGGGTTTCAGGTTCAGGAAGTTCACGAAGTCGCTGCCCGACAGATACTCGAACTGGTAGTCGTTGCACACCTCGTAAATGAACAGGCACAGGGCGAGGTCAACGGTATCCATCCATGCGGTGGTCTCTTGCAGCAGGCCTGCACGGTTCATGGGTTGCCCTCCTTCACGCGTCTGATGTCGGAGATGATGCTTCCGGCGATTCCTTGCAGACGCTCCACCAGCACGTCGAGGAATACCGGTTTGAAGCACCAGACACAGAAATTCCGGTCACGCTCCTGCTGCCATTCCTTATATGATAGGTTTGCGTGTGCATGAGCTTGGTCATATTTTGCCTTTGCTACTCCGCACTCCGTGTCGAGCGACCTGTATTCTTCCGAATCCAGAGGCAGGAAATCCAACCGGTTACTCATTGCCGAATACTCGCGCCAAAGTTCTGTGGCGGCTGTTTTCGCTTCCTCGTACCGGTGTTCAAAGGGGCTTAGATATTCCTCGAAAAGGGCTTCAAAGTTCACTGTCTGCAACGGTGTCCTGTCGAGTGAGAGGAATTTGTTCGTTTCCGAAAGAAGGGAAGAGGAAAAGTCCAGAAGTTGTCCGGGGTTCTCCTTTACCAGACAGGCAGCCTCCTTGACAAGAAGGTTCGTGTCGTTGAAATCCTGATAGAACAGGGACGGCGGCAAGACCTGTTCAAAAGACAAGACGCCTTGTCCGTAAGTTGCAAGAAGCGTGTTCACTTCGTGCAACCGTTGTGTTATTTGCCGTATCATCATAATCGTCAGGAATTGAAAAGGTCGTCCATCGTCACCTCGCTGTGGACGATGCTTCTGTTCTTGCCATTGGCCACACCATACGTCGTGATAAAGGTATGAACCAGTGTCTTGTTGGTCTTGGTAAGTTCCCTGAACAAACCGGAACGGTCACGCAACCGGCGTTCGTATTCGGGCTTGATACGGTATGTGTCCATGCAGAATTTCATCTCGCACAGGTGTATGATCCGGTCAGCCCGCTCTATTATCATGTCTATTTGTCCGCCGGGCATTCCTTCCTCCTTATTGGGCTTGACCTGCCATGTGGACAAGGATGTAGCCATGCCCCTTATTCCCAAAGCCGACTTGATCTGTTTATGATGTCTCATGCAGACAAGCTCGAAACTGCTACCCATCCAGTCGAATACATTTCCGGAATCAAGATGATTGCTCCACCATTCATCATCGTGTGAGAGGTTGTCGGCAAGGAACTTGAAATAGAACAGCGAAAAGAAATCCGTAAGCCTGTAAACGGCTCCGCGACGTTTGTTGCCGTACTGAAGCCATTTCTCTATCATATCGGACCTTTCAAGGTTTTTTATCGCCTTGGTTATGTTGCTGCTCTTCGATGATAGTGACTGGAATATGTCCTTGCTTGTCATTCCCGATTCGTGTTCGCTGAGTAGTTGTACGATTGACGTGTACAGGTCGGCATTGTCGAAAAGGGCGTTGTATAGCTCCTCGAACTCCAGTTTCAAAAGTGCGCCTTCATTGAAAAACAGCCGGTCTATATTCTGGGAAAGGCTCAACGCGGGGTCAAGAAGGCTGTAATAAAACGGAACACCGCCAAGCACCATGTATGTCTGGGTAAGCTGGTAACGATCCCATTCGATGCCTCTGGTAGCGAGATACCGCTCCGTCTCATTCAGGGTGAACGGGGACAGATGCAGGTTACACGTCACTCTGGCATGGAGGCCTCCCTTGTTGGCGACAATCTTGTCTTTCATCCATGAGGTCGCGGACCCCGTGGCGATAAGCATGATGTTCCGCTGTGACATGGCCCAGCCGTTCCAGAAGTTTTCAAGGGCCGACACGAATATGGATTTTCCCGAATCCATCCAAGGCATTTCATCTATGAACACAATCCGTTTACGGTCAGCGGGCAGGGACGACAGGTATTCTTCAAGGGCATAAAAGGCTTCATCCCAGTTGCTTAAATGGGAGAACTTTTTTCCCGAATAACTGTTGAGCACATTCAGGAAGTTGTTCAACTGTCTGCGGGTGGTCATTCCATGCGCACCGACATATTTGAAATCAAACTCCCGGTCGAAAAATTCTTCAATCAGGAATGTCTTTCCGATACGCCGCCTGCCGTAGACTATGACCAGCTCCGATCTGTCCGAGTTCAGGCATCTTTCCAGTTCCGCGTGTTCTTTGTCGCGGCCAATAAGTTTATCCATACTTTCATGTTTTGATGCAAAATTACGCATTTGGAATTGCCCAAGCAAATTTTAGAACCACTTATTTGATATTATCTATGAAATATTACGCTGTAAATTCAGATATAAGGTTTTGTGAGGTTTATGAACTGCGTCCATAAATCTGAAATTATCTATCCAAATCAAGAAGATAAGTTCAGGTTTATGTATCTGATAAACAGATATGCCGAGTTTTGACCTCTTCGGATTGAAATCTGGCCGGAAAGGTCAAAATTCGGCAATTATTCAAATAAGGCTGAAAACGGTGGTAATGGAGTACAACGCAGGATGTCAGCCAAATACGTTATCAACCAGATTCACCGCTTCAACTTTCTTGCTGTCAACGATTTTCGCGTAAATCTGCGTAGTCTTTACGTTGGCATGGCCGAGCAGCTTGCTCGTGGTATAAAGATCCGCACCGAGGGTAAGCATCATTGTGGCGAACGTGTGGCGGCTCGTGTGATAGGTGATTTTTTTATTGATTCCTGCCGTTGCCATCCATTTGGCCAGTACCTTGTTGATATTGGGTTCTGCCGGGAGTCCGGCAAAGACATGCAGCCCGTCTTCCGCACCGTTCCTTTCAGGCAGCCAACGGACGGCATGGCGGGAAAGAGGCAAGTAAATCGGTGTGGTAGTTTTTTGCATCACGGTTGACATCCGGTATTGTTCCCCGTCCTGAACAATATCTTTCCATCGTAAGGCATAAACATCGCTCAACCTCAAACCGCAGTAACAGGCGAAAAGGTAGGCACGTTTCACGTCTTCGCGGGGGCATTCCGTGTCAATCAGAACTTTTATTTCGTCAATGGTCAGGTATTCCCGTTTGGATTCCGGCACCTTGATACGTTCTGTGGCTGCAAGTGTCATTATCGGGTTCTCCGGGATAACCTCGGCACGGACGGCGGCGTTGAGTGCGGTGGAGAAATAACCCACGTAGTCCGCTGCACTCTTGGGTGAAAGCGGCTTGTCCCACCGGGTCTTGTAGGTGTGCTGAATCCAGTCGATGAAACCCAGACACCAGTCCTTGTCAATCTCTCTCATCTTCACCTTTTTCTTGTAAAGGGGAAGTAACCGGCAGACTGTTCGTAACAGTTTCAGTCCTCTCGCGCCTTTTCGTTCCTGTTCGGCAAGATAGGCTTCCATCCAGTCGTCCAGTAGCATTTTGGAACGGACGGATGTCTTTTTCAGTCCGGCCTTCGAGTGAGTCAGTTCGATGATGCGTTTTGATTTGATGGCCTCTACCGCCGCTTTTGTGGCCCGGTTCTGCTCCTTGACCATAGGATTGATTTCGGGCAACAGGTACAGTTTCAAGAACTCGTAACTGCGTTTTCCGTCAACATAGATGTCGAGATAATAGGATTCCGAACCGTCGGCGAGCTTCTTCGTGCGCACCTTTACCGGTTCCTTGAGTCTGGTCGATTTCTTTGTTGTTGCCATATATAATAATGTATTTAGAATGCGTCGTCAACCAAGGTGATTGCATCGTCCTTTTTCTTGTCTACTATTTTTGCATAAACCTGTGTGGCACGCACGGAACGGTGGCCGAGGATTTTGGAAACGGTATAGATGTCCGCTCCGAGCGTCAGCAGCAGCACCGCACATGAATGACGTGCCGTGTGGAATGTCACGTTCTTCTTTACGCCTGCCTTATCAGCCCAGTTCTTGAGACTGACACAAAGGTTGCTTGTATTGGGCAGCCCTCCAAAGACAAGGCCATCCGGTGTACAGCCATTACGTTCCGGCAACCATTTTACCGCTTGGGACGAAAGGGGGATATAAACGGGATTGGTGGTCTTTGTCATTACTACCGACACGAGCCATTGCCCGCCTGATATGGAAATGTCACGCCAACGCAATTTCCGTATGTCACTGATACGAAGTCCGCAAAAACAGGAAAACAGGTATGCCTGCCGTACCTGCTCGTTAAAAAATGGCGTGGCTATCATTTTCTTTATCTCCTCGATGGTCAGAAAATCCCGTTTGCTTTCGGGAACTTTGATTTTCTCGGTCATCTCCAGTTTGTACCAAGGATTTGATTCAATCAGTCTCTCACGTACAGCCTCGTTCAAAGCGGTACGCAAAGTGGTATAATAGGAATGAGCCGTCTTGGGAGTAATCTGTTTTCCCCATGCGGTCTTGCAGGAAGAACGAAGCCAGTCGATATAATCAATGTAAAACTGTCTGTCCACATCACAGAGCCTGACATCTGCACGGAATTTCAGCAAGTTTTTACGGGCGTTGTCGATTCCGTTCAGGTCGCGTGCTTCCCGGTGTTCGTGGTTCTTGCGGACAATGGTCATCCAGTCGGACAGCAGCATATCGGAAGATTTGCTTTCCGGTACTGTTCCCACCTTCGCATTGAGCAGGGCTTCTGTCCGTTCTCGCTGAATATCTTCCGCCTTGCGGAGTGTCTGCGCATTTTGCCGCCTTGCTTTGGCAGATGTTTCCGGCATGAGGTAGAGTTGCAGAAACTCGTACTCATGCCCGCCGTCTACACTACGGTCAAGAAACAGGGATAAACGTCCGTCCGCCAGTTTACGGTGACGTAACTTGAACGGAGATTTCTCTATTAATGATTTCTTTTTTCTTCCCATTGTATATCAATGATTTATATCCATATACAAAGGTAACAAATAATCCGGATATAAGTATCGTTTTAGGTAACAAAAATGTCGAATAATAGAGATTTTTAAGGAATACAACAGAAATCATCATTAGTTAATAATACATTGATAATCAGTATTTATATAGATTTTATCTGTTTTTATTTTCCCTTCGTTTCAATACATTGGCTAATGGGCTACGATTTACTGCCAGCAAATCCTACTTGGAATGCTCACGATATTCGGGCCTATACAATGGGCGTTTAGTCTTTTGCCAAAGTGGGAAAGCTCTTGGGCAAAGTGGCTCACACGCTATTTGACGGTACATTTCTATGGAGCGATGCTCTATTTCGTCGGCTTCTACGTTTTGCTACTCTTCGACATCGTTCTCTGCATTCAAGTTGAGAATCTGACCGCAATAACAGTGTCTGAACAAACAATGGCCGCCTACCTGCAGAACTCATTCTTCTCTGCCGGCTATTTGATGGCCGCAAGTATTGTAGCCTTGAAGTGCTTGAACCTTGTTCCTGACTTGGCTGCATGGATGATTCCTGAAGGCGATACTGCTTTCTCAACCCGTAACTTTGGTGAAGGTGTAGCCCAACAAGCAAAGATGTCTGCTACAGGGGCCATGACCACCATGATGAAGTAACAATCAAATAATAACGCAATATGGTAATCAAAAATCTCGAAAACAAGATTAAGCTCGTCACCATCATCTGCTCGATGTTCCTTGTGGGATGCATTCTCATCAGTATCTCCAGCATTTGGACAGCAAGAAGTATGGTGGTTGATGCTCAAAACAAAATCTACGTATTGGATGGCAATGTGCCCATCTTAGTTCAGCGAACCACCATGGAAGAAACCTTGGATATTGAAGCGAAGAGTCACATCGAACGCTTCCACCACCTCTTCTTCACATTGGCTCCTGATGACAAATATATCAAGTACACCATGGAGAAAGCCATGTATCTCGTGGATGAAACAGGATTGGCCCAGTACAACACCTTGAAGGAGAAAGGCTTTTACTCGAACATCATGGGTACAAGTGCCGTATTCTCCATCTTCTGCGATAGCATCAAATTCAATGAAGAAAAGATGGAGTTCACCTACTATGGCCGTCAACGCATTGAGCGACGTACCAGCATTCTTACTCGTGAGTTAGTTACTGCCGGTCAGTTGAAACGAGTGCCTCGCACCGACAACAATCCTCATGGATTGCTTATCGTGAACTGGCGCACCCTGCTCAATAAGGACATCAATCAGAAAACAAAAGCTAACTATTAAAAGGTACGCATATGAAAGGATTCAAGAAAATGCTTTTCGGAGAGAAAATGCCTGATAAGCAAGATCCGAAGTATAAAGAACGCTACGAGCGTGATGTTGCAGCTGGTCGCAAGTTTGCCAAAACACTTCGCATTGACAAAGCAGCCGCTAAGGTGCAGAAGTTTGCCGACATCCATCGAACGTTGTTCCTGGTCATCGTTTTCAGTTTTGTGGCATTCATCTTTGGTTTCAACATCTTCCGCATCGTGAAAGTGTACAACCGAGGTGAAGAACGCCGCACAGCCACAGAGCTTCAAGACTCGCTCTTGAAGGCTCGACATGACCGTTTGGTGTCCCCTATTCAAAAGAGTGATAACCCTAAAATAAAAGAGCAATGAAGCTGACAGATAAAATCAATTTTCGACAGCCTAAATACATGCTGCCGCTCATCGTGTATCTTCCAGTGATTGGCACGGCCTACTTCGTCTTTGATATGTTCGACACAAAGATTGAAGATAAGCCGGCTGCCAATCTTCAAACTACCGAATATCTGAACTCAGACCTTCCTGAAGCTCAGATTAAGGGAGGTGACGGCATTGGAGGCCGCTACGAAAGTATGGTCAAATCATACGGTAAGATTGAAGACCATAGTGCTATAAGTAACATCGATAGAAATAATCAAGATGAAAAGGAAGAGTACGAATCAAAATACTCAGATGCCGAATTGGAACTGCTGGATAAAGAAGCAGCCCAAAGTGCATCCATGCAAGATAAGGAACTGCAAGAAGCCAACGCCAGAGAAAGAGACCGTGAAGCTATTGCCGAACTCCAGAAAGCGCTGGCTGAAGCTCGCCTAAATGGGCAGAAAGGGCTGGAACCTGATAGTGATAAATCCGATGGAAGCCCTGAATCCGACGGTAAGGTTGAAATGAAAGGCAAAATCGAGATTAACGACAAAGCAGTGAAAGGTCTTTCTGATGCAGAAAAGCCCAATGAAGTGGTCAAGAAAGTAAAGACCTCTTCGGACTATTTCAATACCTTGACCGAAAATGAGAAAGAGCCCAATCTCATCAAAGCCATCATCGATGAGAACGTGAAAGCTGTTGATGGCTCACGTGTTCGATTGCGCCTACTCGATGACATAGAAATAGGCGAAACCGTGGTGCGAAAAGGGTCTTACCTCTACGCCACCATGAGTGGTTTCGGATCTCAACGTGTCAAGGGTAACGTGAAAAGCTTGTTGGTAGATGACGAACTGGTAAAGATTAACCTCTCCATCTACGACACCGACGGTTTGGAAGGATTGTACGTTCCCAGTAGCAGCTTCCGAGAGACCACTAAGGAAGTGGCCAGTGGAGCCATGTCCAGTACCATGGATATGAACACTACAGGAACAGGAAGCAGCTTCTCACAATGGGGAATGCAGGCCGTAAGCAACGCCTATCAAAAGACAAGCAATGCCATCGGTAAAGCTATCAAGAAGAACAAGGTGAAGTTGAAGTACGGCACCTTTGTGTATCTCATCAATAGTAATAACAACAAAAAATGAAGTGAATATGGTTGAAGCTAACGAAGAAGGAAAACAAGTGGAGCAAGAATACGGGTATCACTCTTACATACAGCCCGGCGAATACATTGCAAAACTTGAAGGTCGTACATGGTATGGTAAACACAACTGCATGGGACTCTGTTGTTACTTCCACACAAAGAAGGAGAACAATTAGCACTATATGCTTTCAGAACCCGTTGGGCTCCATACATCTACACAACCAAAAAACGTAAATATGATTTTCATCCATCTGGAGAAATCAAAGATGGAAGCTGGTGGCGATGTACCGTAGGAATCTGTAAATCAAGTGGACGAAGCACATGGATAAAAGCCGAGCCAATAGAAGAAAAAGAGTTAGAGGAACTTGAAGTACTGTCTAGTAAAGAAAGAAATAACAAAAAAGAATCAGAATAATGAAAATATCAAAGCTTCTATGCGCATTTGCAATAAGCGCATTGTCTGTGACCAATGTTATGGCACAGCAGACCTACGAGGAAATGGAACAGCTCACAGTCAACGAGCAAGTGACCACCGTCATCACAGCCACAGAGCCTATTCGCTTTGTGGATATTTCTACTGATAAAGTTGTGGGCGACCAGCCCATGAACAACACCATCCGCTTGAAACCCAAAGACAGTCTTTATGTGGATGGTGAAGTGTTGGCCATCGTAACCATCGTCACCGAGCGCTACCGCACACAATATGCTTTGCTTTATACCACTCGCTTACAAGAGGCGGTAACTGACAAAGAGGTGCAGCGCCAGGAAATGATGCCATATAACAATCCTGCGGTCAGTATGTCCACAGAAGAAATGACAAGGTTCGCTCGTCAAATATGGAACTCTCCTGCCAGAATCAGAAACGTGAGTACCAAGCAGCATCGGATGGTGATGCGACTCAACAATATCTATTCAGCCGGTGACTACTTTTTCATTGACTACTCGATCGAGAACCGTACCAACATTCGCTTTGATATTGACCAAGTTCGAGTCAAACTCTCAGACAAGAAACTATCCAAAGCAACCAATGCACAAGTGATAGAATTGAACCCCGTTATGACGCTTGAACAAGCCAAGTCGTTTAAGCATGGATTCCGCAATGTGATAGTCCTGAAGAAGATGACTTTCCCCAACGACAAGGTGCTTACTATCGAAATGTCCGAGAAGCAAATATCAGGTAGAAACATCCTTCTTAGCATTGATTATGAGGATGTTTTGTCTGCCGATTCGTTCAATGCTGTTTTGTTAGAGGAGGAATAAGCCTATGAAAAAGCATCTCCTAACCTTAGTATGTACTACAATACTAAGTATATCAACCTTTGCCCAAAGTGGCAGCGGACGTGTGTCTTTAGGCACTGGTTTGCTCTATGAAAATGGCTGGGATGTGACCCTTGCTTATGAGCATGAAACCAAGTATCATAACGCTTGGGAGTTCTTTGGTAATGTCTATCTAAAATGGGATGAATGTGCTTCTTGCAAGCACATCTGCCCTGACAGTTTTTGGCAGAACTATCGCTCGTATGGCGTAGGTGCAGCCTACAAACCTTGTGTAGTCAGAGGACGCAACTACCATGGTAATCTCAGATTGGGCGCATCAGCCGGAAGCGATACAAAGGACTTTCTTGGCGGCTTGCATGTAGGCTATGAGCACAACTATGCACTTCGTTCGGGTGTGCAGCTTTTTTGGCAAGTGAAGTCAGACGTGATGATTGAAGGCAAGGACTTGTTCCGTACAGGAGTAGTCCTTGGTGTAAAACTACCTCTAAAATAAAATGACATGAAGCATATTACATACTTACTGCTGGCATTCGCTTCGTTGTTGATGACAGCTTGCGATGCCCATCAGGATTTCCCTGACACCACCATCAAGCCCTGCCACATCCTTTGCACCGATGGCAAGGTTGTGCCCTATTCTCAGTATGAAGCTGAAAACAAGCAGGCCATTGCCGTAGTGTTCAACACCCATAAAGGTGAGAACATGGAAGGTACTGGCTATGCCGTCTATCTTTGGGACATCGAACCTGTCGCTTTTTCCGACAGTTTGGGTTGTGCCCAAGGTACTTCTGCTGACCTCATGGCACATGATGGCAACCTCAATACCTACAAAATGTATGAAGGGAAGGAAGTCGGATCACCATTGGCCAATAGTGTATTTGCTATTTGGGCGTATGGTCAGAGTGCCTACATTCCTTCGGTCGCTCAGATGCGTTTGCTCTATGCTGCCAAGGATATTGTCAACCCCTATATCAAGAAATGCGGCGGCGACCCCATCCCTGATAATCCCGATGAATGTTGGTATTGGACATCTACAGAAGTGCAAAACCAAGATTTGGTAAAAGCATGGCTCTACTCACTTAGCAGTGGTGCCTTGCAGGAAACGCCCAAGAATGCCTCGCATAAGGCACGTGCAATCATCTCATTGAATCAGTAAATCATCAATTTATGGAAGAAAGCAAAGAGTTACAAGGAGCCTATAAGATATTCCGAGCGGTCATCTACATTTCTCTTTTGGTGGAGTTCTTTGAGTATGCCATCAACCCTGAAATGCTTGACCATTGGGGCGGTGTCTTATCAGACATCCATGGCCGTATCAAGCAATGGATGATATACCAGGATGGGAACCTTATCTTCAGTAAGGTGGCCACCTTCTTGCTCATCTGCATCACCTGCGTCGGCACCAGAAACAAGAAGCATCTGGAGTTTGATGCCCGTAAGCAGGTGCTCTACCCTTTGGTGAGCGGCGTATTCCTCATAGCCCTTTCTGTGTGGCTCTTCGGCAATACGATGGATATGCGTCTTTATTCCCTTAGATTGAACATCATTCTCTACATGATTGCCACAATCATAGGAACCGTGTTGGTGCATATTGCCCTCGACAATATCTCCAAGTTCCTAAAAGAGGGCTTATTAAAAGACCGCTTCAACTTCGAGAACGAGAGCTTCGAGCAGTGTAAGGATAAGCAGGAGAACAAATACTCGGTGAATATTCCCATGCGCTATTACTACAAGGGTAAGTTCCGCAAGGGATGGGTGAACATCGTCAATCCGTTCCGAGGCACATGGGTTGTGGGTACTCCTGGTTCTGGTAAGACGTTCTCCATCATCGAACCTTTTATTCGCCAGCATAGCGAGAAGGGCTTTGCGATGGTGGTGTACGACTATAAGTTTCCGACTTTGGCCACAAAACTCTACTATCATTACAAGAAAAATCAGAAGTTGGGTAAACTTCCAGAGCACTGTAAGTTCAACATCATCAACTTCGTAGAAGTGGAATATTCACGTCGAGTGAATCCTATTCAGCAGAAGTACATCAATAACTTGGCAGCAGCCAGTGAAACGGCTGAGACCTTGTTGGAGTCTCTGCAGAAAGGTAAGAAAGAAGGTGGTGGCGGTAGCGACCAATTCTTCCAGACCTCTGCGGTCAATTTCTTAGCAGCTTGCATCTACTTTTTTATCAACTATGAGAAGGAACCCTATGACAAGAATGGCAAGATGTTGATAGCCGAGAAGAACTTGGACACTAAAACAGGTCGAATGATACCTACAGGTAGAGTGTTTGATGAGAGTGGCAAGGAGGTACAGCCGGAATACTGGCTTGGCAAGTATTCGGATATGCCGCACATCCTTTCCTTCCTCAATGAGAGCTATCAAACCATTTTTGAGGTGCTTGAAACCGACAATGAAGTGGCCCCATTATTAGGGCCTTTTCAGACGGCTTTGAAGAACCGCGCCATGGAACAGCTCGAAGGTATGATTGGTACGTTGCGTGTCTATACCTCTCGCCTTGGCTACCAAGGAGAGTTATTGGATATTCCATAAGGACGGCGATGACTTCGACCTAAGGTCAGCGACCCGAAGAATCCGAGTTATCTACTCATTGCCAACGACCCCGAGATGGAGAGCATCATTGGTGCGCTGAATGCTCTTGATCTCAACCGCCTTGTGACTCGTGTGAATACAGGACAAGGCAAGAACATTCCTGTAAGCATCATCGTCGATGAGTTGCCGACCTCTATTTCCACAAGATAGACCGATTGATAGGCACAGCCCGAAGCAACAAGGTAAGCGTAGCCTTGGGCTTTCAGGAACTTCCTCAGTTGGAAGCTGACTACGGCAAGGTTGGTATGCAAAAGATTATCACCACCGTAGGCAATGTTGTTTCAGGTTCCGCTCGTGCCAAAGAGACGCTTGAATGGCTTTCCAGCGACATCTTTGGTAAGGTTGTTCAGCTTAAAAAGGGTGTAACAATAGACCGTGACAAGACATCCATCAACCTCAATGAGAACATGGATAGCTTAGTTCCTGCCTCGAAAATCTCTGATATGCCTACTGGTTGGATTTGCGGTCAGACGGCACGTGATTTTGTAGCCACCAAAACTGGTCGTGGTGGGTCGATGAACATTCAGGAGAGCGCAGAGTTCCAGACCTCGAAGTTCTACTGCAAAACAGACTTCAATATGGCCGACATCAAGAAGGAGGAAGAGAGCTATGTGGACTTACCCAAGTTCTACACTTTCAAGTCCACCGATGAACGTGAGCGCATTCTCTACAAGAACTTCGTTCAAGTGGGTGAAGATGTAAAGGCCATGATCAAGGACATTTTCCAAAAGAAGAAGGCTATCTAAAGATTGGCCTACCAAAAGAAACAGATAATGAAACTGAAAATCAAGTTGCTGGCAGGATTCCTGCTCTTATGCAACACTCTAATGGCACAAGAGCGAAGCCCCACTCGTGAGGCTTCGTCCTTGTTTAGCCTCCCTCCCTTTGAACGAGCTGTACGATGTATCAAGTTCTATGAAGGCTTTCATCAAAAGCGCCATTATCCCTACATCGGCTATGGTCATCGATTGCTGCCTGGTGAACGGCTTACATGGCGGCTCACCGAAAAGCAGGCCGACTCTCTGTTAAGGAGCGATTTGCGCAAACTCTGTGCTTTGTTTCGTTCCTATGGCAAAGATTCATTGCTGCTGGCCACGCTCAGTTACAATGTTGGCCCCTACAAAGTTTTGGGCAACAGCTCCATACCCGAAAGCCGGCTAATCAAGAAGATAAAAGCAGGAAATAGGAACTTCCAGAAAGAGTATCTTGACTTTAGCAGATACAAGGGAAAGGTTGTCGCTTCGATTAGTCGAAGGCGATGGACAGAACTCAAGTTGTTGCTTCAGTCATAAACGTTCCGTTAGTCCTCATTTTGAGGCAACTAACGGGCGTTTTTATGTTATATAGCATATATTTTGTTCGATAATCGGAAAACAAAGAGTAGAAAATAGGAAAAACAGGAAAAACTATTGGGATTCTCATAGAAAATTACTACTTTTGAAGCAAATATCACGCTAATATTGGCGTAAAATCATCAGAATATGGCAGAAAATCGCATTAAAGCCGTCCTTGCTGACAAGAAAAAGACGTGCAGGTGGCTGGCTCAAGAAATAGAAATGAGTGAGAATACAGTCTCTCGTTGGTGCTCTAATAAGATGCAACCATCGCTATCGCAACTTGATAAAGTAGCAGCAGCTTTGGATGTCGATATTCGCGAATTATTAAGACCTACAAAAGAAGCATTATGAGATATAGTTTTTCTGGACATGAGTCTTTTCATTGCAAATCATTATGGTTAAAGAAAGGCTATGATTTCATTTGTAATAAAAAGCATTTTGCAGATACAGACTCTGTTGTAGAGCTAGGAGTCGGTAAAAATATGGTGTCGGCCATTAGGTATTGGCTGAAAGCCTTTTCATTGACAAAAGAAGATACTCTCACAGATTTGGCTGAATACATTTTTAGTACAAATACTGGTAGAGATCCTTTTTGTGAGGATATAGCCACCCTTTGGGTATTGCATTATAATTTGGTTAAATCTCAAGTTGCAAGTATTTATCAACTTGTATTCATCGATTTTCAACGTGAAAGAAGGGAGTTTGACAAAGTACAGCTTCTATCATTCATTAAAAGAAAGTGCAGTGTACCTGAACAAAAGAACGTCTATAATGAGAATACCGTTTCAAAAGACATAAATGTGTTTCTCCATAGTTATATTGAACCCAATGATTTAAAGCAACTTGAAAGATACTCAGCTTTGCTTATTAATTTGGGATTGATGCGAGAAATCGAAAAAGGAGTCTATCGCTTTCAGGAAATAGATACAGATTCTATTCCAGATGTTGTAATCCTATACGCTTTATGTGATATTAAGGGTGAAGACAAGCTACTTTCTTTTGATAAGATACAAGAGTTAAGTTTGCTTTTCTGTATTCCTATAGCTAGCTTTTTAGATAAAGTAAGACATATTGCAGAGGTGTATTCTGACTATATCACTTATTCTGATAATAGCGGAATACGCAACATCTATTTCAAAGACAATATCGAAAGTATTCATTTGCTCGACATGTATTACAATCATGAAATATAATCCTTCAATCAACATAGAATATGGAATTGACAAAGATTTCCATTATATTGTTACGCCAAATGCTCAGGCCGTAACTGGGGAACTTGTGTCGAATTTTCATTCCGGCATACATTCTTTTTCTATCATTGGTACTTACGGAACAGGTAAGTCAAGCTATTTAATGGCATTAGAAAGAGATTTAATGGAAGGTTCTAATTACCTTATACAAAACAGCACTGTTTTTGGTGAAAACTTTGGTGGTTTTGAATGCCTCAATATATTGGGAGACTATAGTACCCTTTCAAACCTATTGGCAGACAAACTTCATAGCGACCGATCTGATGATACTAAGAATATTTTCACAGCATTATCAGAGTATTATGCTAAAGTGAAGAAGGCGAATAAATTTCTCTTCATCGTAGTTGATGAATTTGGCAAGGTATTAGAACATGCAGCTAAGAATAATCCAGAGCGAGAACTTTACTTCTTACAAAAGTTAGCTGAGTTTGTAAATGTGCCTTCTAGGAATATTATTCTTCTGACCACTCTTCACCAAAATTTTGGCGCTTACGCAGGTAAACTGACCGATAGCCAAAGAAACGAATGGCTGAAAGTGAAAGGTCGATACAAAGAACTGGTGTTCAGCGAGCCTGTAGAGCAACTGCTATATCTTGCAGCTGAGCAAATCTCCAACACAAATCTGAGATATGATTCTGCAGCAATGGTTGAAATCTTAGCATTGGCCAAACGAACAAAGTTTATCTCGCCACAACTAGACGGAAAGACTATTAAGAAGTTGTTCCCCTTAGACGCTTTCTCTGCCATGTGCATGACTAAGGCTATCCAGAGATACGGTCAAAATGAGAGAACTCTTTTTTCCTTCTTAATGTCGAAGGGAGCAAATTCGTTCAGTGAGTTCGTTCCTCAAGAAAATGAGACCTATAACCTAGCTATGGTTTATGACTATCTAGTGTATAATTTCTATTCGTTTCTTTCAGAAGCGAATGCAGACTCAATGAACTGGACCTCGATGCGCGTAGCTATCGAGCGTGTAGAAAGTGGCGTTATACATGCTGCTTACATTGCTGACGCCTTGAAGATAGTCAAAAGTATTGGCTTGCTCAGTTTGTTTGGTAGTTCAGCTACGTCAATTAGCAAGGAACTCTTGATAGCTTATGCCCAAAAAGCATTAACCATTAAGAGCCCAGAGAAGGTAATTGATGCGTTAACAGCGCAAAAAATTATCAGATTTGCATCCTACAAGTCTTCTTACATCCTCTTTGAAGGAACTGACTTAAACTTAGAAGATGAGCTCTTTAATGCAGCCAATATCGTACAGAAACCAGCTGCTGAAATTAGCAACCTGAGTCCCTACTTGACTCAAAAAGCCATTGCTGTATCTGAAGAGTATTATCGTAATGGCACACCTCGCTATTTTGAATATGTTGCCAGAAATGAGGCAGAAGCCATTATGCCGCAAAATGACATAGATGGATATGTGCAGCTCGTATTTCCTTTGGATGACCAAGGAATACCTTTAACGTTGCGTATTTCTAAAGAATCTCCCTATGCGAACATCTTTGTGGTGTTTACCAATGTTGACAAGATTACCAAACATCTGTATGAGATAGCCAAACTTCAATATCTTATTGAAAATGTCGTACTAGATGACCGTGTGGCAAAGAAAGAAATCGAAAACCAAATAAAGTTTGAGAAGTCACAACTTAATAGCGTAATAAATGACTCTTTAGTATCTGGTTCGCAGAACTGCACCTGGATATACAAAGGCGAAATTATGGATGTTAGAAGCTTTAGAGACTTCAACAAACTGCTGTCTGCTGTTTGTAAGGATGTATATTCTTCTACACCTATCTTAAGAAATGAACTTTTCAATAAGCAGAAATTGAGCTCTGCCATTTCATTAGCAAGAGTCAAACTTCTTGATGCTATGATGGAAAATAGTGATAAAGAAGACTTTGGCTTTGCAGAGGCTACATGTCCCCCTGAAAAGACCATTTATTATACTATTTTCCAAAGTACCGGCATTCATCGAATGTCGCAAGATGGTATTTATATACTTGGTGAGCCCCAAAACGATCTTATTAAGGAGCTTTGGACAGTATGCTGTAACTTTATCAGTTCTACGACTGATAAGCCGAGAAAAGTTAGCGAGTTGATTAAGATTCTAAAAGCGCAGCCCTTTAAACTCAAACAAGGTGTTATTGACTTTTGGATTCCCATTTTCTTGTTTATCAAACAGCAAGATTTTGCTATCTATAATAGCAACGGTGCCTACGTCATGAACATTACTAAGGAGTTCTTTGAATTGCTACAAAAGCATCCAGCTGAGTTTACAATCAAAGCATTCAATGTAAGTGGCGTAAAGATTGAATTTTTCAAAAAATATCGCCAGTTTCTGCGTAAAGATGATGGTACCACCCTCGGTTCTACATCCTTTATTGAGACCTTTAAACCGTTCTTGCAGTATTATAGAAGTCTCAATGAATACGCTAAGAACACTCGGAAATTTGAAAATGTATCAACGGCAAAGTTTCGCGATATATTAGCTCAAGCCAAAGACCCCGAAAAGGCATTCTTTGAAGATTTGCCCGAAGCTTTTGGCTATCAAGGTGAACAATTGACCAATAATCAAGAGTTCATAGAGCAATATCTTGAAAAGATTCAGACAGCTGTTAGAGAGTTGAATGTTTGCTATGATAATGCGATAACACGTATCGAAAATCGAGTTAAAGATGAGCTTTCCTTGGACGGTTCGTATGAAGCATACAAGCAGAATCTTGAGAATCGATATATGCATGTAAAGAAACATCTGCTCACAACTAAATGTCGCACGTTTCTTGAACGTATATTAGCTCCTTCCGGTTCTCCAAAGGAGTTTTATGAGAAAATCTGCAATGTTGTTATTGATAAACAACTTGTTCAGATGCGCGATAAAGAAGAAGAATCATTACTTGATAATTTGATTTTCTTTTTCCATGAATTGGATCGACATGTTGCCATATCCTCAATGGATGCTGGTTCAGACGAAGTTTTCAATTTTGAGATTGCATCAACATCACACGCAATGGCGCACTCTCAGACATATCGACTTCCAGAAAAGCAGAAGGCCAAAGCAAAAGAAATATCTCAAGCTATTGAAGCGCTTCTGACAGGTGATAGCAACTTAGATGTATGCGTATTACTTAAAATGTTGAACGAAAAATTAGCTAAATAATGGTAAGACATATTTCGAACATTTTTGAAGGCTAGTGGTAACTTTCTTCCCTCTCCCCAAGCAAGATGGTGTACCCAGAAAATGAAGCTTGCTGAAATGGAAAAATTTGTAGGTGACGAACCAACAATTTCATATGTTGGAATCAGAGGAGACGAAGAGCGTGAAGGTTATGTCTCAACGAAACCAAATATTCAAGCAATATTTCCCTTCAGAAAAAACATCTGGAGTTTGGACGTTATCAACCAATTTTTGAGCCCAAAGAATGCAGAGAAGGTTAGATCAATCTACCTGCAGGTATGTCCTGATAATTTGGTTGACCCTATTCTCAAGGTTTTAGACACCCCATTAACGAGAGATTTTTATTATAGCAAAAAACTCAATGCACTTCTAGATATAGACGTTAAGGTTTTCAATAAAGCTGTCTATGAATATTTGAAGACGACAGACCTACCTGTTGGTCAATTAGATGAGTTTCCGCTGATAGACAACGATGATGTTCTTGTAAAGGATGACATCTTCTCAATTTTGGAAGATTCGGGTGTTGGTGTTCCTGCATACTATAAGCCTGTTGAATTTGAGGTGGATGGTAGAAAAGGAACCTATAGCCGTAGTCGTTCAGGTTGTTACTTCTGTTTTTACCAGCAGAAGATAGAATGGATATGGCTATACGAACAACACCCTGATTTATTCAAGAAGGCTATGGAATTTGAGAAGGATGGCTATACATGGAATCAGCATGAAAGCCTTTCTGAACTCATTAAGCCTGAACGTGTTCGTCAGATCAAACTGGATGCAATCAAAAAGCAAGAAGCCAAGAAGAAACAAGGTGATGGCACCTTACTCGGCCAGTTAGATGATGACGAAGAACTCATGTGTGCTAACTGTTTCATTTAATATCGATACATTATGCTTAAGTCGAATGTAGTATGGCCTGATAGCCGACGTTTCAAATCACGTTCAGAGTGGGAACCAATAGGTTTCTTCTCCGAAGCGCTATGTAATGCTACACAGTTTGATTTGTACTTGGGCTTCTTTTCTTCCTCTGCTATAAATGTATTAGCTGACAGCTTTGCAAGCTTTCTTTATCAAGGTGGAAAGATGAGAATGATTATAAACGATATTCTCTCTTCTGATGATAAGCACGTGATGATGGTTAGTGAATCGGATACCAATATTCCATTTTTTGATTTGTCTAACTTGGAGTCATTGAGCTATACATTGTCAAACAGAGATAAGCACTTTTTTGAATGCCTTGCTTGGTTGATAAAAAATGAGAGAATTGAAATTAAAATCGTTTCACCTAAAGAAGGTCATGGCATATCACATGCCAAATGTGGCCTTTTTAGTGATGGCTTAAACAGAGTCGCTTTTGATGGATCATGCAATTTTTCACGAACGGCTCTAATCGAAAACATAGAGAGCATTACTGCATTCTGTGATTGGGATGGTCAAGGTGATGTTTTTAAGATTAATGATATTCAAGAAGAGTTCAATCGTACCTTTACAGGCTACAATGATACTGTCACCTACTTGAGTTGCGACAAAGTCAAAACTGCAATTACCACTACTTTTGCGGAAAAAGACATTAAAGAGCTCGTTGAGGATGAGAATGTCTTGATAAGCAAATCTCTTGAAAAGGAATTGCCATCAAGTATAAGTAAGTATCTGACAAAAGCTAAGGTAAGAGTCCTTGATATGATTGATAAGATGGCTCCATCCAAGCCATCTGTTGAGGATTCTGATGAGCCTAAATTCCCATTTCCTGAGCCAAGAGAGTATCAAAAACAGGCTTTTGATAATTGGAAGAACAATAAGCAGCAAGGCTTGTTTGCTATGGCTACAGGTACAGGTAAAACATTGACTTCATTAAATTGCTTATTGAACATATACAAGAAATATCGCTTCTATAAATCTATCATTTTAGTTCCGACGATAACTCTAGTAGATCAATGGGAACAAGAATGTAAACGATTTAACTTCAAAAACGTTGTTAAGGTCAGCTCCAAAAATGCAAAATGGAAAGACGAAATAGGCGCTATTAAACTCAGAGAAGAGATTAATGATAACGCAGACGTTTCGTATGTCATTATAGCTACTTATGCATCGTTTGCCCGTGAAGCAATTTTTAAGGAGCTAATGTCTTTCAATAAGATGACTCAAAAACGTCTCCTGTTTATTGCTGATGAAGCACATAATATGGGGGCAGGTAGAATCTTAGACCGGCTAAATGGCATTAAATATTTAAGACGCATTGGCCTTTCTGCCACTCCAGAGAGGCAATACGATGATGTAGGAAATAAAGCCGTGATGAATTTCTTTGGATGTGAAAAAAGTTATACTTTTGAATACTCCATGAGAGATGCTATTGAAAATGGTTTTCTTTGCAGATATTACTACTATCCTCATCTTGTAAGACTCACCGACGAGGAAATGTCTGAGTATATGCATATTTCTACGCAACTCGCTAAGTTCTACAGCAATGAGCGCAGATGCTTTAATACCGATGACGATATAGTAATGCGCCTGCTACTTAAACGCAAACGTATTATACATAAAGCGTCTAATAAGGATAGTATTTTCAAAAGCATCGTAGAACAACGATACAAAGAAAAAGGAAATCTAAAATACACCTTAGTCTACGTACCCGAAGGTTCACGCCCAGACGATGAACAATCAGATATGTATGATAAGCGTGAAGATGTAGAATCTGATGATTACTCTGAAAATTTAATTGATAAGTATTCTCAGATAGTCTTAGATGTAAGTAACGAAACAACAGTAAAAAAGTTCGTTTCAGGCATCAAAGAGAGAGGTATTATACTCGACAAATTCGCCAAAGGTGAAATAGAAGTACTTACTTCCATGAAATGTTTGGACGAAGGTGTTGACGTTCCACGTAGTGAAATGGCAATATTCTGTGCAAGTACAGGTAATCCTAGACAATTCATTCAGCGTCGAGGTCGTATTTTAAGAAAACATCCCGACAAGCATATGGCTGTTATTCATGACCTAGTTGTTGTGCCTGAAATAAACTCAGAACAAGAAAACTACGCTATGGAACGCAACCTTCTACAAAGTGAATTAAAACGAGTTCATGACTTCGCCATTCTTTCGGAAAATGCAGATTTTGCATATACTGAATTAGAAGACGTTACGTCATACTATAACCTATCAATATTCTAAAGATGGCATACAAATCAAATCTTGACAAGATGCTCGAAGCTGTGCTTCTTGATGAGCAGTTAATGAAGTTTGGCAAGTATGAGGCTTATGAAGTCGGCAATATTTATCAAGCTTTAGAGTCTGACAATTACGTCATAAACGTAGTTGCCCAAATTATTAAAAGATGCTCTGAAGATGACGCTAAAGAGAGCGAAATCTGGAGAGAAATTAATGACTATTTAAAAAGAAACGTATGATTATAAAGGAATTACGAATCAAGAATTTCCGAAGCTACTACGGCGATAATAATCGTTTTGTCTTTTCGGATGGTCTTACTCTAATTATCGGCGACAATGGTGATGGTAAGACGACTTTCTTTGAAGCACTCCAGTGGTTATTCAATACGACCGTTGATAAAGGAAGTATGGACCATGTTTCAGAAATGAGAAAATCAAAGCTGGAAATCGGTGAATCAGATGAAGTAACAGTTTCGATGCTATTTGAACATGACGGTGAGAAGAGTGTTGAGAAGTCATTTTCATTTGAACGCACAGGAGAAGATACATTTAAGGTTGGTTCCCTTATGTATCGAGGCTTTGAAACCAATAATTCTGAGCGTGTTTCTGTTAATGGTAAAGCCCTAATTGACAGATGCTATGATGCCTTCATACAGCGTTTTAGTATGTTCAAGGGAGAATCTGAACTTAATGTATTTGACAGTCCAACTGCCCTGAAGGATTTGGTAGATAAATTTTCTGATATTCGTCAGTTCGATAAGCTTGAAGAGTTCTCAGCATCATTTGCACAGAAAGCAAATACAGCATATCTCAAACAGATTAAGTCTGATGAAAAAGTTTCAAAAGAAGCAAGTTCATTGGAACTTAGAATTAAGCATAAAGCTGATGAAATAAGCCAAACCAAGACAGATATTAAAGAAAAGACCCACTCGTTAGAGTTGTTTACGACCAAGCTTTCTCAATTGGAACAGAGTCAGGAGACCTCTGAACGATACAAGGATATTTCAAATCGCTTTAAAACCAAACAGGAAAAAGCGACGAGATTAAGAGCTCAAATTGGAATGGTGGACTATAACCATAGTCTGCTTGATAAATTATGGATTCTGGGTGCATTTCCTCCAATCCTCAAAGAGTTTCAACAAAAATGTTCTGCTCTAAGTAAGGAAAAACGTCAACTCGAACGAGATTTCGATAAGCAGCAGGCAGCAGCGAAAGCGAAGCTTGATACAATCAAAGAACTACAAGGTGTGCTAATTAATGGTGCAACTGAACTTCCATGGTATTTACCTAATCAGGAAACAATGGAAGAGATGCTTCATGACCACATCTGTAAAGTTTGGGCCGCCCTGCACCTGAAGGTTCAGAAGCTTATGACTTCATGCTGCATAAACTTGAAGACTATAAGCGTCATGCTGAAGCTAAAATTAAAAAGGAAGCTGCAGAAAAAGAAATTGAAAAACAATCTCTCTTCAAAAACCGCTACATAGACGAATTACATAGCTTGAGTATTCAGTTAAGTGGAACAGAAGAGTCTAAAATATCAGCTATCGCAGGTGACATTAAAGACCGTATTGAGCTTGTCTCAAGACTAACGAATGATCTCAATGCAATCAATGAAGAAATCCGTGATATTACAGACGAGAAGTCAAGACTGTTGATTCAGGCTGGCAATATACCAGAGAGCGTACTTGAAGCTCAATTCAATGACATTCGTGGTTTATTCGACCAAAAAGAAAGAACTACGGTAAGATTGGCCCAGTTGAATAACGAATTGTCTAAGCTCAATAACGAAATGGATGAGTTACAAGGTATGCTTGATTCTTTATCGCCATCTAGTTCACAAGTAAAAGCGATGAGGGATGTTCATCGAACACTTGATGAGATTTCGAAGGCTTTTTCTAAGGCCAAAAAGGAAAACCTCAGAAGATTCTTGAATGATATGCAGGATAGAGCAAACGAATATCTTGAGGAGTTAAGTGCTAATGATTTTCATGGCGAAATCAGGCTCATGCAAACTGCTGATGATTCGACAGAAATTAGATTGTACAGCTCAAACAATACAGAAATCAAGAAGCCTTCAGGCTCACAAAAAACGGTTATGTACATTTCCGTTTTATTTGCCATTTCTGACTTTACAAAGCAAAAGAGAGATGAGGATTATCCTCTAATCTTTGATGCTGCAACATCTTCATTTGGCGACTCTAAAGAAAAAGAGTTCTATAATGTCATTGATAAGCTAAGCAAACAGTGTATCATTGTCACCAAGGACTTCATTTCTGAGGGTAAAGTTCGTCAGAAAGACATTGAAGGCCTTACATGTTCTGTATATCGCATTCAAAAGGCTACTGGCTTCGATCAAAGAAATATGGCAACCATTCGTACAACAGTTGAAAACTTGAAATAGTATGGAATCATTATATGAACTTTGGGGTAAAAGAAATCCTCAATGGGAAAAACGCTATCAAGATTCAATCTTAGAAGTGTTTTCAGATTATGGTAAGGGCGTAAATAAGTATCAAGACGCTCGTGGTAAAATATTTGGCGCTGGATATGAAATGTTTATCTTGGCGTTCTTCATTGGCTTATACTACAATCAAACAAAGCCACTTACTGATGATAAGGCCAAATTAAAGACACTAGGCCAAGCTATCATGTACTGGGGTAATATTGAAACCAGAACAGGTAGAAGTGCATATCCGCGCATTCGTGATTACATGTTTGCTGCGTTGATTGCCCGTACTGATATTGATTTTATTGCTCTTGAGAAAGGTGATATTACAGCGAGAAGTGTAGTCGATAAGATGATTGAGAAGATGGAACAATATGCCAACTTCGGGTTTGATTATATCCAAGAAAAGCTAGAGGATGACCCCAATCACTTTTTCAAAGATACCGCCTTCCTTACTGTATTTCAATCATTCCTCAATAAGAAAGAGGAAGAGGTTGATTCTGATTCTGACGATCCTGAAGAACTGTAAATCATTTCATTCATATGGCAAAGTGTAAACTTATGCCATATGAATGAAATAAGCTAAAGCAAGCCTTGTATAAGTCACATAAAGCAGAAGTTCACTTTTGAAACATAAAACAAACATATTATGGATATGCATCGAAATAGAAATAACAGTTTCGTAGGATTGTCACCTTTAGTGCTATTCCTATCTTCATACATTCCTTTATTTGGATTAATTGCACTCAGGCAATTCTACAATAATCTAATATATTTAAACTGGAGCGGATTCAATAAACCAGCCATAATATGCTTTTTAAGTAAATTCGGTATATCTGTTTTATGCTTAATTATTATAGTTTTCGGGTTGATTGGCACATATTTTGTTTTTAGATTTATTGAAAAAGACTCAAGTAATGGTGCAACAATTGAAATTAAAGACATTTCTAGTTTGAATGATGAGCCTATCGCATATCTTGCTACTTATATTGTGTCCATTATGTTTCAAGACTATTCAAACATTGCTGATGTAGTAACTGTATTAATCCTAATTTCCGCAAGCGAATGAAATCAGAGCATTACCTATGCATTTTTCAGTGAGTTTATTATCTTTACATTGGGTTTTGGTGAAACGAAGGTGCCAAAGGTCCACTCTTTTGCATAACTTCCCCTTACCCCATGAAGCGACTTGAGGCAATACGCATTACCCACCACTAAGAGTAAAGATTAGCCAAAATCCTGTTGAAAGGCCATTTTATACGCTGGATTCTCTGTATAGATGTTTAGCACGTGGGGCCTAGAAGTCCTAATCCACTTTGCGGCAACCGAGATGTATTTGAAAACGAAAGTTTTGATACGACTCGTTATGGATAGCCCAAAATCCTTAACGTTTAATTTTCGGATGATTGTTTTGTAGAAGTTCCTTATCAATGCAGTCATCAGCAGGTATACTGCATTTTCTGCCATGAATGACTTTGGCAAGTGTTTCCATCCAAACCCGTTGTTCATGTCATCGAGGATTCTTTCCTTCCCACCGCGCAGGTTATAGAACTCTACGACATCCCTTATGTCGGATTCGAAATCATTGGTAAGGATACACCGGTAGGTATATTCTCCTTCCCATAGCTCCCGTATGTCATCTGTTCTTCTTTGTCTTTGGATGACAAGACGGTAGGGTTTCCCCTTCCACTTTTCTACGACAATCGAATTCATCTCGAACCTGATTCCGTTGATCTCCTCAGCCTTCCATCCCCTGAGGGCGAACATGTCATCGTAAAAAGCGGAGCATCTGTTGGCTCTGATATAGAAGTACTTGCAATGGGCCTTGACGGTATCTACAATCTCTTCGGAGCACGACCCACAATCCATACGGGCTCTATTTATATGAATGCCGTTACCAGCCTGGTGAAGATTCTTTCCAATGTACACTGCTGGCAGAACCGGACATTCGTGTTCCCATCCCGATTTTCAATGCCGACAATATGGTCACCTATAACGGCCACTCCCGGGCTGTATCCTGTGAACTTCTTGTATGTACGTTTGGCATCATACTTCTCCGTTTCAATGAACTGGTGGGCAAAATCCAGATCGTAACCCTGCTCCTGACATAATTCTCCGGTAGCAATGAGAGACTTGACCAGCAATTCATTCATGTTGTCAGCTGTATTGAAGTCATAAGATTTACCTGAGTCTGGAGATGAATACGTAATGTTGTCTGTTGTCAGTTCTTTTATGGCGCGAAGAATCGTGTCTGCGCTGCAGGTTTTAAGTTTGGGATGCAGGGAAAGATGGGGCATGAGATGAGTGGATATGTCTTCAATGCACGAGCCGCCACAGAAGAATACGCACATGAGAGAACGGATGATTTCACTGTATTGGTAACCATAGGTTCTGCTACGCAGTCCTAATGTGGAGTCAATTACATCCGATAAAAGAGCATCAAATTGCTCCATGATTGAAAATATTCCGCCAAAAGGTGTGATTGAATCGAATTTTATTTGTACTTTAGCCATGTCTGCTGAAGATTGGTTTGATTTTTATTGCAACACGAAGTTAAGTGAATCTTCTGACATGACAAAGCACTGGGTAATACATTACTACTCAGTGCTTCAAATTAGTTTTATACAAAAGTGTTGCGGAAATTAGGCAATATACAGATAGATGGGATCTCCTTCATAGAACACATCTCCTTTAAGGCTTTCAACGAAGGAGTACGTTTGAAGGACTGTATTCGTCTGCAACAACAACTGACCGGGGTTAGAGTGAAGGCGCTTGCAGCGGATTCAATCTATGCTAATAATGCCAACCGGAAATTTTGTACAAAATATCACATCAGTACTTCCTTTAAGCGTAAGGGCAGAGCTGCCAAAGACGAGCCGCTTCGTAAGATCTTACGGTCGGAACTCGGTCGTGAAAGAGCCACCCGCCTGGAAGGAAGCTTTGGAACACAGAAACAACATTACTCACTGGCCAGGATAAAAGCCAGAAACAGGAAAACGGAAATGCTTTTGGATTTTCTTTGGAATACATACGGCCAATGCGGCATGTATGATAGGAAAGGTTGAAAAGAAAATAAGAAAGGCAGCATAATCTGACTAAAATGAGAGGTAAACAGGAGAGGTTTTAACTTCCCCTAAAAAAGACATGTACATAATGCAAGGTTGGGAGAGAAAAATAAGAGTATGTAAATAATATTCTATAAAAAAGGATGAAGGACTGGGAGTTGACCGAAAAAATTAAGAGAAAAGCTCACGTAAAGTAAAACTTTTTCTCTTGATTTATGAGAAAGAGGAACATTTACTGAATATCCCTAATTAACTGAATTACAAACTTTTAAATCAAGAAACAGAAGCTGTTTTCAACTACTGATTCGCATAATGTTACTAATGCTTAAACTTCTTTGTTTTGGAGAGTGCACCGGTATTACTTATGTAGATAGTACTTATATCCCCGTATGCCATAATAAAAGGATTAAGCGTAACAAAGTCTTTAAAGGTTATGCCGAAGTAAGCAAAAACAAGAACCAAGTGGAATTATTCTTATAACCGCTTAATCCCGAACTTAGGTTTGTATTTGCCGCATAAGTATTGGTTGTAAACAAACAAAAAAATGTAAATGAAAATAGTAAATGAATGAGTTCTTTTTGCATAGCTTATTATGTCCGTCAATAACCGGTTGCAATCTGTAAGCATCACCTGAAAGTCCCGATATGCTCTGAGATTTCTCATTCGGTTCCGCGCACAGCTCCATCAAAACAGTAACATGTTCCTCAAAACACCCAAATTGTTAGTTATACCATTTTCCCCTTCACCTGCCCTTCCCCTTCCCTCCCTATGGAAATCGCCGCCTGTCAGATATGACGAAGAATCAATATGCTCCTAAGCACGACATTCATTTATTAATACCCGACTTTCTTTCTTTTAATAGCCATAAATCAATCCTATATTCATCCTCTGTGGAACTCTGTGTACTCTGTGGTGAACTTATTATTTCGAATTACGATACATAGCAGGTGAAATTGCCGCCCTTCACCCGCTATCCCTTTATTCATCGGGGATACAGAAGAAAGGTGAAGGGGCGGAAAAAAAAGAAAACAAGAAGAGATAAGGTTGTTTTGGGCTATCAACCGTTTTTTATCAAAAGAAATATGGTTTAAAGAAGAACCCCGATGAATCTAAGTCATTTTTTTGCTTTTAGAGAGTTTTTCAGGTAAAAAATCAACCTCTTTGTGAAAGTAAAAGCCTACTTTTGCCCTGTGGAATTATCTTTGAAACAAAATCTTTACGTATGAAACATATCAGATTACAGTTTATACTTGTTTATTTATTCTTATTCATTTCTCTTTGTCATTCGTCCGAACTTCCGGAAGTCTTTACTACTTTGTTGCCCGCTCCGCAATCTGTCCGGTTGCTGTCGGCAGAAGCAGGCATTCATCCGCAAGATATTGTAGGCTATTGTTTGAAGAATAAGGCTGAAATCCCTTTCCGTCAGGATTATTTTCCACGAAAGCTGCTGAAATCGGTTCGCAAAGGCACTATTTTATTGAAGATAGACAATCGCATAAAGGAGGAGGAAGGCTATCGATTAATCGTGTCTTCTGGAAAGGTTACGGTGGAAGCACGCACGCAAGTCGGGCTGCAATATGGCGTGCAAACGTTGGTTCAGTTGGCACAGAATGCTGTAGAATTGAATACATCTCTACCGGCTTTTGAGATAAAGGATTATCCTTCAAGTTCCTATCGCGCGATTCATATCGATTTGAAAAACCACATGAAGCCGAAGGATTACTTATATCATATTTTGGATCGTATGGCGGAGTATAAACTGAATGCTGTCGTTGTAGAGTATGAAGACAAGTTGAAATATGAGAATTATCCCGAGATAGCGTTGCCTGATGCGCTTTCCGTAGAAGAATGGAGTGAGTGGGCGGAGTATGCGCATCGGCTGAATATAGATGTCAGCCCTTTGATTCAAGGCATCGGGCATGCCGATTTCATTTTAAAACATGATGAATATAAGTCGTTGCGTGAGAATCCCGCGTCTGACTGGACTTGCTGTCCTACCAATGAAGACTATTACGAACTGCAATTCGGACTTTATCAAACTGCCATACGCGCAACTCCTCACGGAAAGTATCTGCATGTAGGAGGAGACGAAGCACCGGGTGTCGGAACTTGTCCTCGTTGCAAGGCAACCGGCAAGACACCGTTGCAGCTTCAGTTGGACTGGCTGAAAAGAGTCAGCGATTATGCGGAAGCTCATGGACGTATCCCTATCTTTTGGGATGATATGCTGTTCAAGGGAGTAGGTCTGTATTATACCATCCTCGATTTGGAGAAGTCCGAACAACAAGACTCCATTTGGGAAGCACGTTTGCCCGAATTGGACCGCTATGCCAAACTGTTTCCCCGAAACGTGATTTATATGCGCTGGAAATATGAAGATGCATTAAGTAAAGGTAACCGGTTGGCATTGGGCTGGTATAACAGGCAAGGTCTGCAAGTGATGGGAGCCAATGCCGCGCAGACCACCTTTGCCATGTTGCCGTTGGAAAACGGGCAGGCAGAGCATATACGCTCCTTTCATCTTGTAAGTAGCGAAATACCTTTGAAAGGAATACTTTGCACGGCATGGGACGATTCCTCTCCTCTGTTTGACACCTATTGGAAAGGATTCATTGCCAATGCGCAATATAGTTGGAACATAGCGGAGGAAATGGATATCCGAGAGTTTTCCCGTCGTTATTTGATTCGGGAGTTTGGAAATACAGTTTCTTCACTTCCCGACTTCAGATTGGCTTTGGAGTCCGCATTTCCGTTGTGGGAAACAGGTCTGCTGGATTATGGCGTCCGCAAGGCGATGTGGAAGACAAAAGGGAATTATAAGGTCATCTCTTTGCCCGGCGGGCAAAGAGGGGAGTGGAGCAGAAAGTATGCGGAACGTTTGAGAGAAGCGGAAAGAAACAAGAAAACCCATGATGATATTTCTTTCCTTCTAAAACAGTATCGGGACAAAGCGGTCCGCAATGACTATTCTCTACAGGTGTTTTCCATAATCAACGAATTGACCGGTTATACAGCCCGCCTGTTGCTGGCAGTTTCCGTATATGACAAAGACCGGGATAAGGCAAGTCTGAACAGCTTGAGGCGTTGCATGGACGATTTCAAAACAATCCGTAGGAATATGGAGGAACTTTATTCGCGGACACGCACAATTGAGCAGCCGGCAGGATATATCCTGCCGATGGGATACCGCTCGCGTCTGGGACTGAATACGCCGGATTCCAGTTGGATGTTTCTTTTTGAGCTTGAATTATTGGCGCATCTTGATAAAATGCTATCTTTGTACGAAGAACCTAATTGACGGACATAATAAGCTATGCAAAAAGAACTTGTTCATTTACTATTTTCATTTACATTTTTTTGTTTGTTAACCACCAATACTTATGCGGCAAATACAGGGAAGTATGCTTCCAATTTGAAATTCATTCCGATACCTTCGAGCATATTACCAACTAATGATGTGCGGATATTGTATCAAGACTCTGACGGTTATATCTGGCTTCCCACTTACAACGGACTTGCGCGTTATGACGGCTACAGTGTGGTGAATTATGGTTTGAATGACGGAACGAATCTACCTTTCAACTGTTATCTGAATGTAGTGGTCGAAGACCATGACAAAAACCTGTGGATTGCTGCGGAGAAAGGCGTGTTCAAGTTACACAAACTTACCGGAGACATAGAGCGTATCGGAAACGATAAACTGGAATCCCTGAACGCGGCGGATATATTCTGCACGAAAAACGGGGATATTTGGGTCGGTGGCGATCGTGGACTTTTCAGAAAGAAAAAAGGAGAAGACATTTTCGAACGTATTGACTTGCCAAGCCAGCGGCTGGCAAGCGTCTCTTCCATTATAGAGGATGATCGGGGAGATATCTGGGTGGCGGCATGTGAAAAAGGGCTTTTCCGCTATGACGTGGAGCAAAAAAAGTTCTACGCTTATATCGATCAGGTTCTCTACCTCTCGAATGTCGTCTATCAAGACGACAAACAGCAGATTTGGGTCGGGACATGGGACAGAGGATTGCTGAGGCTGGCCACTCCTTATACTACCGGTCGTATGCAGTATGACCGGTTTCATCGGGTGGAAGGTGAAGAAAACTCGTTGTTCGATAATATCGTCTACGATATTGGTCAGGATGAGTCTCATCGCATTTGGGTCAGTACCCGTAGCGGGTTGAGCATTATGCACGATGAGAATGATTTCTATTCTTTCGAGAACTTTCTTCCCGAAGAAGGCATTGGAAAATTGCCTTACAATGAAGTGAGCTCCATCTTGCGCACGCACGACAATCAGATGTGGATAAGCATGTTTGGCGGTGGAGTCTGTAAGATTCAGACGGAGAATAAGAAGTTTGGCGTTGACCGTATGGAAGCTGTAAGAAGCCTTTATAAGACCATTTCCATACGAAGTGTGTTTTATGCGGGCGATGATGAATACTGGATGGGGATTATCGGCTTCGGAATGATTCTCTATAATGCCCGCACTCATACGTGCATCAATTATCAGCAGCATCCCGATTTCAAGGATTTGCCGTACACATCTGCTGTGGACGCAATTATCAGGAGAAAGAAAACGGGGGAGATTTGCTTCGGCACTTATAGCCGGGGTGTCTGGCTTTACGATGAAAAGAGTCATAAAGTGAGGGCGTTGAATCATTTGACGCAGAGGAAATTTGAGAATGATTGCGTTCATACGTTGATGGAAGACTCAAAGGGTAATCTGTGGATAGGTACACGACAAGGCGTATATATTTTAGACGCGGAAGATCAGTTCCATAAATTATCGGACTGGATGCCCGGAGTGGAGTTGGACTTTCTTAGCTTGCGTGTTTTTGATATCAAGGAAGACGCGGAACACCATATCTGGATTGCTACCAATTATGAGGGAATTGTCCGTCTGGATTTGCAGGATAAGACGTGCAGGCGGTATGCGGTAGGACAAAAGCGGGATGTGCAGAATATCTTCTGCCTGCTGGTCGATTCCCGTCAGCAGATATGGGCAGGCTCTATGTGGAGCGGACTTTCTTATTATGATCGCAAACAGGATGCTTTTGTAACGATCAATTCTTTCTCGACTATAGAGAATAAGGGAATCACCAACATTGTGGAAGATAATCGGGGAAAAATCTGGGTAACGACCAATAATACGGTGTTGTCTTTCACAATGAATGATTCCCATACATTGGAGAATATCAATTATTACGCGGTGGCAAATGAGATGGAGACGTTCTCGTTTAATCGTAGTTCCCATTGCAAGATGGCCGATGGCAGACTTTTGTTTGGCAGTTCGCACGGCATCCGGAGTTTCATAACAGATAGGATAGAGCATGAATCAGCTCCTTTCCCGCTTGTGTTTACCGACTTTAAGGTGCACAATCAGTCATTGAGAAGCATGTCACCGGATGAAAGACTGCGTTTCTCTTCAAAAGACGTGAATTATGCGGATGAGATCACCCTTACTCATCGGGATAATAATTTTACCGTTGAGTTTTCTCTTTTGAATTACGTGAATCCGCAGGAGAACATGTATACCTATCGTCTGGAAGGCTATGATGATAAAGAAATCGTGGTGGATGCCCAGCGCCATTTCGCCACTTACAATAATCTGCCTTCCGGCAGCTATCTTTTTCATCTGAAAGGAACGAATGAAGACGGAGTATGGGGAAGTTCGGAGAGAACCCTGAAAATCCGTATTCTTCCCGCTCCCTGGCTGACGTGGTGGGCCTACTGTATCTACGGTGTTATTCTTGCCGCTATCTTCTGTTTCATATTCCACTTCTTGCGGTATAAAATGCGGATGCAACATGAAATCCAGATAGGCAAACTCGAAAAACAGAAGATTCAGGAGATAAACCATCTTAAATTGCAGTTCTTTACGAATATCACCCACGAACTGATGACACCCCTAAGCATAATTCTTGCTTCGTTGGAGAATCTGAAAAGCGGAGGCGACAAGCGTGCGCTGCATGCGGTAATGGCTGCCAATGCTACCCGCCTGATGCGTCTGATACAGCAAGTATTGGAATTTAGAAAGGTGGAAAGCGGCAACCTCAAAATCAGTGTTTCCTACGGTGATATCTCTTCTTTTTTGCGCAGTTGTGCAGAAGTTTTTGTCCCTCTGCTTGGAAAGAGGCGTCAAATCCTTTCCTTTGAAAGCTCGCCGGAGGAGATTTCCGGTTTCTTCGATTCCGATAAGCTGGATAAGGTTATTTACAATCTCTTGTCGAATGCCGCCAAATATACACCCGAAGACGGACGGATATCCGTGAAAGCGAGGCTGGCGGACGAACATACCTTGCAGGTGGATATAGCCAATACCGGAGAACTGATGACGCAGAAAACGATGGATGGATTGTTTAAGCGTTTTTATGAGGGGGATTACCGGAAGCACAATACAATAGGTACGGGAATAGGCTTGTCGCTGGTAAAGGATTTGATAACTATTCATCGGGGAACAATTCAGGTATTCAGCAACGAAGAGATCGGCAATTGTTTCCGTATCCTTTTGCCGATTCATAGAGAGGCTTACCAGCAAGGAGAAATCAATGAAACGATAGCAGCGCAAACGCAGACCGCTTTTCCGGTTCCTATTTATATAGATGAAACGATGAGTGATCCGGATAAAAAAATGGAATCTCTGTTGCGATCGGATTATACAATACTAATTGTCGACGACAACGAAGAACTATGTATGCTCTTTTCTAATTTGCTGTCCAACTGTTTTCGGGTGAAGACTGCTATGGACGGCAGGCATGCACTGAAGGTATTGGAAGAAGGAGGTATCGATTTGGTGGTTTCCGATATTATGATGCCCGAAATGGACGGTATAGAATTGTGCAGGTATATGAAGACTAAATTTGAATATAGCCATATACCCGTCATCCTGCTGACCGCAAAACGTGCCGAAGAGAGCCAGATAGAGGGATATAACTCGGGGGCCGACGGATACATCAGCAAACCGTGTAATTTCTCTCTGCTTTATGCCCAGATAATGAATTGCCTGAAAAGGCAGGAACGTAAAGGGGCGGATTTTCGGAAACAGATAGTTTTTGAAGTCGGCAAACTGGAGTATACTTCGTTGGACGAAACATTCCTCCAGCGAGCGATTGACTGTGTGAATGCCCGTCTGAGTGATGCCGATTTCGACCAAGCGGAGTTTGTCAGCGAAATGGGCACTTCACGGAGTGTACTTACCGAGAAATTGAAGTCACTGACGGGGTTGACCCCTTCGGCATTTGTGCAGAATGTCCGGCTGACTGCTGCCTGCAAACTGATGGACGGACAAAGTAAAATAAGGATAACCGACCTTGCCGTTGCAGTAGGCTTCAACGACTCGAAATACTTCAGTACTTGTTTTAAGAAGAAGTATGGCATGACACCGAAAGAATACATAGAACAAGGAAGAAATTGATTGAATACTATCCGCCCTTATAGAGAAATCCTGTTTTGAATGGCTCGCATTGCCGGAATAATGAAAAAAGTGCTTTCTCTGATATTGAGAGAGCTTTTTCGGTAAATTTTCAACCTCTTTTATAGAGTGAAAGCCTACTTTTGTGGTGTTGAAAATTACTAAAAATGGTAATAAAGACATAACATTATTAATTAAATTCTATTTATTATGCAATAGTTCGTTAAAAAATCGCCAAGCCTAAGCGGCTATGGCAGTAAATAAAATGAGTTCTTTGAAAAGTTTGTCAATAACTTGCATGTCCGGTTTAATCCCGAACACGCAAATAAATCGTTCAAGCATATAAGCATTGTGTATGAATGACTTGCAAGAGGATATGGAATAGGCTATTCCGAGCCTCTTGCATGCCGCTTTGGCCAAGTTGACAGCAGCAAGCGATGCATTGAAGTGAAAATCCAACTTTCTGAAGTCAGTTGACTGGCAGTTGGTGATTCCTGCATGCTGCTTTCCATCTCTCAAAATTCCAATAGGAATCTGGTCCTGTAATAATCCAGCACTTCGCGTCCATCCATGGAATCGTCTGTAGAGAAATAGAGCTGCCACTTGTCTGTCCTCCCGTCCATCGGATACCAGATGGTTAAGGAAACATACCTTTTGAGAGCTTTTGCATATACCCTCAATCCGTATAGCTTTCCTTTGTTCACCTCGTATTCCTTGCACCGGGTCAAATCCAATTTGGCAAAGTCAATTCTGCCGTCAAACCACTTGGGATGGCCCCGTTTTCCTGTTTTCTGTTCCAATGTCGGATAGTACAGGATTACGTCATTCCGAAAGCGGCTGATGATATGGAAATCGCTCTCACACATAGGCGTTATGAATGTTTCCTTGGAAAAGAATGCGTCTGCAACCACTGTTTTGGATAGGCTCTGTAGCTTGTCTTTTCTACTGATTAGATAGCTGCTGTACCAGTCAACCAGATTCTTCCCATGTTATCCAAGGTCTTGCAATCCGGCGTCTGAATGGAACCTAAAGTCATGCATTCGTGGTTGTCGATGTCAATGACTCCGATGCCCAAGATTTCCAATCCTCGTTTATAATCCCCTGCACAGCCTGACCAGAAGTAACCAATCCAAGGTGTCTTCTTGCCTGATTTGGGGATATAGGAAGGATCGATGGCGATGGCTTTTCTTCTACCTGTGAGATGCTTGCTGATGATAGAATCGTTGAACGCAAACCAGTCGAATGTCTCATTCTCAAAAAGATTACGGTAGGTCTGTTCCGAAAAACGTCCATACCTGCCCAACTGGAGGAAGTTTATACGATCTGGAATGGCCATGAATAATTTCATTGCATCCATGAACGTTTTTTCAAAAGGTTTTTGTATATTCACGACTGATTTGAGAGCCGACAGGCACTCAGATTGGTATTGCATAAGGAGTGTTTCTTTAGTCATAATCAGAAGAGTTGAGAAACTTCTAATTTACTAAAAAATAACGAATTATGCAATACTCTTTTCCCTTTATTATCAGCAGGTTAGCACTTTTTTCAGCACATTTCTTTATGCTTAACCATTCGTTTTTGACAACAGTTCAATGACCTCTTTAGTGTTTTTGAACCGACTTCTGCCGGTTCTATTGTTTAACTTTTAATTTTCCGGTAAAAATTTACCGAAGTATTGTATTATGAAAACAGAATCTTTATTCTTAAAAAAGATGTTGCTGGTGTTATTCGCTATTTTGGGAATAACTTTGTGTGTTTCCTGTTCTGATGATGACGATAAGGAAAATGGTGATGACGGTGGCGGAACGACTGCGACTACTCCTTTTAGTTCTGTAAAAGTAGAGGCTGACGGAGAAACCGTAACCGGTAGTGTAGACGGAACTACTATTACTTTTGCTTTTGACCGAGCGGAGAATTTCTCCAGTTGCAGACTGATGGTTGAATTGAATACCGGTTGGCAGTTGACTTATCCTACCGACGTAGATGATTACGATATGTCTGATGATCCGGATTTATATTTTAAAGGGCCGGATGGGTCAAAACCCAAGTATAAAGTAGTTGTTACTTCCAATGCTCTTCCGATCATTGATGCTTCCAAGATTACGGTAGAAGGTGGCTATGCGCTGGAAATAAATAATGCCACTAAAGAAATGGTGATTACCTATGATGCGAATATGGATAGGAGCAATGTTAGGTTGAACTTTGCCGAAGGGGCTTTAATGGCAGGGGCTACGGTTGAGACTACTACATTTGATCTTTCTGATGATCCGGTTACGCTGAATATTCGAGTAGCGGGCACTAATCGTTCATACATATTAAAAATAGATTATTCGGCTCTTATGACTCCGGCCAGTGAATTTGGTTTCCAGGATGTGACGGAAGACTATGTAAACAAAGCGGAATATCCGTATATTACGGTGATGAAAATAAATAACGCTACGTTGAGTAATGTCATTGATAAAAAACCGGTAAAGCCAAATCCGGAACGTTGGGACCCGAGTGGTTGGTATGGAAAGACGCAAGCTGAGGCGATGGCAGTATTGGGTGATTTCAATGATCCTGCTACGTATCCGGGAATAACGAATATCTCAGGTGTCAACTTTACTGTTGTGACATTGGACGCTTCCAAAGTAAAAGGTAAATTAATTATTGATGACCAAAATAGCGTATCTTTGTCAGAGGTGAATAATCTGGTGGTAGTAACCGGTAATCATATTGCGGATAAGGGCAATGCAGGTGGTAGAGGTATTTTATACGGTGATAATAAGGTTTATTCTGATAAGCTGGCTTGGATTGAATCTCAACCGCTTAATGTACAGTTTGGCGAATGCTTCGGCTTTACCGAAGACGGAAAAATCTCTTTTGATGTAGCTACCGTGAAAGACAACACATTGATGAAAGTGAGATTCTATAATGCGGATTATAGTGAAGATATTGATGACGGAAATAAATTTCCGGAACCTGAAGAAACTTTTGATTGCAGGAACTATTTAGATGGCGCATGGAATGTGAAGTATGTGGCATCCGGATATCCTTGGCTGGTTAGGAAAGGCGAAAAGCTTACCTACAAACAAGTGATGGGTAACAATGGATTCAATGACAGTATGGGCGATAATGAAACGAATCGTCGTGGGTTAATTGGAAAAACTTACGATGGGAAGATTGGTATTGCAGTAGTTGGCGTAGGAGATGCGGACGGTGCTGATGGTCTTACTTTATTGCAGGCAGCTTATGTGCTGAATAAGATGGGGTGGAAAGAGATTATGTCGTTAGGTGCTACGGGTTGGCTAACTGGAAATTCTTGGCTTCCTTCTATAAAGATAAATGGTCAACTGGTGAGTGGCGTAGACGGAGAAGGATCTGCATACGTTGTCGCTTTTGATGCAAAATAATTAATAAAAAACTGAAGAACATTATGAAGAAACACAAGTATCTGTTTGTTGCATGCCTGTCGTTATTTCCTATAATGGTAGTGGCTGAGAACGATACTCGAAATGAGATTGCGGAAGTTTGGGCAGCAGCAAATATCAACAAGAACAGGCTCTACAAAGGGAAAGTGGTGGACGACAGGAACATCCGAGCCTTTGGTAGGAGCTACTGTTAAAGTGAAAGGTTCTACTATCGGAACGATTACGGACATAGATGGTAATTTTGCACTGGATGTTCCAGCCAATATCTCGCCCATAGTGTTCGAAGTTTCATATATGGGGTATGCTTCGAAAGAAGCTACCCCTGCTAAAACGGAAGGATTCACTATTCGATCTGGCCGAAGATTCGCAAGTGCTTGGAGGAAGTACAGATCATCGCTTACGGTAAACAAAGCAAAATGTCTGTTACTGCGGCTATCTCTTCCATTAGCAATAAAGAGCTGTTGAGGTCTCCCAGCGGAAGTGTGGCGAATGCTCTTTCGGGAGCTGTTACAGGACTTTCGTCCATACAGCCGTCCGGTCAGCCGGGAGCGGAGAATCCTTCCATATATATACGTGGCACGGGGTCCTTGTCGGACGAACTTTCCAAACCGTTGATTCTGGTGGACGGGGTGGAGCGTTCTTTCTTTCAGATGGACTCGCACGAAATAGAAAGTATTACGGTTTTGAAGGACGCGGCTTCCACGGCTGTATTCGGTGTGCGTGGAGCGAATGGTGTTGTGTTGGTCACTACGCGTCGCGGTGTATCCGGAAAACCGGTGATTTCATTGAATTCTTCATTCGGATTGACCCAGGCTCTGCGTAACCTGAAAGGGATGGACAGTTATACGTATGCTACCTTATATAATGAAGCGCAACTAAGTGACAATCCCTCGTTGACGGAATCTCAATTGGGCTTCTCGCCATTTGTGATAGATATGTTCAGAACGAATGAAGATCCTATTATGTTTCCCAATGTTGACTGGAACGATTATCTTTTCAAGAACCTTGCTTGGCAGACACAGCATAACCTGACGTTGTCGGGTGGCGGTGAGCGTTTCCGTTATTTTGTCTCTTTGGGATATCTGTTGCAAGACGGTATGTTGAAGCAGTTGGGAGAGTCTTATGACCCTAACTATCAATACAAGCGTTTCAATTATCGTTCGAATGTGGATATTGATATTACAAAATCTACTTTGTTGAAAGTGAATATCGGCGGACATGTCGGTGCAAAAAGAGAACCTCGGACGGATGAATTGTGGAGAAAAGTACTGTGGTCAACTCCTTTCTCCAGCCCCGGATAGTGGATGGAAAACTAATTTCCAATATCTATTCCAATAGATATATTTCTATCGGTGAACGTTCGTGTCCGTTGGACTATTATTACAATTATGGATATAATGTGGATACGGACAATGTATTGAATCTAGACTTGGCTCTTGAGCAGAAACTGGATTTTATAACTCCGGGATTGAGCATGAATATAAAAGGTGCTTATAACACAAACTATAATGTGAAAGCTTCTCGGACGCCTTCGGGAGCGGACAGCATGTATACTCCCATTTATCTAGGTACGATAGAATACACCGGGAATGGACTTTTGGGATCCGCGTTTCGACCGTACCATTGTATATCAGACGGATGGAGTCAGCGGACTGCACGAACAGATGAGTTACGGTGAAGAGGTTGGCAGGGGACGTAACTGGTACGGAGAATTTAGCTTGAACTACAACCGTTCCTTCGGCGACCATGATGTATCCGTCTTGTTCCTTTACAACCAGTCTAAAAAATATTATCCGGAGACTAAAATAGACGGAAAAGTATTCTATGTCGATATACCGACAGCTTATATAGGCTATGTGGGACGACTGACGTATGCATACAAGAAGCGATATATGGTTGACTTGAATGCAGGATATAACGGTTCGGAAAATTTTGCACCGGATAAGCGCTTCGGTTTTTTCCCAGCGGTTTCTGCCGGTTGGATTCTCTCGGAGGAGAAATTCATGAAGAAACAGAAAGTTATTGATTTCCTGAAACTGCGTGCTTCTTATGGTATCGTAGGTAATGATAAAATGGAAAATGCCCGTTTCCTTTATATGGCAGGTGCATGGAGCGGTTATAATACAGTAGCAAAAGGACAGGGCAGTTGGCAGTTCGGAAAAGACGGCGGTACGGGATTGCTTCCGGACGCGAAAGAAAATACGATGGGTAATCCGGATGTGACTTGGGAAAAGGTGGCAAAACAGAATTATGGTATTGACCTCAAAATGTTTGATTCCCGTTTGAGTCTGACTGCCGATGTTTTCTTTGAAAAAAGAAAGGATATATTGTCTACCCGCAACACGTTGCCGGCCATTACCGATATCAATCTGCCTAAAATCAACTTGGGTAAGGTAAACAACCACGGCTATGAATTGTCGCTCGGGTGGAACGACCGGGCGGGCAAGGTGGACTATTGGCTGAAAGCGAATGTCTCTTATGCGAAAAACAAGATTATTTATATGGACGAGGTAGTGCCCAACGAGCCTTATATGGCTGAAACGGGACGGAGCACCGGTTTGACTTACGGATATATCTTCGACCGTTTTTTACAAAAAGATGACTTCGATGCGGATGGCAACCTGAAAAAGGATGAGAACGGCCGGCAGATTCTGCCGCAAATGGCATTGGGCACTCCCCGCCCGGGAGATGCTTTGTTCAAAGACTTGAATGGAGACGGTGTGATAAACGGTGATGATAAAACCCGCTTCGGATATGCCGAACGTCCGGATTATGTATTCGGTTTTCTAGGCGGTCTTAAATGGAAGAACTTTGAATTCTCGATGCAGTGGACAGCAGCAATGAATGCATCCAGAATACTGGACGGTGAATACCGGAATGCGTTCGGCAGTACGAACAGCCGTATGTTGCTCAAATTTCTTGCAGACGGGCGATGGACGGAAGAGAATCCGAATTCACGCTTTCCACGGTTGACGTTCATGAATAAGTCGCATTATCTGCAAACTTCTGACTTGTGGCTGATGAACGGTTCTTATCTTCGTCTAAAAACCGCGGAGATTTCCTATACACTTCCCCAGAAGGATTTCCTGAAGAAAGTGGGGATTGAATCAGTCCGGTTCTATTGTAACGGTTACAACTTGTTGACTTTGTTCTCCGATTTGAATGATATAGATATTGACCCGGAAGGAGTCACTGACGGAGGAAATAATAACTATCCGAATATACGGATTTACAATTTTGGAGTCAATATTTCATTTTAAAACGATAGAGTATGAAAAAGGTTATTATATATTTTTCAGGTGATGGCTGCCAGTTGTATGTTGGGCTCTTGCAGTGATTTGGCTTTCGGCGATTCTTTTCTGGAAAAAGCGCCGGGAGTGGATGTGACCGTCGATACCATATTCTCTTCAAAGCTTTATGCCGACCGGGCATTGAACTCAGCCTATGCAACACTCCGCACGGGATTGACCGTACATGCAAATGACGGAAATTTTGAACATCAGCAGGCAGGAAACAAGCTGGGTTGGGACAATTTGGACGCATTGACGGATATCATGAATTCACATTGTAATTGGGGAGGTGTTTATCCGACTTATTATAACGGGTCGTATAGTTCGGAGACAGAGAATACGGCCTCAAGTACGAAAATGGGATTCTATCCCAACCAGGATGTGACATGGAGGGGGATTCGTAAAGCATATCTGTATATTGAGAATGTAGACCGGGTTCCTGATATGACCGAAGCAGAAAAGAATGTACGTAAAGGGGAGGCGCAGATGATTATTGCTTGTCAGTATCATGAATTGCTACGTCATTTTGGAGGAGTTCCTCTGCTTTATTCTTCTATAGACGCATCTAATAGCTTGGAAGTGGACTTTTCAAGAAAGACATTCGAGAAAACAGTCGAATTTATTATAAACTTATGTGACGATGCAGCTAATAAATTGCCATGGCGGGTAGCTGCCGTAGATGACGGGCGTTTTACCAAAGCTGCTGCATTGGGATTGAAGGTCAGGGTGCTTTTGCTGGCAGCCAGTCCGCTTTTTAATGCGAATCAACCTTATTTGGAGGCTTGTAGTCCCGTAGCAGGCAATGTCGGCAAGATACCGGCGGAGGATATCGACAAGATGGTGTGGTATGGCAATTATGAGCGGAAACGGTGGGAGAGAGTGGTAACGGCTTGTGAAGAGTTCTTTGCAGAGAATGCCAGGAACGGGAATGTATACCAGTTGGTACAACCGGAGACGCGGGATGCGGAGGGATATCGGAAGGCTTTCTCCGGATGTTATGCCGATCGTTATAACAGTGAGATTCTGATAGCTACTTTCCGTAATCTTAGAACTTTCGGGGATTCTTATCACCGGATGTATTTCGGTCCTTCCAGTGATACGAACGGAAATGCGGGACGAGGATATGGCGGAGGTGCGGTTACGCTGGATTATGTAGATATGTTTACTTCTGCCACTGGAGAAAAAACTTCTTATGAAGAGTGGATAGAAAAAAACGGTTCAATAGGTACATTAGATAACAATCCGTTTACAGGTCGTGATCCCCGCCTGTATGAAACGGTGATGATTGCAGGGGGATCATTTTCAGAGTCGTCCGGCGGAAATGTGGATTGGCGGTCAGGAAAGGGGAGCGGAATCAAACGGCGGACGTGCGCCGTCCGGATTCTGTATTCGTAAGTTCCTATGGGATTACAATCAATTCACTTTCCATGACCGCCCCGCCAATTATGCTTATTTGAGGATGGCGGAGATTCATCTGGCCTATGCGGAAGCGCTGAACGAGACGGGACAGAAAGACAAAGCGTATAAAGAGCTTGACAAAGTCCGCAACCGTGTAGGGCTTCCCGACATGAGTGACGCGCTGCTGCATCGTTTGCAGAGTGGAAAGTCGTTGCCCGTCTATAACGAATGTGCTTTGGAAGGAGATGCGGAATTGCGCGAAGAAATTTTGGATGAACGTGCCCGTGAATTGGCTTTTGAGGAGGTGCGATGGTTTGATATTGTCCGTTGGAAACGTGCCGATGTGTTTAAAAAGACCTTGCATGGAGTGAATGTGACGATTAAGAGCGGTTCGGTTGCCGAAGGTAACCTGCAACTGAACTTTGAGCAACCGAAAGTGGAATCTGTATCAAGATTCTGGCAAAAGAATTTTAGTCCGAAATGGTATATGAGCGCATTCCCTTCTGATGAGATTAATAAAGGATACGGACTCTTGCAGAATCCGGGATGGTAATACGAGTGGTTTAATCAAAATGAAAACAATGATGAAAAAACTTATAATAGGGGCAATGCTGATTCTCGGACTATGTTCGTGGGTGAAGGCACAGAAAATAGATGTTCGCATTCGTGTGGTGGATGAGTGGAACCGTCCGTTGCAGGGAGTGATGATGCGCATCGGAGGGAATGATGACGAGTCGTTCCTTTCGGACAAAGACGGTATGATTGAATGCCGGGCTGACAAAGGTGCGGAACTGAATTTTGAAAAGTATAACCAGTTGCAACGTAAACTGAAAGTGACAGGGGAGGTGATGACGGTGAAGCTGGACAAGGACAACCGTCTCTTCGAACTGGGATATGACCAGCGTGTGACGAAAGAGAATACGACAGCGGCAATTGACGGGGTGTCGGCCGATGAAATGAAACTTTCCGGAGAAATCAATCCGCTGAATACATTGTACGGGCTGATTCCGGGGTTGGGAGTATATCACAATGGTTCGCTTCCGTATAATTCTACCCCTGATATTTACGTACGTGGAATGGCTTCCAATCAAGGAAACAAGGTATTAGTGCTGGTGGATGGCGTGGAAAGAGAGATTGGCAGCCTGAATGTGGATGAGATAGAAAGCGTAACCGTATTGAAGGATGCTGCTTCACTGGCTTTGTATGGCAACCGTGGTACGGACGGGGTGATCTGCGTCACTACCAAGAGGGGAGGAAATAACAAAATGCGCACGCATGTCGGTTATAACTTTACGGTGCAGACTCCTTTCCGTATTCCGGAAATGGCGGATGCCGTATCTTATGCTAATGCCGTGAATGAAGCGTTGGGATATGACGGGCTTGCTTCCCGTTATACGCAGGCGGACATACAGGCACTACAGAACGGGACTTCTCCTCTGGCTATAGTGGACTGGAAGAATCAGATTTTACGTAAGGCAGCTTTTAACCACGAGTTGAATCTCTCGTTTGACGGTTCCAATCAGAGGATGCGCTATTATGTTTTTGCTAACTATACCAGTAACCGCGGATTTTTCAACAATACGGATTTGAATGACGGATACTCCACACAAGTGGAGATGTATGCTTTGAAGTTGCGCACGAACCTCGAAGCAAATATCTCTCCGACTACGGTGGCGCGCATGAATCTGATGGGACGCTTGATGCAGTATCAGCAGCCGACAGGAGGTACTTCCCTTTAAAAACATCTATAATACTCCAGTGATAGCCGCGCCTATATATGCTCCGTAACGGAGTATGGGCGAAAGAACCAGATGTTCACGAATCCGCTTGCAGTGCAAGCGGCTAACGGTTACAAACAGACGTTGCAGCGCACGTTGTTTGCGGACCTGACTCTAGAGCAGGACTTGTCGATGATTACTCCGGGATTGTCCGCACAAGTGAGGGTGACCTATGATAACTCGGCAAATATATTAGACCAGAGAACTAGAAGTTATGCTTATTCTATTGCCACTCCTGTGCTTGACAATGCCGGGAATATTTCGGATTTGTCGTATACCCGATATGGTAATGATACGGAAATGAGTTTTGCCAGTGGTTTGCAGGCACAGGTGATGCGTACTTATATCTGGGGAAAAGTGAATTATGAGAGAGATTTCGGAATGCATCACTTGGATGTAGCGGGTATTTATTCGCAAGGACGGCGGAAGTATCTCGGTGCCAACGGTACGAATGCATTCCGTGATTATATGGCTCATCTCTCTTATAATTATGATAGCCGTTATCTGGCAGATGTCGTATGCTCTTATTCGGGAAGCGGAAAATGCCGGTGGGTGACAAGTACCGCATTTATCCGGCTGTATCTGTGGCATGGGTGGCTTCCAATGAAGAGTTTATGCATCGTTTCTCCGTGTTGGATTATTTGAAACTGCGTGCTTCATTCGGTGTCACCGGCAATGATTCCCGTCTGTTCTATGATATGGACAAACAGTTCAATGGTCCCGGACAGGAATATATTTTCGTAGGTACTACTTCTACAGGAGGATTGGCACAGGGTGGTTTTCCTTCGAAGGGGAGTCGAGCCGGAAAAGGAATATAAGGCAAACGTCGGAGTGGAAGTCGGGACTTTGGAAGGGACTTTCCATGCAGGTAGACGCTTTCTATAACCGGAGGAAAAATATCAGACAGTATGCCGGTGGAGTATATTCTTCTGTGGTAGGTAGGAATGTAGGTTTGCTGTTTACCGGTGAAGTAAAGAATTATGGAGGAGAGATCAGCTGGGATGGCAACAGCAGCTTGATCATTTCGGTTATTTCATAAAGGAAATGTCTTCTTATGCCAAGAATGAGATATTAATATCAATGAGGGATATCATCCTTATGGCTATATGTATTATGCGACCGGCAATTCAATCGGGCAACTTTACGGATTGATTGCCGAGGGACTGTATCAGAAGGAAGATTTCGACGCACAGGGAAATCTGCTTCCCGGAGCTCCGGTTTCTACTTATGAGTCCGAACTTCGACCGGGAGACGTGAAATACAAGGATTTGAATGGCGACGGAAAGATTGACGATTACGATCATTGCCATCAGCAGTATTCCACTCTGCCCGAAATCTATTACGGGTTTTCATTGGGGGCGGATTATAGAAATTGGGGGATAAAAGCCCATTTTCAGGGAGTGGCGCACCGTTCCGTATCGACTATGCTAGCCAGTATTTATCATCCGTTGTACGGCAATGATAAGAACGTGTCTGAACATTATCTGGAGAACCGCTGGACGGAAACTACTCCGGATGCCCGATATCCGCGTCTGACTACTCTTTCCAATAATCACAACTATCAAAACAGCAGCTGTGGATGGAGAAAGGAGGATTATCTGAAATTGCGTGTGCTGGAACTTTCTTACAAACTTCCTGCCCGGTTTGCAGAAAAGATGAGGATGAGTGATTGCAGGTTGTTCCTGAAAGGCATGAACTTGTTCTCGATAGACCATATCGATATCATGGATCCGGAACAGATGGATATGGAGTATCCTTCATCGCGTTCTTATTTGATTGGAATCAATGTCTTATTTTAAACAAGAAGCAAGGTATGAAAAAATATAATCTATTGGCTTTGGCAGCTTGCTTGTGGATGACAACTGCTTGTAGTGATTTTCTGGAGCTTAATGAATCCGGATATAATTCGGTGGAATATCAGTTCTCTACTTTCGACAGGACGAAGGCGGTTGCTACCAATGTCTACGGATATCTGAAAGACGGGTACAGCGAAGTGTGTTCGACCATGATAGATGCGGCGACGGACGACGCGGTGAATGCCTGGAGTACAAACGGAATCAAAGGATTCTATGACGGTAGCTGGAATACAAGTGCACCGATAGGCGATGTATGGGAATATTATTACCGGGCGATTGCCGCAGCCAATTATTTCATCGAACATTGTCCGGCAGATTTTCCCGCTGCAAAGTATCAGGAGAAATATGAGGAGAAGTTAAGAATTGAAGCTTTATCCTTATGAGATACAGGCGTTGAGGGCTTATTTTCATTTTGAATTGTTGAAACGCTATAAAAATATTGTGATTGCCGACCGGCAATTTACGCTGGAGGAAGTGAATGAATTGCAGCCTGCTACATTTGCTGAAGCTGTCAACTGGATTGTCGGGGAGTGTGACGAGGCTGCGAAGTTTCTGCCGGTCACGTTTAAGGGAATGACTTCTACGGACGAGGTAGGCAGAGCCACCAAGGGAATGGCGTTGGCGTTGAAGGCAAGAGTGCTGCTGTATGCTGCCAGTCCGTTGAACTCGACGGACAACCAGGCGAAGTGGTTGAAGGCCGCCAAGGCTGCCAAAGCGGTTATAGACTTGAATGTCTATCAGGAAAAACCGGGTGAAGAGGTGATTAACAATCCCAATTCTCTTGATTTTATTTTTGGCAGATGGAATGGGGTGAGCAATAGTTTTGAGAGTGCCAATTTTCCGATAGGATATGAAGGCGGTAACTCGGGAGTGTGCCCTTCACACAATTTGGTTGAAGCCTTTGATATGCGGGACGGAACTCCGTTTGACTGGAATAATCCGGAACATCGCAACAAAGCTTTGGAACCTTCGGAGAGAGACCCGAGATTGGCACAGACTGTATTGATGAACGGACAGACATTCAAAGACAAGGTAGTGGAAAGTTTTACCGGAGGCATGAACGGGCTTCCTAAAGAGGGAGCTTCTCCTACATCTTATTACCTGCGCAAGCACTTGAAAGAAGCTACTGACTTGACTACGGGTAGTGCTACCTCCTACCAACATATATGGCCTTTGTTCAGATATGCGGAAGTCTTACTGAACTATGCGGAGGCTTTGCTGGAAGCAACAAAAGAACCGGATTTCAAGGGGACTTTGGATAACGTGAAGTATACGCTATCTCCTCGTGAGGCTGTGAATATGATTCGTACCCGGGTAGATATGAACGCGATAGGGACTGCCGGATATGATGCTTTTAAAAAGCGTTTGCGCAATGAACGCCGTGTGGAGCTGGCTTTTGAAGGGACATCGCTTTTGGGACATACGTCGTTGGAAGATAGGATCGTCTACTACGAAACTGGAAGGGCTTGCTATCACTGCCATAGAAAACGAAAATGCAGTTGAAGGGGAGGATATGTATACTTATTCTTATGTGAAGAAAACGGTGCAGGAGAGAATATGGGAAGAGCGTATGAATTATTATCCGATTCAAGATACTGAATTATTCAAAAATCATAATCTTGATTCAGAATGATGGTTGGGACGGTAATTAAAATAAAAGCTGTTGAAGTGAATCGGCTGCTTTTCTCATCGGTAGTTTTGTGGTTGCCTGTTCTTTTTTACTTTCGTGCTCTGACGAGAACGATGAACAAAGGATAGACGAAGAACAGAAAGAGGGGATCCGGGTGGATTTCGGCAACGAGGTGGGGTATACGCCCGAGGACTTGAAGGACTGGCCGCATGCGCTGTTTGTATTTGAAAATAAAGAGTGCGTGGAGGTAAAGGAGTCATCGGATAACGCTTCTTTGTTTGTTTCTTCTGTGGGCGACCGAATGGTGGCACTGGCGTATGAAAGTAAGGCGAACCTTTCTTGGGGTTCCATGGCTTCGGGTGTACCTTTGTCTTCTTATCATCTGTCTGTGAAGGATGTCAATGAAGATATTCCACAGGTATGGATGGGACAGATGACGGTTGTAGCCGAAGAAGGGAATACATTGTCGTTGAAACCGGTCACTTCTGTTATGAAAGTGGATTTTGTACATGCTCCCGAAGCGTTCGAATCGCTTTCTTTTGTGTTGCCGGGGATGGCAAATCGGGTAAGAGTTTATTCCGGTGAGTTGGAATCGGTCGGAAACTTGTCTGCTGACAAGGAGATACGGGTGACAAAGCAGGAGTCGGGAAAAGAGACTGTTGTTTTTCCGATGTCGGATTCCGGCCGTTGGAATTTGGCCTGCAAGCTGGCATTGAAGAATGGTGAAACGGTGGAAAAGACGTTGCTTATCCCTGCCGGGATCAAGACCGGGCAAGCTTTGGAAATGAGTGTGGATTTTGCCAACTATGAAGTGGACGGAACATGCAGACTGATATATCGTTATACAGTCTACGGGATGTCAAAATGGACAAGTCATACAGTGGATATTCCACTGAAAGAAGAGGCGCCGGTAAAGGAAGAAAATCGTTATTATAAGGTGTCTGTCCTGCAGAAAGACGGTACTTGGAAAGAAGTTGATGTGCATTATGCGCTTTGTTCGGATGCTCCGGGACATCATGGCTCTATTTGGAATGACTGGAACAATTCGAAGAGGCTAAGGGATACGATGAGTTTTGTGAACTTTACGCATGACTTTGACGCACCTGTCAAAATCAGAGTGCAAAAGAAGAAAAGCTTCGGCAGTGTGAAAATTCGTCCGAGTATGTATGGAATCACTCCTGTCAATGTGGGGGACAACACGATTGAGTTTACTTTGCCGCAGTGGGAAAGCGGAAAGTGTCTGTGGAGTTTGACGGTGACCGGTTCTACAATCTGATGATATTGCCGAATCGTCCTGATCCTGACCGTCCCGACCCGGATAATTTGCCCGCAGGTATGAAGTATTATGGTCCGGGTGAACATAATCCGGAGCGGATTACATTGAAAGAAGGAGAAACGCTGTATATAGATGAAGGAGCGGTTGTATATGGTAAGGTTGCAGTCTCCGGCAGCCATGTGACCATTACGGGACGCGGAATCTTGTCCGGTGCCAAACTGGCTCATACAGGAGAGACCTATGCACACGGTGCCTTGTTGATAGAGACGAATGCCAACAGGCTGTCCAACAGAGGCTATTTTACGATTTCCGGCATTACTGTTGTTGATTCCCCCAATTGGACATTGTCTGTTTATAACACCGACCATGTGATGATTGACAACATTAATATCCTGTGTTGGATATTGAATGGAGACGGTATTGACTTGTGTAGTGTGACGGATGCTACGATTCAGGATTGTTTCATACGTACATACGACGACTGCATTACTTTGAAGGTGAATTCCCTTTCGGTGACGGCAACCAGGGATATTCGTATAAAGAATAATTTGATTTGGGCGGATTATGCACGGGGAATTGTTATTGGTCCCGAGAGCGGGACAAATACTCGTGCAGGAATAAGTGATTGCACTGATAGAGGATTGTGTGATTATGGAATATCCTACCAATTTGCTTGAAACCAGCAGTAGCAAGTTGAATTGTGACGGTGCGGGGCTTTCTATTTCCCAGTATCCTTCGGGGGAACCACTTCCGGGAATATCGAGAATATTACCTTTCAGAATATTGTAATTGATAATATTCAGCAAAACGGGCGTCCTATGGTTATTTGGCAAAAGCTGGTCAAGGGAGCGCATTAATTAAAAATGTAACGTACAGAATATTCAGATTCTTGGATGAGGAATGACAGGTGTCAGGCTTCGGGGATTTATACCAATGGCAACGATTAAGAAACTTTTTTGATAGAGTGACTTATAATGGAACTGCTATCAATCAATCAGGCAAGTGGACGGTGGATAGACCGGATAATGTAGATATTATTTATCAATAAAAGATAAAGGAAAAGATATGAAGAATTGTTTGTTGTCAGGACTTACCAAGTGGATAATAAGGGGAAGCAGTAGCTGCTGTTTGGCAATACTCGTTGCTTGTACTCCGGCAAAAGTGCAACTGAACGTAGTTCCGCTTCCGAATGATATGGAAATAAAGACAGGCTTTTTCGAGGTAGATAGTGCCCAATTTGCAAATGAAAGCATGGACAAGTTTATCACTTGCCGGATTGATTCTGCTTTCAATCGTGATTTGGGAGAAGAAGGATATAATTTGTCGGTTTCATCCGGGACAATTCGATTGAACGCGTGCACCGAGAAAGGAGCTTTCTACGGAAAACAAACTTTGAAGCAATTGCTGTCTTCACGTGGAATACCTTGTGTGGAAATTAAGATGCTCCTCGTTTCAGTTACCGTGGATTGCATATAGACGTATCCCGTCATTTCTTTCCGAAGGAAGAGATTATCAAGCTATTGGATGAAATGGCCTATTACAAACTGAATAAATTTCATTTTCACCTGACCGATAACGGCGGGTGGCGGATACAAATAGACAAATACCCCCGATTAACCTCTATGGGCGCTTTCCGTACTCAGTGTGAGTGGGTAGAGTGGTGGGATAAGAAAGACCGCACCTATTTACCTGAAGGAACCCCCAACGCTTATGGAGGTTATTATACAAAAGAGGATATACGTGAAATTTTGGCGCATGCCGAAAAGTTACATATCGAAGTGATTCCGGAAATTGAGTTTCCCGCCCACTCTGATGAGGTCTTTATCGGCTATCCGGAACTTTGCTGCATGGGCAAGCCTTACACGAGCGGAGAATTCTGTGCAGGTAATGAGCGGACTTATACCTTTATGGAAAATGTATTGACAGAAATTATCGACCTTTTTCCATCTGAATATATTCATATCGGTGGCGATGAGGCTAGAAAGATTGCATGGAAAACATGTTCGAAATGTCAGACTTTGATGGAAAAGGAGGGTCTTAAAGATTTGGAGGAATTACAGTGTTATATGATTGCGAGGATGGAGGCTTTTCTCACATCGAAAGGTAAAAGGATGATAGGTTGGGATGAGGTGTTGAATAATCACCTGGCTCCTACTTCTACAATTATTTCTTATAGGGGGCAGGAAACTGCATCGGAGGCTGCAAATAGGGGCTATAACGTGGTTTTCACTCCGGGAGCCGCACTCTATTTCGATTGGTATCAGGCTACTCCGGAGACGCAACCGCGAGCCATGATCGGATATTCGCCCATTAAAAAGGTATATTCCATTTATCCCGTTGCAGCAGATTCAATAACTGCTCTTCACAATGAGGAGTTGATACAGGGAAAACAGCTTAAGCCGAATAGCGTGCAATGGGTTCGTCCGGAGAAAATGAAATATGTGGTGGGAGTACAAGGCTGTGCTTGGACTGAATTTATGAATGATGAGAAACAATTGGAATACATGATTTTTCCTCGTTTGCTGGCTATTGCCGAGATGGCATGGACACAAGAGAAGAAACGTGAATGGCAGCATTTCAAGCCGCGTATGAATGCACATATTCCGCAATTGCTTGCAAGGGGAATTAATTCTTTTACGTTGACTGATGAAATAGAACTGACTACTCGGTTGCTGAAACACGGGGGAATGGAAGTGATGTTGGATACGGAGAAATATCCGGTTGAGATACGCTATACGTTGGACGGCACTAATCCTACGATGAGTTCTCTGAAATATGAAAAGCCTTTTGTAATCCATGATTCGGTCGTGGTGAAAGCTGCGATATTCCGTGAAGAAAGAATGGTGGAACCGATATTGGTACAAAAAGTCGGAGTCATAGAAGAAATTACCAATTATTTTGAATACATCGAACCGGAACATTGGAAAGAATTGAATTTATGAAACTGATATTTTATGACGTTGTTGTAAAGTTACTTCTCCGGGTTTGGCAATTACAAGGAAGAGTATGGTAAACTTTCCGGAGCACAATCGGATAAGTACGGTTGGTGGTATGAATATCGAGATGGTAAATATATTAACAGGTAAAAATAAGGAAGGTGATCGTATATGAAATATGTATATATTTTTATAGTATTAATGTTCGGAGAATATGTTTTTGCTCAAAGCGGGGTGATTGCACATCGCGGATTCTGGAAGACGGACGGATCTGCTCAGAATAGTATTGCAGCTTTGCTGAAAGCCGATTCTGTTGGTTGTTATGGATCGGAATTCGATATATGCCTTACGAAAGACAATAAGTGGGTGGTAGCTCACGGTCCTGCTGTCGGAGGGCATAAGATAGCCGAATCCACCTTAGAGGAACTCACCGTTTTGAAGTTGGAAAATGGAGAAAATGTTCCTTCACTGGAGCAGTTTTTGAAAGTAGCAAAAAAGAAGACTCGTCTGAAGCTGATTCTGGAACTGAAAGTGTATGATAATCCGGAATGGGAAACGAAGTCGATTGAGTATATTCTGGCTACTGTGAAGAAACTGAAATTGCAGAGACGCATGGAATATATCACGTTCTCCTGGTATTCGGTGCAAGAGTTTATCCGCCTTGCTCCGAAAGGTACGTCGGTATATTATTTAAATGGGGATATCCCTCCTGAAAAGTTGAAAGAAGCCGGTTGCACGGGTCCGGATTATCATATAGGAGTATTCCGTTCTCATCCGGACTGGATTGATAAATGTCATGAGTTGGGAATGAAAGTCAATGTGTGGACGGTGGACCAGCCACATGACATGAAGTGGTTTATAGAGAAGAAAGCGGATTTTATTACAACGGATGACCCCGTTGTATTGCAGCAGTTAATGAAATAGAGAGGCGATGAGAAACATATTGATTTTATTTTTTGCATTGTTTGTGACGGGAGTGCCAGCTCGAAATAAAACAGTGCCGGGAGATACTATATCTGATGGTCGGGAGACTTCTCTTCCGATGATAACATCTAATATTCCGAAAAGCGCATTAATTCATTTAACGGAATACCGTAAAGGTTTGTATAAAGTTTCTATACAAGACGATAAGTCGGATTGGCGGTCGGTAGAGGTCCGTAATGCGTTAGTTTCTTCTTTTTCCAAGCACCCGCAGATTTGGAATGATTGGGAGAATCAAAAAGCATTACGGGATACAATGAGTTATGCTCTCTTTACCCATCACTTTAAGAGAAATGTAAAAGTCCGTATTGAACCCGGTTTTCAGTTTGATAAAGTGGAGATACGTCCGGTGTCTTACGGCATAGAATATAAGAAGGTGGACGGAGGAATTGAGTTTGAGTTGGTGAATGCCTCTCAAAAGGTTTCTGTGGAATTTGATGGAGATCGCGCTGAAAATTTATTTCTGTTTCCTGACTTGCCGGATATGGACAAGCCTGACAAAAATGAGTCGAATGTGCTTTATTACGGTCCGGGACAGCATGATGTAGGTTGCATTGTAATGAAAAGTAACCAGACGCTTTATTTGGATGAAGGCGCTTTTGTGTATGGACATATTGTGGGAAAGCGGATTGAGAATATTAAGATTTCCGGAAGGGGTGTTTTATGTGGTGCTAGAGAAACTCATAGTGACGAGAAGCGTACACAATTGATGAATTTTGTGCATTGCCGTAATGTGGAGATATCGGGAGTTACTTTAATTGATTCTCCGGCATGGACGATCCGGTTGAAGAACTCGCAGGACTTGTTGGTTGATAATGTAAAGCAGATCAGTTGGATACTAAATTCGGATGGATTGGATATTTGCAATTGTCGTCATGTCAGAGTGCGCAATTGTTTCTTCCGGAATTATGATGATTGCATTACGGTTAAAAATCAAGCATTGGCGAAAATGGGGTGTGAGGATGTTTTGGTAGAGAACTGTGTCGGTTGGACGGATTGTGCGAATGTTTTTCTTGTAGGACCGGAATGTGGAACAACCCGTGAGCCTCGTACGAATTATATAAGAAATGTAACTTTCAGGAACTGCATTGTATTGGAGACTCCCGCCTTGCATGATAGTGAAGAAGGGGATGATGGTTGGAGAGGTGGTTGTGCAGCCATTAATGCACGGGTGGGCACTTATGAAGGAGCAGGCGGAGGCGGCCGGATGTCGGATATCTTATTCGAAAATATCCGGATAGAAGACTTGACCGGAGGAAGGCCGATTGCAACAGAGATAGTAAGTGATGGAGAAAATACGGGAAGTTTGACCGGAGTTACTTTTAGAAATATTACTTTTAAAGGGAGTAAGTTCTTGCCGGCTCAAGTGAGAGGAGTGAGTAAGAAGTTTCCGTTACGCAATGTGACATTGGACAATGTTGTGTTTAACGGGAAATACATAAGGAAGGCGGATAACAAAAAATATTTGTTCATTAATCCCTATATAGAAAATTTGCAATTTAAATAAATACAGATTACCATGAAAAAACTATTAGTATCTTCTTTTTTGTTGGGGGGCATCTTGATAGCATGTGCCGAAAAGCAACCTGTTCCGGCTATTCCTTCAGATCCGGAAATAGAGGGAAAGATAGAAAAACTGCTGAAGAATCTGACACTGGAGGAGAAGATTGGTCAGATGTGTGAGCTTACAATCGGCGTCATAACGGATAAAAGCGGTCAGAAACTGAGTGAGGATTTGCTGGATACAGTGATTGGCAAATATAAAGTAGGGTCGATATTGAATATACCTTTCGGTGTCAGTCAGAAGAAAGAAGTCTTTGCGGATGTGATTACTCAAATCCAGAAAAAATCGTTGGAAGAGATAAGAATCCCTTGTATTTACGGATTAGATCAGATTCATGGTGCGTCTTATACGCAAGATGCTACTTTCTTTCCGCAGGGTATCAATATGGCAGCGGCTTTTAATAGGGAATTGACCAAACGATGTGCGGAAATTACAGCTTATGAGACTCGTGCCTGTTGTGTGTCATGGACGTATGCGCCTGTCATGGATTTGGGGCGTGATCCGCGTTGGCCGCGTATGTGGGAGAGTTTTGGAGAAGACGCTTATGTGAACGCTCAAATGGCTGTGCAAGCAGTTCGTGGATTGCAGGGAGACAATCCGAATAAGGTGGATAAATATCATATTTCCTCTTGCATCAAGCATTTTATGGGTTATGGCGTACCTGTTTCCGGTAAAGATCGTACACCTTCTTCTATTACTGACATTGATTTGCGTGAGAAACATTTTGCTCCTTTTCTGGCTGCTATTCGAGCCGGTGCTTTATCGTTGATGGTTAATTCAGGCAACAATAACGGCATGCCGTTTCATGCAAACAAAGAGTTGCTGACAGGATGGTTGAAAGAAGATTTGAATTGGGATGGAATGATTGTGACCGACTGGAATGATATTAATAATCTATATTTTCGTGATCATATTGCCGTGAGTAAGAAAGATGCGGTCCGATTGGCTATCAATGCCGGTATTGATATGGCAATGGTTCCGTCCGAATGGCAGTTTTGTATTGATTTGAAAGAATTGGTTGAAGAAGGAGCTGTATCTATGGAACGTATCGACGATGCGGTACGGCGTGTGCTGCGTTTGAAGTTCCGGTTAGGGTTGTTTGAAAATCCCTATTGGGATATTCAACAGTATGAGAAGTTCGGTAGTGAAGAATTTGCCAAAGTGGCTTTGCAGGCTGCAGAAGAATCAGAAGTCTTGTTGAAAAATGACGGAGGCATTTTACCGTTACGCGAAGGAATGAAGATTTTGCTGGCAGGACCGAATGCGAATGCTATGCGTTGTCTTAACGGTGGTTGGTCTTATAGTTGGCAGGGTGAGCGCGCGGATGAATTTGCTCAGACATATCATACGATTTATGAGGCGTTGTGTAACAGATTTGGGGCAAATAATATCATTTATGAACCCGGAGTGACCTATGCTCCTGCCCATCATGATAATTGGTGGGAAGAAAATAAACCGGAAATAGGGAAAGCGGTTGCTGCCGCTCATCAGGCGGATGTTATTGTCGCTTGTATCGGAGAAAATACTTATTGTGAGACTCCGGGAAATCTGAACGATCTGCATCTTTCTTCTAACCAAATAGAGTTGGTAAAGGCGCTTGCCACTACCGGAAAGCCGATAATCCTGATATTGAATGAGGGACGTCCGCGTATTATTCGTGAGATAGAGCCTTTGGCAAAGGCGGTAGTGCATATCTTGTTGCCGGGAAACTATGGAGGAGATGCGTTGGCTAATTTGATTTCAGGAGATAGGAATTTTAGTGGTCGATTGCCTTTTACCTATCCGAAATTCATCAATTCATTGGCTACGTATGATTATAAACCATGCGAGAAAATGGGGACTATGGAGGGTGAGTATAATTATGATGCGGTAATGGATATCCAATGGCCTTTCGGACATGGATTGAGTTATACGGAATTTGAATATGGCAATTTTAGGGTGAACCGTACAAACTTTACTGCCGACGATGATTTGATATTTGAGGTAGATGTGAAGAATACGGGTGAGAGAGTTGGCAAAGAAACGGTGATGCTGTATTCCAGTGATTTGGTGGCAAGTGTAACGCCCGATGTGATTCGTCTTCGTCATTTTGATAAGATAGAACTTCAGCCGGGAGAAATGAAAAAAGTGGTATTTAAATTGAAAGGAAGCGACTTGGCATTTGTCGGTTATGATAAAAAATGGCGGTTGGAGAAGGGACGTTTCCGTATGAAGTGCGGAAGTGAAGTTCTTTACATTAATTGTGAGAAAGATAAAATTTGGAACACTCCTAATATTAACTAAAAAAGAATAGTATGAAAAGATTGATTGCAATGAGCGTAATGGCTGTGGCTCTTTGTGCGTGCAGTACAGCGAAGAAGGTGAGTGCGGATTATGAAAATGTGATTCCTTTGCCTCAGGAGATAACTGTGGTACACGAACCCCCTTTTATTATAAAAAAGAATACACGCATTCTTTATCCGGAAGGGGATGCTTTATTGAAAAAGAATGCGGAGTTTCTTGCCGGTTATATAAAGGAATCGACCGGAAAGCAACTGTCAGTTGAAGTTGCTGAGGAGGGAAATGATGGGAATGCGATTCTTTTGGAAACAGATACCGCAGTTGGGCATCCGGAGGGGTATGAATTGACTGTTGCTCAAGGAAAGGTGAGGGTAAAAGGAAGGACTCCGAATGGTATTTTTTATGGTTTGCAGACGTTGCGGAAGTCGATTCCTGCCATAGCTACGGGAGCGGATGTCATATTACCGGCTATATCCATTAAAGACGCTCCCCGATTTGGCTATCGGGGGATGATGCTGGATGTGGGACGTCATTTTTTCTTCGGTCGACTTTGTGAAGCGGTATATTGATTTACTTGCTATGCATAATATGAATTATTTTCATTGGCATCTGACGGAAGATCAGGGATGGAGAATTGAAATAAAGAAATATCCCAAACTGACCGAAATTGGTTCTATTCGTAAGGAAACCGGAATCGGGCGTAGCCGGACTGAGTTTGACGGTAAACCTTATGGAGGTTTCTATACTCAGGATGAAATAAGAGATATTGTGAAGTATGCTCAAGAGCGTTTTGTTACGGTGATCCCTGAAATAGATTTGCCGGGACATATGCTGGCGGCATTGGCTGCTTATCCGGAATTAGGCTGTACGGGCGGTCCTTATGAAGTGGCATGTCATTGGGGAGTCTTTCCGGATGTTCTTTGCTTAGGAAATGAAAAGACGTATGAATTTCTAGAAGGTGTATTGTCAGAGGTGATAGAACTTTTTCCGTCCAAGTACATACATATCGGTGGGGATGAAGCTCCCAGAACTCGTTGGGCTGTATGTCCCAAGTGTCAGGCATTGGTGAAGAAAGAAGGTTTGAAAGCTGACAAAAAGCATACGTCGGAAGACCGTTTACAAAGCTATTGCATGAAGCGTGTCGAACAGTTTCTCAATGAGAGAGGACGTCAGATTATCGGTTGGGATGAGATATTGGAAGGGGATGTGGCTCCAAATGCAACGGTAATGTCTTGGCGTGGAATGCAGCGAGGTATTGAAGCTGCAAAACTAAAGCATGATGTGATTATGACCCCGAATGATTATGTTTATTTTGATTATTATCAATCTGCCGATAAGGAGCAAGAACCTATGGCTATGGGTAGTTGCATAACGGTAGAAAAAGTGTATAATTTTGAACCTGTGGCAGATGAACTGGCGGATGAAGAAAAAAAACATATTCTTGGTGCTCAGGCAAATGTCTGGACAGAATATATTGGTACACCGGAGCATGTGGAATATATGATGGTTCCGCGTATGGCAGCTTTGGCGGAAGTGCAATGGATGATGCCGGAGAAGAAGAGCTATCAGGGATTCTTAAACCGTTTAGGTAGTCTGGCCGAATTTTATAAACGGGATAACGTGAATTATGCCAAACATATATTGCCGGAGGTTGTTCCTGCTCAAACGAAATGATAGGTATGCGGTGTAATAAATGGTTTGTAAGTCTAGCTTGCTTATTGTTTGGAATGTGGGGAAAAACAATATGGGGGCAATCCGTCTATCCTTTTCAAGACGCCGGGAATCCGATTGAGCAGCGTGTTGAAGATATTATACGGCGGATGACATTGGAAGAGAAAATTGACCTGCTTTCCGGATATAAGAATTTTAATTTGCATCCGTGTGAACGTTTGGGGATTCCTGCATTTCATATGGCTGACGGACCGTTAGGCATTGCTTCGTGGGGGAATATGGCAGGGCTACTGCTTTTCCCGCAACGTTGTCACTGGCTGCATCGTGGAATCGGGACTTGGCTAGGCGATTAGGTAGTTGTTATGCGGAGGAATGGCGGTCGCGTGGCATTCATTTTATGCTGGGTCCTGGTGTGAATACTTATCGGGCATCGAAAAGCGCAAGAAACTTTGAATATATGGGAGAAGATCCTTTTTTGACTTCAGAACTGGTAGTTCCTTTTATAAAGGCTGTCCAAGAGGGAGGAGTGATTGCTACAGTAAAACACTTTGCCGCTAATGACCAGGAATTTGACCGTTATCGGGTAAGTACGGAAGTCTCGGAACGTGCATTACGTGAAATTTATTTTCCCCTTTTAAGGCGGCTGTTCAGGCAGCCGGAGTAAAAGCGGTCATGACGGGATACAATCCGGTGAATGGGATTTACTGTACTGAAAATAGCTTTTTGATTGATGTCTTGAAAAAGAATGGGGATTTCAGGGAATGCTGATGTCCGACTGGGATTGTACTTATTCGGAAAATGCGGTTGTGAATGGATTGGACATGGAAATGGGAAGTTACAAATGGCTGATTCGGGAAAAACTGATACCAATGGTGCGAGAGGGCAGAATCAGCGAAGAGGTCATTAATGAGAAAGTGCGGCGTATTTATCGTTCCTGTATGGAAATGGGATTCTTTGACCGTCCTCAAAAGAAAGAAAATATTCCGTCTTTTTAATCTCAAAGCTAACCGGATGGCACTGGAAGTGGCTCAGGAAGGCATTGTTTTATTGAAGAATAAAGACAAACTACTTCCTTTGAATGCGAATGAAGTGAAGAACATTGCAGTTATCGGGCCGAATGCTTGTTATAACCTTATTAATGATGTAAAAATACAGTTTCTCCT
>VOFB01000028.1_pt1 | contig 112001 bp, 132 predicted proteins | sample 5384141 | NCBI WGS metagenome assembly VOFB01 (sample SAMN12384721, study PRJNA508395) | human gut metagenome | isolation source: healthy gut A | host: Homo sapiens | reverse complement strand
GCACGCCCTCTGTCTTATCGAGGTAACACTCTCCACGTTCGTGGTAACTGTAACTTTGGTCTCGGCTTTCAGGTCCTCAGGAACAACGCCGAACGCGGAATCCATTGCTGCCAGGTCTTCAGGCATCGTGGCCACGCTGTCGTCAGTTTCTTCAGAATCTGCTGCTTCAACTGCAACAGCACTCAGTTCCGAGGCATCAGCGTCTTCGGTTTTCGCAGTGACATAGGGTTGTGATGGTGCATTCGCCATTAGCAACTGCAGTCACTTTACCGGTTTCATCAACGGTCGCGATAGATTCGTCACTCGATTCGTACGCAAGTTTGACATCAGTTGCGTCTGGAACCAACTTAGCGTCAAGTCGCGGTGTTCTCGCCATTAGTGACGAAGGTCAATAAGACTCGGTTTTTGACGCGGGAGGTGACGACAGCTTGATGTGAGTGCTCGCGGCGATGTCGGCGTCCTTTACGGAAACCGTAACGTTCGCCTCACCGGCCGCCACTGCAGTAACAGTACCGGTCTCATCAGCCGTTGCAACACTCTCATAAGCTGGTAAATGTCGGTATAGCCTGTATTTTAGGGCTTTATCGGCATTTTCCGTTTGGAAGATACTCTGCATAAGCTGGCATTTACCAGCATGAAAATGCAACCAAAAGTAGTAAATGAGTAGTACAATCACCGATTTAAGAAGCAAGAGCCAGTCTTTCAAGTTCCGCTTTCGCTGAATTGAAAGTACCGTGTGCGTAGTACCCTAATGTCATGGTGATGTTTGAATGTCCCATGATGTATTGCAGGGTGTTCGGGTTCATTCCTTTGTTTGCCATGTTCGTGCAGTAGGTATGTCTGAATGAGTGCGGTGTGATGTTTGGTAGCTGGTCTTTATGTGTCTTGTTATATTTCTTCACAAGTCCACGCAACATACTTTCGTAGTTTCCAGCCACTTTAGGGAAGCCCTTTTGGTTTAGGAACAGGAAATTGCTGTAACCGCCTATGATGATAGGCTCTGCCTTTCCTCTGTTCTGTAACACTCGCTTAAAAGGCTTGATAGGCTCTTTCTGTCATTGGAAGCTGGCGTTCTCCTTTTTTGGTCTTAGGTGTTTCAATGTAGTAGCCGATTTCAGTATCTTTCAATAGCTGGTGGTCTACATTGATGATACGGTTTGCCATATCAATATGGACTGTCAGACCGCAAAATTCAGAGATACGAAGCCCCGTTTCCAGAAGAATAACCACTTCATCATAATACTTGCTGTACGTCTTGTCCTGTTCCATAAAGGCAAGCATTTTTTCTTCCTGCTCTGGCGTGAGAATGACTTTAGGTTCTGAATTATCTTCCAGAACGTCGCTCAATTTGAAGTTAAAAGGATTTTTTCTGATACAGTCGTCCTCAATCGCCATATAGAATGACGCTTTCAGTGAACGCTTGTAATTGCTAATCGTCTTGTAGGAAAAGCCATTCTCATACATTCGCATAGCCCATTCCTTACCGTCCGATAGCTTCACCGTATCAATGCTCCTTGCACCCAGAGGGTCGTTTTCCAGAATTTTCATAAGATACTGGCGACCTTTTTCTGTGTTGCGTTTCACATTCTTTCTCTGGCTGTTCTTCTTTTGCGTAAAGCTGGCAGACTGTCATTTTCCCACTATGGTGTTAATACCGTCGTCGAGGTCTTTCTTAATCTTTTTCTGCTTTTCCCTCAATGACAAATCTTCACGTTTCCCAGCGGGTGTCTTGTCTGTCGGAACAAGTTTCCAAGCATAGACAAACTGTGGTTGCCCGTATATATCGGTATATTTGTAAACGTATCTTCCGTCTTTTCTCTGGCTCTCTCAAGTCGTAAATTGCGTCCCTTGCTGTCTTTTCTCTTTACATTAGACATAGTGCGAAGCTCCTTTCCGTCAAGGAATGAGCCGTTGATACGCTATACTTTATTATACCATATCTACGGCTCGCTGACATTAGATTTCGTCTAATGTATCAATGATTTTTTCAAACTGTTTTCGCTTAATCTGCACACGGTTTCCGTTCACAATCACCCAGCCAGAGTCGAGGTTTTCCTCTGCCAGTTTACGCAATTTCTTTTCCCCGATACGGAAGTATTTTGACGCTTCCTCAATCGTCAGCGTGTACTTTTTCCCAGATAGGCACATCAGTATTGTTCATGTTATGCACCCCCTTTACTGTGTGTCTTTTGGAAGCAGTCAGACGGCTTCGGCAAGCTCCGCTGGTATCTCAACCATTCCCATTCCTATGAGCAAAACCACCTTTGGGACGTATCATTATTCTGTGAATACAGGTCGTGGCAAAGCGACTTTTCCAACGGTCGCTCTCAGATCACTGCATGGGTCGCTCGCTCTCCTTTGGAAAGGTCGTGGCGTACAGTCCCCGTGGCTCGCTGTATCACAAACGTATCTGTCTGCTTTATTCAGTTGTCAAAGAACAGTGACGAAAGCCATAAGCTCTCATTTGTAAACCAGAGGGCAGGACAGGAAAGAGGGGATTTCAACAAATCATGCCCTGCCATAATTGCTTTATTCTTCTGTTGGAACTGTACCAATATCGAAGTCTAAATTCATTTTGATAATAGCTTCTCTGATACGTCCTTTAAGCTCCATATCTACTACGATATAAACATTACCGTATTCATCATACAGAGGTCGCAAACAGCATTTTGATATGTACGGGTCATAAAATGCCAGTATTCTTTCAATAGACTGTTCATTTCCGTCCACAGCAGATGAAATAAGTCGATAGGGTGGAAGTTTGTACCCTTTTTTCATGTTTTATTCACGCTCCTTTGTCAGTGTTTTCTTTAAATTTTGTAAAGCTCTGTAACGGTTTTTAAAAACTCCTGCTCTGGAAATTTTCTGTGCTTTTGCAATTTCTGTATCGCTCATTTCCAGAAAGTAGTACATCAGAAGATTTTCACGGTTACGTTCCGATAATTGCTTTAATGCTTCTGAGAGTTCTTCATCAAGCACTCGGATTTCAACACCGCATACCTCAAACACGGTATAGTCACTCATGTACTCGTCCCATACAGCCAGCTTTTCAACAACGATTTCTGGAAGCTCACAGAAAGGAATTTCTTTATCCTTACGACGTTTTAATTCCTTTTTATAATTCCAGATAACGCCTTGAACAGTACGTTTGAGCTGACGGTCAAACTGGCACTGGATTGTTTTTGGAAGTCAGACGGTTTCATCATCTCACCCCTCTCTGTCCAGACGTAAAGGTATCTATCCCTCTTTCCGCCCCACATCGGTACAGGAGTGGGTGATTTGCTAACCTGTATAAGAAAGAAATTCAAAAAAATATTGAACTTCTCATAAATAACAAAAACAGTCAATCAGCACATGAATGTACCAACAGACTGTTTTTGTTATGTTTACGATATGAATTTTTAACTCATGTTTAAGGCGTGCTGACTGAATAACCATTGTAAGGCGGTTATTCAGTTGTGAATACTGGCGTGTTCGCTGATACGCAATCATAGCACAACCCCCCTTATTCAGAGCTGTACCGTGAGTGCAAAAGAAAAGGACAGCTCTGGTTATCCAAAACCGTCCTAATCAAATTGAAAGACATGGAAAAAGATATTACCCTAGAACGGTTTTTTTTATTTGCCGTCAAGGTAATATTGATATGAATTATTAACGCATAATATATGCGTTTTTAACACATTCTAATCATGTGCCATGAAGTATAAACTCATGACAGGTGATTTAAAATGAGGAAAAAGAAAGACACGCACAGCTTTGATTTCCGTCCGCTGGGACTGGCAATCAGAGAAGCGAGAGAGAAAGCTGGGCTTTCCGTAATGATTTAGGCGATAAGGTCTTTTACGGAGAACGTCATATCGCAGATATTGAGAATATAGGGAAACACCCCAGCTTCCAGTTATTTCATGATTTAGTGACAATGTTCCATATCTCTGTTGATGAATACTTCTATCCGCAGGAGGAAGCGGAAAAATCTACAATCCGCAGACAGATAGACGTATCGCTTGATGAACTGACAGATGAAGAACTCAAAATCATTCAAGGAACGATTGACGGTATCATGAAATACAAGGGAACGGGAAGCAAATAGGCTTCTCGTTTTCTTTTTTCTCATAAGCTATCCTGCTGATCTGCTCCGCAGAAAGCAGGATTTAATGAAAAGAGCCAATAATCTGCAAGAGTAATTCTTACAAACTATCGGCTCTGCGTCTTAGCGTCTGGCTCTTTAATAATTTTTACTATTCCACGATTTATATTGATTAAAGTTTCATGCTTGCATTTTGGACAGAATAAAGGGAAATTTATCAATTCTGTATCTTTTCGCACTTTAACTCGTGTCTTACTATTGCAAATAGGACATAATATCCATGATTGCTTTTCCACGGCAACACCACCTTTTATTTTAACGGAATACAAAATTCACACAAATATAATGAGATTTTCGAGAAAGCATATCGCTCAATTATCGGTTTCGTATAGTCAACTGGCAAATCGGAAGTTAATGTGTCAATATTCTTCCAAAAATTTGCTACATCATTTTCTGTATGTGGAACCTCAAATATAGCGTAACGCCCACTATCAATATTACGAATAGGCAAATCACAATGAATATCCTTGTCAGTGATAATCATTCCCACGTCATATCGCTGTTCATTTTCTGGCGTTGATAAAGGATTGTCCAAAGCTATACCTAGTACCGTTATATCATCTTTGAATAAATCATTATTCTTTAAATAGTTCTTTAACTTTTCCATTAGTTGCTTATTTCCAGCACCATACTTACCAGTTCTGCGTATATATGCAATTTTAATATCTTTAAATTCTTCAATAAACAAGTTATGACCTCCCATATTTCAATCGGTATCAAGCTTGATAAAGCAATGGTAAGGGCAATTAAAATCTTTTTCAAGATATTTTTTAAAATGCACCACAACTTTTTAAAAGGTAAGTTCTTCCTGCTGATCTGCCTCGCAGGAAGCAGGAAGAAAACTTAAATTTTCACCTTTTTGGTAATTGTGTAAATATATTCTTCTGGAGTAGGCGTTCTGTTTCCAAAATATTTTTGAATTTTGCCTGTACCTCTGGGTCTGTACTGTTCATAGCTTCGTCAATGGTAGCCAGTATTTCTGCCCTTAGTTCCGATACAGGAACACCGCTTGCCTTTGCACCAGCTTTCAAGCTTTTTTTATATCTCGTTTTTTAGTCCTATCATAAGCTCTCCTTTGTATTTAAAAAGGGTACAACTACTTTCAACCACTCGTCAGGTAAATATATTGCTAAATATCCATGATTATATCCTTTAGCTTCGTATATTTGACATGAAGGAACTAATTTTTAAAGAGTTGTGCCGACTCCTTTACACATTTCATTTCCTTTGAACCATAACAATACATAATTTGTGCTTTCGTTTTGGAAATCTCTTTTTTAATTGATATTCTGCCATGTATGTACGATACATAGTATAAAGCGTATTTCTTTTAATAAGGGCATATCATGTATATAGTAATTTTCAATTTTTTTGAAATCTCATATTAGGAGACAATCGTAGCAAAACCATTTGACATTTGCACGAAAATCTACTAAACATCAATCCCCCAAAAAGCTTTACTGTAGCAATACAGAATTTTTTCCAATTTAGGTTGTGGATAACAAATACTTCCATCTATAATAGCCTTTTGACAAATATCAGCTTTAAGAGAAAGCATTTCTATCACAATCTGCCCACCTAAAGATACACCACAAAGCAAAAAAGCTGTCCATTACAATTTCGATTTATATACGAGATTAGTTTTTGAGCACTATCTGTTATAGAGACATATTCTGTATTATACTCTTCTCCATGCCCATCTAATGTTGGCAGAATAACATGATATTCTTTAGACAATACTTTTGCTTGTCTTAAATAATTCCACCATGAATTTCCACCGCCATGAATTAACATAATATGCGGATTTTCTTTATCTCCGAACTCATGAAATTTCATTTATACTCCTCCTCAAAAATCTGTTCTGTAATATTTTCTAATAGCTTTTTTACTGTACTTTCAATTTCTCCTTTAACTAACAAATCGCTATTTTGCAAACAGAGATTAACAAGCTGTATAAAATTTATAACAGCATTAAAGTTAATATTTTTCTTTGGTTTATCTATATACATAATATTTTTTTATAGAAGTTCGTATGTTTTCAAAAAGATTGGCTTTATCAGCTCTTAAAAGAATAGTCGTTAAGTCATCTCTCGATAAATATCGAAAAATATTACTTTCATCTTTCAGAAAAAAGAATGAATATAAATCTATAAAGTCAGATTTTGTTATTTTTCCATTACATTCTAAAATTTTAAAAAACGATTTTGCAAGTTGTGTTGCGAATCTTCCATAATAGATAATATTAAATCTTCTTTTGAGTTATAAAAATTGTAAAATGTACCTGTTGATATACCTGTCGTTTTTGCTAACTCTAATATTAAGCTGTCTATATCCTTTTTCCCTAATTAAATCAAAATAATACAATTTTGTTTTATGATTTTATACAAATACTGTTTCCTTGTTTCCGAAAAAATTTTAGGCATATTTTTTTTTTTATGATAAATGAACGATATGTTTATATGTTCATTTTATCACTTTCTAGAATTTATTACAACTATATTTTTAAGTACAAGCTAAAACCTTAATTTATAATTTCCAGTTGCTATCCTTATGAAGCGTCAGCGCATACTGTGATACCTGTAGTGCCTTTGTCTGGTCGTCAATGAATTTCACCGCAACACTCTTACTTTCACATTGTCCCCGTCCTTGTGAATATGGGATTGACAAGCTCGAAAAGAGATAGTCCCCGTTTATCGGTTCAAGGATCGTTTCCTCTACATAGTAGGCAGACTGTTCCACGTCCCAGATAAGTACGTCCGTGACCGTGGAGCTGGTCGCCTTGCTGTTGCTCCATGTGTAGTAGGACTCCGCAAAGTTCTTCACGAAATTTTCTATGCCGTTGGTATCGTTAAGTCGTAGCTGTATGGTTTCTACCTCATGGGTGGTGTGCTGGTCGATAGCGGTAAAATTCTTATACACGCCAAAGCTCACGCTTGCGATAAGCACCACCCAGAGGGCAATGACGGACTTCTTATGCGTCCCCACTTTCATAGTGCGGATTTTCTTTTCCTTTATCGGTTTTTTTCTTTCTTCTTGAACATGATATTTCCATTCCTTTCTTTCTATTGCTTAATTCTGCCAGCCCCGATAAGGTGCTGTTGCCAGTAGCTATTGTTCAAATCGGCATAGCCTATCGGGTCGCCAGCATGGTACATCTGGTTATTTCCTACATAGATACCGACGTGGGTTACGGAAGAATACCAAATCCCCAGCCTGTGCCTGTGAAAGCGGGATATGCTGGGTAGCGTCATACTGTGCCTGTGCCGTTCTCGGCAGATTGATACCCGCCTTGCCATAGCACCATTGAACCAGCCCCGAACAGTCAAAAGAAGTGTTCGGATTGCTCCCGCCGTACACATAGTCCCAGCCTTGATATTTGAGAGCTTCATTCATTATCTTCTGTGCCAGTTCGCCCGATACTTGACTGACAGTGAGATACTGGTTCACCAGCTCCACGTAGAACATATTCCCGTACCCGTAACGCCAGCCACCATTGCGGGCGACAGCGATAGGGTTCGTGTAAGTGACTTTCTTCCCACCAGACTTATCACGGGCGAAATTCTCTGCCAGCGTGAAGCTGTGCTTTTTTCCATTGGAAGCCACATAGCCGATATAGCCACCGCCATAGTTATAGGACTGTACCACCACGTTTATATCCTCTATGCCTTGATTTTCTGCTGAAGAAAGCAGGGACGCAAAATACTTGCACCCCTGCTTGATTGAGCTTTCTGTATCAAGGGAATTAGGTGGTAAGCCCATGCTCTCGGAACTCTGCATAACGTCCTCGGCTGTCCCGCCACTTTCCACCTGTATGATTGCCAGCAGATAGGGGACGTACTCGGAAATGCCGTACTCTCTGGCGTATTTCTCCACCATAGGCTGATGTTTCAACACCTCTGCGGACAGGTTCATGCCCGTTACCCATGAGGAAGAGCCACCGCCCCCGTCGTCGTCCTCGGCACTGATAAGCACACCAAAGAAAAGCACTATCGCAAGAAGAAAGGGAAACAGACTGCCGATAATGGCGATATGTCTCAGCTTCATTTCTTACGTCCTTTCTTTTCCGTGTTGTTTATGGTCGCTTTCTTAATGTTTCGCTCTTTTCTGGTGGTTTGTCGGTTCAGTTCCACGCCATTTAGCCTAGTCCCGTGTTTCTGCGATACAGGTTCAGCAGATTTTGAAGCAAGCGGACGCTCCTTGACAGGCTGTGCCTTTGTCGGCTCGGTATGTACCTTGTCGGTCGTGACAGGACGCTTGATTTCCTGCACTTTTCCTGTGTCTGTCTTAGAAGCGGTGACAGGTCTATCATGAGGGACGGGTAGCTCCTGTTGTCGCTGATCCGTCCGTTGTTCTTCCCAGCCTGTTTTGCTTCCTGTGCCTTTTGAAGCTCCATACGCTTGTCAGCGATATTCTGTCTATGTTGCTCAGCTTATCGGCACGCTGGCTCTGTCTGGTTTCCTGTCCCTGCACAATGCCACGCTTGAAGTCGGACACATTTTCCTTTGCCTTTTCCTTAGCGGAGTGCAGGGCATAGGCGGTCTGGGTCGGCATATCCTTGATATTCTCCTTGACAGCCGTTGCCTTGTCCTTGACCTTTTTTTTTTGTATCAAGCACCGCACCCACCGCTGAACCAGCTCGGCTTCCAAAAAGAAGCATTTTCTCGGCGTTCTTTTCTGCCCGCCAGCTCTGGCAGATTTTCCAGAACCGTCATTCATGGCTGTTCCGTACTGTACCAGCCACCGCCAGCAGCGACACTTCCAGCACCGACAGCCCTTTGCATACGGTGTTCCATACGCCTAGCCCTGTGTCGCATGAACAGATACGGGCGACGGAATATCCTGCGTCCCATGCTCTGGCTGTCACCAGCGTTGAGACTGAACATACTCATCAGATCGCCCAACTTCATATAGATTCCCGCAAAACAGACAATCTGTAAGAACGCTATCATAAAGAATGGGTAGTCTGTGGAAATGTTATAAAACATACTGGAAATACGAAAACGCCACGGTCACAATCAGCGTGATTCCAGCTCTTGTCATAATGGCGTTGAATACACGGACAACTGCCTGTTTCGCCATGTTCTCATAGGTCGGTATCATGGACAGTAAAAAGCTGATCAGGCAAAAACATGGCATATATGATAAAAAGTATCTGGGAAAATAACATCATGCCGGTAAGCAGGAAAAAAAATTCGTTATCCCCAGATTGAAGATGAAGCAGGAAGAACACCATTCCCCAGACGGTTGATGACCTGCGGTATTGTCAGGTTATCGTTGTCCTTATCCTCGATTTCCGTTTTCACCACGTCCTCACGGGTCGCCCTGTCGTCTGCTGACGGACTGACTGGCAGATACCAGAGCTTCTACACGGTCAGTCCCGATTTCTCTATATCGCTGTTGCCAAATTGCAGGAGTAGCCACGGCTGTTGTACCTGTATGGAGAACAAGCTGTCCCTTATCAAGTTCACGCTGTCTTTTCCCGTGACTGTCACTGTCGGGGAGCATGATTTTTGTCCCCAAGTCCAGCGAAGCCGGGGAAATGTCCGAAGAAAAAGTCATTGATTTTCTTAATATAATCGGGAGCATAGGCAATAAAGGAAGCGGACACGATAAACACAACAACGAAATTGATAACAGCGTGGAGTGCCTTGCTGGTTTCTCGCTTTATCAGCCCCGTGTAGGCAACATAGATACCCACGATAAGAATAATGAGAAGCAGGAAGCCCACATAGAAGCCCGTGCTTCCAAAGCCGTTTTCCGTCACGCCCGCTAGGGTCTGTATGCTTTTTCCGATACTGTCTGCCATGTCGTTAATAAAGTCCAGCTTATATGCCTGTTGCACCACGTATCCTGTGGCATTACTAAGATACAGGCTGATTGTCCAGACAAAGTTTGTGATACAGTATAAGCCGTACTGCACCCTCTTTCCGATGCCGTCTAGCCAGTTCCACGGAAGCCATGACCAGCTATTGTCCACATAGAAATCAAGCTGATAATTGGAAAGCGGATACTTTGAATACAGGTTGTCTGCATTGACCGTATCATCGACCAGTCCAGACGCATGCGCCACCGTCCCGAACAGGGAGAGGAACACAACAGAGGTAAAATGACTATCAGAGCAATCTTTAAAAAACGAAAGAGCTTTTTTTTGTCAGAAGCCCCTTTATCTTATCTTTCATCACTCCACCTCGCTTTTCACGGGCGGTCTGGTATCAAAGGCGTGCAACAATTCTTCAAAGACAGGGTGTATCTGCACCACGCCCACACGCCCGTACAAATCTTGAAGCAGGCATTGTCCGTTCTCCAAGTCACGAAGTCGTTTCTGGTTGTTCTCGTCGTCCTTGTCGATACCGAAAAATTCAAGGGTCTGCTTTATCTCGTTGATGTCCGTACTTCTAAAGGCAAACTTCAAACCGATATTGTTTTTCAAGCTCTCCTTTGACACGTCGCCAGAGGATTGTGTGACGAAGTACACGCCCGCCTGCATAGCACGTCCCGCACGCACCAGCTTGTTGGAGAGGGTTTCGCCCTGTGCCACGTTGAGGAACGCCCACGATTCATCTAAATCCACGATTTTAAAAATGCTTCTGTCACTGTGGATAAAGTCAAGGGCAAAGGTGGAAATGACAATCAGCATAGCCACGGACAGCAGTTCTATGGTCGTGTATTCCTCAAAGGTCGTGTCTTTATCTGGCAGAACAAGGTCGGCAACCTGTATGATGTTGAGCTGGTTATCCAAGCTGATAGCGTTAGACACCGAACCGTCCGAAAACAGCAGATGTGCAAAGTCATAGTCCGTAAAGCTGTCGATATGGTCGGCAATATTGCGGGCAATCGCCGTGTCCTCTCTGCGTAGCTCGTCTATCACATGGAGTAATCCTCGCTGATCGCTCTGGGTCACGGCTCGCACCGCTTTTCTAAGGACAGGGAACTTCTCGCCGTCCCTAGAGGAAATCCCCGTAAGGAATGTGAGAATGTCTATCGCCAGACTTTCAGCGTCCTTTACATTCTTCATAATCACGAACGGGTCAAGAAGCCCAGCGTTCTCCTTATCGCTGGTAAGGTTGACGATATTGATTTCATGGGCTATCTCTGGGAGCGTTTCTTTCCAGTTGCCACGCTCGCTCTTAGGGTCGAGAATGACCGCCTGTCCCCCAAAGAGAACGGAATAGTAAACGATAAGGTTATTGCAGAATGATTTTCCACCGCCCAGCGAACCGACAAAAGCAGAAGCCAGAGCGTTGGTAACTGTCCCTTTCACACCTTGACTGGCAAGAGAGGGCTGTAAATAGACGTTTCTTCCTGTATCTACGGAATAGCCGATATAGATACCTGTGTTTTCTCCTAATTGCTGTGTTGCCCCGAAGCCAAGTCCTGCCAGAAAATCACTCTTGACGTATTGCACATAGTCATTGATATAACGCTTGCTGGCGGGGAGAAATTCAGAGTGAAGTCCCAGCATATCCCCAGCAGGTCGCACCAGCTTGGCGTTTAAATCGTCGTAGAAGTCCTTGACCTCATCACAGCGTCGTTTCAGCTCGTCAAGGTCGGGAGCTGATACACGGATAACGTAAGAAAGTTTATACATACTTTCCTTGCTCTGGTCGAGGTCGGTTTCCAGCTCGTCCACGCTGTCTAATGCGTCCACCACGTTTGAGCTGGTTTCGCTTCCAGACTGATAGGCGTGGTTGTCCAAATCTTTCAGCTCTTTCTTTTTATTTCTCACCGTGGAAAGTGCCTTGCGGTTGCCGACGATTTCTACATTCATGCTCGTATCAACAGGGAAAGTAAACTGCTGTTGCTGGAAGTAAAATATCTCACTGGACGGGAAGTCCAGCTCGCCCACAATCGCATTGACGGTAAAGTAGGACACGAAGCTCTCGCTGTCCTCATGTTCCAGACGCAAGTATCGCTGGCTTTCCTCTATCAGACAGCGGGTCGGACGGATAAGGTCGTACTGCTTGATAAGCGTTGCCTTTTTCAGCTTCTTCTTTGGAAGCGAATATTCGTAGTCCTCATACGCCACGCCGTCCCTGCCGTAGATATGCTCGATAAGATAGCCGAAGTCGTTCTTGTCCAAGCGTCGGAACTTGAAACGGCGGGAGATTTTATTTTCCAGCAGTTTCTCCATTTTCATGTAGCGGTTGATTTCATCATCTGGCATGGAGATAAAGTCGTTCATCAGCGTATGGTTGACCTCGTTTAGAAATTCCTTGAACGTCAGGAACGCCGATTTCTTCATGCTTTCAAGGCTCACTTTTTCCTCTGTCACAATGAGCTTGAAGCCGATAAAAAAGCGGTAGTCCACTTGATTGTCGCCAATTATGGAAACAAGGGCTTCCGTCTGTTCATCTATCTTCTTAATCGCCACATCACGAAGTCGCCCTGTCACCAGTTTTTTGGATTGCTCCTGTATGCTTCTTACGGAGCTTTCCGTCGCTATCTGCAGGGCGTGTATCTTTCCCTCACGGGACTGTGCGATAAGCTGACGGAAACTGTCATGGACGATAAACTTCTGTTCCGCTGACAGAAAAGAATAATTATACGGTATCAACTCATAGTAGGCGAACACCTCATTGTCCTTGTTCCAGACAAGGTTGTTGTCGATATACTTAATCGGGAACATACATCACACTCCTAACTGCCGTGACGGGTTCGCTGAACACTTCCTTTTCCAGCTTCACGGCTTTTCCTGCATAGGTCACTTTTGGTCGCAGGGCAAACGTAATCTGCGATTTCAAGAAGCTGTAAGGCTTCTTGCCGTCAAAGGTCTTTTGGCTCATAAACCATGTGAGGGCGACGGGAATACCGAAGTATTTTAAAAATGCCCCCTCGATAAGCGATAACGGCGGTAAGTCCCCTAAGAGAATGACGGCAAACTCCGTGATGACAAACCACGTTATCTGGGTAAAGGTAACGGGAAACGGGAGAGTAAAGTCGTTGATTGCGTATAAGACTTTCTCCACGTTCCAGATACCCGTGTAGCTCTTAATCTTCTTCAATTCGTTTCAGCTCCTTTCATTGTAATGGAAAAGGACAGCCATTTTCAGACTGTCCTTGATAGAAAAAGCTGTCAGTAGCGACCTTGCCTGTCGCTGATCTGCCAGCTCTAATATGGTATCTCGCATATCCCTCGGCTTGTTTCAATGAATGTCCCCTCTATGGATAAGTCCCTGCCGTATGCTTCATAGTCGATATAGTTCTGCAACGGTAGCGGTATCTGTCCTAATACCTGCAACTCGTCAATGAAGTAATAGGCAATGTCGGTCATGTCCTCACAGTCTGGATAGAAATAAATGTCGTCCTTGTGTTCGTAGACTTCTTCCAGACTTCCATAATGGGAAACAAACTCGTCCAGAGCGTCCGTGATATAGTCGGGAAGCTCACAAATCATCTCGTACATCTCATTGAGTTCTTGAATGGAGATATACTCCCCGATTTCAATAGGGAAGTTGTCGGTATCATGGACAGCGTATTCCTCATAATAGCTGTTCAGCCCGATACGCTCCGCAACATCTTCCTCGTCGATAGGGAAAGAGAACCAGTCCCCGACAAGTTCGCCCTCATTGTACTTGCCAAGATTAGCGATATACACCCTCATGTCGTCCACCACAGGCACACACCTCTTTTCTACGGAAGTTCATAGATACCGTGGTCGGTTTCCACAAAGCGTCCGTTGTCGTCAAGGTACTGCCCGTAGGCTTCAAAATCGAAATAGCGGGTGACACTCTCACTAAGGGAAGTAAAGTCTGGGTCATTGTTCAGTATGTAGCGAGCAACGTCCGTCATGTTCTTACACCATGAATAGTGGATAATATCGTTTCTGTATCGGTGCAGTTCGTCAAGGTCGGTGAAATAGCACATCAGCTCCCCGTAGTCCTCTTTCAAGTCAGAGGGCAGGCTTTCATAGGTATGGTACAGGTCGTCGAGCCTTTCAATGGTGGTATCTTCCTGCACTTCATCAGCAAAGGGAAGCTCCTTTCCCGTGATAGAATAATAGTCTGTATCTATATCAATCCCCAGCAGTTCTTCTACCTGTTCTGTGTCGATAGGCAGGGTGAACCAAAAAGCTCGTATCTCGCCGTCAGTCGGCTCTCTGGCTTCAATCTGCACACGCATTTCTTCCATGTTTCATCACGTCCTTTCTTTGTAACGCTTCCTGTATGACGGCGTAAGGCACACCGAATACATAGCGTGAAAAATCTTCTAACTGTTTTTTAGGGTAGTCGGACAGGCAAAGGCGTTTCATCTCAAACCAGACCGCACGCTTGTAGTAGGGCAGGTCGGAGAGATACGGACAGCCGATTTTTGCCTGCATATCCGTAAAAATGTCTTTCAATCAATCACTCCAATCTTAAATTTGAGTATAGAAAAAGCGGTTGATCTCCAATGGAGTAACCGCTTTGTGTCGGGATATGAAATTGATAAACTACTTCTTTTTGATGAGTTTTAACTTTACATTTCTTTTATCAGCAATATTTTGAAGCTTTTCTACCACATATAAAGATTGTTCTTTAATGGGAAATGAGAGCAATTCTTTGTCCGATTGTAGTTGCTTTATAACTTCTTGTAATTCTGAAAGTTCTAATAAATTAACTGCCACACAGAAAAAATTTTTCCTGCGTCCGTCATTATAATTTGAAAGTAAGAATGAAAGAATTTGAGCCTTTTCTTTTTGTTCAAGAGTATATCTCTCAACACCTATGCTTTTAGCTTTTTCTAAATCTGATTTTTGCCGTCTGTGTGTAATAAAAGAGTCATATTCATCAATGTATTGATATTCCTTGCATGGAAAATCTTTACACTCAAAACAATATTCAATTTTACCATGTTCAAGACTACACTTAGCAATTTTACATGATTGATTACCGTTACCACAACCACCGCAATGTTTTCCTAACAACATAGGACATAGTCCACAATTCAATCCACAAAGGGAAAATAATTGATTTTTCCGTTCAAACCCTTTCATAATATCAGTCCTTTATAACTTCAAATTTGTCAATTTCTATATCCAGATTATATCAGTTAAAAATTAGTCGTTCAATAAAATTCATAGCGTGACTATCTTTTATTTTTCCATAAAATCACTCCAATCTTAATTTTGAGTATAGAAAAAGCGGTTGATCTCCAAAGGAGTAACCGCTTTGTGTGTGGGATATGAAATTGTTAAACTGGAAGTTGTTTATTTCTTCTTTTTCGGTTTTGGGGCTGGCAGTTCGTCATACATTGCATGAAACAAGCCTGTCAAAAATTCCTTATTATCAACTTCATCTACCAACAACATCTCTTTTGCTCCCTCATAGGGTAATTCATACGGAGCTGTTGGCATATAACTAATTGCTGATTTCACTGGTTTAACAAGTAATCTATCATCATAAATACCGCCTACTATCTTGCCACGATAATAAATAATAAATTCTCCCATCATAGCTCGATAAGTAATTTCTTCTAACTCAGATAACTGCCCTAAAATAAACTCTAAGTATTCCTTGCTTGATGCCATATTTCCACCTCAACTTCCAATTTGTCGATTTCTATACCCACATTATATCAGTTAAAAATTAGTCGTTCAATGAAATTCATAGCGTGACTATCTTTTATCTGCGTACCATTCCGTCACCCCCCTTTCATTCCCCCTATGCCCGAACTCCCATAGGGGGACAGGTAAGTTTGCGTGAGCGCAAACTGCCGATTGTTACGCTCCAATGATACGGTTGAACAGCTCTAACAGCACGTCCTTGACCCCGCCTGCATTGAATACCAGCCCGACAGCGATTAAGGCAATCACAAGGAAGCCAATTAACTTAGAAAACTCTCTCTTAAATCCTAAATAGATACCGATTACCACGATTGCCATAAGCACTAAGCTCTGGGCGTTGCTTAAAAACCAGTTGTATAAGTTCTGTCCGAAATTCATTCTTTATCAATCCTTTCTTTTTTGATTTCTTCCATTTGTTCATCAGCCATTTTGCTGACCTGTGCGATACACATAAGGACGACACCGATACCCATTCCCAGCGATACCAGCACCAAGTCCTTGACAAGTTCTGCCATAATCTCAATTCTCCTTTACTCTGTGATAAGCTCCTCTGTGTCCGCTGTCTGCTGTCTGATTATCTGCAAGTGCTTTTCCGTCAGCTTTGCGTTGTCCTCAATCTCTTTCAGATAGCTTGTGCTGTTGCCTGCGTCTATCTTTTTCAGCATTTTCAGCGTAGGAGCGACCTGTCGGCTTATCCAGCCCAGCGTCCTTTCCAGCGTGTAAGGCTCTGGGTCTGTCGTCAGCTTGATAGGTGGTCGGTCTTTCCCGATAAACCACGCCCAGCGGTCATTGAGCTTCCAGTCTGTCTTTCGCTTCTCTGGCTCTCTGTCCACGAAGCGGATATAGTGATTGATGATAGAAAATGCCGTCTGTTCTGCGTCATAATGGGTCAGCAGTTCACGGACGGCATAATAAGCTCTTTCATCTTTCAGTCGTATCTCGAAGCGGTTCTTTATCGGAGATTCCTCAATCGGCACGCCCAGCTTTGCGTACTGTTCGTAGTTCTTCTCATAACAGCAGAAGTAGACTTCCGATTTCAGAGAGCCGATATACAGCGTGTGTCCCATGCCTGCCTTGTCCTGCTCGTTGTGCTTCACCAGCTCGCCGGAAGCATAGGACTTGAAAGAACGGAACAGGGAAACACATTCCTCACGGTTGCATTTGGCGGTCAGATCTGGAATATCCAGTATGCCCGCCCTGTCGTTAATCGCAAGGTCAAGGCGTTTCATCACACCGCCCTCAACCAGAGCGTCCATGAGGAAGTCATACCAGCTTCGCTCCTGTGCCAGCAGATAGCTTTCAAACTGGCGACAGCCTTTTCCTTTCAGCTCCAGAAGCGTACCTTTTTCCTCGTCCTGCGAAGTGTAGACGAACACATCACCCAGATAGTAATGCTCGGTGTATTTGTAGTGTCCGTAGTCCTCATGGAGCATATAGTCAATGTTGAGCTTCAATATATCTTTGATAACGTGCTGTATATCCAGCGTGGGGAAACGGATACGCACATAGTCGAACAGCAGGAACATGGGAGCGTCGGGATTGAATTTCTCGACAGCTTCCATGAGCTTATCCTGCATATCGTCCGTGAGCGTTACCTTTCCCGCTTCGATACGGTTCAGATGTTCACGGCTGATACCAGCCATGATTGCAAGCCTTGTCTGGGACACGCCGTAAGATTGGCGTTTCTCTTTCAAGGCGGTTATAAAGGTGCTTTCATTCAGCCTGCATACCCCCAATCGTGAAAGTGTGATATTTTCCGCAGATTGTCACAGTCAGCCATGAGTGAGAGAAAACCCTTATACCAAGCGGGATTTCCAGACTTTTTGACCGTAGTTTCCAGCGGAATTGTGCCCCTCTGTTAGATACCGAGGGGCTTCTTTCGTGGAGCAGGGCAAGCACTGCTCCACAGGACGGCTTACACGGTCTGGGTCGCTCCGCTGACCGTTTCAGCCGTCAGTGGTTCAGTCTATCCTTGTCATGCCCGTATAAACTACGATAACGTCGGTATCGGCAGAAAGGCATTTTCCGACAATATCCTTGTCAATCTCATATTCATGGTATATCTGTCTGAAAAAATTCTTATCAACCACAAGAAACGTAAAACGGTAGTTGAAGCCATAAATGGAAAGCCATTCGTCCAGCACCACGGAAAAGAGCAACGGAAGTTTCAATCTCCCAAGTCCCGCTTCTGTCAGAATATCTTCCATATGTGCATGATAGGCTTCTGTCGGAAATTCCTCGCATTTATCATCAGTCGTGCCAGCGACACTTTCCAAATCCGCAAGAAAGCGGTCAAAGTCTACGCAGACACCCTCGACGTGCAAATCTGCGGTAGGGTCGCTGTAACCCATTTCTAAAAATCCCATAAATTTTTCAATTCTCCTTTCGTTCATCTGATACGGTTTGTCTTGCCAGTGCAAGAGAGCCGATAGTCTGTAAAAAATCATGCCCCTTTGGTACAAGGGGAGTGTAAAACTCCGATATGACGCTCGTTCCCACGTCACAATAGCCACGTCCTTTGATACGCTTCTGGAAGAACTGTTTCTTTACGTCGCTTCCGAAAAGCATACCGTAGCCTAGCTCGCTGATACGCCCCAAGCCCACACGGAAGTTGAAGTTATCTCTGATACCGTCTGAAAAATACTTTGCGTCGGGTCGCTGGCAGGCAACAATGAGAAAATAGCCCGCCTGTCTGCCGAGCATGACGATTTTCTTTAGCTGGCTTAAAAGGCTCATGCTTTCCTTTGTCCCCAGCATTTCCAAGAACGCCACATACTCGTCAAAGATAAGGAAGCAGGGCGGTAAGCCCAGATAGGCGTAGTTCTCGCCTGTCTTGTAGGCTGGGTGGAGCTTCATTTCCTCGCTTCGCTGTACCATGCCCTCATAGAACGCATTGACACATTCAATCATATCTTCTTTGGTGTGGTACACGTTATCCATGACCGTACCCAAGTCCGCAAGGTCGGCGTTCTTAGGGTCTAAGATGAATAGCTGGGCGTTGGTCTGCAAGAGGGCTTCAATGATTGTCAGCAGGAAATAGGTTTTTCCACCGCCAGTCCCGCCACAGATAAGGGCGTGAGGGAGTGCGTCGTATTCCCATGTAAGGTTCTTCATCAGACGCAAGCCCCCGTTTTCTGCTTTTACCTCATCAATCGTGATACGGTTTGCTATCATGTCATAAAGCAGGGTGTACTCGATATAGCCGTCATGGAGCGTCTTGTCGGTCAGCTCGCAGTAAAGCCCGCTTTCCAGCTTATCTTCCAGTCTAAGGAGCTGGTCTTGATACTTTCCCAAAGAGATTTCACAGCGGATATGGAGCAAGCCTGTGTCCATTTGATAATAGATTTTAGGAAACCAGACGATTTTTTCCCTTGATCTGCCTTGCAGGTCAGTGAAAAAACCGCTGTCCTGTACGGTCTGTGCTTCATACCACTTGTTGTCCAGTATCATGCGGGAGAGCTTTTGACGGTGCAATAGCTTCTTAAAGCTGTCATGGAAGAAGCGGTAATAAAGAAAAGCGACCAATGCACAAACACCAGTCGCTATCCCTATGGTTATGAAGTTGTATGTGGAAAGCGTCACGCCATTATCAAGCAGGCTGAAATGCTCCCAATCAGTACGCAGGAGCTGTCCCATGTTCAGTAGCAGGAGAACCGCCACGAACAGGAACAGAAGCGTACCCGCACAGAAGCGATACACAAGGTTCTTGTCGCTGGCTCTGATACGCTTTCCCTTGTATTTCAAAATGTTCATAAACACCCCTTTCTGGATATGAAAAAGCGGTCAATCGTAAAAATTAACCGCCGTACACCTTATAAATACTGTTATAAGTATTCACTTAATAAGTCCATGTTTTCATCTACTAAATGCTGATTATATACTTTTGGATGTGTAGAATTTCTAACTTTTTTCCATAGGATTGAAGCTACTTTTAACTTGTTTTGAAACATACTATTTTTTTCATCAGCACAAAAATCTTTCAAGAATTTATTCCACTCACAAGTTGAATTATCATATTTTGCATAATCCGAGTTTTGATTATACACATCAAGCATATCTTGAATGGTGAAAGTTATATCATGGTCTTTTTTTACTTTTCTCCATGCTGTTGCCATATCTGCTGTAAACTTAAAATTATCAATGCCTGTCAATTTTGAAAAATAACTTCTGAATTTGGAATTAAAGGAAAATCCACAATCAAGCAATGGACAGTCTAAGGATATTTCTTTACATACCTTTTTAGAATGATATACATGTTTTTTCTTAATTAGATTTCCCTTAAAATATTCCTCAATATTGTGGTTTAATTCTTGCTTTGTTCCTGTATAATCTATTCCAAGATTTTTGCATATTTCAGATAATTCTTCACGATACCAATAATACCTTAAAAAATCATCATAGGATTTGATTTCACGAAATTCTGGACGTTTACCCAATTCAAAACACCTCACATTGTTTTATTGTACAACAATTATATATCTATCTAGTACAACCTACAATGAAAACATGGTTCAACGATTATTTTTTCTGCTGTCCCTGCGGAGCGTGGTTCTGTGGATTGCCTGCGGGCTGACCGCCTTTATTTTTCAGTACAATGTCGTCTGCCTTGATATACCATTCCACGTCTGCCCCTCGGTAGTTGGCGTTTGCCACCGTATCGGCAACAGGATTGATAAGCTCCACCTCGGCATTGTACGGGTAGTCCTTGACAGGGATTTCCGCTGGGATAGATACCTGTATCGTGCGTTCCTGCTGACTGCACTTCAAATCATAGGTTCTACGCTTGATTTCCTCGCTGGTCGTCCCGTCCTCATTCTCTACACGCACCTCATGTCTAAGGGCAGAGAATTTCAAAACACCGAACGTCTTTTCCTTATCTAACACAATTCCATTCGCTAATCTCATAATCTGTTATCCCCCTTTACTTACTTTCCTCGACTGGAAGCATATCATCAGCCGTTAAGATATAGTTTGTGTAGCCACGACCTCGCACGTTCTTTCCCTCGGCGGTAATCTTAGGATTGACGAGCTTTACTTTCTGCTCATACTTGAAACGCTTTTCACCAGCCTTTGCGGGAAGCACCACGATAATATCGTCGGCTCTCTGAATGTCGGAATACAGGTTATAACTTCTCGTCACGGGAACAAAGCGACCATTGACACGCTGTTGCTCCACGTCATTTTCTCCTGCAAACTCCAAGTTTCCAAATGTCTGTGCCATATTTGGCACGATATATTTTAATTTCATGTGTTCTACCTCATTTCTTTCTGTGATTGATATGTGGGGAGCTACACTCCCCACGCCCCTAGTGGACTGTTCTTTTCCGTCAATCCGAAAGCAGATTAACAGAAAAGGAACAGTTTAAATTTTCATTTCCTGTTACACCAGAACATACGGCGGGGAGCGTGATTTCTTCATCATCATAAGCAGACCGCCTGATTAAGAGCGTCTACGCTTGAAGAAATATGTTCCTGCCACGCCTGCACCAGAAAGAACAAGAAGCCCTAAGAATAAGGCAATGTTTGTGTTGTCGCCTGTCTTTGGAGCGTCCGTTGTCTTGTTCGGTGTATCTGGTGTGGTCGGCTGTTCTGGCTCTGTTGGTTCTTCTGGCGTTTCTGGTACTTCTGTGATTGTCACCGTCTGCCCGTCGTCCTCAATGTCCTTATGCTCTGTAACCTTTGTCGGTTCGTCTGGATTGCTCAAATCGTATAATTCCTCAAAGGTCACAAGTTCTTTCCCGCCAAGCTCGGAAGCGTCGAATGTAAAGGAAATCTGGACTTCCATGCTTTCACTGTCGGCAGTAAAGGTATAGTCATTCTCGACACGTTCACCACCTATGATAAGCTCGACGTTTTCGTCCTTAATCATCTGCCAGCCTACAAGCTGATACTTTGTGCCGATTTCCAATCCGTCAAGCGTAACCGTATCAATGATTGTCACGTCTTTTCCTGCTTCAATCTCTTTCTTTCCGTCCTCGCTGGTCGCTGTGGTATGGATAGAGATGATACGCTCTGTGATAAGCACCGTCTGTCCCTCGTCGTCAATGTCCTTATGTTCAGCCACCTTGACAGGCTCGTCCTCATTGGAAAGGTCGTAAAGTTCCTCAAAGGTTACAAGGTTCTGACCGCCCAGAGAAGAAGCGTTGAACGTATATTCCATTTCAATCTTCATTTCTTCGCTGTCGGCTGTGAATGTGTAATCACTTTCCACACGCTGTCCGTCGATAAGAAGCTCGGCGTTTTCCTCTTTCAACATCTGCCAGCCTTTGAGCTGATACTTTGTGCCTTTTTCCAGCCCGTCAAGGGTAACGGTGTCAATGATTGTTACCTCTTTGCCAGCCACGATAGACTTCTCACCGTCCTTGCCTGTGGCTGTGGTATGGATAGAGATTTCTTTCTCATATTCATCAGTCAGTGTCCCTAAGTCAACGGTCACATTGTTTCTGGACACCACGATTTCAAACGGCGGAATAAGCTCAAAGCCTTTGTTGCCCTCACAGCGTAATTCCTCAATGATATAGGTGTCGTAAATCAAAGCACCCTTGCTGTCGTCTGGCTCACTTGTTCCAAACCAGATACCGTCCTCGCTGGTTTTTCCTGCATTGGTGTTATGTTTGTGGGAAGCCCAGTCGGAAGAAGTGGAGAACTGCCCGTTATCATCTGTCACGATAATGTGGCTCTCACCTGTGGTCTTGCTTGTGATCCTAAACGGAACTCCCGCAAGACGCTGGTGTGTGCCAGCACCAATCTTGACACCCTCCAGGTCGCCACGCTTCACTTGATTGTAGATTGATGTGTCTGTCCCTGTAAGGTCAACGATTTTTCCGTCCTCTGTGATTTCAAATTCAATCGGTTCTGCACCGTCCGTCAAATAGCCCTCTGGTGCTTTGCTTTCCTCGATACGGTATTTCCCGTAAGGTAAGAGGTCAGCGGAAGTAGAAGCCACGCCCTCAATGTCGGTAAGGATTGTCTTTACCACTTCGCCTTTATTGTAGAGCTTGCCCTCGACAAGTACGGCATTGTCATTAAGGGAAATGATTTCAAATTCAGCGTCTTTCAAGGTCGCACTTCCTTGACCTTTGGTATCGCTGGTTTCCAAATCTCTTTTCTGGATTTTCACACCGCCACGGATAACCTTGTCTGATACATGGTACTGATTGCTTCCAGACAATACGGCAATGTCGCCGTCCTCGGTAATCTGTGTAAGGTACATTCCTTTAATCTGTTCTTCGTTACCGTTTGCCTGCATATACGCACCGTCAAGAAGATAGCCGTTAGGAGCTTTCGTTTCCTCAACGGTCAGCGTTCCTAAAGGAAGCACGTTCTTTCCATCCTGTGTATAGAAGCTGTCCCCAGATACCTTGTATTCATCAGAAAGGCGGGAAACGTAATGGATAGTGCCGTCGCTGTCCTTTTCAGCGATTGTCTTTGTCACCCATGTTTTTGTCGGCTCGCTGGGGAGATTGTCAGCGGTATAGTGTCCCGCATAGAATTTCCATGTGAACTCCGCACCCTCTAGGGAAGCGTCGCCCTGTGGAGCGTCTTTCTGTGTTTCCATGTCAATCTTGAAAAGCTCGATAAGGGTATCTGTAACCTTTGGCGTATCGGATACGTTCAAGGTCGCTGTCTTGCCAGCTTCCACATTTAAAGAATACACTGTATTGTCCACCTTGTAGCCAGCAGGAGCGGAAAGCTCTTTGATGTAGACTGTACCAGCCTTTACTTCCACGGTATCAGTGTTCCCGCTGTTATCTGTCGTAAGGGTGGCAAGCTGTTTTGTACAGTCCTTATCAGAATAGACACCATAAGTCGCACCAGCGATAGAGTAAAGCCCGTTCCCGTCGGTAATGCTGGCATTACTGGAAGTCTTTTTCAATGTGGCATTTCCAACGGCAAGTTTCGCCCAGAACTGTCCAATGTCCTGTCCCTCGCCAGAGTAGATATAACCGCCACATTCATAGCGTCCTTTGTTCTCGCTGGCAAAGGCTTTTGCCCCAGCGTACACCTCGTCCTGTATCGCTTTTGGGATTTCATCATAGGAAGCTCTGACGTTATCGCATTGCCAGCCTAGATGAACACTCAATCTCTGCCATACGACGCATTGTTTCAAAAGGTAGATATGCTGACTGCTCAATCCGCTGTGGCTCTGCACATACTGATTGACATACTCGATTGAGAGGGCAACATCTGAAATCTGGTCGTAGCTCATGCGTGTGCTTGCGTCGGCTCTGGTCTTGTAGCCGTTGCGGAAGTTAGTGTTAATATCCACGCAGAAAGCGTCCTCGCCCTCAACGGTCATGTGTCCCTCGTTGAATGTCGAACCGATAGAACCGTCATTCATTACTTTTTCAACGATACCGACACGCTCGGCACTTTCTGTCCAGTATTGCTTCTCGGAAGCGTGGACTGCCGTTGTCGGCAAAGCGGTAACGATAGTCGCAAAGGCAAGGAAGCCCGTGGCTAATCGCTTCAATATCTTTTTCATAGCTTTTAAAATTCTCCTTTCGTTTGGATATAGAAAAAGCCGTCCATTTCTGAACGGCTGGAAATAGAAAAGGAACGTCAATATCGGCGTTCCATAATCTACTTGCGATATTCAATTTTTAGTTTATCAATACTGATGTGCTGTACCATATCTTTGCAAATCTGGGTGATGCTTCTCAGGCACTTAATGCACAATCCTGCCGTATCGCCGTTATATTTTGCAAGTTCTCGGCAGTCTGGTGCAACGGTAAAGGTTGCAAACCAGTCCCATTGATTGCATTGCGCAATGTCCTCAATATTTCGCTTGGCTCTTGCAATGCTTTGGGCGTGTCGCTCCTTTTCCACCGCTGCCTGTATTTCTGCATTGACAGGAGTGGCTTTCTCGCGCTTACGCTTTGTCTTGCGTGGCCTTTGCCCCTCTGCCATTACACTCACCCGCACAGACCCCGGCAATATTTTTCCACTAACTTTCACTTTATCATCTCCACTCAAAGCCGATTACATCCAAAAGTGTTACCTGTTATCTAGTGCCCAACGCTCCGTCAGTACAGGGGCATTTACGGGTTGTTTCCGGGCTTCTTCACCGGCCACCATTCGGGGTGACATTCCCACAGTTCAGGGTGGTATTCAAAGAACGGCCATATAATTTTCCGTCCTTTACCTCTAACACCGTGCAAAAGCGGTGCTCATTAACGCCATACCATTCCTGCGGATTTTCTGGATTTTCCATATTCAAACAATTCATTTCTCCCAGCTCCTTTCACTTGCTAATATTCATTATTCGGGATTCGCAAGCGCCTGCAAGTGTTTTCGCAAAAATTTTTGAAAATAAAAAAAACACAGGTTATCCTCGTAGTGGTGGCATCACCAATACGGGGTAACCTGTGTTCTCTGGTTCGCTGCTCAAATTGTTGTGTTTTGGGTGCTCTTTTCCGCTTTCCCTCTTTTGTCCTAATTTGCCGTAATTTTCCCTATTCTGCCCTAACTCGGCACTTCCTCGGTGCTACTTGAGCAGAACTTGAGCAAGCGCCAAAATCAGCACAAAAAGAAAACCGCCTAGGCTGCCATAAAAGGCTTACCTAAGCGGTTTTTTCTTTGGTGCCCCTAACGTGTCCAAATACGAACCCGGCGGGGGCTTCCGAAGGCGTGGCGGTCTGGGCGGCTTCATAAGGAACAACAGCGGCCCCGGCACTGTCCACATTAAAATAATCTTCAGATAGTCGTCATACACAAAGACAGAATGAACCAGCGCCCCGAACACCTGGCGGCGGAAGTCCGGATCCGTCCTATCACCCCGGCGGAACCCGTCAAGCCAGCAGGCCACGGCTTCGGCCTTGACGACAAGCGCGGCCTGCACCTTCGCGCGGTCTATCTGCTGGCGCAGGGCCGTGCGGTCCCGCTTCGGCTTCTTCCAGTAATTCCTTCGTGGTTTCTGTTATAATTCCTGTGCAATAGCATTGCCTATATTTTTTAGTCGGCGCTGCACTTCTTCCAGCTGGGCGTTTAAGCTGGCGAGAAGTGCGGCGCTGTCGCTGTTTTCGGCGCACCGTCTTTCCACTTCGGCGGAAATATAGGCTATATTTTCATCGGTGAGAATATCAAGCGCAGACTGCAGCACGGCTTCCTATATCAAATCAAGGCGCACGTTCTTCTTTTTGCAGGTTTTCGCCCGGCGATTATTGCAAATGTAGTAATAATGCCGCGCCCCTGTGTGGCTGGTGCCTGCCGTGCCCGTCATGGGCGCGCCGCACAGGCCGCAGAACAGCTTCCCACTTAACAGGTACGGCACTTCGGCCTTGTACGCGCCAGGCCGGTGCCTGTTCGCGGAAAGCCGCCGCTGCACGGTAAAAAATAATTCATCTTCAATAATACGCGGGCAGCCGCCTTCTATTCGCACTTCCCCGCCGTAGCTGTACACACCGATATATTTTCGTTGCGCAAATGGAATTGAAGCTGCTGCGGGTGTAAAAGCGTGCCGTTTGTTGTGCGGTGGCCTTCTTCGTTCAGCTGGGCGGCAAGCTGGCCCATGGCCTTGCCGCTGGCGTACCATTCAAAAATCCGGCGCACCAATTCAGCCCCCACGGGGTCTATTTGCCAGCGCTTGTTCGGGCCTGCCCGATAGCCAAGCGGTGCGCGCCCGACGATCTGGCAATGCTGGGCGGCCTTATTCATGCCCCGGCTGACATCTTCGGACAGCTTCGCGCTGAAATATTCGGCAACGGTTTCAATCATGCCTTGCGTAATTATGCCGGCACTGCCTTCCGGTATGTATTCGGTACCGCTGATTAAATGCACCCCGGCGGCTTCCAGCTGCTTGCGATACAGGGCGCTTTCGGCACGATTGCGGAAGAAGCGGTCATACCGCCACACAAGAACGCAATCAACCACGCCCGTGGCCGCGTCGCGCATAAGCCGCCGGAAGTCGGCGCGGTTTTCGGTCTTGCCGCTGCGAGCCCGGTCTGCGTACTGGCCGACTACGGTTATATTGTGCTTGTCGGCGTATTCCTGGCAAATATCCCGCTGGCCCTCTATACTAAGTTCCTGCTGCTTATGGCTGGAAAATCGGCAGTAAATAAATGCCCGCATACTGTCCCCCGTTCAGATTCGAAACTGTCAACCGTACACCCGGAAGGCTTACCTGCCAGTGATATCTTCAACACAGTTTTTGAACACAATGCCGGTTGCGAAACAGTCAGAAAGGCTTCTATGTGCATCGTCACGAAAAACACCGCATAATTCGGAAACGTCTTGAAGAGAAAAAGCTGTCCAAATCTTTTTTATATGCCTTTCGCGCTAATTCCAGAACGTCATAGTATTTTCGCTTTTGAGACAACAGATCAACGCCACGAGCAAACAGGAATTTCAGGTCAAAAGGGAGGTTATAACCAACAACGGCAGAAGAGCCGACGAAATCAAGGAAGGAACAAGCAACCTGTTCAAGCTTGGGCGCATCGGAAACCATAGCGTCGCTAATATGGTTAATTTCACTCGCTTCTGGCGGGATGGCCTTGCCAGGATTTACAAGGGTAGACCACGCAGAAACCGGGCGGAAATCTTCGTACCGAATGGCCGACAATTCAAGAATGCGCCCACCCTGAACCTTCAAGCCGGTTGTTTCCGTATCAATTACAACAAAGCTAGGGAGTTTGTCAGCGTTGAAGCTTTTGGTAATTGTTGAATACCTCACGTCTGGCATATCAGAAAGTGCGCCCCTGCGAAGAGGCGGTGCAGAATCTACGACAAGGACAGGCGCAAGAGGGATGGCGCACAAGCTGGAAGCAAATTCCTTGCTTTTCTTGGAAAGTGCATTGAACCGCTTCATCTTGCGTTCAACTTCCGCAGACAAATCTTTCAAATAGTTGCCGCCATTCCACAACACGCCAAGAGTGCTGTGGCAATAATAGCCTTTTTCTCTTTTGCCCTCTGCGTGAAATATGCGAAGAATATCAGATTCCTTGGTCTGCGATATTGAGGATAGCAGCCTAGCACACGCGGCGGCCTGATCCTCATAACTGAAACCGCTGCCATTTGCCGTCGCGTTACGATAATTGACCAAGGCTTCAGCAAAAATTCCGACGTCAGGAAGCGCTGGCTTATTGAAAAAAACGAACAGACCCATAGAACAAAACCTCCAGCGCCCGCCGCACGGCGGGCTTATTTTTTTATGCCAGGGAAATAGACGATTCTGCACGTTCTTGACGTGTGGCAGCCTGGTATTCAAAATCCAAGCTGTTCAAAATACGGGCCTGGGCCATATCGTCAAGGGCGTGGAACTTGCGCAATAATTCTGCGTCGGCGGACGACAAAGCCGGCTGAACTGGGCGCTTCACGACTTCGGAAGTTTGCAGCCCCAGGAACTGGTCTGCAGAAACGCCAAAGAATTCGCAGATTGTACGCAACACCGGGAAGCTGGGGTCGCGCTTTCCGCTTTCCCACATTCCGACGGTTGCCTGTGAAACGCCAAGTTGCTGCGCAAGTTTGTACTGCGACAAAGCCACGGCTTTCGCGCTGCTTTTTCAATTCAAGACTAAACATTACAAGCGCCCCCTTTATTCTATGATAATAACGGAAAGTTATAATTTCAAGAGATTTTAGAAAATTATCACTTTAAGTGTTGACAATCACTCAAAGTAATGATATAGTAAGGGTGTAGTAATCACTTATAGTGATTTTTAGAAGGAGCGAAAAACGAATGACGGCAATTAAAAAGTTTCGCGTTGCCAAGGGCATGACCCAAGAAGAACTTGCTGCCATTATGGGCACGAGCCAGGCCGCCGTTGGAATGTGGGAAACCGGCGCAAGAATGCCGCGCGCCGACAAGCTGCCGAAGCTGGCCGAAGTGCTGGGGTGTAGCGTTGCCGACCTTTTCAACACTGAAAGCGCGTGAGGTTGAAAACAATGGAATGGAGAATCAGAAAAAAGCGGCCACGGCGGTTTCGTTGCTGAAAAGGGCATCCTCCACGAAGGCGGCGAACGAATCCCCGGCGTTTTGGGTTTCACAATGCCAGCTTTCATCGTGTACGAATCGGCGCGTTTTGATACCGAAAAAGCAGGCAAGGGCTTATATAAAGCGAAGGGGTGGCTGATATGCGAACGCTGAACAAAGAACAGGCCGACCCGCTTGTCGCGGCAATCTGTCGCGGCCAGCTGTGGGCCACGCCGGAAGAAACGGCGGCCTGGCTGAAAACAGAAACCGGGCAGCGCATTGCCGCGCTGATAGAACGCGAACGCAAAAACGCTGCCGCATAAAAACGAAGGGAGAAACCACCATGACGAAGTTTTACGACGATAACAACAAACTGCTGGAAATCACTATGACAGACGACTGCACGGGCGCTTCCTGGGAATATGATTTTTTCGACGTGGGCGCGCTTCCATTCAATGCTGAACTGGGCGCGTACAAAGTCAAGGACGTGGAATACCTGGCCGACTACGCCAAGACCTACGCCGACGGCACAAATACCGACATCGACTACAGCACCGACGGCGACGGCAACATCCTGCCCCGGAAACAAGCGTTTCCTACACCATTACCGACCTGTAAACAGAAAGAAGGGGCCGGACGATGAAGAAACCATACAAAACGCTGCTTATTATTCTGGCTGTGGTAGCCATTGACGTACTTTTCTTTTACGGTCTGCTGTGGATTCTAAGGGCAATATGCAGCGCAGTTGCACTAATTGTCGGCCTTACAGCAGGGGCCTGGTTTTTATACTAAAGGGGAACGAAAGATGGAAACAATCTGCCTACAATTTGAACTGCCCGCCCCGGCGGAACCCACGGCCAAGCCGAACCGGGCCGCCCGGCGGATGGTGAAGGAAAACAGGATCCTGCGCCGCATCTGCGTGACCTGCCTGGTCGCTATGTTCGCTTCGCTGGCCTGGTACACCTGGGACGGTTGGCAGGCTCGCAAGACTTACGACCTGTTAAAAGCCAGCGCCCAGCAGACTGCCCAGGCCGCTGAACAGCGTGCCCAGGGATACCGCGCCACCGCCGATCTGCTGCAAAGCCGGCTTGACGAAGCCGAACAGCGCGCCAGCGAATATCAAGCTGCCGCGGAAGATTTACAGCGCCAGCTTAAAGCGGTAACAGCTACATACACGGAAGGGGCCGAAGAATGAGAACTACCGAAGAGGAAATGAGACAAGCGGGGTTAAGCCGGGAAGCCTTTATGGAACCGATACCGCTTGAACGGCAGCCGCCCATCAAGCGCCGCTATATCTGGAACATGCCGCCGGAAGAATGGCCTAGTAACGTAACGGCCCAGGAAGTAAAGGAAATGAAAGCCCGGCACGACAAGCAGCTGCGCGAAAACATGAAGAAGGCCAGCAAATGACCGTACTTGAATATTTGCAAAGCCTTGACCTGGAAACGCGGGTGGCCGTTGTGGGCTGCGCGGACAACGCGCTGCGGGGCATTCGCAACCTGGACGAACAGACGGCGGCAGCGGCTTCGTTTGGCTTGTGGGCCTGCCCCGACTACCTGGCGCAGCAGTTGGGCCTTGCATTTAACTGCAATTACCCCGCCAGCGCGGACGCCAAGCGCTGCACCCGCTGCGCCGCCGCTTTCCTGCGCAGGAAAATGCATGGAAGGCGGCACGGCTATGGCAGATGAACGCACCGACCTTATAAAGCGGCTTGCCCCTCTGGTGCTGGAAGATCGAAGCCGCACCGCCGCCGACAAGCGCAGCACCGATATACCTTGGTATTTTATCAACATCAATCACCCGGCAATGCGTCTATTTTATGATGGCTGGATGCAGTCGCGCGGCAGGGCTTCTCTGCCCGGCGATGTTGACCGGGCGGAATTTGAACTTTCGTTGCTGTCAAACAAAGCCCTTAGCTTTATGGCAGATAAATACAGGAAAGAAGGCCGACTATGAACGAGAACGAACGCACCCGGCGGAAACCGCCGCCGACTACGCGGTACACTTTGCCGACGGCTTCTTCGTCCCCTGCCCCTGCTGCGGCAAGGAAGTGGAAAGCCCGGACAACGGATTCACCAGCGAAAAGGAAGCAATGGAATGGGCGCTCGGCGCGTGTGACTGCGAAGGCGCAAAAGCATGGCAGCAGCAGCGGCCGGCCCTGCGCATGGACAGCCCCTGCGTGGCCGGGAAGATGAAGGCAGGCCGCTGCGGGCATACCGCTTATACGGCCCGCTGTACAGGATCCGCTTGCAGTGCATACCACCCGGAACTCTACGCCCCGGACCTGTACGCCCGCGCCTTCGACCTGTACGCCAAGCGCAAGGCCGATGAAAAGGAATGGGCAGAATTCCACCCGGCAGCCACAATTATGCGGTACTGCCGCCAGCTGGCCGCGCCTGCCCCCTACTGGGGAGCCGCCGACCTACAAAACAGGAAGCTGCTGCTTCTGCGGCCAGCTTCGCGTTTTGCCCTTCGCGGCACCGACGCAGGAAGAAGCGGACCGGTACGCAACCGATAAATGCGACTGTGAAATCGGCAAAGCCTGCCGCCGCCAGCAGGGAAGAACGGGAAATCATTGCGGGGCTGTTCGCTGAATTTGAGCCGGACACCCTGCGCCTGCTGGAAGCTACTGCCGATATGGTCCGCAAGGACTACATAAAACGGCGGCACGGCCATTAAGCTGGCCGAAAACGTGACGGCGAAATTCAAGATTAAAGACGGCACGGTGATTGTGACCCGCAGCGAAAAGCACGAACACCAGCACAGCCTTTAAGCCGGGAAGGGAGTTGTTTTTATGAAAATAAGCCGGCACTGCCCCTTGCCTGACTGCCCGAACCGTGGAACCTGCGGGGCCTGCAAACATGGGCAGCAATACGAACGCATGGCGTCAAAAATTCAGCGCCTACAGAACGAAGCCCGGCAGCTGAAACGTAAAGTTTCCATCGAAAAAGGAGCACAACAGCATGAGCACTGAAAGCATCACAAATTTTGCGGAACAAGAAGCCGCCGCCATGAAGAAAAACAAAGAAATGTTTATGGCCCTATGGGTCGAGTACGTCAAGAAGGGCGCAGGGGTGACAAGGCGGTCCTGCGCTACCTTGAATATACCGGTTTTTCACGTCCCCAGCGTCCACGAAGTACCACGGGGCTTTTCCTAGCGGCCTGTGCTACCACAGCGTCAACGTTGCGACTGAAATGCTGGGGCTGCTGGAACAGCACCAACTTGAAGACGCGAATTTGCGCGCCAGCGCTGTAACTTGCGCCCTGCTTCATGACATTTGCAAAGGTGGGCACATATAGGCAAACCACAAAGCGCCAGCGCGGCCATGACGGAGAACTGCAAGATGTTTCCACCTATGAGTACGACGACAGCACCTTACCCCTGGGCCATGGCGAAAAAGCCTGTACATACTACAACACCTTGGCATGGAATTAACCGAGCAGGAAGCCGCTGCAATCCGCTGGCACATGGGTGCTTACAGGGACCATGACTGTTACAACGAAATGAACCGGGCCTTTGAACGCTATGCCTTGGCCTTGTTCCTGCACCTGGCCGATATGGCGGCAACGTACTGGTGGGAATCATGAGGGCTGCAAAATGGACAACTGTATTTTGCTAAGCATCCGTAAGGACTGGGCGGCGGCAATTCTGTCCAGTAAGAAGAAAATGGAAATTCGGAAACGTGTACCAAGTTACAACCCCAACACAGAAAAACGCGCAGAATATCCCCTGCGCGTTGTCATGTATGAGACCAAAGCCCACGGCGGCGCGGGGGCTGTTGTCGGCTTCTTCGACTGCCCCGGCTACATCGGAACCGCAGATCCAGCCGACGAAACGATGGCAAATCTGTCCACCCTGTCCGTCGAACAGTTGGAAGAATACCGCGGCGGTGCCTGGCTGTACGGCTGGAAGGTGCAGAATCCCCGGCGCTTGCCGGAACCTGTGCCGCTTGAAGCCATTCACATGGACCGCGCACCACAAAGCTGGTGCTGGCTGAACAGCATAAACGCCGCCGATCTGGCAGAGATTGCGGCGGCTCAGGGGGTGAAACTGTGAAAGCCCCCGCAATGCTTCCCTTCTATCTGTACAACTTCGGCGCGATACAGCCCGACAGTTTCCTGCTGGGCGACAGCTTCAAGCTGCTGGAAGGGGTGCAAACCGAAACCGTGGACATGGTTTTTATAGACCCGCCCTACTTCGTCAAGAAAGCGGAGTGGGACACCTTCGAGAATCAGCAAGAATATAACGATTTTATGGCCCGCGCCTTTTGGGAAGCAGAAAGAATTCTGAAGCTGAACGGAACGCTGGCCTTTTGGCACAATGACCTGCAACAAGTGGCCCGCCTGCTGTGTTGGTTGGAAAACTGGACACAGTTTGTTTTCAATTCCTGGGCCGTATGGGTGAAGCCGAATTTCCGGAAGAAGCTATGGGCGAACCCCGGAACCGGGAACACTTTGCGAAGCTGGTTTAACATTACAGAATTTTGCATTGTACTGGTAAAGGGCGAACCGGGCACAGCCTGGAACAAGTCGGGGCTGGCGCTGGCAAAGCTGGACATGAACAACTTCGGCCCGCTGCGTGAATACTTCCGCGCCGCGCAGAAATACACCGGCAAAACCAAAAAAGCAGATAATCGACGCTTGCGGACAAGCAGCAGACCACTGTTTCCGTTGGGGAAGCAGTCAATGGCTTTTTGCCAACGCGGGAAACCTACCTGGACATTGTGGCAAAGTTTGAACTGGACAGCTGGGAGGCTACCGAGACTTCGACAGCCTGCTGGAAGAACAGGCCCGGCTTGTGAAACAATACGAAGAACAGATCCAGGCGGCAGACAATGCCCGCTTTGTCCACAACCTTGACGCGAACCACTGCAATGTTTGGCTGTCGGATGAACCGACGGGCGGGCATCCCATCCACCCAACGCAAAAGCCCGTTGATCTGTTGGAACGGATGGTCCGAACACATACCAGGCCGGGCGCGGTTGTCTGTGACTTCTTCGCAGGCAGCGGCAGCACTGGCGTGGCCGCCATTAAAGCCGGGCGGCGGTATATCCTTATCGAACAAAGCGCCAGCTACCACGAAAAGGGACTGGCATGGCTTGAGGAAACAAAAAGCGCCCTTTGCACTTGACTGCAAAAGGCAATAAAGAAAGCCGCCCCTGTGGAGAGGGGGCGGCCTACAATGCCGAGGGTAAAAATATAACACCTTCATTATAAAGGAATTGCGGCACGTTGTCAAACCTTCGCAGGCGGCCAGAGCCGCCATGAAGGGCTTGTATGGGGTAGTAAAATAGCGACGGTTATTTCCTGCCGGGGAAAGGGGTGCAGGGGAAAACAGAGGGCGGCCAAGCAAGGCCACGAAAAGCGGTGACCAAAGCAGGCCGCCCGGCGTTGTCCACTGCAAGCGTTCCCTTTTCGTTTGTCTACCCAGAAAGAAGAAAATTCTATCCACCTACCGAAAGCAGAACCTTCCGGGAAATGCAGAAAGGCAGAGTATGGGCACAAAATCTTTTCAACGTGAGCGCCGCTTCCTGTGCGGCACAAGTAAAAGCGCCGCGAACTACCAGGAAGTCGAAATCTACCCCATGAACGGAACAGAGCAAAGCCGAACGCTGGACCAGGAGCTGGCAAGGGCTGCCGACTTGCGCAGATCGTCGAAGGCACAGCAGAACCAAAACGCCAAAAACGCCCGGCGGCTGTTCCGCCAGCTGGTAAATACCAACTTCACCGAGGAAGACACCCACACAACGCAAACCTATGCGCCGGAATATCGCCCGGAAACCGAAGAACAGGCGTGGGCAGATTTCAGGAACTTCTACCGCCACATAAAAGAGAAATGCAGGGCACGGGGCTGCCGAAGCCGGAATGCCTGGCCGTGATGGAGTGGGCAGAGGAAAACCCAGACACCGGGCAAAAAGCCGTTGCCCCACACTTCCACACAATTTTTTTGCGGTGCGAGTTGACCCGCGACGAAATAGAAAGCTGCTGGCACCGCAAGGGCGTGCGCCTGGGCCGCGTGAACACTGACCGCCTGCAAATGGACAAGAACAGCCTGGAAGCCCTGGCAAACTATATGCTGAAATACCCGAAGCGAAAGCACCGATATTTCCGAAGCCGAGGAATCAAAAACCCGATAACACCGCCCCCAGCGGACGGGAAATGGACGCGCCGCCAAGTGCAAAAAATCTGCACCGACGGGCGGCTGTACGACCCGGAATTCTGGGCGAAAAAAATACCCCGGCTGGGACTTGAACGAAGCCGGCGCAAGCTATAACGAATTCATGGGCTGGCACATAAGCCTAAAACTTCGACGAAGGGGGGCCGTGCCGTGGGAATCGACATTGAACGCCTGGGGCCTGCTGCACAAAAAAGCAGGTGCGCGAAGAATTGGAACGCAGACGCAGGGCGGCAGCTGCCAAGGACAGGCAGCAGAAGGCCAGGGACGGCCCGGCGCTTCGGCCCGGCGGGTCTGATCGTGGCAGCGCACTGGAAGAAGAATACTACCGGGCATATATATGGCCCAAAGAACTGGCCGGAACCGTGGCGAACGTGGAACGGCACAAGAAATTTGAACTTCTGCCGAAAAGCGATTATTGCGGCCTGCGCCTGCCCGCGGCACACTACACGCCGGATTTTGTAATCGAATACGCAAACGGCACTGTGGAAGTTGTCGAGGTAAAGCACGAAGCAATCCGCGCCTTGCAGGGGTCCTATGTGTACCGCCGCCGCCTTTTTTATCGAGAAGTACGCCCGGCCAAATGGTTGGATATTCACCGAGTACATAAAACACGAAGGAAGGAAATGCAATGAATGATTTACAAAAGGCTTTAAGCCTTATCGAAGCACAGCAGAAGAAAGCCGGAGCAGGAACGCCCGCCTGGTGCGTAGGCCAGCAGCTTGCCGACATTTTGAACGGCCAGCCTGCCGCCGCGCAGATCGTTGCCGAAGACCTGGGAACCACGGGCATGGGGATTGCAGACTGCGAAAAGAAAATCGCGGAATTTGCCAGCAAGAACCGCACGGGCAATGTGGGCTTCTGCGGCCCTGCGGACGCTGACCGCATTATCCGGGAATTTTACGGAATCCCGAAATTGGAAATTGTCACCGCCAAAACACCGGCAGCCCCGGCAGAACACCGCCGCAAGGCAATCCGCCTTGAAGATTTTCTATAAGGGGGGCGCAAATATGGACATACTGGCAGCATTGCCGAAAACGCCGGGAATGGCCCCGGAAACGCTGTGGGCGTGGCTGAAACGCAGCGGGAAAGTACACCCGCAAGAACTAATTCGATACAAAACCACAAAGCTGGCCGACCCCTAACGGGCATACGGGAAAAATATGCAGCCTGCAACTGCACAGCCTGCGGGGAATCGTGGCATACAACAATAGCATTGCCGGGTGAGGGCGGCACATACCCGTACTTTGACACCGAAGAAGGGCTGAGACGCAACGGCGAAACAATGCACTGCCCGAACTGCGGCACGGCGGCGCTGGTGGCACACGAAAAGCGCCTTGACCGCTGGCCCATCGTAAAGAAGGCATACCCATGGGAAATCCGCAAAGCGGGCGGCTGTGTTATGTTTATCTGCTGGGCCGTAATTCACGAAACCGGGTACGACTGGGAAAGCACAATCGTGGAACAGCGCAACGCCTATGTTATCGACCCAGGCGGGCACTGGCACCGATTCACAGCAATGGACCGCAGCGGCTATTCCAGTATGTCAACCATGTATTATACGGGCTGCTGGTATGAAATGCGCCGCTTCCAGGTTGCAGACGGCAATTTTTCGGCAATCCTGCCGCACGCTGCCGACGTATACGAAGGCACGCGGCTGGAAAACGCGAAGCTGGAACTGCTGGAAGAACAGGCGCAGGGCATTGACCTTCTGCACTATGCCCGGATATATATGCGGCACCCGGAAATTGAAAACATTGCCCGCAACAGCCCGGCACTGTGTGCGGCGCTGGTGAACTTGACCGCCAGCCAAAACGGCGGTTTGTCCGTCACCGGCTTAGACTGGGTAAACTGGAAGGCGAAAAAGCCGCACGAAGCCTTGTACATGAGCAAACCGGAATACAAGGCCGCCAGCAAAGCCCAAGGCCGCAGAGCGTGGGACATTGGGGTGCAGCAACACGCCGTTGCCGTCTGCCTGCGCAACGGGGCACCCAGGGAGTACGCCGACACGCTGGGCGGCGAAGGAGTGGCCTTTGCGGACAAGTACAAGAACCTTTGGACTGTGCAGCGCTTCGGTCTGGTGCGCGTATGGAACTACATACGGAAGCAACAAGAGAGCGCCCGCAAAATTCACAGCATAGGCGGCACGGTGGGCTTTTTGTGCGGACTACTGGAAAGACGCGGAACGCGCGGGCTTTGACCTTGAAAGCGAAGTTGTGGCCTTCCCGCACAGCGTAACCGAAGCCCAGGCCAGGGCAACGGCTGCAATCCGTTACAGGGAAGACGCAGCCCTGCGCGGCAAATTCGAGAAAATGGCAAAGCGCCTGCAAGCACTGCGCTGGGAATACATGGGCCTTATTATCACCCCGGCGGAATCCGAAGAACAGCTGATCCTGAAGGCAAGGCGCTGGGCCATTGCGTCGGCGGCTATGGCAAGGCGCATTGCAGCGGCGAAAGCATTTTCTTTATCCGGCGCACCGAAAGCCCCAGAGAATCCTATTTCACGTTGCAGCTGGACACGGCCACGGGTAAGGTTTTGCAGAACCGTGGTCGACACAACTGCGCAAGAACCCCGGAAGTGGAAGCATTTGAACAGGCATGGCTTTGCCAAGTCGTCAAGCCATGGCTGGACCACAAACAGAAGACCGTAAATCCGAACCACGCCAAGACGGCGGCAGCATAACAGGAGGCACAGACAATGGAAGACACGAAGCAGCTTACCCTTGTGGGGGAATGAAACGCCGGAGCAGGCGGAAGCCATCGGCCTGCACTATGAAATCGTGAGCGCCGCACAGGCCGCCGCCAGCAGCCTGCTTGATCTGGGCCGTAAGTTGAAGCGTATGCGTGACAGCAGCAAATATAAGGCGCTGGGCTTTGAGACCTTCGGAGACTACACAGAGCAGGCCGTCCACATTCGCCAGCGCCAGGCTTATACTTACATCAGCGTTGTGGAGAAGCTGCCCGCGCAGCTGATTGAAGAGAACGCGGCGGCGGGCGTTACGAAGCTGGCGCTGCTGGCAAAATTGGGGCCGCAGGACCGCGAAGAAGTTGCCGGAGACCTGGCAAATATCACCGTTACCGAATTGCAAAAGCTGATTGACGAAAAGAACGACATGGCCGAGCAGCTTTCAATTCTGTCCGCGCCGCCTGCCGCCGAAGTGGAAGCCCAAGAAGTTGACGTTGAAGCCGAATTGAAAAAGGCCGCCGACCAGGCCCGCGCGGAAGCCGAAGCCAAAGCGGCGGCAGACCTGGAAACCCTGCGGGAACAGCACCGCAAGGCGCTGGAAGAAGCCGAAGCCAAACAGGAAGAGCGACTCCAGGCCGCCCGGCGGGAAGCTGAAAAGGCCGCCGCCGAGAAAATCCGCCAAGCCAAGCGGGACGCAGAAGCCGACGCGGTAAGGCGTGAAGCAGAAGCCGCAGACAAGGCCCGCAAGGCAGCTGAACGAGCAGAAAGAAAGAGACCGCGCCGAACTGGAAAAGGCCCAGCAGATTGCCGCAGAAGCCCAGGAAAAGGCCGACACGCTGCAAAAGAAATTAGGAATTCAGCAAAGCCCGGCGGGCACAAAGTTTGCCTTGCTTTTTGAGGATGTGCAGCAGAAAGCGGCGGCAATTATGGACCTGGCCGACGAAATGCGCGACAGCGGGCAGCAGGAACTTGCGGACAAATTCACCGGCGCGCTGGCAAAAGCGCTGAAAGAACTAATTAAGCAGGTCGAGTAACATTTTCACCACAAAAGCGCGAAAGGAGAAGAAAAAATGACGACCGATACAATCTGGTTCTGGTGTGCAATGATGGCCTATATTTTTATTGCCTTGCCGATAATTCCGCTTGTCGGGGCATTTGTGATTGCGATTGTTTCAAGCCTTGCCGTTGGAGTATATCAGCGTGCCGTAAAACATATCCGGGTTATAACCTGCGCGAAGTGCAAATACTGGGCAACTGTTGATTGCCCACTGTATGGGGAAAATACCGCTGACGACTTCTGCAGCAAAGCAGAAAAATGGGGAAATAACACCGATGTTTTTACACATTGTATCAAGCATTTGTAGGTAGTTTTGAAAGCACAATGAGGTTTGCGGCTATATTAACCGGGGCCGTGGCCGCTGTGGCCGTTGTCCTGCTGGCAGCCTGGTTAATTATGCGCACACTGGGCAGGCTGGCCGCTATGGCCTTCGACAGCGCAACCGCGACGCTGGCAAGGATGTGGAACCGGACGGGCTACAAACCGAAAACCAAATGGGGGCGGGTAATCGCCGCAGGGGGCAAACAGGTGGAGAGCGCAAAGAAAAAAGAGATCCTGAACAGCTACCTTGAAGCGTCGAAAGAATGGCGCTACTGGAAGGACGAAACCGAACGGCTTATGGTAGCGGCCGCCGGCGCTTCCCTTCCCTATCGGGTATGCCGCACGGCGGCAGTACAGGCACAAGCAAGGTTGAACTTGCCGCTGAATCCCTGGAAGACGCGCGCCGGGAACTGGCCGCAGCTGTCGACGCAATGAACAAGGCGCGCCGCCAAGTGCAGGCCGTTATCAAAACCGCGCCGACGGCAGACCAGCGCATTGTCCTGCGCCGCCGCTATATTAACGGCATGAACTGGGAACAGATTGCGGAAGCCTGCGGGAAGTCACGGCAATGGGCCACAATGACCCACGGCGAGGCTTTGAAAAAATATTTTTGAAAAGCTAAAACCCGCACGACGGCGCGGAAAACGCGACTTTTTATTTGTCAAAAGTTTACAAAACTTTACATTACTTGCTTTTTTGTTTACATTCGGTCTGTGATATATTCAAACTGCAAAAGCCAGGCGGGAAAGCCTGGCTTTTTTCTATACCCAGAAAAGGAAGAAGGCGGGTCGCATGAAGAACACCAAAAAGAAAAGAGGAAGAAAAGCGATGCGCCGCCTGTGTGTGGCGCGACAGGAAAACGGCAACACCTCTTTGCGCACTGCCGCACTGCATATACGAGGAACGAAAACCCCGGCGGGACAAGGTGAAACGCTATGGCGAAGTATAACCCGGATTCGTGGCCCGCTGTATGGGTTTTGCAGTTGATTGCAAACGGCAACCTGCACAGCTTCTATATAAGCCGCGAATGGAAACGCCTGCGGCGGGAAGTGTTAAAACACCAGCGCCGCCGTTGCTGGGATTGCGCACACAAAGCGCCGGCGGTGAATAAACGCGGCGTTACTGTACACCATGTCAAGCCGCTGCGCGAACGGCCAGACCTGGCCCTGTCCGAATACGACGAAGCCGGGAACATCAACCTTGTTTGCCTGTGCGCTTCCTGCCACTGGGACCGACACCACAAGCGGGCCGCACCTGCCACGCCGGAACGCTGGTAATTTTACAGCATACCCCCGCCCCGTGAAATCAAAATTCCCCGGCGGACGGAGACCGAGGAACAGCCCCGACAAAGCCGCGAGGTTGCGCGCGCGAGGAAAAAATGGGCCAGCAAAGGCCGCCAACAAATACGCCCGTGCGCGGGTACCTTATATCCGCAATTTTAGGGGTGCTGCAAAAAGCCGAAAAAATCACGCATTTTTGGAAAGAGGGTGCAGAAATTGACGAAGAAGGAAAAGGAAATCCGGGCAAGCCTTGAAAAGCAGTTGAAAGACTGCGGTGCCGATCTTCTGCACTATCAAGAACTTTTGGACGATTATATTTTTTTCTTCGGCATGGAGAGGAAAATGCAGGCCGCAGTTAAAAAACAAGGCTTGACCGTCACCGCAGTAAGCGCAGCCGGGAAAGAATACGACAAGGAAAACCCCGCAATAAAGGCCGCCGCCCTGTATAACCAGCGTATGCTTCACATCTTGCGCGAAATGGGGCTGACAACGGCCACTTGCAGGCCGCCGGAAACCGACGGAAGCGGCGATCTGGGATGAATCCGAGAATACAAGCCTATATTGACATCGTGGAAAGCGGCGAAATGCCGATGTGCCGCGAACAGCTGCTGCTTATCAAGCGTGTAAAGGCTGCGTTTGAGAATGAGAAAATACACGTTGACGACGAACAGCTGGAACGTTATATGGGCCTGCAAAAATATTTTGAATATAAACTTTTGCCGTGGGAAGAATTCGTTTTCGCGTTGCATAACTGCACCTACACAGAAAGCGGCGCGTTGCGCTGGCCCATTCTGTTTATTGAGGTTGGACGCGGCGCTGGAAAAAACGGCTACCTGGCCTATGAAGATTTTGCACTTGTCACCCCATAAACGGGGTAAAGCATTACAACATTGACATTTTCGCCACGGCGGAAGACCAGGCCCGCGCGACCTTCGACGACATATACGAATTGCTGGACGGGAACAAGCCTTATTTTCAAAAATTCTTTGCCTGGACAAAAGAAGAAATTGTCAACAAGGCGACCATGAGCCGGATAAAATACCACACCAGCGCCCCAAAGACCAAAGACGGCGGGCGGCCCGGCAAGGTAGATTTTGACGAACTGCACGCCTACGAAAATTCTAAACTAATCGACGTTGCGGTGGGCGGTCTGGGCAAGCGTCGCCTTCCCCGCCGCACGTTCATAACCACACAAGGCGACGTGCGCGACGGCCCGCTGGACAAGTACACGGCCAGGGCCGAAAAAGTACTTGAAGGCAACACCCCGGACAGCGGCTGGCTGTATTTTATATGCCGCCTGGACAGCGACGCGGAAATTATGCAGCCGGAAATGTGGGGCAAAGGCAAACCCGTCTTTGTACGACCCAGCACGCACCGAACTGTTGGAAGAAATCAAACTTGAATTCGAGGAATACAAGGAAGACCCGGCAGGGCACGGCGCTTTGCAACCAAACGCATGAACCGCCCGCAGGGTGACAAAGGAAGCCGAAGTCACCAGCTGGGAAAATATTCTTGCAGCTTCCCGGCCTATCCCGGAAGGAATCGGCCTGGAAACGCACCCGGCAGTTTGGGGCGTTGACTACGCCAGCACACAGGACTTTGTTGCCGCTGGCGTGCTGTGGGAAATCCAGGGAACTTATTACTGGATAACGCACACATGGGTTTGCGCACAAAGCAAGACACTTTCACGGATCCAGTTTCCGCTTGCCGAAGCCGAAGCGCGGGGAGAATTAACGATGGTAGACGCGCCAGAGATCGACCCGGAAACGCCGGTCAACTGGATAGTAGAACAAGGCGAAAAATACAATTTGTTGCTGGGCGGCATTGACCATTACCGCTATACCCTGCTGTCAAAAGCCTTCGCTTCGGCGGGATTCAGCACCGACAAGCGCACCGGCAACGTAAAGCTGACATACACGCCGGAACAATCCCAGGTTGCGCCCATCATTACAAGCGCGTTTACAAGCCAACGCATTGTTTGGGGCGACAGTATGCTAATGCGCTGGTACACGAACAACGCCTGCCGCCTTATCGACAAGCGCGGCAATATATCGTTTGGAAAGTATGAGCCTAAGAGCCGGAAAACGGACGGCTTTATGGCAATGGTTGCGGCCTTCGTGGCTGCCGTTATCAAGCAGGACGAAATGCAGGCAGCGGACTATTCTTCCGCTGACCTGCCGGACGTTTACACCTACTAAGACACGCGGAAAGGGGTGAAATCTTGAAATTTGCAAACTTTATAAGCAGTTTGCTGGACCTGGCCCGCGCGACGCTTCGGGCAATATCGTCCTGCAAGGCGCAACCGCAGAGCAGCGGTTGAATGTCGAAGAACTGGCTATTTTTCGACCATTGACCTGATCGCTTCGGCGGCTTCCTTGTGCAGTGGCGCACCTACCAGGCCGGAGAGCGTAAGAAGGGCGAAGACTGGTACAGCTTCAACGTGGAGCCGAACCCAAACCAAAACGCTGCGGAATTCAAGCGCCTGCTTGTAGCCCGCCTGCTGCGCTTCAACGAAGCGCTGGTTTTCGAGCGCGGCGGCGCGCTGTACCTGGCCGACAGCTTCACACGAACCGAGTACGCCTTCCGCCCGTGCGTGTATACCGGCGTAACCTGCAACAATTTAACGCTTTCCTACACGCTTACGGAGCCGGACGTGTTTTATTTCCGGCTGGCAAACCAGGACGCTGCCGCACTGCTGGCGAACCTGCGCGGCCTGTACAGCGAAGCAATGAAGGAAGCACTGGACAAGTACAAGAAGTCGGGCGGGCGCAGCGGTATACTGGAAATTTCCGGCCAGGCCCGTGGCAAAAAGACGTTTGAAACCGATCTGGACAAGCTGATGAACGAGCGATTCAAAACGTTTTTCGAGAACAAGAACGCCGTGCTTCCCCTGCTTGATGGCTTCCACTACGTCCCGCAGGACGGAGCAGCCACGCAGAAGGGCGCAAACGAAATAAGCGACTTGGACAGCCTTATCAAACAGGCCCAAGATCGCGCCTGCAACGTCTACCACGTCGCACCCAGCCTGCTGCGCGGCGAAGTCACAAACATTGACGAAGCTATCCGCAGCACGCTGTCCTTCGGCGTAAAGCCGCCGCTGCGGCTGATTGAAACCGAAATCAACCGCAAAGCCTACGGCAAGGACGTGCTGAACGGCTGGAAGATGATGGTTGACACTACGCACATTCGCCTTGTGGACGTTTTCGACGTGGCCGACAAGGCCGACAAGCTGGTGCAGGACGCGCTTTATAACGTCAACGAACTGCGCGAAAAGTTTGAAGACGACCCGATCCCCGAAAAGTGGGCAAGCGAATACAACCGCACCAAAAACATGGAAAAAGTACAGCCGCAGGCTGCGGCACCGAAAGGAGGTGAGAAGTAAAAAATGAGAATCGGAATGGAAGCAGTTATGCAGGCCGGAACGACTGGTAAGGCGTTCAATTTTTGGCTGGTGGACACTATCGCCCCCGACCAAAAAACGCGGAACTGGTACACCGGCGAGGAAACCACCGTGGAAAGTAAGACAAGCCAGCGCTACTTCGTCGATAACCTGAACGGCGCGGCGGCTGGCGACACCGTGAACCTGTATATCAACAGTGTGGGCGGCAGCGTCAAGGAAGCGCTGGGAATTTACAGCACCCTGCGCCGCTGCCCCGCCACTGTTGTGGCATACATTGACGGATACGCCGCTTCTGCGGCTTCTGTCATTGCTATGGCGGCGGACAAAATTATCATGCCGCGCAATACTTGCATGATGGTACACAACGCCGCCGGTCCGGCCTACGGCAACGCAACACAGCTGCGCAAGGCTGCCGACGACCTGGAAGTTATCAACCTGGCGGCAATTCAATCCTACATGAACAAGGCGGGCGACAAGCTGCCCGCCGACAAACTGTCGGAACTGCTGAACGCGGAAACCTGGCTGACTGCCGAAGACTGCATGGAGTACGGCCTGGCCGACGAATACGCCGACACGGACGCAGACCTTGACGAAGCAATTCGGCAATACCGCGCCGCGATGGAAGCCGCCCCGCAAATGCAGCTTGAAAAAGCAATGCCCAGTTTCATGCCTGCCGCCAAAGCCCCAGAAACCGCCCCGCCGCCCCCGGCGAAGCCTTCCCCCGCTTCCCCAGCGGAAGCCGCCGAGGGGAAAAAGACCAGCGCAATTTTTATGCTGCTGGAATCCATGACAAAGGAGTAAAACAACAATGAGAAGCAAAAGATCTTATCGCAAACGCCAAGAAGGCGAACGCTGCGGCGCTGGCCGCCGCCTTCCAGACCGGCGACGAAACCAAAATGACCGAGGCCTTGGCGGCCTTCTGCGGCGACATCGAGGAAGCCGTTCTGCAGCAGGCCCAGCAGGAAGCCGACGAACGCAACCAGGACACTGCCATCATGGCCGCCCGTGGCGTTCATGTGCTTACCAGCGCGGAAATGAACTATTACACCGAACTGGGCAAGTGTGTCAAGTCGGGCGATCCCAAGATGGCCATTACCAACTTCAAGGTTGCCATGCCCGAAACTGTGATCGACGGCGTTATCGGCACCATCAAGAAGGAACACCCCCTGTTGGACCGTATCAGCTTCGTGAACACCAGCTACCTGACCCGCTTCGTCGTCAATGCCGCCCCCGCTTCCGCTGCGACCTGGGGCAACATCACCGACAAGATCACCAAGGAACTGACCGGCGCGCTGAAAGACTTCAACATGACCCTGCTGAAGTTGTCCGTGTTTATGTGCATCAGCCAGGACCTTGTCGATCTGGGGCCGCAGTACCTTGACCAGTACGTCCGCGAGAGCCTGTCGGAAAGCATTGCAATGACCCTGGAAAGCGCCATTGTGGACGGCGACGGCAACGGAAAGCCCATCGGCATGACCCGCGATATTTCCGAAACCGCCAGCGTCGTGGGCGGCGCTTACCCGCGTATGACCGCCGTCAAGCTGGACAAGCTGGACCCTGCACCCCTGGGCAACATCGTGGCGAAGCTGGCCCGCGACCCCGTGGACGCTACCAAGGCCCGCGCCATCGACCCCGGCGACCTGATCTTCCTGTGCAACCCGTTTGACTACTGGCAGAAGATTATGCCCGCTACTTCCTTCCGCCGCCCCGACGGCACCTGGGCGCACGACATTCTGCCCATTCCCGCAGAGACCATGCAGACCGCCGCCCTGGAAAGCGGCAAGGCCGTGCTGGGCATTGCGTCCCGCTACTTCGCGGGCCTGGGCGCAACCGGCAAGGACGGCACCATCGTGCAGGACGACAGCGTGCGCTTTTTCGAAGACGAGCGCGCCTACAAAGCAAAGTTGCAGGGCAACGCCCGCCCCTTGGACGCTTACGCCTTCGTCCTGCTGGACATTTCTGCCCTTGACACCAACCCCGCCACGCTGGTGCAGGTTGTCGCCCCTGTCGTCACCAAAGCAGAAAGCTGATAACGCGGAGGGCCTACCATGAACGAAACAGCGGAGACCGCAGCGCAGGTAAGCGACCAGCTGTACCAGGCTGTACTTAACCGCATGAACATAACGTGGGAGCCTGACGAAAAAACCGAACGCAACACAAAAAACGCCATAGAAGAAGCCCTGGACTACCTGCGAGATACTGCCGGAAGCCCAGGGCTTTCGTTTGAAAGCGGGGAACTTCGCCAGTTGCTTATAACGGCGGCCTGGTACTTTGTGAATAGCAAACGCGCCGACTTCATCGAAGAATACAGCGGCGAATTAAATATGCTTCGGTTTCGGGAGGGCTTCGGCTGTGGCAAAGAATAAAATCAAATTTGAAACTTTTCTTGATGGGCTTTGCAGTGTGTGGCGGCTGGACGACAAACAGCGGCCTGTACCGGTAATCAAAAATATGCGCTTCCAAGACCGCATTATCGGCACCCGGCGGAACTACGAAGCAGAACAGGCGGGCCACAAGGTTGAACGCCTTATCCGTATACCGCGCGCCGACCAGGTGGAACGTGGTGCTTTTGTAGTTATCAGCGGAAAACAGTACGGCATTGCGCAAACGCAGATCATCAAGGACACGCTGCCCGAATGTACGGACTTGACCCTGGAGCAGCCGGAACTTCTGCTCGACTTCGACGACACGGAGGTGGGCGGCGGTGGCCGATTTTGATTTTTCGGCGGAACTGGCCGCGACACTAAGGACCTACGCCAACGGCGTGGCCGAAGCCGTGGACGAAGCCGCCCAAAAGTGCGCAAAGGGACTTGCCAAGGAACTGCGCGGCACCGCCCCGAAGCGGACGGGCGCATACGCAAAAGACTGGACTTCCAAGCAGACAGGCGCGAACGCACGCGGCGAGAAGACGTACACCGTGTACAACAAAGCACATTACCAGCTTACACACCTTTTGCAGAACGGCCACAAAGGCCCTGCCCCCGCCCCGGCCTACCCGCACATTGACCGCCCGGCGGAAAAGTGGCAGCAAGAATTCGTTACCGAGTGCGAGGAAGCGACTAAATGAAAAAAAGCACCATACTTGCCCGGCTTGCTGAAACCGGGATCCGGCAGGAAGCGGAAAAGGTTGTGCCAGCGAACGGCGCACCCGTGCCGCTTCCCTATCACGTTGTGCGCGTGGACGAAGTGGAAGACGGCGACGACCTGGGCCGCGTGAGAATTAAAACGCTTACCTGGGCCGTTGCCCTTTTTACAAAAAACAAAGACTTTGCACTTGAATGCAAAATCCTGGCCGCCCTGCAAGGCTGCGGCCCCGTGAACGTAGACCACTTCCCCGACGGCACCCCCTATCAAACACTTTTTTCATTCACAACGAGAGAGGTACACACATGAAAGAGATCGACAACAGCGAAAATATTATCCTGGGCAGCGGCGACCTGTATATCGTCGAGTTTAACGACGCTGTGCCCGAAGACGCAACCATCGAGATCGACGACAACCGCGCGGGCAACATCAAGGGCGGCGCAACGCTGGAATACACAGCGACCAGCCAGACCGTGAAGGACGACAAGGGCCGTGTTTCTAAAACCATCGTCACCGAGGAAGACGTTAAACTCAAAACCGGCCTTATCACCTGGTCCCCTGCCTACCTGCAGGCGCTTATCGAAACCGCCCGCGTGACCGAGACCGGGAAAAGCGGCCAGCACAAGCACCGCACTTACAAGCTGGGCGGCCTTGCCAACAAGACCGGCAAGCGCTACCTGTACCGCTTCGTCCACACCCGCGACGACGGGCGCAAGCTGCGCATTACCGTAACGGGCAAGAACAGCGGCACCATCAGCATTGCCTTCCAGAATGACAACCCCACGCAGGTGGACGCAGAGGTGACCGCGCAGAGCCTGGACAGCGACGGCACCCTGGTTATCATGGACGACGAACTGACCGAGAACGCAACCTAACGGAGAGGGGGAAAAAGCGTGTTTGTACTTTCGGGCGTCAAAAAACGTTACTATGAATTCCAGGCACCTGACAACAAACAGGTGCTTCACATTGAGCCGCCGAAACTGAAAACCCTTAACCGTATGAACGATCTGTCCCGCCCGGATTCTACGCCGAAGGAAGCGGCGGAAGTCGTGGCCCGCGTTATCGCCAAAAACAAGGAACACCGCAAAATTACTGCGGACACGGTTATGGAGTGGATGGACATGGACCAGCTGGCCGGTTTCGTTCTGGATTTTGTCAGCTGGCTTTCCAACGAAAAGAAGAACGACCCAAACTAACGCCCCCTCTTACCCAGAAACGGACGGAGAGGGGGTGCTGTTTGCGCTGTGCAGCGCAAGCGAAAAGTTGGTTTCCGAATACGCGGGCATTCCCCTGCCCGCCGTCTATGACCTGGACATTATTACATTCTGGGCGCTTCTGCGCGACGGTGTGATATACAACCGGGCACAGACGGAAACGGGCAGGAAGTGGCTGCGCAATGCGTGGAGAATCACACAGACGGAGCCGGAAACCGAAAAACTGAAAGCAAAATACGGAGAAAGGGGGAATTGACGATGGCGGCCAAAACACTAAAGGGCATCACCGTTGAAATCAACGGTAAAACAACCGGCCTTGCAAACGCCCTAAAGGACGTTACCAAGACTTCCACGGCCCTGTCCAGCAACTTGAAGGAAATCAACAAGGCGCTGAAACTGGATCCCGGAAATACCGAACTGCTGAACGAAAAGCAGAAAATTCTTTCCGAAAGCGTAGCCGCCGCGCGCAAGGAATTGGAAACCCTGGAAGGCGTACAGAAACAGGTTTCGGACCAGTACGCCAACGGCGACATTGACCGGGGCGCGTGGCTGGAATATCAAAACAAGCTGCAAAAAGCCAAGCAGCACCTTGAAGACCTGGAAAAAAGCGCAGAAGGACTTCGGCACCGCTGCCGCCCAGGCCATAAAGGAAGCCGGAGCAAAAATTGAGGAATACGGCGGCAAGGTAGAGGGAGTCGGGAAAAAGCTCATGCCCGTTTCCGGCGTGGCCGCAGCGGCGGGCACAGCGCTTACAAAAATGGCTTGGGACTTTGAAGACGGGATGGCCAAAGTTTCGACCATTGCAGACACCACGGAAGTGCCTATTTCCGACCTTGAAAAAGCAAATCAAGGAGTTGTCCGACAGCACCGGCGTGGAAGCTGGAGAAATTGCGGAGAACGTATACAACGCAATCAGCGCCGGGCAAAAGACCGGCGACGCTGTAAACTTTGTATCGAAGGCAACAGACCTTGCAAGGGCCGGCTTTGCAGAGACAGGCGACGCGCTGGACGTTCTGTCCACGATTATGAACGCCTACGGGCTGGAAGCATCGGAAGTCGACAAGGTTTCTAACGACCTTATCATGACGCAAAACCTGGGCAAAACCACGGTTGCCGAACTTTCCAGCAGCATGGGCAAGGTTATCCCGACAGCGAAAAAGCACAGGCGTAAACCTGGACAAATTGTGCGGAGCCTATGCGGTAATGACTTCTAACGGCGTTGCTACCGCTGAAACCACAACATACTTGAACAGTATGCTTAACGAATTGGGGAAGCAAGGCTCTACTGCGGCGAATGCGTTTGCGGCAGGAACGGAACACATCAAAGAAGGTGGCCTGACAATGGCCGAAGCGATGGAACAGGGCTGGTCTTTGTCCGACGTTCTAAGCGTTCTTGATGAACAGGCCGCCGCAAGCGGCACAAGCATAAACAATATGTTTTCCAGTGCCGAAGCCGGAAAAGCCGCGAACATTTTGTGGGACAATGCCGAAAAATTCAACGGCGCAGTTGAAGAAATTCAAGGGAGCACAACGGCCACAAGCGACGCGCTGGGAAACCTGGAAACCAGCGGCCACAAAACCGAGGTTGCAATAAACCAAATCAAAAACGCGGGACTTGAATTCGGGCAAACAATCAGCGCAATGCTGGCCCCCGCCCTTCAAAAGCTGGCCGAATATATCCGAAACGCGAAGGAAAAAGCTGGACGGAATGGACGACGGCCAAAAGCAAGCCATTGTTACCATTGGCCTGATTGTGGCTGCAATCGGTCCGGCACTTGTGATTATCGGCAAGGTAATTACAGCCGTGGGAACCATTGCAACAGGCGTGGGCAGCCTTGTGGGCTTTGTGGGCGGCACGGTTGTGCCACTTATTACAGGCACCGTAATGCCTGCGCTGTCGGGCCTGTGGGCGCTTATTACAGGCACCCTAATGCCTGCGCTGTCGGGCCTGTGGGCGCTTATGCTGGCAAATCCCATATCTATTGTTATTGCAGCCATTGCGGCCATTGTGGCCGCGTTTGTGCTGCTGTGGAACAAGTGCGAAGGCTTCCGCAATTTTTGGATTAACCTTTTTTCTTCCGTCAAAAGCACGGTTGTGGACGCGAAAAACAATGTTCTTTCCACCTTCGACGGAATCAAAAACGGAATTTCGAGCCGCATTGAGGGCGCAAAAAACAGCGTACACAATGCCATTGAAAACATTAAAGGATTTTTCAATTTTAGCTGGTCCTTGCCGCACCTGCAACTTCCGCACCCGTATATTTCCGGGCGCTTTTCCCTAAACCCGCCCAGTGTGCCCAGCTTCGGTATTAACTGGTACAAAGAAGGCGGCATTTTGTCCGGCGCGCAGATTTTCGGGCGGATGGGCGGCAACCTTTTGGGCGGCGGCGAAGCGGGCCAGGAAGCCGTTCTGCCGTTGTCCGATTTTTACGACCACTTGGACGGGATTCTGTCGCGGTACATGAACAACACGGCCAGCGGCCTGGTTGTCCAGCTGAACATTGAACGCTTCGAGAACGGCGGATCCGAAGACATTAAGGAGATCGCCCGCCGCGTGGGCATTGAGGTTCGACGCGAGATTGACAAGAAACGGGGAGCATTCGGATGATTAGCACATTTTACTTAGGCACAGATAGCGCCGAAAACTACGGCATTATTATGACCGCCCCGCCGGATCACGTTATCGCCGAAAGAGATATTGAGCGTAAAGAAGTGCCTGGGCGTTCTGGCGATGTTATCATCGATAACGGCAGATACAAAAACATAACTGTAAAATACAGCTGTGCCATTCTGCCGGAGAATGGCATCTCTTTCCGCACCGCAGTTACACGCGCCGTGCGGTTTTTGAAACCTGGCCCAGCATACCAACGCTTACGCAATACATACGACCCCGACAGCTTCCGGGAAGCAAGGATACAGGGCAATTACTCCGTTGAAAGCATTGTTGAGCAAGCCGGGCTGCTTGAAATTGAATTCGATTGTAAGCCGCAATATTGGCTTTCATCCGGCTTTGAAACCATAGATATCCGTAAAAGTACCATCCTGTCGAATCCAACAAATCAGGCCGCAAAGCCCATCATTACCGTCTATGGCACAGGCCCCGGAGTGCTGACGGTTGGTGGCATTCAGTGCCGCATTTTGGAATTGACGGACTACATAACACTTGACTGTGAAACCGAAACCGCGCGGCGGGAAATCGAAAACAAAAAATAGCGTCGTTTCCATTGCAGAGTTTCCGACGCTGGAAGGTGACACCGGCATATCGTGGGATGGCGGTATCGAACGCATAGAAATTGAACCAAGGTGGTGGACGTTGTGAAACCAAGACTTTACGCGGAGAACGAAACAGAGTTTGAAAGCAACGGCCTGGGGCCGCTGTCGGATGCTCTGGCCTGCACCGTTGAAGAAAACCGAAACGGTGCCTTTGAGCTTACGATGGACTACCCTGTCACGGGCGCATTATTCGATGAACTGAAACACGGAAGCATTATTTTTGCGCCCGCAAACGACAGTGGAACCCCTCAACCGTTCCGTGTATGCGAAAAAAGTACCCCGCTTTCAGGCGTTGTAACCATCCGAGCCAAGCACATAAGCTATCAGCTGTCGCACATCCCTGTTTCTCCGTTTGCGGCGGGCAGCTGCACCGCGGCACTTCAAAGGGCTAAAGAGCCATGCTGCCGAACAGTGCCCCTTTGATTTTTGGACAGACAAGGAAAGCACCGCCGATTTTTCCGTTGAACAGCCGGCATCGGCACGGTCCTTGCTGGGCGGCGTGACTGGTTCCGTACTGGATGTGTACGGCGGAGAATACGAATTTGACCGTTACACGGTGAAGTTGCATAATGCCCGCGGACGTGACAGCGGGGTCGTTATCGCTTACGGCAAAAACCTGGTTGACCTCAATCAGGAAGAAAGCATCGAAAACACGATAACGGGGGTTTACCCCTACTATAAAGACGCCGACGGAATGTGCTGGAACTGCCGGAAAAAGTTGTCTCCAGCGAATCAGCACAGAACTTTCCCTATCCGCGAACAGTTCCGCTGGATTGTTCACAGGTTTGGCAAGAGGCCCCAACCATTGAACAGTTGCGCGCCTATACCACCTCTTATGTCAAAAAAAAGGCATTGGCGTGCCGTCCGTGTCACTGAAAGTGTCTTTTGTTCCCCTGTGGCAGACCGAGGAATACAAGGCCATTGCCCCGGCGGAACGCCTTAACCTGTGCGATATTGCAACGGTGCGCTTTGAAAAGCTGGGCGTAAATGCGCGGGCCAAGGTTGTGCAAACCGTTTACGACGTGCTGGCCGGGCGCTATGAAAGCGTTACGCTGGGCGAAGCAAGCACCGACCTGGCGGACACCATCGTGGCCCAGGACAAGGCCATAAATGCGAAGGCCGACACAAGCGACCTTGAAGCCGCTGCGGCCAACGCTTCGGCCTGGATAACCGGTAACAAGGGCGGCTATGTTGCTTTGCGGCGTAATGCCGACGGCCAGCCTTATGAACTGCTTATCATGGACAAGCCGACCATTGAGGAAGCAACGAAAGTGTGGCGCTTCAACAAGTCGGGCCTGGGCTATTCGTCAACGGGCTATAATGGCACCTACGGGCTGGCAATGACCCAGGACGGCCAAATCGTCGCAGACTACATAACAACCGGAAGCCTTACCGCGAACTTAATACGAACCGGCGTTATCAAATCGGCAAAAGGCGACACGTTCTTTTTCGATATTGATACAGGGGAGCTAAAGATAAACGCCAAAAGTTTGCAGATCAACTCTAAAGGGGTTTACGACGGGGAAACTGTCGACTCAAAAATCAACGAATCAGCAGAACGGATTGAAAGCGAAGTCTCAAAAGCTCTAAAATCACCGGCGGCGGCAACCTGATCCTGGGCAGTGAGAGCTTCAAGAACGCCGAGCTGAAAGGCAACGCGGCCAGCGGCAGTTCGGTCACGTACAACGATACCGGCAGTGCAACAATTACCAATGCGAACACCAACCGGTATTTCCATTGGCAGACGGTGAACGAACATGTGTCAGCGGGCGTTACCCTGTGCCTGTCCGTTATGTACAAGCCTGTTTCCGGCACGGATGAGCTGTGCATGGAAATCAATTATAACAATACGTGGGCGGTCATCAAAGCTGCTGACCAGATTGAAATTAAGCAGACAAACGGCTGGGTTCTGCGGTACGGGCTGTGGACACCGCCCAGCGATGCTATCGTAAAATGGGTGGATATCGGCAGCGGCCTTAACCACGCAGGAATGGGCAACTACACCAACAAGTTTGAACTACTGCACCTCATGCTGCAATACGGCAACGCGCCCACCGCGTGGACAGCTAGCAGCGGGGACTACATAACAGAAAAAAAAAGCGCCAAAAGCCTGATCTCCCAATCGGCGGACGAGATCAAAACCGAAGTCACCAAGTCAGTGACCCAGCGGATCACCGGCGGCAACAACATTATTACCGGCACCGACGACTGGAACAATGCGACCCTGGATGCAGGCGGCAATGCCACCAGCAAAACAGGCAGCTACACCATTGATGGCGAATCCGTCCATGTGACAAATAAGGCCCAGAATACCCGGTTCCACTTTGCGGCAGATAAGTCACTGGTTATTGCCAAGGGCATGACCTACTGCGCATCGGTGCTGTACAAACTTAATTCCGGCACGGACAGTCTGTTTTTGCAGTTCGAAACCAAATCTTCCAGCGGCACAAAGACCTATTACGGCTCCGCTTTCAAGTCGACCCAGCAGGACATTGCGCTGGATAATGGCTGGAAGCTGCGCTGGGCAGCGTTCACGGCGACCGCTGACGGGTACGCGGACGGTCTGTTTGTGAGTACCGCGAACGATAACGCCACCGTTACCAATAATCTGACCATCATGCACCCCATGGTGCAGATGGGCAACGCATCCACCGCCTGGACGGCCAGCACCGGCGACTATCTGACCACCGCCGAAACCAAGACCGAGATCAAACAGACGTTTGACACCATCAAGTTGACGGCTTCCACCAGCGGAACCAGCAGCACCATCAAGCTGACGGCAAGCGGAACAGAGATCACCAGCGCACAGATCAACCTGTCGGGCGTGGTGACGTTTTCTGACCTTAGCACCTGGAACCAGGACAAGACCATCATCAACGGCGGCAACATCACGACCGGGCAGATTCACAACTTGTCGTACTCCACGGTGTACGACTTGGACAACGCGTATATTCGCATAGGTACAGAATCCGGCGAGCGGGTATTTGTCGATAGCAAGCATATCGCATGGTATGCAAAAATTAACACTGGCGACATTGGCCTAACTGGTGTGTTGTCGTCGGAAGCCGGGCGGTCCTATTTTTGGCGCAAGCAGCAAGCACATGAGCTATGGCTGGGTTGACGGGCTTGACCCATCAACCTATTGCGGCATGCAGGTTACATATAACCGCTCTGACGATAGCGACGTTGATTTTAATTCTACCCGTGTAGGCGTTTCGGGAACCTTAAACTGCCGAAATTTGAACGCCTGGGGCAGCAAATCCCGTATTGTGCCGACCAGCTTCGGTCCGACTAAGATGGCGGCCTTTGAAACGCCTATCCCTATGTTTGCAGATATCGGCCACGGCGAATGCGGCCCGGATGGCTGGTGCCTGATTGTACCAGACCCGCGCTACGCCGAAACCGTCGCCCAGAATGGGCGGTTTATATGGCTACTGACTGACTGCACTGGAAACGGCAGTATGTGGGCAGAGGACTGCGGGCAGTATGCTATTGTGCATGGTGCCGCTGGCCAGCACTTTTCATGGATGGCCGTTTCGGCACAACGCGGATACGAAGGCGAATATGCAGAACCAAGTGAATGCAATTATCCTTCTGGAATGCCTGCCGGTGCCGATTATGCCGCTTCCGAAGCGGCAAGAGCATCAAACAGAGACGAAGAAGTAGCCGATGCTTTGTTAGATATTGATACCGGCGCAGATTCTGTTATTGATACATTATTGGAGGAATACGACAAATGAAAAAGTTGACGGCAATCGCAACAGTAACTACCGCGGAAGGTGAACGTGTAAGCTACACTTACACTGAACTTGACGAAAGCGGAAACATTGTCAGCCAAAATAACCGGGCTTCCTTTATTGTGTTGGATAGCACCACACTGGAAGCGATTGAAACATTAAAAATGCCGTAACCGAACGGCTGTAAAGGAGCTAAACAAAATGACAGACACTAAACGAATCAAAGAGTGCCGCCGCAAAATTGTGGCAGCAATCAACGAGGCTAAAATTCCGTTTGCTGTATCGGAACTTGTGCTTGAAAGCGTGCTTGCTATCGTGCGCGAAAATATGGCTGCGGAAGAAGCTTCCGATGAAGCTGCGGCCCAGGGAAATGAACAACAGAAGGCAGTGACACAATGAAATTTGCTGTGAATATTTAACAGGAAGGACAGAACTATGGGACTTACTGAATACGGGCACATTGCAACTGAGGAAACCCAGCTGCGCGTTGCCGACCTGCTGCAAGCAATCGCAGCGGGAAGCGCTGGCCCGGAATACACCGACGCGACCTTCAAGGCCCTGCTGGACGACACGAACACAACGGAGATTTTTTCGCCTGGTGGCGGCTGTCCGCAGCATCGAACGACAGCAAATACAAGCGCCTGCTGCGCTTCTTTACCATGCTGCAAACCGACAAAACCTACACCGTGAAATTTCCCAGTCCTGCCGTGTCCACAAACCCGGCGGGCACCCCGGCGGACGATCTTGCAGGAAAGAGCGCGGCAGCCTTGGCAACCGACAGCACAAACCCGGAAGACTGGGCGGCGGAAGACCGCATGACCTGGTATATTCGCGCCAACGCTGTGAGCCTGGCAGACGGAACTATGGACGTTCTTGCCATTGAGGGCGAAGAAGAATTTGACATCACCGGCACGCTGGCCCCTGTCTACACCTTCGCCCCTGCCCTGCTGCGCCGCGTTATCGACGACGGCAGCTACCTGTCTAAAAGCTGGCGCAGCACCTTGGCCGACGGTTTCACACCCTACGCCGAGAACGTGGCACCGAATGGCAAGCGCCGCGCAATGACCTGGCACGCTACCTTCCCCGGCGGCTTGAACGCAAAGGGTGCGCTTACCAGCGGCGCGGGCCTGCCTGTGGCGAACTTCAACAGCGCGGCCACGGGTCTGACGCTGGCGCGCAAGCAGACTGCTTACGATTCTGTGTGGGGCGACTGTGACAGCCTGTATATGCTGGATATGTGGCAGCTGCGCCATTTCAACCTTGAAAACAGCCGCATTTTGGAAGGCTGCACCAACTACAACTTGCAGTACAAAGTTGCAGCCGCCGAAACCGGCGTGAAGCGTGTGCTGCTGACCGCTTCCCAGGCTTCTGGCTTCATCGTCGGCAGCACCGTTTCCGTGGGCGACAAGGCCAGCAACAGCAGCGCAGACAGATACAATACATGGATGCGCGATATTGCCGACAAGGTGAAAGTTAAGAGCGTTGAAACAGTTACCGTCGGCGGCACCGACTATTCGGCGGTAAATTTGGACGTTGTAGACAGCTTCGACGTGCCCGAGACTGCCTATATCAGCTCTATGCCATGGCACAGCGGCGCAACGGAAGCCCTGCCCGGCCATAGCGACGGCGCACCCGGCAGCCTGACGAACGGCAAATACCCGTGCCGTTGGGCTGGCGTTGAAATGCTGAACGGTGCCTACGTTATCGGCCTTGACCCGCTGTGGAACGTCACAACCGTGGACGGCGGCGTGACCTATACCGCTATGGCTTGCCGCGATTCGGAGAAAGAAGCCAGCAGCGTGACGGCCAACCATGTGAAAGTCGCAGAAAAGACCTTTACCATCGTGAACGCCTGGAACTACGAACTTTCGATGCAAAACGACAGCACCGAAAGCCTTCTGCCTGACAAGACCGGCGGCGGCGACACCGTGGGCATGAAGTCCGCGTTTTATGTCTATGGCTCTGCGGGGGTCGGTTGCCCGTGGCGTTATGGCGATTTGGCCCATGCTGGCCTTGCTGGCGCTGCCTGCGCGCATGGCTACAGTTCCCCGGCGAATTCGAACTGGCATGGCGTTCCCCGGCTTAAAGGATCGGGCAAAAAGCGGGGTGAATGGGCGGGCTTTTGACCGCCCAGAGGGGCAGCAGGCCCCTTTTTGAATAAAAAAACAACCACCGGCCTTCCATGAACGGAAGGACGGTGGTTTTTGGGTAATACGGCGCTGGGTCCGCGTTTTATGTCAATGGCTCTGCGGGGGTCCGTTGCCCGTGGCGTTATGGCAATTTGAACAATGCTGGCATTGCTGGCGCTGCCTGCGCGAATGGCAACAATTCCCCGGCGAATTCGAACTGGAATGGCGTTCCCCGGCCTACTGAAATTTTAAGGCACAGCCCAAAGCTGTGCCGCATTGCGTTGTGTTATCCGTGCTGAAAGCTAAAATCATGTGAGACCGACACCGCGCCCGGTTTCGGGCGGGGCTATGCGCTGTGGGCGCATGGCGGGGCAAGTAGTAGAACACCGAGACCCTGCACGAAGGGTCACGGCAACCGAAACCCCTTTGCACATCAGTAAGTATTTTTATGAAACAAAGATATAAAGAACTATCCCATAACCTGTGCGTGCGCGCGGTTTTGGAGTGCTTCGACAAGAAATGGCACCGCCAAGATTTTGTCGCGGTTGCCGAAAAGTACGGGGGTGTTTCCAATGCAGAAATAAAGCGCGACGAAGCGCAAAGTGCAGTTAATAAAAAGCTAGAAGCTGCGGACGGCATAGCGCTGGAACTTGAGCAGCGAATTCTTGATCTTGAAGACGGAGACCCGGAAGCGCTGGATCTTGACCCGGTAACAGAACGGCCACGCATTGACGGCATAAGCATGAAATGCCGGAATGTGGCAAATTGCTGCGTATTCCATCAATGCTTCGGCCATCTTGCCTTCCTGGGCCTGGAACCGCTTCTGCGGGCCAGGATTCTTCCCTACCAGCACGCAAGTATACCGCACCGCGGGCAAAGCGGGTGCAGGCGGCAGGTGCAGCGCTTCCTTCGCCGTAAGGCGCTGGGAATCAAGTATGCCCGAAAGCTGGATATTCGCCACGCCTACGAGAACACCAAAGCGGGCGTAATCATGGGAATTTTGAAAAAGAAATTCCCACCGCAAAGTGGCTGCTGCTGTTAGTGGAAGCCCTGCTGAATATGTCGCCGCGCGGTTGCCTTATTATAGGCGGCTACTTGGACGCATGGCTGTTTAACCTGGTTATGTCCTACATTTTGCGGTATATGCTGTCGCTTGAAAAGGTGCGCAGGGGCACGCGGCAACGCCTTGTTGTGGCACTGGTGGCCTATGCGGACGACGTTGCCATAATGGGCCGAAGGCTGGCAGACCTGCGCAGCGCGGCAAGGACGGCAGCAAAATGGACGCTGAAAACATTCGGCCTGACATTCAAACCGGGCGGCGACGAAGTGGCCTTTTTGAGCATCGAGGAAGAACACCGCCGCAGGCACCTGACGCGGCCAGCGGCGCGCGGCTGCCCTGGGCTTGATATTGTGGGCTTCGTTATCCGCCGAACCTATACAACCGTGCGCCGGGCCATTTTCCGGCGGGCACGGCGACAATACCTGCGGGCCGGGCGCGAAGTGGACAAAAGCGGCACGGTGCCGCTTTTTCGCGCGTACAAGCTGGCGAGCTACTACGGATATTTTACGCAGACGAATTCCCGGAAATGCAGCACAACGCTGCGGACCGAGAAAATAAAACCGCTTGCCTGCCAAGTGATCGGGTGGGCAACACGACAGAAAGAGAGGATACACAATGAAAAATGCAAGCATTATGCTGGACCACCAGCCGCCTGCCGTTGTCTTTGAGCACCTGCCGGACGGCGACGCCGTTGTCCGGCTGTACGACAACATCAAGGACGCGGCAGACGTTGCACAGCCCGGCGAGACTGACCCGGAACAGGAACCGGGCAGCGCGTACCTGGCCGACGAAGTTATGTTCATGCTGCCAGCCGCCCGCGCCGCAGAGGAAACCCAGGAAAGCATTGCAGCGGAATTTTCCGGCTGGTGGAAGTACGGCGAAGCATGGGACGGCCAGGAGAAAGCCCCGACTGTCGAGGAGCGCCTGGCCGTCATGGAAGATTTTATGGTCGCAATCATGGAGGGCTAACACACATGAGCAAATACTATACCACCGCGCGGCTGCTGTATCGGCTGCACAAAATCACCGCCGACCAGGTGTGGGCGTACACCGAAAGCGACCCGCCCAAAATCACCGAAGACGAAGCGCTGGCAATCTGCGGCCCGCGCGCCAAAGATGAAACCGCCGGAAGCTGAAAGCTGGCTGTATGAAACGGCGGCCCTGCTGATTGACGCAATGGACCTTGCAGCAAAGCAGCAGCGGCGGCTTGATCTTCACGCGGACAGCAAGACAAAAGACGAATACACGGCCCTGCTGGCGCGTTATGAGCGCTTCACGCAGGCCGCCGACAAATAGGAAGGTGGAACAAATGAAAATTTACGGCATCGACGTTTCGCACCACCAGGGGGCGATCAACTGGCAGCGCACAGCCAGCGAACTGCGCCGCGTGAACGGAGGCAACAATCCGGGCTTTGCCCTGCTGCGCGTGGGCTATTCTGCGCGGCACGGCAAAGGCGGCCTGTATACCGACGGGCAGTTCTTGAACAACGTTGCTGGTTGCGAAAAGTACGGCGTACCCATGGGCGTGTATTTTTACTGCTATGATACCAGTCCGGCAGCGGCAGCTATCACCGCCCAGCAGGTTGTAAAATGCTGTCGGGCCACAAATTCGCGTACCCCATTTACTACGACGTGGAGTACGAAAAGTATAACTTGAACTGCGGCAAGGCGCAGAACACGGCCATTATTAAGGCTGCGCTGGAAACCCTGGAAGCGGGCGGCTATTATGCCGCCGTGTACTGTTCCCGCGACTTCTTCATCAACCACACCGATCTGTCGGGCCTTGCCAACTTCGACAAGTGGGAAGCCGCCTACACCAAAACCGACACTGCCACGGTGCAGAATGGCTTGTGGCAGTATTCCAGCAAGAACGCGCTGGGAATTGCAGGCTTCGGCAATAGCCTGGACTGCGACGTCTGCTACCGCGACTATCCCGCCATTATGGAGAAGAACGGACTGAACGGCTACACCAAAACCGCCCAGGCCGCCCAGCCGAAAAGCAACCGAATACATGGTGACGGCTGGCCCCATGAGCGCGGGCGACAAAAACACCATTAAGGCGCAGGCCGAAGCCCTGGGCCTTCCTGTAACCGTAAAGGAGTGTTAAACAATGGATATGCTTTTCTCTAACTACCTGCACACGCTGACCGGCAACCTTTTTGTGCGCCTGGTGCTTTGGTGCGTTGTGCTGGACACTGCCCTGGGCTGCCTGCGCGCCGTCAAATATCGGAAGTGGAATTCCAGCGTGGGCATTGACGGCGGCATTCGCAAGGTTGCCATGGTCCTGTCTGTGCTGTTTCTTGTCCTTGTGGACGATATGGTGGGCATGGACGTGCTGGCCTGGGCAAACGCCGATACAAGGGCGGTGCTTACGTCAATGGGCATTAAAAGCCTGGGCCTTGCGGAATTCTTCTGCGTTGTGTATGTACTCTATGAAGCAACCAGCATTATGAAGAATATGCTGCTTTGCGGCCTTCCCTTGCCCGCTGGCCTGCGTGAAAAGGTGGCTAAATTTCTGGACACCATGACCGACGAAACCGCAATCAATATGCAGGCGGAAATTTCGGGTGCAAACAAAGGGCGCACCGTAACCGGCACCTGGACACGGCACAGCTTGAAACCATGAGCCTGGAAGCCTTGCACAAACTGGCCGACGGCCTGGAAGTCGAATACACCGAAGACACGCCCCTCAAGCAGCTGGCGGAAAAAATTGCCGCCGTTGAGGTAACAACCGAGATTTAACAAAAAGCCCCCGCAAGTGCGCGAAGCGTACCTGCGGGGGCTTTGCTTGTTCCCTGCTTTGCATTTGGCTGCAAACCTACCAGCGGGAACCCCTGGCGACACAAATTCCAAACGTACCACAAAGGAAAAAGACCAACGCAGCAGGGTTTGTATTTGCGGTATTTGGTGCACCATCGGGGACTCGCCCAGGACCCACTGATTAAGAGTCAGTTGCTCTACCAACTGAGCTAATGGTGCTTAATAAAGCAAACCCACGAACCGGGCTTTCCGCTCGGCCCGTGGGCTGCTTGCTTTTTAAGAGAAGCCGGCATCTACCTATTTTCACAGGCCGTTTCCAGCCAACTATCTTCGGCACAAGTGAGCTTAACTTCTGTGTTCGGAATGGGAACAGGTGGTTCCTCACCGTCATCGACACCGGCCATACCCTGACCAACGTCAGCTTCTCTTTCTTAGAAGGCATATACCTTCAAAACTGAATATCGAACTGCTTTCAGCAAATGAAGTATCAATCGAAAATGGGGTCAAGCCCTCGACCTATTAGTACACGCTTGCTCAATGACTCGCGCCACTTACACATTGTGCCTATCAACCTTGTAGTCTTCAAGGGGTCTTACCTGATTGTCTCAGTGGGATATCTTATCTTAAGGCCGGCTTCACGCTTAGATGCTTTCAGCGTTTATCCGATCCGAACATAGCTGCCCAGCTGTGCCACTGGCGTGACAACTGGTGCACCAGAGGTTCGTCCATCCCGGTCCTCTCGTACTAGGGACAGCGCCTCTCAAATATCCTGCGCCCACGACAGATAGGGACCGAACTGTCTCACGACGTTCTGAACCCAGCTCGCGTACCGCTTTAATTGGCGAACAGCCAAACCCTTGGGACCGAATACAGCCCCAGGATGCGATGAGCCGACATCGAGGTGCCAAACCTCCCCGTCGATGTGGACTCTTGGGGGAGATCAGCCTGTTATCCCCAGGGTAACTTTTTATCCGTTGAGCGATGGCATTTCCACTCACATACCACCGGATCACTAACCCCGACTTTCGTCTCTGCTCGACCCGTCAGTCTCGCAGTCAGGCTGGCTTTTGCGTTTGCACTCTCTCTCCTGGTTTCCGTCCAGGACGAGCCAACCTTTGAACGCCTCCGCTACTCTTTAGGAGGCGACCGCCCCAGTCAAACTGCCCACCTAACAATGTCCCCGCCTTGATTCAAAGGCGCAGGTTAGAATTCCAATGTCGCAAGGATGGTATCCCAACGGCCGCTCCATGAATGCCAAAGCACTCACTTCCTAGCGTCCCATCTATCCTGTGCATGCAACACCGAAACCCAATATTAGGCTACAGTAAAGCTCCATGGGGTCTTTCCGTCTTGTCGCGGGTAACCGGCATCTTCACCGGTACTACATTTCGCCGGGCGGGCTGTTGAGACAGTGCCCAGATCGTTACACCATTCGTGCGGGTCAGAACTTACCTGACAAGGAATTTCGCTACCTTAGGACCGTTATAGTTACGGCCGCCGTTCACTGGGGCTTCAATTCAATGCTTGCACATCTCCTCTTAACCTTCCAGCACCGGGCAGGCGTCAGCTCGTATACGTCATCTTTCGATTTAGCACAAACCTGTGTTTTTGGTAAACAGTTGCCTGGGCCTATTCTCTGCGGCTCACTTTCATGAGCACCCCTTATTCCGAAGTTACGGGGTCAACTTGCCGAGTTCCTTAACAACCCTTCTCCCGTTGGCCTTAGAATCTTCTTCCTACCTACCTGTGTCGGTTTGCGGTACGGGCACCTTAGATATACACGCAGCTTTTTTCTCGCCTCTTATCCAGCCGGACTTCGGTACTAAATTTCCCTCGATCTCTACCAGAACCAACACCTGGCTCCGACCTTCTAAAAGTGTCCCTGCGCTTAAATCTTTCGGTGGGGACGGAATCTCTACCGTCTGTGCATCGGCTACGCCTTTCGGCCTCACCTTAGCTCCCGCCTAACTTGGAGCGGACGAACCTTCCTCCAAAATCCTGAGGTTTCCGGCCATGATGATTCTCACATCATTCGCGCTACTCATTCCGGCATTCTCACTTCTGTAAACTCCACAGCCGCTTCCGCTACTGTTTCTCCGCTTACACAACGCTCCCCTACCCCGCACTAAAAGTGCAGCCTAAGCTTCGGTTTGTATCTTAGCCCCGTTAAATTTTTCCGCGCAGAGACGCTCGACCAGTGAGCTATTACGCACTCTTTAAATGAGTGGCTGCTTCTGAGCCAACATCCTGGTTGTCTGCGTATTTCCACATCGTTTTCCACTTAGATACAATTTGGGACCTTAGCTGTAGATCTGGGCTGTTTCCCTTTTGACAATGAGATTTATCTCACACTGTCTGACTCCCATGCATCAATATTCCGGCATTCTTAGTTTGATAGGCTTCGCTATCCTCTCGGACGCTAGGCCATTCAGTGCTTTACCTCCGGATATCTAACATGAGGCTAGCCCTAAAGCTATTTCGGGGAGAACCAGCTATCTCCGAGTTCGATTGAATTTCTCCGCTACCCACAATTCATCCGCCGCCTTTTCAACGGAGGTCGGTTCGGCCCTCCATGAAATTTTACTTTCACTTCAGCCTGATCATGGGTAGGTCACCCGGTTTCGGGCCCATTGCACGCTACTAAACGCCCTGTTTAGACTCGCTCTCGCTACGCCTCCAGTCCTTAAGACCTTAAGCTCGCAACGTACAATCGCTCGCCGGACCGTTCTACAAAAAGTACCATATCACCCTTTGACGGGCTCTATGTGCTTGTAGGCACAAGGTTTCAGGTTCTCTTTCACTCCCTCCCGGGGTCCTTTTCACCTTTCCTTCACAGTACTATACGCTATCGGTCACTGGGTAGTATTTAGGGTTGAGGGTGGTCCCCCCCATGTTCCGACCAGGTTTCACGTGTCTGGCCGTACTCTGATCCTGCGCAGCTGTCAGAATTTTTACTTACGTGACTCTCACACTCTTCGGTTGGCCTTCCCATGCCATTCTGTTAACTCTTCCAGTCTTAAAAGCAGTCCGTACCCCGAAAGGATTTCTCCTCTCGGTTTGCCCTCTTCCGCGTTCGCTCGCCACTACTTACGGAATCTCGTTTGATGTCTCTTCCTCGCCCTACTTAGATGTTTCAGTTCAGGCGGTTCCCTTCCAATACCTATGGATTCAGTATTAGATAATGGAGTATGAACTCCATTGGGTTGCCCCATTCAGATATCTCCGGATCAATGGATGTTTGCTCCTCCCCGAAGCTTTTCGCAGCTTACCACGTCTTTCATCGGCTCCCAGTGCCAAGGCATTCACCTTGCGCCCTTTTTAGCTTGACCGTTTTCTCAATTGATTCTCCATTTGCCAACAAGATTTTTTACCGCTTGGTGAAATTGTTCCCTAACTTTATCAGTTAGCTAATTAATTTTACTTGGGGATCTTCGTCTATCTCTAGACTCTGATCAAAATCTTATTTCGCAGTTCTATATTCAGTTTTCAAGGTACATGTCGTAAGACTTTGTGGGTTCCCCCATCACTAGGTGAACCCCGTGGTGGGCTGAAATGGACTCGAACCATCGACCTCTCGGTTATCAGCCGAGTGCTCTAACCAGCTGAGCTATCAGCCCAAATGGTGGAGATAAAGGATTCGAACCCTTGACCCCCCTGCTTGCAAAGCAGGTGCTCTCCCAACTGAGCTATACCCCCACGCCATTGCGATCGGGTGTCGCTTCTTCGTCTTACCTGAGGTTTCCTTTTGCAAGGCCCTCAAAATTGAACAATAACTGAAACTTACTTTTTAACCTGTCCGAAACATCCAGACCTGCTGGATCTTTCGTCTGACTCCCTAGAAAGGAGGTGATCCAGCCGCACCTTCCGATACGGCTACCTTGTTACGACTTCACCCCAATCACCAGTTTTACCTTCGGCGACGTCCTCCTTGCGGTTAGACTATCGACTTCGGGTCCCCCGGCTCTCATGGTGTGACGGGCGGTGTGTACAAGGCCCGGGAACGTATTCACCGCGGCATGCTGATCCGCGATTACTAGCAATTCCGACTTCATGCAGGCGAGTTGCAGCCTGCAATCTGAACTGAGACGTTGTTTTTGAGTTTTGCTCCACCTCGCGGTCTTGCTTCTCTTTGTTTAACGCCATTGTAGTAGTACGTGTGTAGCCCAGGTCATAAAGGGCATGATGATTTGACGTCATCCCCACCTTCCTCCGTTTTGTCAACGGCAGTCTCGCCAGAGTCCTCTTAACGTAGTAACTGGCAATAAGGGTTGCGCTCGTTGCGGGACTTAACCCAACATCTCACGACACGAGCTGACGACAACCATGCACCACCTGTCTATATGTCCCGAAGGATTTCACTCATCTCTGAGGTATGCATACGATGTCAAGACCTGGTAAGGTTCTTCGCGTTGCTTCGAATTAAACCACATACTCCACTGCTTGTGCGGGCCCCGTCAATTCCTTTGAGTTTCAACCTTGCGGTCGTACTCCCCAGGTGGATTACTTATTGTGTTAACTGCGGCACTGAGGGGGTCAATCCCCCAACACCTAGTAATCATCGTTTACGGCATGGACTACCAGGGTATCTAATCCTGTTTGCTACCCATGCTTTCGAGCCTCAGCGTCAGTTGGTGCCCAGTAGACCGCCTTCGCCACTGGTGTTCCTCCCGATATCTACGCATTCCACCGCTACACCGGGAATTCCATCTACCTCTGCACTACTCAAGAAAAACAGTTTTGAAAGCAATTCATGGGTTGAGCCCATGGTTTTCACTTCCAACTTGTCTTCCCGCCTGCGCTCCCTTTACACCCAGTAATTCCGGACAACGCTTGCACCCTACGTTTTACCGCGGCTGCTGGCACGTAGTTAGCCGGTGCTTTCTTGTTAGGTACCGTCATTATCGTCCCCAACGACAGGAGTTTACAATCCGAAGACCTTCTTCCTCCACGCGGCGTCGCTTCATCAGGGTTCCCCCATTGTGCAATATCCCCCACTGCTGCCTCCCGTAGGAGTCTGGGCCGTATCTCAGTCCCAATGTGGCCGTTCAGTCTCTCAACCCGGCTACCGATCGTCGCCTTGGTGGGCCGTTACCTCACCAACTAGCTAATTGGACGCGAGTCCATCCTAAAGCGAATAGCTCCTTTTCCCTCTGAGCCATGCGGCTCTGTGGGCTTATGCGGTATTAGCAGTCGTTTCCAACTGTTGTCCCCCACTCTAGGGCAGGTTACTCACGCGTTACTCACCCGTTCGCCACTAAGCTTAAAAAAGCAAGCTCTTTAAGCTCCGTTCGACTTGCATGTGTTAGGCGCGCCGCCAGCGTTCGTCCTGAGCCAGGATCAAACTCTTTATAAATGGTATTTATCACTCATAAAGTGTTAAATCAACTTCACTCAGACACAATCGCTTGCGTCCTGTATGAATTACTTGTTTGCCGATCTCTCGGCTTTGAATTGTTTTTCGTGATTTTCCATCACGTTTAAGGTTCCACAAGTTTCAGTATTGTTCAATTTTCAAGGTCCTGCTTGCTCTCCTCTCGGACAGCTCAATCATTATATCAAAGGTCGTACTTTTTGTCAAGCACTTTTTTCGATATTTTTTTGAGCTTCCAAACGCCTTTTAAAAGCTTTCCACCCGCACGCTGTCCGGTTCCCCGCTGCGTTTTTGCTGGTACATCGCTTTTATTTGGCTTTTGAAGAGCTGCTGTCTTGCGCGACAGCTTACTTATAATACCACACTTTCAACCATTGTCAATACCTTTTTTCGGTTTTCTTCATAATTTTTCGATTTATTTTTGGGCAGGGTGCATATGGACGCTTTAACGTGGTTTCTCTATTCTATCAAATTCAATCCCCTTTCTATCCCTCATTCATCCCCCATGTCCCCCTATACATTATAATGCAAGGGAATACCTATGGCAACACCGCACAATTCCCGCCTTACGGCTTAAGCACCGCTCCGGCGGCTGCGGCACGGCATCTGCGTTGCCAAAATGCTCGATAAGACATCCAGTATTATCTGCGCTTTTGGCTTAGCATCTGCCGCACCTCGCTCGCCGTATCGGCACTTAGAATTATGCGGTATTGCCCTATCTCGCAACACTCTCAAGCGTTCTCTCTCACTTTCTAATCACATCAATCCCGCTTTTCTCTGGCTTTTCCTCGCAGTGTTCCCAGTTTCTATTCATTTTATTTTTCCTCCCGGTCCCCGCCTATTCTTTTCCCTACCAAATTTGTTACTTTTATGAGAATTTAAGTCCAAGTTTGTTGATTTTGGCGAATTTTTATGTATAATGTTAGGTAGGAGAATACGCAATCGTATATCTCAATTGCTTTCTGTGATATTCTATGGCTGGATAGCGCAGAATACACATGACCATTCTTAAGGAAAGAGGTATTTGTAACATGGCAAATCTGGATCTTACCAAGTATGGCATCACCGGCACGACTGAGATCGTGCACAATCCTTCCTACGAGCTGCTGTTCGTGGAAGAGACCAAGCCCGAACTGGTAGGCTACGAAAAGGGTCAGGTCAGCGAGCTGGGTGCTGTCAACGTTATGACTGGTGTTTACACTGGCCGTTCTCCCAAGGATAAGTACATCGTCATGGACGAAAACTCCAAGGACACCGTTTGGTGGACTTCTGACGAGTACAAGAACGACAACCATCCCATGAGCGAGAGCACCTGGGCTACCGTTAAGGATATCGCCAAGAAGGAACTGTGCAACAAGCGCCTGTTCGTTGTTGACGCTTTCTGCGGCGCTAACAAGGATACCCGCATGGCCATTCGCTTCATCGTGGAAGTGGCCTGGCAGGCACACTTTGTTACCAACATGTTCATCAAGCCCACCGCCGAGGAACTGGAAAACTTTGAGCCTGACTTCGTTGTTTACAACGCTTCCAAGGCTAAGGTTGAGAACTACAAGGAACTGGGTCTGAACAGCGAGACCTGCGTTGCCTTCAACATCACCAGCCATGAGCAGGTTATCATCAACACCTGGTACGGCGGCGAGATGAAGAAGGGCATGTTCTCCATGATGAACTACTTCCTGCCGCTGAAGGGCATGGCTTCCATGCACTGCTCCGCCAACACCGATAAGGAAGGCAAGAACACCGCCATCTTCTTCGGTCTGTCCGGCACCGGCAAGACCACCCTGTCCACCGACCCGAAGCGCCTGCTGATCGGCGACGACGAACACGGCTGGGACGACAACGGCGTCTTCAACTTTGAGGGTGGCTGCTACGCCAAAGTCATCAACCTGGACAAAGATTCTGAGCCTGACATCTACAACGCCATCAAGCGCAACGCTCTGCTGGAGAACGTCTCCCTCGACGCCGAAGGCAAGATCGATTTCGCTGATAAGAGCGTTACCGAGAACACTCGTGTTTCCTACCCCATCAACCACATTCAGAACATCGTTCGCCCGATTTCTTCTGCTCCGGCAGCCAAGAATGTTATCTTCCTGTCTGCTGACGCATTCGGCGTTCTGCCCCCGGTCTCCATCCTGACCCCGGCTCAGACCCAGTACTACTTCCTGTCTGGCTTTACCGCAAAGCTGGCCGGCACCGAGCGCGGCATCACCGAGCCCACCCCGACCTTCTCTGCTTGCTTCGGCCAGGCATTCCTGGAACTGCATCCCACCAAGTATGCTGAAGAGCTGGTCAAGAAGATGGAAAAGAGCGGCGCTAAGGCTTACCTGGTCAACACTGGCTGGAACGGCACTGGCAAGCGTATCTCCATCAAGGATACCCGCGGCATCATCGACGCTATCCTGAGCGGCGCTATCAACGAAGCCCCGACCAAGAAGATCCCGTACTTCGATTTCGAAGTTCCCACTTCTCTGCCCGGCGTTGATCCCGCTATCCTCGATCCTCGTGACACCTATGCAGATGCTGCTGAGTGGAACAAGAAGGCTGAGGACCTGGCAGGCCGCTTCATCAAGAACTTCGCCAAGTACGAAGGCAACGAGCACGGCAAGGCTCTGGTCTCTGCCGGCCCGCAGCTGTAATTTCTGCTGCAAGTTCTGTGCACAAGCCGCTTAAGGCTTGATTTGTTGTAACGAATAACACCCCCGCCCCGGCGCATGGCCTGCTGCAAAGCAGTGCCGCACCTGAGCGGGGGTGTTTTCATTTTGCCGGGCCAGCATGCACAGCAGCCCGCACAAGAGAAGAAAATATCAGCGCACAAAAAACCACCCACCGCAGTCCCCTTGCGGGGGCTGCGGTGGGTGGCATATTTTCAGGGTTTGGGGTTAGTAAACAAAGGGTTCAGAACAAATTACTTGTTCTCAGGCAGATGCCACTTCCAGTCGATGATCTCAGGCAGATCCTGGCCAACTTCGTGGATGTAGTTCTTATGAGCAACCAGCTTGTCGTTCATCTGCTGGATCAGATAAGCGCCCTTGTTGCCCAGCTGCGGCAGGTGCTGCAGGGCATCCTTAACCAGGTGGAAGCGGTCGATCTCGTTCTGCACGCGCATATCGAACGGCGTGGTGATGGTGCCTTCCTCCTGGTAGCCATGGACAGACAGGTTGCGGTTGGTACGCTCGTAGGTCAGCTCATGGATCAGGGTCGGGTAACCATGGAATGCGAAGATGATCGGCTTATCCTTGGTGAACAGAGCATCGTAATCAGCGTCAGACAGGCCATGAGGATGCTTGGTGTTGGGCTCAAGCTTCATCAGGTCAACAACGTTGACAACGCGGATCTTCAGTTCGGGCATAGCATCGCGCAGGATGGTGACAGCAGCCAGAGTTTCCAGGGTCGGGGTATCACCGCAGCAGGCCATGACGACATCCGGCTCTTCGCCTGCATCGCTGGAAGCCCAATCCCAGATGCCAACGCCCTGGGTGCAGTGCTTAACAGCCTGCTCCATGGTCAGCCACTGGGGACGCGGATGCTTGGAGGTGACCAGTACGTTGACATAGTCACGGCTGCGGACACAGTGGTCGAAGCAGCTCAGCAGGCAGTTGGTATCCGGCGGCAGGTACAGGCGGACAACGTCTGCCTTCTTGTTGGCGATGTGATCCAGGAAGCCGGGATCCTGATGGGTGAAGCCATTGTGATCCTGCTGCCATACGTTGGAGGTCAGGATCAGGTTCAGGGAAGCAATGCTCTGGCGCCAGGGCAGCTGGCTGCAAACCTTCAGCCACTTAGCATGCTGTGCAACCATGGAGTCCACCACGCGGATGAAGCTCTCGTAGGAAGCAAAGAAGCCGTGACGACCGGTCAGCAGGTAGCCTTCCAGCCAGCCTTCGCACATATGCTCGGACAGCATGGAGTCCATGATGCGGCCGTCGTGTGCCAGGAATTCATCGCCCGGGATGATGGTGGAGTTCCAATCACGCTGGGTAGCTTCGAAGCACTTGTACAGACGGTTGGACATGGTCTCGTCAGGTCCAAAGATGCGGAAGTTTTTAGCATCAGCATTCAGCTTGAGCACGTCGCGGATGTAGCCGCCCAGCTCGATCATATCCTGCTTCTCGACAGAGCCGGGGAACGGGATATCCACTGCATACTGCTTGAAATCGGGGGTACGCAGGTCACGCAGCAGCTTGCCGCCGTTTGCGTGCGGGTTGGCAGCCAGACGGCGGTCGCCGGTGGGAGCCAGTTCCTGCAGTTCGGGGATCAGGGTGCCGTTCTCGTCGAACAGTTCCTCAGCATGGTAGCTGTGCAGCCATTCTTCGATCTGCTTCAGGTGCTCTTCCTGGTTCGGGGTGCCGACAGTGATGTCGATGGGCACCTGGTGTGCACGGAAGGTGCCCTCGATGGGCTTGCCGTCCACTACCTTCGGGCCAGTCCAGCCCTTCGGGGTGCGCAGAACGATCATAGGCCACTGGATATGGCCCATATCCTCACCAGCACGGGCGCGCTTCTGGATGTCGTGGATCTCTTCGATGACGGTATCCAGGGTCTCAGCCATCTTCTCGTGCATGGTCATCGGGTCGTCGCCTTCAACGAAGTACGGCTTCCAGGAGCAGCCACGGAAGAAGCTCTCCATCTCTTCATGGGTCATACGGCCAAAGATGGTGGGGTTGGAGATCTTGTAGCCATTCAGGTGCAGGATGGGCAGAACAGCGCCGTCACCCACGGGGTTCAGGAACTTGTTGGACTGCCAGCTGGTGGCCAGGGGGCCGGTCTCGGCTTCGCCGTCGCCAACGGTAACTGCGCAGATCAGATCCGGGTTATCGAACACAGCACCAAATGCGTGTGCGATGGAGTAGCCCAGCTCGCCGCCTTCGTTGATGGAGCCCGGAGTTTCGGGTGCAACGTGGCTGGAGATGCCGCCGGGGAAGGAGAACTGCTTGAACAGCTTCTTCATGCCCTCTTCATCACGGCTGATGTTGGGGTAAACTTCAGAGTAGGTGCCATCCAGGTAAGCGTTGGCAACAAAGAAGTTTCCTCCGTGGCCCGGGCCGGAGATCAGGATCATATCCTGGTCGTACTTCTTGATGACACGGTTCAGGTGAACATAAACGAAGTTCTGGCCAGGCACGGTGCCCCAGTGGCCAACGATCTTCTTCTTCACGTCGTCACGGGTCAGCGGACGGCGCAGCATGGGGTTATCGAGCAGGTACAGCTGGCCTGCTGCCAGGTAGTTGCTGGCACGCCAATAGGCATCGATCTTTTTCAATTCGGACGGATTCAGCATAAGAAGATGGCGATGCCGCCGAAAGACCGCGTTGCAACAGGCAAAATTTCACCCTGAGCGATGTAGGCGCGCAGCTGGCCTTCGCTGTCGCACTGCAAACGGTAGAACGTGATGTCAGAAGGTGCAATGTCGCCTTCCAGGGTGCCGCGGGTGAAGTCGGGATCGCTGCCGGCCGGCTCCAGCAGACGGTGCTGGATGAGCTGGTACTTGACGGCGCGGTCATTGCACATCTTGCAGGCCGGCGTGTTGCCGCAGTGGAAGCCCATGAAGGTATCGGTCAGGCTGTAATCAAACTTGCCTGCGATGTCCTCATCATAAATGTACTGGGGCACGCTGTTGTTGATGTCCAGCAGGGTGACGGTGTCGCCGGAAGCACACATGCCGATGTACTCGGACAGGGCACCGTAAATATCGACCTCGCAGGCCACGGGGATGCCGCGGCTGGCAAGGCGGGAGTTGACGTAGCAAGGCTCAAACCCGAACTGAGAGGGGAATGCAGGCCAGCACTTGTCAGCAAAAGCAACGTACTTCTTGTTGCCCTTGTGGTTCTCGGCCCAGTCCAGCAGGGTCAGCTCAAACTGAGCCATGCGGGCCAGCAGGTCGGGATAGTAGTGGCCTTCGCCCATCTCGGCGGCCATGTCGGCGCAGACGTCCGCGATGCGCGGGTCGCCCGCATGCTCTTTGTAGGAAACGAGCAGGTCAAGCTCGGAGTTTTCCTCGATCTCAACACCCAGCTCATACAGACCCTTGATGGGGGCATTGCAGGCGAAGAAGTCCTGCGGGCGCGGGCCGAAGGTGATGATTTTCAAATCACACACGCCCAGAATGGTGCGGGCAATCGGCACAAACTCGGCGATTTTGTCGGCAATTTCCTCCGCCGTGCCGACGGGATACTCGGGAATATAGCCCTTCAGATGGCGCATGCCGAGATTGTAGGAGCAGTTCAGCATACCACAGTACGCATCTCCGCGGCCATTGATCATATCGCCGTCGCCCTCGGCTGCCGCTACGAACATGCAGGGGCCGTCAAAGTACTTGGCAATCAGCGTTTCGGGCGTTTCGGGGCCGAAGTTGCCGAGGAATACAGTCAGCGCGTTGCAGCCTGCGGCGGTGACTTCGGCCACGGCTTTTTGCATGTCGTGCTCGTTCTCGACAGTGGTCTTGCACTCGTACAGGTCAGTGCCCTTGGCGGCGCAGGCGGCAGAGATGGCAGCGCGGCGCTTCTCGCTCAGGGCGATGGGAAAACAGTCGCGGCTGACGGCAATGATGCCGAGCTTGACCTCGGGGATGTTGGATGATTTCATGGTGGTTTCCTCCTTTTATGTGATGCTCTGTAGGGGGCGGGCATGCCCGCCCCGCAGCATTGCGTTTGCTGCCCGTGAATGGGTTGTGGTTTGTATGTACAGGGCCGGACATGTCCGGCCCCTACGGCGCGGCAAGAATCAAATGTGGATATTTTCCCCCACCAATCCGACATACGCCCCAGCCTTGGCCTCGGCGCTGTCGGGATGGGCGAGCAGCCACTTGTTGCAGGCCCACAGCTGCGGGTCATCGCCGCCGTCATTCTTGATGGCGGGCTTTGCGGTATTGGTGCCTTTGGGCAGAGCGACCAGCACGCGGAAGCCCTTGGCCGGGTCCACATGGCAGGGTGCGTAATGCAGGGTGGTGGCGTAAACTTCCACCAGGGTGCCTGCCGGTACGCGGAACGCCTTGACCTTGGCGGTGTCCAGCTTGCCGCCCGCGATTTCCTCCTGCCTGGCAAGCAACAGCACAAAATCTTCGGTACCCAGATTGAACTCGCTGTCGCGGTGGTATTCCAGGCAGTTCAAATAGGTGTTGTGACCGTTGCACCAGCCCAGTTGGCAGGGCATGCCGCCGAAAAGATGCTCCGACACTTCGACGGCGGCGGGCAGTTCCTGCAGGGCTGCGTCCTCGGCCACATAATCCGTAGCTGCGGGCAGCGGGGTGTTTGCCAAGGCGGCCAAAATTTCCGCTTTGGCGGTATCCAGCCCGGTCACAACGCGGCCATAGGGCTTGAATTCCGGGTCGGTTACAGAAAAAATCTTCATTGCAGTGCCTCCATTTCCGCAAAGGATACTTTCAGTGCCGGGTACAGCTTGTGCCACACGGCGTAGCGCGCGTTGTATTTTTCGACGAGCGCGGCGTCCGGCTGGGTTGTGCTCTTGGCGTGGACAAGCGCCTCGGCGCAGGCCTGCACGCTGGGGTATGCCCCGCAGGCCACCGCCGCCAGCATCGCGCCGCCGTAGCCGGGGCCTTGCTCGGTCTGGGGCAGCGTCAGCGGGATGCCCAGCACGTTCGCCAAAATCTCCCGCCACAGCGGGCTTTTGGCACCGCCGCCGCAGAGCGTGCTGGCTTTAATCTTCACGCCTTGTGCCCGCGCAATCTCCACACAATCGCGAATCGCAAACGCCACACCTTCCAGCACCGCCTGGGTCAGCGCGGCACGCGGGGTGTCCATCCGCAGCCCGACGAACGCACCGCGCGAGGCAGGATCGTTGTGGGGGCTGCGTTCGCCCATCAGTTAGGGCAGGAAGTAGACGTCGTTCGCGCCCAGCTTGTCCGCCATAATGGGTGTCTGCTCGGCAGCGTAGTCAGTGGTGTGCAGCACTTCTTCGCTCCACCACTTGTTGCAGGACGCAGCCGAGAGGATGCAGCCCATCAAATGATACCCTCCGTCCGCGTGGCCAAACTTTGTGTAACAAGAAAGTGAGGTTCCCCGTATGCTGTTCTATGAGTCTGAGCGTTCTGACCAGCACAATTATTTGTACTGCCAGCGCGACCATAACTTTAATTTTCCGGCGCATCTGCACCACAGCTTTGAATTCCTGTGTGTGCAGTCCGGCACGCTGGCCTGTACGCTGGAAACCGAGCAGTACGAAGTTCACCCCGGCGAAGCCCTGCTGGTGCTGCCGGACCAAATCCACAGCTACCGCACCATTGGCGAATCTCAGAGCGTGTTATGGGTGTTTTCTACCGACTGGGTGCCAGAATTTATTTCTCAGCTGGGCCAGCGGGAGTTCATCACCCCTGTGTTCCGCATGGAAGCTGCGCCCCTGATGGAGCTGCTCTGGCCGGGCGGCAGCCGCTGCAAGCAGCTGGCCGGGCTTTACCTGATCTGCGGTACAGCATTGGAACAGTGCTTTTTGCAGCCGCGCCCCGTGCCGGATGTGGATGCCCACCTCTCCTCCAAAATTATCGACTATGTGCAAAAGAATTACACCCACACCCTGACGCTGGAACAGATGGCACGCGATCTTGGATATAATTACACCTATCTTTCAGCCTACTTCAACCACAGCCTGCACACCGGCTTTCAGGGTTTTATCAACCAGTACCGCATCAGCCACGCCGCCGCGCTGCTGCAGGGCAGCAGCCTGCCCATCACCCAGGTGGCCGAACAGTGCGGCTTTGGCACCATCCGCAGCTTTAACCGCGTGTTCCTAAAAGAAAAAGGCATGACCCCAGCGCTTTCCGCAAGCAGAATGTGCTGTAGCCATACTTTTATTGACAGCCCCGCCGGGCATGTTATAGCGGTTGACCCTTTTAGGTTCTCGAGTTCATTGAAGAACCGTCACCGGCCAGGGTGGCGGTTCTTGCTTTTACCACTAAACCCAGCGTGATCGTCTTTCGGCCAACATGGAAAGTAAATGTAAAACGCATGGTTCTCACCTCCTCTCGGAAGTGTGGCCAACCGCCTGCCGTTGTGTGCAGTGCCTGCTGCAGATGCAGCTTAAAAAGCACATCACATTTTGTCACCCAGTGCAGCAAACTACTGCAGCCGCACCATAAACTTTGGGCAATACCGCACAATTCTCGCCTTGCGGCTTAAGCACCGCTCCGGCAGCTGCGGCACGGCATCTGCGTTGCCAAAATGCTCGATAATGTCGGGTTGCGGTACCCGCATCGTGTTTCGGGGGCAAAAGCCCCTCGCACTCTTCGACCGCTGCCCCTGATTCGGTTCGCTGTTTCCGCCACTGGCGGCGCTCACCTTTGCAGCATCCAGTATTATCTGCGCTTTTAGCTTGGCATCTGCCGCACCTCGCTCGCCGTATCGGCACTTAGAATTATGCGGTATTGCCTTTGTTTTCTTTTCTATCTTTATAGCCAAAAAGGCACCACCGGATGAAAAGTCCGGCGGTGCCTTTTTGGCTTATCAGGTCATCAATGTCCGCGCTTTCCCACAGCACGTTACGCCTTGTTTTCCGCTTTTCCACGCGCAAACATCTTTTTCAACACCTTCGCGCACGGCTTTTCAATCAACAGCGTAATGAGCGCTGCCCCCAGCAGGGACAGCCCAAAGCACAGCAGGGTATATTGCAGCTGCCACGGCTGCTCCCCTGCCCGGTTCGGTTCCGCGCTGACGGACGGTGGAACGCCCAGCCGTTTCAGGTGAACGGCCAGGTTCTGGTGCAGCAGGTAGTAGTTCATCGAAACCGCCGCCAGCCAGCCCATCACCCGGTTGCCCATCAAAAAGCGTAGCGGGCGCGCCGCAAACGGCAGGGTGAGCAGGATTCCCGCAACGGCCAGCCCCAGCAGCGGGCGGCGCATCATCTGCCCGGCCTGCAAAGCCGCCTGGCCGCTCTCCCCTGCCTGCACCCGGAAAATGCGCAGCATCCCCCAGGTGGAAAGCACGCACAGCAGCGTTGCGATCCCCTGCCATGCCATCGCTTTGCGTTTTTCCGCTGCCGGGTAGCACTGCACCAGCCAGACATACAGCAGTGCCGCCCCCATGCCCAGCGCGTATATGTCCAAAAAGTTTGCCAGCTGGTTGACCACCATATTGTATTCATCCAGCCGCCAGACGCACCACCCGCGGAAGGCGAACGTCCCCGCTGCCATTGTCATCAGGGTGCCAAGGGGATTTTTCATCGCCCACCGCGCCAGCAGCGGGAAGATCAAATACGCCTGCATCTCGATTGCAATGGTCCAGGAAGCCACCCCGATGGGGGTTGCAATATAGGTTGCCGGGTTAAACGTCTGGGTAAAGGTCAGGTGCATCACAACATCCCGCACCATATCGGAGCTGTTGTAGTACAGGTGCCAGGGCAGTGCCACGGCAAACAGCAGCGCCAGCGTGACAAAATAATAGCTGGGCACAATGCGCATGATGCGGCGCTGGTAAAACTGTTTTGTGTTCGGTACCGCCTCTCCCAGCAGCATGGCACGGGCATAGGGCAGGAACAGCAAAAAGCCGGAAAGCAAAATCGTTCCGTCCACTGGCATATACCCGGCGCGCAGCAGATAATCCAGAGAGTAACTGCCAATGCTCGGCGTCAGCCAGGATTGCTGCCAAAAGTGGTACCAGCTGACGATAAACACCAGCAGCACCCGCAGGCCGTTCAGTTCCGGTATTTTATAACAGTTCGGGCGGTATGGCTCCATGCCATCATCCCCCTCATTCCCACAAAATTTTCTTTACGCCAACGCGCAGGTTGACCAGTCTGTCCCAGGGGCCGTTGCGCTGCAGCATCATCAGCAGGCTGCTGCGGGTTGCAGGGTCGTTGGTGAACAGGGTTCCCAGCTTGCCATCCCAGCCGTATTCCCCCAGGTGCAGCGGCACCGGGCTTTCCTCCGGGGCAACGCAGACACTCATCAAATGGCCATAGCTCATACCAAGGCGCATGGTATCCTGCCCCACAAAAATCTTGCGTTGCTCTGCGTTCAGCAGCGGCTCCGCCATCGCCTGCACCGTTTCCGGTTTCAGCAGGCGGCAGCCGTTCCATTCGCCGCCGTTCATCAGCATGGTGGCAAAGTGGGCATAATCGTCAATGGTCGAAACCATGCCTGCCCCTCCGGAAAGGAACTCCGGCAGGCTTTTCATGTTCATCTGGATGCCAAGGTGGTTCACCACATCGGGCACCGCTGCGCCGGAATTGAAATCATACGCTTGGGCAAACCGGCCACGCTTGGCTTCCGGCACATAAAAATCCGTATCCACCATCTCCAGCGGGTCCAGCAGGTTCTGCTTCAAAAAATCGCGGTAGTTCATCCCGCTGGCGGCTTCCACCGCTGCGGCCAGGATATCCGCGCTGACGCCATACCGCCAGCCCTTGCCGGGGCGGTACAGCAGCGGCAGCTTCGCCATTTCGGCAATCACCTGACGCGTGGTACGCTGCCCGCCTTTGGTGAAGGATTCCGAAATTTCATCATACAGCCTGCCCAACCCCGCCGACTGTACCGAATCGTTATCATTGTAGCCATACCCGGAGGTCATGCAGAGCAGCTGCCTGATTGTCAGGTTCGTATGCTCGGCATCCCCGAACTCTGGCAGATAGGCTGCCACCGGGGCGTCCAGGTCCAGTTTGCCGTCCTCCCATAGCTTCATCACCGCAAAGGCCGTGATGGGCTTGCTCATCGAAAACACCCGGCAGATGGTATCCCGCGCAAAGGGGATGCCCCGTTCCCGGTCCGCCATGCCCGCCTGTGCATAAGCCAGCTGTTTGCCATCCCGTAGGTAGAGCGCGCTGACACCGATAAAATCCCCCTGCCGGACCACTTGATCCAACAGGGCTTGCAATGCCTGTTCCTTTTCCATTGTTCTGCATCCCTTTCGCAGTTTCACTTTCCGCCAGTGTAGCACGAATTCTTTCTCTCTGCAATCCTGTTTTTGCCCGTTTGGCATTGACGTACCGCCCGGCAGATGGTATACTGGCAGCACTATCAACCAACTTATCAAGTTAAGTAATGGGTTTATTTTGCATAAACAGGAGACCCGCTATGTCATATATTTCAAAGATTGACCTTTCCACAGCCCCGCAGGAGGTCCGTGCCGCGGTGGATAACCACCTGGCCCAGGGCTACCAGCTGACCAACGAAAAGCTGACCCTGCTGCATAATGTAACGGCGTTCCATACGCTGGAAGAAAGCTCCTATGAGCTGGACCGTGAGCTGCAGCGGCTGATCGGCAAGCGCGCCGCAGATTTTTATGAGTACGCCATTTCGCTGCAAAATGACTGCCTGGTATGCAGCGCCTATTTTTCCCGCCTGCTGGAAAAGAACCATATTGACTTTGCCACCTTTGATTTTACCGATGATGAGCGCCTGCCGATCGAATATGGCCGCGCCATTGCCCGTGACCCCAAGCATGTGCCGGAGGACCTGATGCGCCTGATGCAGCAAACCTTTACTGAAGAGCAGCTTGTGGTAATTACCACAATGGGTGTTTTTATGATTGCCAACAACTATTTTAATGACATCCTGAACGTGGACCCCGCACCGGTGCAGGAATAATTCCAGCGCCAGCACGTATATGAATCATGATATAATAAAGAAGAGCTTCTCGGCCCATACCAGCCGCCAAGCTCTTCTCTTTTTATAGTTTATCGTTTTATTTTCCGGCCCTCACTCGCTCAGGCAGATGTCCCGCACCAGGTTGCCCCAGCGCTCCGGGTAGCCGGCCAGCAGTTCTTCATGCTGCAAATCCTGTTCGTGCAGGATGGGCCGGGCAAAGTGCTGCTGGTAGCGGGCTGTTCTGCTCCAGGCCGCCGCTGCCCAGAATGGCATGGTCGATATGGATGCTGCCCCGCGCCGCCAACGTCCCGACAAACACCCCACCCAGTGCGCAGCTTCACCGCCGTCAACCTCACGCAAAATTTACACAAATATAACGCCGCCATGGTGGCAGCGCCCGTTTGGCCCCGATATACTGGAATTATCGTCAAATGCTTCTTTGCCGACCAGATCAAACCATTTTGGGCAAGCTCTGGATTGAAAGGATGGATGATGTCCCATGCTTCCCTGCCGTTCCACTTGTACCTGTGCGTTTGAAGGCTGCCACAAAACCTGCCCCCGCTGGCGGGCCATGCAGGAGCAGCAGCACGCCGAAACTGCCCGCAAAAAAGAGTATCTGCGTCAGGCGGACGAAGCCTGCCGTGCCGTGTTGAGCCAATGCCGCCGCTGCGGCGGGTATGTGTTCTCCGCGGGTTCCTATTGATTTCTAAAATCAAAAGCAGAACAGGCGCGTCCAAACCTGTGCCTGCACTGCTTCTATAGCAATTTTCAAAAATAAGGCGAATAGCCGCAGGAATGGAACCAGCCTGAGCAGTCAGAAGGCGAAACTGTCTGAAAAGCGCATTGTATCGCGTTCGGAAGAGCATCCAGCGTCCTCGCCTTGAATTTACGAAGGAAAGCCTTCACCTTCGACCAGAGCTTTTCAATAGGATTCAGATCAGGACTATATGGTGGAAGATAAATGTATCGAACACCGGAGCTGTCCAGCAGATTTCTCACTGCCCTTGCATGGTGAACTGCAGCAGCACCGGGAACGGCTTGCCTTTTGTTAAGTCTTTTGCCATGGTACTTTCCTCCCCAGGAGGTGCCGGGAACCTGAATTCTCAATTTCCAAGCCACACCCCCAAAACAGGGGTTATTTTAGTACAGCCGCCGCCCACTGTAAAGGGTCAAAAATTGCTCTTTTTCGGTGCTTAAAGTGGTCAGTGTCAGATCTCAATGCTTCGCCCGCCGGTGCGGTTGTACAGCCGGTGGCTGATGGAAACCACGGTGCGGTTCTGGCCGGCGCGCTGCAAAGCATCCAGAACAGTCTGTTCTGTTCCGGCGTCCAGGTTTGCGGTAATTTCATCCAGCAGCAAGATTTGCGGCCCGGCTGCAATGGCGCGTGCGATGGAAAGCAGCTGCCACTGCCCCTGCGAAAAGATGCCCGGCGTACACGGGGTATCGTACCCTTCGGGCAGCGCCGCAATGGCGTCATGCAGGCCCACGGTGCGGGCGGCATCCTCCGCCTGCTGCGGGGTGATGGCGGCATCAAACAGGGTGATCTGGTCCCGCACAGTGCCCGGCACACGGCGGAAGCTCTGCTCCACATAGCCAACCAGCGGGCGGCGGGCAGTATCCGGCAGTGTGGCGGCTTCCACACCGTTCAGCATCACTTTGCCCTGCTGCGGGCGGTACAAGCCCAGCAGCAGCTTAAAGATGGTGCTCTTTCCCGCGCCGGTGCGGCCGGTCAGGGTGACCTGCTCGCCTTTCTGCACAGCAAAGCTCAGGCCGTGCAGCACTTCCTCATCGCTCTCATAGCCAAAATGCACGTTCTGCAGCTCCACGCTGGGGGCACCCGGCACGGCCTGCGGGGCGGTTTCAGCGGTGGGAATGCGCTCTGCCTGCGCCAAAAAGCCGTTGATGCGCCGCACACCGGCCACAGCGGATTGAATCGTCTCGATCTCCATGCCGATGCTTTCCAGCGGGGTGAACACCTGGGAGATATAGGCAATAACCGCCACAGCCGTGCCGACCGACATGCCAAAGAACGCCCGCACTTCCGGGCTGCCCGCTGCGGAAAGCAGCATGACCAGCGCCACCACCGCCGCGTTCATAATCAAAATCACAGGCGAATAGCAGGCATCGTAAAAATTGGTTTTCTCCACCGCGGCAAAGCTGTCGTCCAGCGCTTCGTCATAGGCTTTTTCCATGTAATTTTCCCGCCGCAGGGTGTGGATGGTGCGGATGCAGCGCAGCGTTTCCGGCACATGGGCGGAAGCCCGCGCCACAGCGGCACGGTTTTGCAGCTGCGCTTTCAGCATCCGCTTTTGCACCACGCGGGTAAAGAGATACAGCAGCGGCAAAACCACCAGCAGGATCAGCGCCAACCCGCGGTTCTCTGCAAAAATCACGGCCAGAATGCCGCACAGGCGGCAGGCATCCGCAAACATGCTGATGATGCCGGAGGTGAACAGCTCTTCCACCGTGTCAACATCACCCACAAAGCGGGAAACCGCCGCGCCGGATTCCTGGCTTACAAAGGCTTCCGCCGGGAGCTTGTCCAGCTTGGCGCACATGGCGCTGCGCAGGGCGTGGGTCATTCTCTGTCCAAACACCGTCAGCAAGCTTTCCCGCAGGGAATCCAACCCGCCGGAAAGTGCCAGCAGCCCAAAGTACCCCAACGCCAGTGCAAAGGGCACCGCCTGCCGAGCCGTCAGGCGGTCCACCACACGGCCCAGTACCAGCGGCGGCAGCAGGCTTGCCGCCACCGCGCCGGCCACGGCCAGCACCAGTGCGGTGCAAAGCAGCGGCTGGCGGCGCACGGTACCCAGCACAACGCTGCGCACGGTCTCATTTTTCCGGTTCATCCTGCTCGCCTCCTTCCTGGGCATTTACCAGCGCGGCATACTGCGGGTTCTGCGCCATCAGTTCCTTGTGGGCTGCACAGACTGCTTTGCCGTCCTGTATCCACAACACGCCGTCCATCTGGGGGAACAGGTACAGCCGGTGGCTGATTAGCAGCACGGTGCTGCCCGCGGTCATTTTACGCAGGTTGTCAAAAACCTGTTCTTCTGTTTTGCGGTCCAGGGCCGAGAACGGGTCGTCCAGCACCAGCAGCGGGCGCGGGTGGGCCAGTGTGCGGGCCAAAGCCAGGCGCTGCTGCTGCCCGCCGGACAGGCGCACGCCGCCATCGCCCACGCGGGTATCCAGGCCGTTGGGCATGGCTTTTACTTCATCCTCCAGGCAGACAGCCCGCAGGTACTTCCAGGCGTCGTCATCTCTGCCCAGCAGGATGTTGTTGCGGATGCTGTCGCTCAGCAGCTCGGGGTCATGCCCCAGGTAGCCAACCACGCCGCAGCGCTCCGCGTCCGTCATGCCGGCCATCTCACGCCCGCCGTACTGGATGGAACCGGTATAGGGCAGCTCACACAAAAACGCTTTGCCCAGTGTGGATTTGCCGCAGGCCACCGCGCCGGTAATGCCAAAAATCCGGCCCGGCTGCGCGGTAAAGGTGATATCCTGCAAAACCGGTGCCCCGCCCCGGTAGGCAAAGCCAAGCTTGTTCACGGTCAGGGTTTCCGGCTTGGCCGGGATCTCTTCCGGCAGGGGGTCCGGCTGGCGCATCAGCGGTTTGATGCGTCCCCAGGATACCTGGGCTTTCTGTACCGCGTTGAACAGCTTTGCCGCGTGGGAGGATTTGACCGCCAATTTGCCAAAGCAGGACAAGAACGTGGTGAACGCTGCAATATCCCAGGCGGCCCAGCCGGTGCCCGCCACATTGCGCGCGCCAAAGGTAAAGATGAACAGAACGCCGGTCATCGAGATGACCCCGTACAGCGGCGGCATGGCGGCCACCGGCAGCCCGGCTTTGACGGCGGTACGCTCGTAATCCTGCAGGCAGGCTTCATACGCGGCATCGCGCTGCGGCTCACAGCCATACACGCGGTAGGTCAGCGCGCCGGACACCCGGTCCAGTGTGGCGGCGCTCAGGCGGCCTGTGCTCTCCTTGTTGGCAGCGCCGGTGCGCTGCACCAGGGTTTTCATCTGCTCGGCAATATAATAGGAGATCGGCGCAAACACCAGGCAGAGCAGCGCCAGCCGCCAATCGTACCCCAGCAGCATCACGGCATAGGCCAGCAGGGCAATGCCGGTATCAAAAATTTCCGTGGTGAACTTGCGCATGCCCTCGGCACAGGCGTCCACATCGGAAATAGCTTTGGTCATCAGGGTGCCGGTGCCGGCCTGTTCCAGTTCGACCTTGTCTTTCCGCACCAGATTGGCGTACAGCACCTGTTTCATGCTGCGGTTGATGTTGTTGGCAAACTTGCGCACATACAGCCGCTTGATGAACCGCGACCCCTGCACCACCGCAATGGCGATCAAATAGCCCGCACACAGCGCCGCCATGGCGGCAAAGGTTTCGTTCCCGTTCAAAATGCCCAGCAGGCATTGGGCCAGCTGGCCCTCAAACCAGGGGCCGACCACCAGACCCAGGTTATAGATCAGGCCCGATACCGTTACCACCGCCAGCACCGGCCTCTGGTTTTCGAAGTAGCTCAGCACCCGGTCCGGCTGGCGCACCGGGGCGCTTTCCATGTTCTTCATCCTGCAATTCCTCCCCATTCATCTGCTGCACCCGCGCCGTCACATCCGGGAACCCTGCCCGCCGCTGGTTTTTGCTGCGCCAATACAGGGTTTCCAGCGTTTTGCAAAAAGCGTCCCGTTCTGCTTCCGACAGTTCCTCCACCAGCCAGGCATAAAACACGGTTTCAATCGCAGCTTTGGAGTTTTTCAGTTTCTCGGCCTTGGGCGTGGCATACAGCAGCTGGCTACGGCCATCGTCCGGGTTCGGTTTGCGCACCAGGTAGCCCTTGGCTTCCAGGCTGGCCGCACGGCGGGCGGCCGCACCCTTATCAATCTTCAGGGCCGCACGCACATCCGCCTGGGTCATGCCGGGGTTGTGGCGTACCAGATGAATAAAATCAAACTCTGCCGTGCCAATGCCATCGGCTTTCATCATCTGTACGGTAAACTTGGCCGCTTCCCGCGCAATTTTGGTCATCTGCCGCTCGGTCGGGTCCTTGTTCTGTTCTGCCTGCATGTTTGGCCTCCTTTTCAAGTTGGATGTACCATCAACCATTTGGATGATACTGCCTCTATCTAGTCCTGTCAATGCTTTTTGCCAGATTTTCTGCGGTGTGCTACAATAAAGGCAAAGCTTTGCAAAGGAGTGCCTTTTTGTATGCCGAACGTGATTGAAATTACTGATTTTGCCGCCCCGGAGCTGGACGTTTACGCCCGGCTGACCCAGGCTCAGCTGCGCAGCCGCCTGGAACCGGAAAAAGGCATTTTTATTGCCGAAAGCCCCAAGGTGATTGCCCGCGCACTGGACGCCGGGTATCAGCCTATCTCCTTTTTAATGGAGCGCAAGCAGATCACCGGCCCGGCCAGCGAGGTTCTGGCCCGCTGCGGGAACGCCCCGGTGTATACCGCTGACCGCGCCATGCTGGCCCAGCTGACCGGCTTCGAGCTGACCCGCGGCGTGCTGTGCGCGATGCACCGTCCCCTGCTGCCCACGGTGGAGGAAGTCTGCCGCAATGCCCGCCGGGTGGCCGTGCTGGAAGGCATTGTGGATTCCACCAACATCGGGGCCATCTTCCGCAGTGCTGCCGCCCTGAACATGGACGCGGTGCTCGTCACACCCTCCTGCTGCGATCCGCTGTGCCGCCGGGCCGTGCGGGTCAGCATGGGCACCGTGTTCCAGGTGCCCTGGACCCAGATCGGCTCCACCGCCGCCGACTGGCCGGAGCAGGGCATGCAGCAGCTGCACGACCTCGGCTTCAAGACCGCCGCCATGGCGCTGACCGACCTTTCCGTTTCCATTGACGATGCCGCCCTGGCCGCCGAGCCGAAGCTGGCCATCGTGCTGGGCACCGAGGGTGATGGCCTTGCCCACACCACCATTGCCGCCTGCGATTACACGGTGCGCATTCCCATGTCCCACGGGGTCGATTCCCTCAACGTTGCCGCCGCCAGCGCCGTTGCGTTCTGGCAGCTGGGCAAACAGTAACATTCCTTTGGAAGTCCCCCATGAGCAGAACAGAACCTGTTATCCTTGGTATATTTCTTCTATCAGGATGATGGCAAGTGGAATGAGGTTCTGAAATAAACCGGCCTGTATTTTGATAAAACGGAATTTAATGGGGCCAAACATGAAAATTGCAGCGGTTCCGGCAAATCGGGATTTAATGGAGGGATGTTTCTATGAAATCTTTTGTTTGCAGTTTGTGTCACAATGGCATACTTGGAGGAGGTCTGTACCTCGATAGTCAGTCGCTTACTTACAAGACAAACAAGCTTACAGTTGACAAAAAATACAGAAATTTAGTTTTGCCGATGCAGGAAATAAAAGAAATCTCTTGGAAGTGGATAGTCTTTCCAATTGCAACAGTTAATATGAAAAATGGAGAACTATATAAATTCATTATTTTCAATAAATCACGCTTTGCAAAATGGTTTCAAGAGTATTCTCGATAAATACAAAGTGTCAAATTCGCGTTTGCGAAACGAAGTGAAGCAATGAAAGCCCCAGTGGGGCTTTCAAGCGACAGAACGGTCTTGCGTCAGCAAGATGGAGGAGTTTCACTCCGACAAGTTCGCGTTTGTTGAATGAAGTTCAACAATACACACCCCAGTGGGGTGTGCAAGCGACAGAACGGTCTTGCGCACAGCGCAAGATGACGGAGTTTCACTCCGACAAGTTCGCGTTTGCGCTAGCAACAAACACCCCTGCGGGGTGTTTGAGCGACAGAACGGTCTTGCGATAGCAAGATGGAGGGGCCGCGCCCCGACAAATTCGCGTTTGAGCGATCAGCAAGGCTTCTCCGCGGCGGGATGAGGGCATTCCGCCCTACAGATCATTTGTATGTTTGCATCGCAATATAAAATAAGCTGTAGGGAACGGTCTTGACCGTTCCGGGGCCTCGCTGTATATGCCATAATGAGATATACGGCAAGGTTCACCTAAGGGACGATGCCAGCATCGCCCCTTACAAGTTCCACTTTATCACGCGCCTTTTTGTCTCCCCCAAAAACAAAAGAATGCAGCGATGTATTTTCCCTCTACATCTCTGCATTCTTATTCTTTATGATTTTATCTCTATATTTCCCGCCCGCAGCCTATATCCCGCCTCAAATTCCTAACTCCTAACTTCTAACTACAAAAGTTGCCCCCGCCTGATTGCGGCTTCAGGCGGGGGCGATGGGGTATCGTTTTGGTGTGAGGAGGAATCATGTTCCACGGCAACGGTTGCGGCTCCGTTCCGTGTGATTATAGGATATCCAATACTTGAGAAAAATATATTATAACGGTGTGAACTTTCTGTTAATTTCCCCCACGCCGGGGGCACGCCGTTAAAAAGTACGAAATATAGTAAAAATTATAAGGGCAATACCGCATAATTCTAAGTGCCGATACGGCGAGCGAGGTGCGGCAGATGCTAAGCCAAAAGCGCAGATAATACTGGATGCTGCAAAGGTGAGCGCCGCCAGTGGCGGAAACAGCGAACCGAAGCAGGGGCAGCGGTCGCAGAGTGCGAGGGGCTTTGCCCCCGAAGCACGATGCGGGTACCGCAACCCGACATTATCGAGCATTTTGGCAACGCAGATGCCGTGCCGCAGCTGCCGGAGCGGTGCTTAAGCCGCAAGGCGGGAATTGTGCGGTGTTGCCTAAGATTATAGCTCACACTGCACCGTAAATGCCGTGCACGCTCACTTCGCCGGTAAACACATGGGTGCTGCCCTCAGCCCCCTGCACCACCAAGCGGCCCACTTCGTCCACATCCAGGGCGGTGCCTTCGCCGCCGTCAAAGGTCACATGCCTCCCCAGGTTTACACAGCGCGCCTTATACGCATCCCGGATAGCGGAAAAGCCCTCCCGCTCAAAGCCGTACAGCGCGCGGTCAAAACCAAAGTTCGTCATGCTCTCCTCCAGGGCGGCGGCGTCCGCCACCGGATCCACGGCAATGCCCTGCAACGCCAGGCTGGTTCCGTGGGGCAACTCCATTGCGTCAAAATAGCTCTGCGGCTGGGCCAGATTGATGCCAATGCCACACACAATGGCATGGTGGTCCGGCATCCCCTCGCACAGAATACCTACGATCTTTTTACCGTTCAGCAACAGGTCGTTGGGCCATTTGATCTGGCACTGGATGCCGTACCGCTGTTCCAGCGCATCCGCCACGGCCATGCTGGCAAACAGCGGCAGGCTTTCGGGCTGGGCCAGCTCGGTTTTCAGCACCACGGTGTAATACAGCGCCTGCCCGGACGCATTGATCCAGGTGTGCCCGCGCCGCCCGCGGCCCGCCGTCTGGCTGGTGGTATACACTGCCCCCACCGGGCCGAATTTATCCAGGTTTGCCTTTGCCCAGGTGTTGGTGCTGTCCACCTCTTCCAGATAGTACAGCTCGTTCACGCTGTTGTGGGATACTACTGCATTGTTTACCATTGTTCCGGCACCTGCTTCCATTCAAAACTGCACTGTCCATCCGTGATGGTGATCACGCCATAGCTGTGGGTATCCCGCAGGCTGCCGGGGTTGAACAGTGTCGGGGAAAACGGCGTACCGTGGCGCAGCGTTTTATAGTGGGTGTGGCCAAACAGCACCACATCCGCCCCGCGGTCCGCTGCGTATTCGGCGATCCGCTCGTACCCGGATTTTACCCCGAACAGATGCCCGTGGGTATAAAAGAACAGCACACCGCCAAAGGGTGCCAGCCCCTCTGCCGGGTCATCGGAACCAATATCGCAGTTGCCGCGCACCCGGTAGATGGGGTAATCCGGCGCAGCGCCGTTTGCGGCAATGGCCTGGTCCAGGTCATACAGGCCGTCCCCCAAAAAGAACAGGGCATCGGCAGTTTCGTTTTTCAGCAGCCAGCGCAGCGGGGTCACACGCCCGTGTACATCGCTGACAACCAGCACTTTCATGGGTTGCTCGGCCATATCATTCGCTCTCTTCTTCACGGTCGTCCTCATCTTTGGCCGCGATCAGTTCTTTGTAAATATCGCCCTTGCTGAACGGCGTTCCCTTGGCAGCCTGTTTTGCGGCTGCGGCGGGCGGGGTGCCCTGCGCCATCAGCAGGCGGGCAGTGGCAACGGCATCCGGCAGGGTCACTTCCTCCGCCGCAGCCTGCGCCGCCGGGGCACCGGCCATAACCAGCACATACTCCCCCGCGGGGATCGTTCTGCTCATAGTAGCGCACAGCTTCACCGATGGTCGTCTTGGTGATTTCCTCGTGCAGCTTGGTCAGCTCCCGGCACAAGGTAATGGAGCGCTCCGCGCCAAAGGCGGCGCACAGGTCGTCCAGTGTTCCGCGCAGCTTGTGGGGGGCCTCATAAAAAATCACGGTGCGGGTCTCCCCCTGCAAAAATTCCAGCCGCTCGCGGCGCTCCTTTTTGGGCACCGGCAAAAAGCCCTCAAACACAAACCGGGCGGTATCCTGCCCCGAAACCGCCAGCGCCGTCACGCAGGCACTGGCACCCGGCACCGGCGTTACCGTAATGCCGCGGGCAATGGCGTCTTTCACGATCTGCTCACCGGGGTCGCTGATGCAGGGCATACCGGCGTCAGAGCAGAGCGCGCAGCTCTCCCCCGCTTCAATGCGGTCCAAAATCGCCGCGCCATGGTGCAGCGCATGCTCATAATAGCTCATCATCGGCTTTTTAAGCCAAGATGGTTCAGCAGCTTCAGGGTCACGCGGGTATCCTCGGCGGCAACAAAATCCGCCGCACCAAATGTAGCCGCCACCCGCGGCGGCATATCGTCCAGGTTGCCAATGGGCGTGGCAACAATATACAAAATTCCGGGCATGGGGTTCTCCTTTTATCTTTTACCGCGCCAAACGTATCAAACGCGCCTCGTGGTTTTGCTTCTGTGTTCATTATAGGCATTTTTGCCCCTGGGTGCAAGACGGCAGAAAAATTCAAATTTTTTCTTTCAACCCATTGACTTTCCCGATTTAATGCGTTAAAGTCAGCGATGGTGCCATCGTCGGCAGCGCCATCATCAAGCTCTTTGCCCAATACGGCCCCGCCGCCGTGCCCCACATCGAAGCCTTTGTGCGCGATATGGCACAAGCGGTACATAATGCGTAGTTAGGAGTTAGGAAGTAGGAGTTAGGAGTTTTGGGGCTGCCGGTTATTAAAACTTCTACGTAACTTTCCATTATAATCTGTAGGGAACGGTCTTGACCGTTCCCTACAATGTTTTTATTCGGTTCACGGCAGCCTTTATCCCGCCGCCCAACTCCTAACTTCTATACAACTTGGCGACAACTCTGTGCTATACTTAAGGCAATACCACATAATTCTAAGTGCCGATACGGCGAGCGAGGTGCGGCAGATGCTAAGCCAAAAGCGCAGATAATACTGGATGTCTTATCGAGCATTTTGGCAACGCAGATGCCGTGCCGCAGCCGCCGGAGCGGTGCTTAAGCCGTAAGGCGGGAATTGTGCGGTATTGCCTTAAGATAAATAACGATTGGGGGCATTGGATGAACCGCATTTTGATTGTGGAGGACGAAATTACCATTTCCCGGCTGATTGCGGTCAGCCTGCGCCGCGCGGGGTATGACTGCACGGTTGCCAACGATGGCAGCACCGCGGCGGACCTGATTGCCGAGCACGACTTTGACCTGGCCCTGCTGGATATTATGCTGCCCGGCCTGGATGGGTACGAGCTGCTGGGCTACCTGCGCCCGCTGGGGGTGCCGGTCATCTTTATCACGGCCAAGGGTGCCACTAAGGACCGGGTCAGAGGCCTGCAGCTCGGCGCCGATGATTATATCGTAAAGCCGTTTGAAATCGAAGAACTTCTAGCCCGTGTGGAAGCCGTACTGCGCCGCACCGGCCGCGGCGGCCAGACCCTGACCGCCTTTGATGTAACGATGGATATTGTGGCCCGCACCGTGACCCGGCAGGGCAAGGCGGTGGAGCTGACCCCGCGGGAGTTCGACCTGCTGGAGCAGCTCATGCGCAACCGCGGGGCGGCGCTGTACCGCGATGTATTGTACGGGCGGGTGTGGGGCGGCGATCTGCTGGACAGCCGCACCCTGGACCTGCACATCCAGCGCCTGCGCAAAAAACTTGGCTGGGCGGATAAGATCGAAACCGTCTACCGTGTCGGTTACCGCCTTAAATCCGACCAGAAATAACCTCAAATTGCTGATTTCTCATTTCCAATTTCAAACTTACTTACGGGTTTTTCTATGAAATTTTCTCAAAAACTTGTCTGCATCATGCTGCTGGTCATCGCCGCGTTTTTTGCCGTGGGCGGCGCGGTGCTGGTCAACGGCAGCTTTATGGACCGCCTGAGCGCAGCCGCCGAGCAGGAACAAAGCATGCACGCCATGCTGTGCGGCGTGGTGGAGGATTACTACCTGGACCAGACCGGCCGCGGCGAAGATACCTGCGGGGATGATTTTATCACCGCCGCCACCTGGCGCGCAGGGGATCTGGCCCGTGGGGTTTATTCCCAGGGGCTGTTCCGCGCATCCGCTGACCCCGCCCAGGACGAAGCCTATGCCATATACGGCCTGCAGGACGGCCAAAGCATTTTGCAGTACGGCCCCAATGTGACCCGCACCTACCGCAGCGATCTGCTGGGCGGCCTTGTGATGGTAACCACCTTTGATGTAACGGAGATTTTTGCCGCGCGCAACCGCAGCCTGCAGCGCTTTTTCCTGCTGGAAGCTGCCGTGGTGGCCGGGGCTGCCGTGGTGGTCTGGCTTGTCAGCCGCCGCCTGACCCACCCACTGACCGTGCTGACCGCCGCCAGCGCCCGCATTGCCGCGGGTGATTATGCCTTGCGCACCAGGATGCACACCGGGGATGAGCTTGAAATCCTGAGCCAGGGCTTTGACCAGATGGCCGGTGCCGTGCAGGACAAAGTGGAAGCTCTGGAGCTTTCGGTCCAGCAGCGGGATGATTTTGTGGGTGCGTTTACCCATGAGCTCAAAACCCCCATGACCGGCATCATCGGCTATGCCGACCTTTTGCGCAGCATGCAGCCAGACCCCGAAGAACAGCGTGAAGCCGCCGGGGCCATCTTCCATGAAGCCCAGCGGCTGGAAGCCTTAAGCGGAAAGCTGCTGCAGCTGATGGGCCTGGGTGAGCACGCCCCCCAACTGGTACCCGTGCAGCTGGATTCTGTTTTTGCCGAAGCGCGCCGCGCCGTTGCCCCCGCTCTGAACGGCTGCATTCTGACCATGCAGTCCAACGGCCTGACCGTGCAGGGAGATGCCGACCTGCTGTGTGATCTCGTCATCAACCTTGTCACCAACGCCGCCAAGGCCAGCACCCCCGGCAGCGCCATTGCGGTCTGCGCCGAACAGGCAGATGGTTCCATCCGGCTGACGGTTCAGGACCACGGCCAGGGCATCCCGGCGGACAAGCTGGCCCGCGTGGTGGAGCCGTTTTATATGGTGGATAAATCCCGTTCCCGCCGCCAGGGCGGCAGCGGCCTGGGCCTGGCCCTGTGCAGCCGCATTGCCCAGGCCCACGGCGGAACGCTTGCCATGGAAAGCGAGCTTGGCAAAGGCACCACCGTAACCGTCACCCTGCCCGCACCGAACCAAACCGCCGCCGAACTCGCACAGGAGGAACCCGTATGAAAACCACAAAACGCGGCAAGCTGCTGATGCTGGCCTGCGCCGCCCTGGTGGCTGTGCTGGCCTGCCTGCCGCTGCTCTGGTTCCGCGCACAGGATGCCCGTATGTTCGGCACCGTCAATCAAAGCTCTGGCCTGTATGAATCCCGCGAAGTCAGCGGGGATGATTTTTATCTATTACAACAGGTCAAAAACCGCACCCAGATGAACCGCACGGACTGGATGGTTTCCGCCGGGCTGGACGGCACAGCAGCCCTGTATACCCCCGCCGGGAACAGCCGCTACAACATGACCTCCAGCGATACCGCCGCTGATTTTGCCGCCAGCCTGCTGACCCAGCTCCATGATGCCGAGGTATTGCCGGACACCTGGTACCATGTGGCAGCCGATAACCTGAGCAGCTACAGCAGCGGCGAGCTGTATACTTCCAGTGATTCCCTTGGCATTACGCGGCTGCTGCGCTACCCCCATGCCGCCTATGATGAAAGCGACCCCGAATACAACGAATCCCCCACATTCGCCCTGGATTATGATAATAAAACCGGCCGCCTGCTGAACCTGTGGGTTCAGGCCCCGCTGGACGATCCCACCCTGCTGTCCGGCAGCCCGGTATCGCTGAATATCTCCGACCTGCTGAACGCCTGGGTGCAGTGGGAGGGCCTTACCGACCTGGGCGACTGGACCGTGCCTTACGGCAGCGATTACGCCGAAACCGGCCTGTACAGCGCCAGAGGCAACGCCCTGCTGACCTGTGTGTACGGCTCCTTTACCCTTGACGATGTTCCCCGCGCCTATTACAGCATGCAGCTGACCTGGCAGCCCTATGCCCCCACCCCGCAGCCGGGCAGCACCGATCTGCTGCCCGCCGAGCCGCTGCCAGAAACCAGCGATTATTATTACACTGACGTCATCGCTTACCAGTGGGACGATGACCGCGCTGCCGCTGTGTTTGATTATGATGCCAACCTGATCCTCCGCACTAACCTGAGCACCGGCGTGCAGACCGTGTTCTGTGATGTGCCCGGCTGCACCCATACCACCAGCAGCTGCCCTGCCCGCATCACGGACCAGATGTATTCTCTTGTTCCCGCCGGGGATTGCGTTTACCTTGTTTACGGCACCTATTCGCCCACAACGGCAAAGGGCGCTTCCGGCGCGGATATCAACGCCATGTCGGACGATGAGATCATGCGCTGGGCGCGCGCGGCAGATGCCGGGGTTCCGCTGGCCCTTTATACCCAGGAGCTGGAGCCTTACACCCAGGAGGATGTTACCGCCGCCCGCCGCTTGATGCAGAACGCCTTTGGCCAGGGCCGCATTGAAATGCTGGACGGCACCACCCGCACCGAGCTTGTCCGGCTGGATCATGATGCCGTGTATATCGGCGGCTGCGATTCCACCTATTTATACGGCATCATGCGGAGCCAGCAGGGCGAAGAGCCCACCCGCTGGTTCCGCATGGAGCGCACCACCGGCCAGTACGAAACCATGCCCATCCCGGATACCGACCACCTCTGCGGTGTCTGGAACAACCAGCTTGTGCTGTTCCGGGAGCGCTGCGCCGAACCGTTCGCTTCCGATAAAATATCCGATTACAGCCTGGCCGGCAGTTATTCTTCCCGGTTCCAGAACACCAGTTATGACGTTGTGCTGTACGACCCCGTCACCGCCCAAAGCCGGCGGTTATACAGCCTGAACGAAAATTCCGGTTCTTTCACCCATGCCGCGCTGTATGGGGATTCTCTCTATCTGGATACCACCCTTTGGGAGAATCCGGATGATACCCCGTTCAACGCCATCCGGCTCAACCTGCGCAACGGGGAGCAGACCGCGCTGGAATCCCTTTTGGGGATCGACCGTTCCGATTATCCTTACGGTTATCTGTTGGGTTCTTCCACGGTTGCCAACCTCTACTCCCAAAAATGGGGCACCATGATGCTGTTTCGTTCCAACAGCGGTCAGGGCGGCGAAAGCCTGCTGCTAAACTTTGCCGCCGGCAGCGTGTTCCACACCAGCTGGCAGGCAGGTGAAAGCACCTATATTGCCGCCGAATCCCCTGTGGGCCAGTTGTTGCTGCTTTCCTGGGTGTATGATGATCTTTCGGACAACTGGTTCCAGACCTACCAGCAGTACCTTGCCCCCGCCAGTGATCCCACCATCATGACCCCCGTTGCCATGTGGGAACCGGGGCAGTAAACCTCCGCCCCGTAGGCGGTCGTAACCAATTTTTTACCAATGTAAATTGATGGTTTGTTCACGGTTTGTTTACGTCGCGGCGGTTGTTATTGCCGGGTCAGTGTGGTATACTCACCCCAAGATGTATCTGAAAGCAAAGAAGCCGACGAATTTTTCGCCTTTTCAGCTACACCCTAAGAAAGGGGGAATCTGCATGAAACATCTGCGTTCCTTTTTTGCGGTGCTGCTGGCCGCAGCCGTCTGCGCGGCGGTGGTGCTGTTTTCCGGCTGTGGGGCATCCGTTCAGGTGCAGCAGCTTACCATCCCCGGCGAGCGCGGCAGCATCCATGCCACGCTGACCACCCCTGCCAATGCCGAAAACATGCCTGCCGTGGTGATCTGCCACGGCTTTACCGGCAACCGCCAGCTGGACGGCCACGCCAAGCCGCTGGCCAAAACGCTGGCCCAGCACGGCATTGCCAGCATCGCCATTGACTTTGCGGGCAGCGGCGAAAGCGAGGAGCCGTTCACCGCTTACACCCCCGCCAACATGCGGGATGATATCACCTCTGCCATCACCTACCTGACCGACACTGTGGGTGCCGACCCGGAGCGCATCGGCCTGCTGGGCCACAGCATGGGCGGCCGCGCCGTCAGCGTCTACCTGAAAGATTCCATCAAAGCCGCCGCCCTGTGGGCACCGGCGGATAACACAGGGCTGGACGGGCTGGAATTTCTGGACCACAGCGCCGAGGGCCGCCAGGCTATTTATGACGGTGCCATACAGAACGGCGTGCTGGACCTGCCCAAGTGGGGCGTAACGATCAGCGCCGATTTTGTGCAGCAGGTTGCCGACCAGGACCCCACCGCCAGCCTGCGCACCTACAACGGCCCTCTGCTGCTGGCTTATACCGCCGGGGATGCCGAATTGCTGAGCCAGACCACCATTGACCTGACCCGCCAGGCTGCCGCCGAACACAGCGGCCCTCTGGTGGACCTGACCGGCCAGTATGAGGACGCCACTCACAATTTCACCGCCGCATCCGGCAAAAAAATCGACGATTTCTCCGTCCGCCGCCGCATTGAATCCGCCACCGCAGAATTTTTTGAAGAATATCTATAACCCATCCCTATTTGCCGCCGCCCCACCGGGCCGCGGCATTTTTTATGATAATTTTAAGGTTCATGGCGCAGAGAACCCCTGCCATATATCCCTCAACAAAATTTCATTCCCAGCCCCCTCCGGGACGTCGAGGACGCCGTCCCCTACATATATTTTCATGATTCATCACAAATTTATTTTGCTCCATTCCCCACGCCCTCCCCACCACCTTTCCCCGCCCCAATTCCTAATTTCTAATTCCTAATTAACTCTTACTTCCTCCCTCCTAACTCCTAACTACTTCCTTCGCCCCACCGCAATTTTACAACTCCGCCCCCTTTCCGCCGGGGGTAAAATGTGATATAGTATAGAGGTATAGGATTTTGTCAAAAAGGGAGGGCTGAAATGGCACCCATTATCCATACCGTCAACCTGCGCAAGGTGTATGCCGTGGGCAAAGAACGGGTCGTTGCCCTGAACGATGTTTCTATCTCCATTGAAAAAGGGGAATTCTGCTGCATCGTGGGTCAGTCCGGCAGTGGCAAAAGCACCCTGCTGAATCAGCTGGCCGGGCTGGAAAACCGACCCGCGGCAAGGTATTCATCGGTTCGCACGAGATCAGCGCTATGACCGAAGATGAGCTGGCCAAGTTCCGCCAGGCACACCTGGGCTTTATTTTTCAGAGCTACAACCTGCTGCCCACCATGACGGCGGCCGAAAACGTTGCTCTGCCGCTGATGTTCAAGGGCATTTCCCGCTCCCAGCGCCTTGCCATGGCCCGCAAAGAGTTAAAAAACATGGGCCTTGGCGGCCGTGCCGAACACATGCCCACCGAGATGAGGGGCGGCCAGCAGCAGCGCGTGGGCATCGCCCGCGCCTTTGTCAGCAAGCCGCGCGTGATCTTTGCGGACGAACCCACCGGCAACCTGGACTCTATCACATCCAAACAGGTGCTCTACCGCATGCTGCAAATATCCAAGCAGATGGGCACCACCTTTGTCATGGTCACCCATGAACCGGAGCTGGCCTCCTGTGCAGACCGCATTATTACCATTCTGGACGGCAAGGTGCAGTCCGATGTGGTGCAGGATCCCGCCACAAGGGAGCGCAACCGCGAAGCCCTGTTCGCCAGCCTGGAGGGCAACATGCGGATCGGCGGCGACTCTGCCAGCGGCGAAGTTCACCAGAAAACCGCAGCCGAGCTTGCCTCTTACGCAGCCCCTGCTGCCGCAGCCCAGCAGCCCGAACAACCCAAACCGTAAATTTTGCCCACTCATTCAGGAATATCAAAGCCATAGGCAATACCGCATAATTCTAAGTGCCGATACGGCGAGCGAGGTGCGGCAGCTGCTAGGCCAAAAGCGCAGATAATACTGGATGTCTTATCGAGCATTTTGGCAACGCAGATGCCGTGCCGCAGCCGTCGGAGCGGTGCTTAAGCCGTAAGGCGGGAATTGTGCGGTGTTGCCCATAGAAAAAGATGGAATCAATTTAAGGAGGACCCCGGAGTGAAAAAAGCTTCCCGTTTTGCCGCCCTGCTGGCGGCCGTCATGCTTTCGGCAGCGTGGCTGCCATGCCCGCCCTTTGCCGCCGAAGGCGAACCCTCTGCCCCTGTACGGACAGCACCCACCGAGCCTACCGTGACCCCCAACAACAGCGGCTCGGCCTACATCATTGCTCAGACCGTGACCGATGCCGCAGGCGGCGAGATCACCACCATTGACCGAGACAGCCGGTTTAACCTGATTCTGCGCGTGGCGGATTACGGTGCTTACAACAACTTCATTCCCGCGGACCAGATCTCTGCCCGCATCAACTCCTCCGCGTTCACCTTTACCGGCAACGCCGAAGTTGGCCAGCTGTACGAGGAAACCGACGCCAACGGTGCCGGTTACTACAGCTATGTACTGCTGTTCCGCGATGTGATCTACAACGGCGGCGGCAACAGCGTGCCCATCAACCTGAGTTACCTGAATTCCACCATGGCGATGCAGCAGCTCAGCGTTACCCTGGGCCAGTGTGTGGACGAAGACCCCGATACCCCCAACCTGATGATCCGCGCTTCCAGCTACGGCAATGAAGCGGTTGTGGCCGGGACGCCCTTTACCCTGACCCTGACCCTGTACGCCACCGGTGGCCAGGAGAACCTGAACGATGTGGTCATCTCGCTGACCCTGCCGGACGGCATCACTATGACCAGCGGCAGCCTGAGCAGCTATCTGGGCACCATGGCCCCCAAGTCCACCCGCGATGTCAGCTTCAGCCTGACCCCCAGCGCCGGCTTTACCGGCGGCGTGGCCAACATCACCGTGAACAGCGTGGGCACCGGCGCGGACACCAACAAGGCCGTTACCGGTATGTCCACCACCATCTCGGTTCCGGTATCTCAGCCGGACCGCTTTGAGCTGGGCCAGCTGGAGCTCAGCGACAGCATTACGCTGGGCGATTCCGCTTCCGTTACCCTGAACTTTGTCAACAAGGGCCGCGACGCCCTTTCCAACCTGGAAGCCACCCTTTCCGGCGATAACCTGGGCGCCGACACCACTGTGCAGTACATTGGCAACCTGAACGCCGGTTCCTCCAACAGCGTGGATTTTGACATGACCCCCACCCAGGAAGGCACCTGCAACGGTACCATCACCCTGACCTATGAGGACGCCAACGGCACCCTGAAAACCGTCAGCAAAGATTTTTCCTTCTCTGTTCAGCCGGCCATGGACTACGGCAATTCTGGCGATATGGACTCTAACATGGATGACATGCAGCCCCAGCAGACCGGCCTGCCCCTGTGGGCCTATCTGGCAATCGGCGCTGCTGTGATCGTGGTGGTAGTTGTGATCGTTGTGGTGGTACGCAAAAAGAAGAAGGCCGCCGCACTTGCCAAGCTGGAGGAAGGCAACGATGAAGATATCTGACCAGATCGGGCTGGCTGTCACCAACCTGTCCCGCCGCAAGGGCCGCACGGCACTGACCGTTGTGGGCGTCGTTGTGGGCATCTGTGCGGTTATCGTTATGATCTCCATGGGCATTGCGGAAAGCCATAACAACGACGAAATGCTCAAAAATATGGGCGGCCTGACCAAGATTGAGGTATACAACTACGGCAGCCAGAACATCAATGGGCAGGAGGTCAAGCTGGATAACGAAGCCGTCCAGCGGTTCCGCAAGATCGACCACGTTACGGCTGTCACCCCCTATTACCAACCGAACCTGAACCTGTATGTAGAAGCAGGCAAAAACAACCGCTACCGCGCCAGTTATGTATGGAGCGTTCTCGGCCTGGACCCGGACACCATGCCCCTGCTGGACAACAAGCTGGAAAGCGGCGACTGGCCCAAAAGCGGCGTGAATTACGGCAAGGATGTGATCCCCGTTGTGGTGGGCAAGGAGTTTTTGTATCAGTTTGAGGATACCCGCCGCAGCCAAAACAGCTCCAAACGCCAGCGCTGGAGCGGCGAAACCGATGCCAACGGTAACCAGCTGCCGCCCTTTGTGGATGCTACCAAGGATACCTTTACCCTGACCCTGACCAATGGTGACACCGAGAGCCCCAAGACCCAGAGCTACACGCTCAAAATCGTTGGCGTTGTCTCGGAAGAATCCGAGGATTACATGCTGCAATACGGCATTACTTTCCGCCTGAACGACCTTCTGATGCTGAGCGAAGCCTACAGCAAGCTGGCCAAAACGGATTTTAACCCCAAAAAAGTGACCTATAACGAAGTGTACATTAAGGTCGATGACATCAAGAATGTGGATAAGATCTGCGATACCTTAAAAGAGGAAGGCTACCAGATCAGCTCCATGGTGGATTACCGCAAGCAGATGCAGCAGCAGACCGCACAGCGCCAGCTGCGCCTGGCGGGTCTGGCGGCCATCAGCCTGTTTGTTGCCGCGCTGAACATCGCCAATACCATGACGATGGCCATTTACGAGCGCACCCGTGAGATCGGCGTGATGAAAGTTCTGGGCTGCGAGATTGGCAACATCCGGCGGATGTTCCTGATTGAAAGCGGTATGATCGGCTTTATCGGCGGCGTAGCCGGTACGATTTTAAGCTACATCATCAGCTTTGGCATGAACAACATGACGATGATCGTATACGGCCTGAACACCCTGCTGATGAAGCTGGGCATCAATGCCACCATCGACCTCAGCTCCCTGATGGGCAGCAGCGATTCGATGTATTACGGCGGTGGAATGTACATGTCTGATTCCGGCAGCGGAACCGTCATGTCCATCATTCCTATCTGGCTGGTGCTGGCTGCCATCGGCTTTGCCGTGGTGGTGGGCCTGCTTTCCGGCATCGTTCCCGCCAGCCGCGCCGTTCGCATCAGCGCCCTGGAGGCCATCCGGCACGATTAAATCAAATGCGCCTTCCCGCAAGGGAGGGCGCGTTTTTGTTTGAATGAAAAAAAATAAATAATAATAAAGAATAATAAAGAATAAAGAATAATTTCGGTGGACCGCATTCTATGTATTAACCTTTTAGTTTATAGAGGCCATAGGGGGCGCACATTGTGCGCCCGCCATCTTTATTACAGAGTGTACCATAAATCATATCTGTAGGGCGGGATGCCCTCATCCCGCCGCAGAGAGACATCATAAAATTGTACCACCTGCCCACGTTACGGCCCGCCCCACGGGACGATGCAAGCATCGTCCCCTACAAATCTCTTTTTTTCTGTTCGCGGCAAAATTTTACCTTTCTTCCCCTTCCATACATTTTCTTCCTCGTCTTCATACAAAAAACGCGCACAGCGCCCGATATTTATCGGCGCTGTGTGCGTTTTGCTAACTCCTAACTCCTAACTTTCTCCGGTATCTGCGCCCCAATAATTGCCGCAAACATCAAAGCGCACCCTGCCAGTTCTACGCCGGAAAGGGTCTGGCCCAAAATCAGCCAGCCGGCCAGGGCGCTGAACACGCTTTCCATGCACATGGCCATGCTGGCAATGGTGGGGTCAAGTTCTTTCTGGCCCACAATTTGCAGCGTGTAGGCCACACCGCTGGACAAAATGCCGCAGTAAGCAATAGATACCGCCGCCCCCTGGATCTGGGCAAAGGTCGGTGTTTCAAACACAAACATAAAAATAGTGGAAAGAACCGCCGTTGCAAAAAATTCCGCAAAGCTCAGCTGCACACCGTCCAGCCTGGGGCTGTAATGATCCACCAGCATAATCTGGAACGCAAACAGCAGCGAGCAGAGCAGCAGCATCCATTCGCCGCCGGTCAGGGTCAGGGTATCGTGCCCCGCCAGGCACAGCAGGTAAAGCCCCGCCAGGCTGATGCAGGCGCAGATTCCCAGTTTGACCCCCGGCCGCCGCCCAAAGAACACCCCCAGCAGCGGTACCAGCACCACATACAGCGCCGTCAAAAAGCCCGCCTTGGCCGTGCTGGTGGTGCCAATGCCGATCTGCTGTGCCGCCGAAGCCGCAAACAGCGCAATGCCGCAGAACGCACCGCCCCGCAGCAGCATCCGGCCGTTGATCCAGAACGGAACACCGGGATCCGCTTTGCGGGCCTTGCCGCGGCGCAGCAAAACCAGCACGATCAAAAATGCGCAGGCCAGCCAGCTGCGGGCCGCCAAAAAGGTATACGGCCCCACATAGCCGCTGCCCACACTTTGCGCCACAAAGGCTGTGCCCCAGATCAGCGCCCCCAGCAGAAGCAGCAGGGTGTTGCGCAGCTGCTTTTTATCAAAGTTCATCTTTTGATTCCTTTTTTTGTTTCAGTCATATCCGCAAAATGCCCCGGCGTCGGTCTGCGTTGACCGCTGCGCCGGGGCACGCTTCATTTTTGGTTATTCTGCATCCGGGGCAACCAGGTCGTCGCTGCCAATGCCCTCAATTTTCACGCCGCCGGTAATGTAGAACATACCAGAGTCATAGCTGACATTGGCCTTGTACAGCCTGCCGGGGGTCAAGCCGGAGATGGTATAGGTGCTGCACTCCCCGCCGGTCGGGAAATACACCGTGGTGCCCGCCAGATAGGAAGTGGTTGCCTTATCCTCCGAAAGTTCCCACAGCGCCACCTTGAACTCCAGAATACCGGTGGATTCGGTGGTGCCATAGCCCGTCACCTGCACGGTATCGGAACCCGCCACAAAATACTCAGTGTTGCGGTTCTGGATGCTGTTAAACGCAACATACAGCGTCCCATCCTGCACCTGTTGGTTCCAGTGGACTGAGGTATCCTGCAGCCCATCCGGGAAGTTCACCTCACCGCCGGGCTGCGCCACAATTTCGTCCGCCTCATCGTCATCGGAACCTTCTTCACGCAGGCCCAGCAGGTCTGCCGTTTTCAAAATCAGATTGCTTGCTGCTTCCTTTGGGGCTGCAGGCGGTCAGGCTGAGCGCCAGAACCGCTGCCAGCACAAGTGCAGCTGCACGTTTTGCCAGTTTCATCATTCATTGCCCTCCATGGCAGGTAAAGCTGTTTGTAACCCTTTTATTATATCCCAATTCGCCGGGCAGAACAAGTGCTTCTTGGTGAAAACCTGGTAAAACCTAAGGCAACACCGCATAATTCTAAGTGCCGATACGGCGAGCGAGGTGCGGCAGCTGCTAAGCCAAAAGCGCAGATAATACTGGATGTCTTATTGAGCATTTTGGCAACGCAGATGCCGTGCCGCAGCCGCCGAAGCGGTGCTTAAGCCGCTAGGCGGGAATTGTGCGGTATTGCCCTAACCCCTATGGTGTGTTATCCGCGGGTGCCCTCAACGCTGGAATCGGTGCTCCAGCCCTGCAGGTCAGTGGGATTGATGGAGCCGTTCCAGCGGCCATCGTTCTGGGCGTCGTTCCATTCGTTCCAGGCTGCCTCGCTGCGGATAGCTGTACCGCTGCGGAATGCTGCATCCCACGGGTTGGCGGAATCCGGGTCGGTGGGGTCCCAGCCGCGCTTGCTCTCGTCCGTCGGGTCGGTGTAAATGGTGCCGGGCTTTCCCATGGGGCCGGGGTCATCGGCGTTATCATAGATCACCACGCGGGTGCCGATGGGGCAGTTATCATAGATCCACTTTACATCACAGACCAGCAGCCGGATACAGCCCAGGCTGGCCTGGGTGCCCAGCTGGTTGAACTGGTCGTACTCGATATCGTCCTTGTGCTGGCTGTAATACGGCACAGTGTGGAACAGATAGGAATCCCAGATGCGGGTAGCGTACTGGCCATAGCTCGGCCCGGCCAGCAGCCGCCAGTCATAATTGACCGGCGTTGCAAAGAATCCCAGCGGGGTATCCGCGCCGCCGGAGCACACCATGGCCATATACGGCTTGGTGTAGTTACCCTCATCGTCCAGCGCCAGTACCGTCACGGTAGAAGCCGCACGGTTGACCGCGATCATATAGGGGCAGCCATCTTTGGCACTGTATTTCAGCCCCTCGCTCTGGTAAAATTCATCGGCAGCCAGCTGTTCCATCAAGGCTTTGCCGCGCTCATCCCAAAGCGCTGGGTCCACCACCTGCGGGGCATCCTTGGTGCAGTTTGCGGACGCCGTTGCGGTGGCATCGGCAATGCGCTGTTCTTCCTCGGTCATGGTGGGCTGTTCCTGCTGGCTGTCGCCATCCGTGGTGCTGTCTGCACCGTCGGGCGCGGCGGAGCTGGAATCCCCTGGCTCTGGTTGGGCTTGTTGGTAATGGTGCCATCGGTTTTTACCAGCAAAAAGCAGCCTGCGCACACCAAAATAAACACGGCAATGCAGAAAATTAAGGTGATCAGGGCATGCACGCGGCGGTTCTGTTTGCGTGAAACAGCGCGGCGGCGCTGCATATTGCTGCTCCTGGCAGCGGGTGCAGGGCGGCGCTTGGGTCCCTGCGCCGGACGTTTTTGTTGCGGCATTGTGCAGACCTCCCGTTTATGGTGTCAAAATCGTATGTTTCGGGCTTTGCTTCCCACTGCGGGCGGGCGCGGCCCGAACGGAATTCATTTCCCGTATTCTTCCGCCACAAATTTTTCCAGTGCGGCAAAGCTGCGGCGGACCTTCTCGGTATCAATGCAGTACGCCATGCGGAAGTAGCCGGGGCAGCCAAAGCTGTCGCCGGGAACCAACGCCAGGTCATACTTCATGGCCTTTTTGCAGACGCATTGGCGTCCTCCTCCAGCGCTTTGGGGAAGATATAGAAGGTGCCGGAGGGTTTAACCACGGTAAAGCCCAGCTTTTTCAGCTCGGCGTAAATCAGCTCCATGTTGGTTTCGTACACGCCCAAGTCGCTGGTTTCGTCCAGGCATTCGGCCACGGCCAGCTGGATCAGTGATGCCGGGCAGTTGTGGCCGGTTCCGCGGCTGATCTGGCCGCACATGGGCACAATATACTCGGCGTCCTCGCAGCGCGGGTTCGCAGCCACATAGCCGATGCGCTCACCCGGCAGGCTCAGGCTCTTGCTGAACGAATAGCAGGTCAACGTATCGTCATAGAACTTGGCGGCGTACTGGATGGGCTGCCCGCCGAACATGATTTCGCGGTACGGCTCATCCGAGATCAAAAAGATTCGGTGCCCATACTTGGCGCTGGCGGCGCGCAGGCGGTCGGCCAGGCCGGTCAGCGTCTCGGCGCTGTAAGCTGCGCCGGAGGGATTGTTGGGGGTGTTGATCAGCACGGCGGCGGTGTTCTCATCCAGCATCGCGTCAAATGCGTCAAAGTCAATCTGGAAATCCTTCGTGCGGGGCGGAACGACCTTCAGATTCAGGCCCGCGCCCTCCACATATGGCTTGTATTCCGGGAAGAACGGCGCAAAGGTGATAATATCCTGCCCCGGCACCGCCACGCAGCGCATGGCGTGGGCCAGCGCACCGGCAGCACCCGTTGCCATAAAGATATGCTCCATACCGTAGTCCATGCCAAAGCGGCGGTTCAGGCTTTCGGCCACCGCCTTGCGCACGGCGGGGATGGTCAGCGTGGGGCTGTAGCCATGCAGCGTCACCGGCTCCTTGGTCTGCAGCAGATCGATGCAGGTTTTGGTAAAGTGCTCCGGGCAGGGCACCGAAGGGTTGCCCAGCGAATAATCAAACACATTTTCATAGCCGATCTCAGTCCCGCGAGCCGTGCTCCACTCGGAGATTTGGCGAATAACGGACTTGCCGCTAAGCATATCTTTATAGCGCTGCGCAATCATTTTACAGTTCCTCCCACCGTAATTTTGCAGTTATTTCATGATAACGTCATACAGTTCATCGCTGTTTTCTGCCAGGTATTCCGCCCCGGCCGCATTCAGTTCCTCCCGCGTGCGGAATCCCCACACCGCCCCGCAGCAGGGCAGGTTCGCATTGTGGGCGGTTTCCACATCCACGTTGCTATCCCCCACATACAGGGTGCTGGCCGGGTCGGCATGCAGGGCCTGCAGCAGGGCGTTCGTGCCCTCGGCGGCGGGCTTGGGGGCCACGCCGGTCATCTGGCCGCGCACGATCGTAAAATACTGCGTGCCGAAATAATCCTTGACGACCTCTTTTGCCAGCGCATCCGCCTTGTTGGAAAACACCGCCAGCTGCACGCCGTTCGCTTTCAGCTTTGCCAGCATTTCGGGGATGCCGGGGTACGGTGCGGTGGTGTCCCGCAGGTGCTGGCCATAATCCCGCTTAAAATCCGCCAGGGCCGCTTCCAGCACCGCCGGGGTGCGCTGGTCTGCCGGGGCCAGGCGCTCCACCAGTTTAGGGATACCGTTGCCCACAAAATAGCGGTACGCCTGGCGCTCATGGGTGGGCCAGCCATATTTCCGGCACAGCCGGTTGCCGGCATCCGCCAGGTCAGTCAGGGTGTTCAGCAGCGTACCATCCAGGTCAAACACTACAGTTTTATACATTTTGTAATATCCTCTATTCTCTATACACATTCTAACTTTTCCCACTGATACGGCAAAAGCCACACTTCTATTATAGGAGCATTTTGCCAAAACGGCAACCGCTTTTGCCTGTTGTTTTGGAGCAAAAGTGTAAATTATACAGCGGCAGGGTGCAATATCACGTAAAGTGTGCTACTATATATTTGTATTGCTGGCCGGGAGTGATTCCGCCAAGGGGAGGAAAAAAGATGGACCTGTTTCTTTCAATTCTGAAATCCGTCATTTACGGTGTGATTGAAGGCATCACCGAATGGCTGCCGATTTCCAGCACCGGGCATATGATCCTTGCCGAGCAGGTGCTGAAGTTTGGCTATACGGAAGATTTTATGGAAATGTTCCGCGTTGTCATCCAGCTGGGTGCTATCCTGGCTGTTGTGGTGCTGTATTTCCACAAGCTGTGGCCGTTCTGCAAGGATAATGGCCGCGATACCGGCTTTGCCGCCCACCTGCGCTGGCCCGTGGTCCGGCTGTGGTTCAAAATTATTGCAGCCTGCGTGCCCGCCGCCGTGCTGGGCATTCTGCTGGACGACTGGATGGACGCCCACCTGTATAACAGCGTGGTGGTTGCCCTGATGCTGATTGTGTACGGCGTTGCCTTTATCCTGATCGAGCGCCGCCCGCGGGTGCCCACCACCACCAAGCTTTCCCGCATTACTTACCCGCAGGCGTTCAAGGTTGGCTGCTGGCAGGTGCTCTCCCTGATTCCCGGCACCTCCCGCAGCGGCTCCACCATTCTGGGCGGCATGCTGTGCGGCATGTCCCGCCCGGCTGCCAGCCAGTTCACCTTCTTCCTTGCCATCCCGGTCATGGCCGGTGCCAGTTTGCTCAAGCTGGTCAAGTTCTTTGGCAAGGGCAACAGCTTCACGCTGGATCAGACCGTTGTGCTGATCGTTGGCTGTGCGGTTGCCTTTATCGTTTCCATCATCGCCATCCGCTTCCTGATGGATTACGTCAAGCGCCACACCTTCACCGCGTTCGGCGTTTACCGCATCGCGCTCGGCATTGTTGTTCTGGTGATCTGGGGCGTACAGACCTTTGTGCTGAAAGCGCCCGCCGCCGTGTAACGGCCCGGAGTGTATCTGAAATCGAAAATCTCCCCGCTGCATTTTGTGCATCAGCACATTGCAGCGGGGAGATTTTTTCTTGCCATTTTTGTTTCTAAATCAGAGGAATCCTGGCTGACGTCTGCTTATCAGCTTCTTACTTTTCCACCTGGAACAAATTCTGCTGACTGGTTGCTTTGGCACCGATGTTGTTATACTCCAAATAGAAGTACCCATGCACCCAGGCATCCAGCTCTGCATTCTCGCCGTAGGTGTGGGTCACGCCGTCCGCGTCCATATAGTCATTGGCGGCTGTCACCACCGGGGCCACCTGCTTGAGTGCCAGCAGGTACTGGTAATACGGGGTCAGCGGCAGCCCGGCATTTTCCACCAGGGTGGGAGCCAGCATGCACATATCCATGCGGTTGTACTCGTCGGTGGCGCTGGTCTGGCCTGCGTTTTCCAGCGGGTAGTTTGCCCAGATCAGGTAGGGCGTGCTGCGCTCCAAAATCTGCAAATTGTTCTCATCGGTAAAGGTATGGTCGGCCACATGATCCACAAAGCTGGGGGCGTGGTCGCCTGCCATGGCAACAATCACCTTGCGGCCGGTCTTTTCGTACTGCTCGGTCAGGTATTCGGTCAGTTCGCCAAAGGCACGGTCGGTCATATAGATATTGCTCAGGTATTCATCCATGATGGAATCATACTCGCCGTAATCGGTTGCGGCATGCACGATATCCTCCTCCGGGGGGTTCATATCGTAATCGCCGTGGCTCTGGATGGAAACCAGGAACACAAACCGCGGCTGGTCCTCCGGCATTGCTTCATACAAACCTTCCAGGTCGCGGTAGGTGGCGCTGTCGGTCTGGTAGGGGCGGCTGCCATAGGTTTCCTTGGTCGGAAAATCATCCTGGAAGTGGGTCTCGTCAAAGCCCAGCGTCAGCCAGGCAGAATCGCGGCGGTAGTTGGAGTTGGTATAGGGGTGGGCTGCCAGCGTGGCATACCCCAGATCTTTCAGGTTGCTGACCAGGCTGTTTGCCTTGTGCAGGTTCAACCAGTTGAACGGTGTGATGGAGGGCATCAGCATCAGCGAGTTGGAGGAAAGCATCTCGTACTCGCTGGAGTTGGTGCCGCCGCCCACATGCGGGCTGATGGTGTGGCCGTAAATGGAGTTGGGCAGGTTTTTGGTCACCTGCATGATCTCCTGGTCGGCCTGCAGGTCCGTTACCAGGTCAAAGTCATAAAAGCTTTCGGACAGGATCAGGAACACATCGGGGTAGTCCTGCTCGTTTGCCGTTTCGGGGCTGGCCTGATAGTCCTGCGCCATTGCAGCGGCCTTGGTGGCGGCGTCCTCGCTGTAGCCGTCCGGCTGCAGGATGGGGTCCACCATCAGGCTGGCGGCTTCAAGGCTACCCGCCAGGTAGCCGTACTTATAATAGGTTTCCTGCCAGGCCCAGCCGTAAGTGGTGGCGGGCTTGATGGGGTTGGGGCTGAAATACCCCAGATACAACACCGCAAAAATGCCGCAGGCGCAGGCCAGCGCATGGGCGCCGCGCTGTTTCCAGCTGCGCTTATGCTTGCCGGCCAGTTTGACCTGCACAACGGCAGCCACCAGTACCGGGATGTACAGCAGCGCAATGGTAATAACTGTCTGGGTAATGTGCAGGGTATAACTGCCCATCACCTCTGCCGCGGTGCCCAGGTTCAGGATGTCCTGCGGCATCAGGGCGGAACCATGCAGGTCCCGCGTGTAATAGTTGACCAGCGCCAGCACGGTAAAAATCAGGCCGGAAACGCCGGTTGCAATGCCCCAGCTGCCGCACAGGGCAAACACCACCAGCGTCAGGCAGAACGCCGTCAGCGCATTGAGCGGTGCGTATACCGGCCACTGCCCCGCCATGTAGTTGGCAGTTACGCCGTCAGAAATTTCTAACTGGTAGCGCGCCACAAAGGCCGCTGCCACAGCCAGCGCAAATGGCAGCACCGTGCCAAGCCAGAAGCGCTTGCTTTTTAATGTTTTTTTGATGTTTTGCATGGGTATCCAGTTCCTTCGCTTTGTTTGTTCATTAAGTTGCGGTCAACATTCCGCGTCAACACACCGAATGTCCGGTATGCCCGCAAAAGGGCATATTAGGTTAGTATATCATATTTTATGCCGGTTGTGAATCACCGTTTTTCGGCCAAATGCTGCCACTTGTTCCAAATCCGGCCCGCCCGCGCAGATTTTGCATTTACCAACCTACGCTTTCATGTTATAATATTAGTTAATCATCATTTTACCCCATAGACGGAGGCTATTCTATGAAAATTCCTGCAAAAGGTTTTACTCACGGCGGCAAGTTCCATGCAGACGATGTGTTTGCCACAGCGCTGCTGATGATTGTGCGGCCGGATATCAAAATAACCCGCGGTTTTGTTGTGCCGGATGGTTTTGACGGCATTGTGTACGATGTGGGCTGCGGTATGTTTGACCACCACCAGGAACCGCGCGAAAGCCGCCCCAACGGCGTGCCCTATGCGGCCTTTGGCCTGCTGTGGCGCGTGTTGGGTGCCCAGCTGGTGGGTGCCCACCAGGCCCGCCTGCTGGATGAAAATTTTGTTCAGCCCCTGGACTTGAACGATAACACCGGCGAACAGAACTCCTGGCCGATGCCATCGGCAGCTTTAACCCCGTGTGGGATTCCGGCGAAGATTCCGATGCCTGCTTCTGGCGCGCCGTGCCCTTTGCCAAGCAGGTGCTGGAAAACGAGATTGCCGCAGCCAACGCCGTGAACCGCGCGGACGAGACCGTCCAGAACGCCTACAAGAACTCCAAGGACGGCATTGTGGTCCTGCCGTACTACATGCCCTGGAAAAACGGCCTGTACAAAACCGATGCCCTGTTTGTTGTCTACCCCAGCCAGCGCGGCGGCTACAGCGCCCAGTGCGTGACCGATTACAAGACCCGCCGCAGCAAGGTGCCGTTCCCGCCCGCATGGGGCGGCCAGCCGGAGGAGATCCTGCGCGAAAAGAGCGGCCTGGCTCTCAAGTTCTGCCACCCCAGCCGTTTCCTTGTCACCGCGGAAACCAAAGAGGATGCCATTGAGGCATGCCGCCGTGCCCTGCGCGCCGCCGGAAGGCCGGTGAGCGCACAGTGAGCGCCGAAACTCTAGAGCAGTTTGGTCCCCGCCCCAGCACCGCGGCGGACTGCCAGCCAGACCCGGCTTCCGCCTGGGTCTACATGGTGCGCTGCGCGGATGGCAGCCTGTATTCCGGCTGGACCAATGACCTTGCCCGCCGCCTGCGCGCCCACAAGGGCGGCAAGGCCGGTGCCAAGTATACCCACGCCAAAGGTGCCGTTAAGCTGACCTATGCCGAGCGCTGCACCGATAAAAGTACCGCCCTGAAGCGGGAAGCCGCCCTGAAAAAGCTGCCAAAACCCGAAAAGGAAGCCCTTGCCGCCCAGTGGACCGCTGAAAACACCATCACCCTGCGGGATGCCGCGCCGGAGGACGCCGCTGCCGTGGCGGAGCTGTACAACTGGTATGTCACCCACTCCACGGCCACTTTCCAGTATGACCTGTGTACCGAGGAATTCCAGCGCGAAAATATCGCCTATGTGCAGCAGCGCGCGCCGTTCCTGGTTGCCGTCAATGCAGCGGGCAAGCTGTGCGGCTTTGCCTGCGCCCATCCCTGGCACAGCCGCACAGCTTATGCGTGGGATGTGGAGCTAACCGTTTACTGCGCCCACGACTGTGTGGGCCAGGGGGTTGGCGGGCGGCTGTACAAAGCCCTGCTGGACGGCGTGCGCCAGCGCGGCTACTGCAACGCCGTTGCCCTTGTGACCGGTCAGAACAAAGAGAGCTGCGCGTTCCATAAGGCGCTCGGCTTCAAAAAAATCGGCGTGGAACCCCGCACTGGGTACAAGTTCGGCCAATGGCTGGACCTTGCCTATTGGTGGATGGACCTGCGCCCCGGCCAGGAGCCTCCGGAGCCGGTGCGCCTGGGGCGATAAAACTGCATAACACAAAATTAAGCGGGGCACTGCTGATTGGCAGCGCCCCGCTTTTGTTATAAAGATTTGTAGGGCGCGATGCCTGCATCGTCCCGCATACTGAGCTGCAACCATGGTATACTGTCATCAACATCCTATCTCCCCGCCGCGCGTTTTTGTTTTCCACAAGAAGCCCCTCTGTTTGTGGAAAACCGTTCAGATTCTTTTCAGGCAATACCGCATAATTCTAAGTGCCGATACGGCGAGCGAGGTGCGGCAGATGCTAAACCAAAAGCGCAGATAATACTGGATGCTGCAAAGGTGAGCGCCGCCAGTGGCGGAAACAGCGAACCGAAGCAGGGGCAGCGGTCGCAGAGTGCGAGGGGCTTTTGCCCCCGAAGCACGATGCGGGTACCGCAACCCGACATTATCGAGCATTTTGGCAACGCAGATGCCATGCCGCAGCCGCCGGAGCGGTGCTTGAGCCGTTAGGCGGGAATTGTGCGGTATTGCCTTCACTTTTCCCTGTCGTTACGCGGTCTGCATTCCTGTTTTTGCCCACAAACTGCCCTTGTTCACGCAAAGTTTACCGGAATTTCCAGCTATTTCATGCCTTGTTCATCCGCAGTTCATTTTATTCTTCATGATAGAATCTATCGGGGGCCCCTATTACCGCCCCCAACTGGAGGAATTGTTATGCACGAAACCCAACAGCCGCGCGACCCCAAAGACGACCGGCATTGTATATGCCGTGATCCTTGTGGTGTTGCTGCTGCTCAATTTCTGGGCCTTCCCCGCCATGATGAAAGGCCAGGTCAAACAGGTCGATTACGGCACCTTCCTGAACATGCTCGAAGGCGGCGAACTGAGCACCGTTGAAATTCAGGATCAGCAGATCTATTTTGTGGACAAAAACGATACCACCTACTGCACCAACTCCATTGCGCAGGACCTGCAGCTGGTCAACCGGTTGGAAAGCGCCGGCGTTTCCTTTGGCAAGGTGTACAACCAGACCACCTGGGTGGATACCCTGCTGGGCTGGGTCATCTCGCTGCTGCCCATGATCATCCTGATCGTCTGGTTCAACCGCATGATGCGCAAGCGGGTCGGTGAAATGACCGGCGGCGCCAACAGCATGATTTTTGGCGGCGGCAAATCCGGTGCCAAACAGTATGTCGTTGAGGATGGCAAGTCCATCAAATTTGCCGATGTTGCCGGTGAGGACGAAGCCAAAGAGAGCCTGCAGGAAATCGTTGACTTCCTGCATAACCCCAAGCGTTACGAGGATATCGGTGCCAAAATGCCCAAGGGCGTTCTGCTTGTCGGCCCCCCGGGCACCGGTAAAACCCTGCTGGCCCGCGCTGTTGCCGGCGAAGCCGGTGTTCCCTTCTTCTCCATTGCGGGTTCTGAATTTGTCGAGATGTTCGTCGGCATGGGCGCTTCCAAGGTGCGTGACCTCTTCAAACAGGCCAACGAAAAAGCCCCCTGCATTATCTTTATTGATGAGATCGATACCATCGGCAAAAAGCGTGACGGTGCTTCCGGTATGGGCGGCAACGATGAACGCGAGCAGACCCTGAACCAGCTGCTGACCGAAATGGACGGGTTTGACGCCGCCAAGGGTGTTATCATTCTGGCCGCCACCAACCGTCCTGAATCCCTTGACCCCGCTTTGACCCGCCCCGGCCGTTTTGACCGTCGTGTGCCCGTGGAGCTGCCTGACCTGAAAGGCCGCGAAAGCATCCTGCGCCTGCACGCTCAAAAGGTCAAAATCGGCCCCGACTGTGACTTTGCCGTGGTTGCCCGCATGACTCCCGGTGCTTCCGGTGCCGAGCTGGCCAATATCATCAACGAAGCCGCCCTGGGCGCTGTGCGCCACCACCGCATGGCCGTTACCCAGTACGACCTGCAGGAAGCCGTGGATACCATCCTGGCCGGTGCCCAGAAAAAGAATAAGATCCTGAGCGACAAAGAAAAAGTGCATCGTGGCCTACCACGAAGTCGGCCATGCCATGGTTGCCGCCCTGCAGAGCCATTCCGCCCCCCGTGCATAAAATCACCATTGTGCCGCGCACTTCCGGCGCGCTGGGTTTCACCATGCAGGTAGAGGACGGCGACCACACCCTGATGACCAAGGAAGAGATCCTGGCCAAAATTGCCACCATGACCGGTGGCCGTGCCGCCGAAGAAGTGGTGTTCAACTCCATCACCACCGGCGCATCCAACGATAGTCCGGCACCAGCAGACCGGCCACAGCCACCCACACGCAGTTGATGGAGTTGACGATGCAGGTGATGAGGCAGAAGGCCAGCAGATACCAGCCGATCTGCTTGGCGAGGTTGCCCTTGCTGCGGAAGACAAAGTTGCGCTGGATGGGAAAATTGATGCACTCGCCGATGACCATGGCCACCATGTAGGCGCAGAAGTAGGGCAGGCCGCCGTGGGCGGCGTCGTAGCCGAGGATGTTCCACTTGAAGGTCTCGCCGAACAGGGTGATGTCGATGCCCGGCCAGCCGAAGTCCACCACCGGCAGGCTTGCAAACGCCTTGGGC